>Ga0210013_1001453_pt1 | contig 14215 bp, 9 predicted proteins | sample CryGeymeta201506_FD_185553 | JGI IMG/M metagenome (GOLD analysis project Ga0210013, IMG submission 185553) | Groundwater microbial communities from Crystal Geyser aquifers in Utah, USA - Crystal Geyser metaG 2015-06 (SPAdes) (version 2) | ecosystem: Environmental > Aquatic > Deep subsurface >...
TCAACGTCCGCAGCGCCTTCCTGCACGTCGTCGGCGACGCGGTCTCCTCGGTGGGAGTCATTATCGCGGCGGGCGTCATCTGGCTGACGGGCTGGGAATGGGTGGACCCGCTGATGAGCGTTTTCATCGGCGTCATCATCGTGCTCAGTTCGTGGCGCGTGCTGAAATCCTCCCTGCACATTCTGGTGGAAGGCGTCCCCGAACATCTCTCGGTGGAGAAAATCGGTCAGAGTATGGCAGGCGTGTCTGGCGTGAAGGATGTGCATGACCTGCATGTCTGGAGCATCTGCTCGGGTCACATCGCGCTCAGCGCACACGTCATCACCGCTGATGAGAAAATTACTGCCAATGATGGCGTGATGGCTGAACTCAAAAAACGTCTGAAAAAATTCGGCATCGAACACGTCACCATTCAACTCGAATGCGAAGCCTGTGGGCAGGGCGATAATCTGTCGGTGGCGGCGCGGGCGGGGTAGACAGCGATCTGCCTTCAACACCATGAAAGCCGGGTTGGCGCTTTTCTGCGCCAAATTGAGAACCAGCGCGAAAACCTGCGCATGAGCCACCGACTGTGGCAGGCTGTCCAATCAACACAAAGCGGGCTTACGCCCGTTTTGTGTTGAAACAAAATTTACATCCAGCCGCGCCTACGGCAGCAAAATGCCAATCACCGAGTCGATGATTTTCTGGCGATAGTCAATCGCGGCCTGTACGTTTTGCATGTGAATATCGTACAGCACGCCGTTGACTTCGATTTTCCCTTCGGTGTTGGTGACGGTGGGCAAAACGGTGGTGTTGTCGCCGTCGAAGCCAATCACCGTGCTGGCGGCCAAAACTTCTGGCTTGCCAGCGCCAACTTCCACCGTGTTGGTTTTGACCGTCAGCGTGGCGGCGTTGGCGACGTACTCGCCAACTTTGTCTGCGGCTTTTTTGAGAGCGTCTTTCAATTCTGCGCTTGCCATGGTGAACTCCTTTTGAAAATTAGAGAAAAAGTTGAGCCGCCTCGCGCCACAAGGCCGAGGCTTCTTTCAACTGCCGGTAGGCGGTCAGCCAGGCCAGCGGCCCGGTGAGACCGGTGAACAAAGTGACCCGCGAAAGCATGGCCAGCAGCAGTGTCAGCAGCCGCAGGGCGAGCAATTTGCGTTTCAGGTGGTTGCTCAGCGTTTGCGCGTGTTTGTGCGCCTGCTGTGTCGAAATTTCTGTCGCCAGCACCGTCAGCGTATCGCCTTTCCAGTGCATGATGGTTTGGGCCAGTAGATGGTCGTTTTCGCTGGATTTGACTGCGCCGAGGAAGCGCAGCTCGTTTTGGAGATTTTCCAGGAACGTGGCGAATTCCGCCTCGGCCTGTTGCAGCGGGCTGAGGCTTTCACCCACGCCGAAGCTGAGCGCCTGCTCCGCCGGGGCCGCTTCGGCTTCGGCGGCCAACTGGCGCAGACGGGTGAGCGCAGCCGCTTCAGCCGGGGCTTCCGTCCCAAACGAGACGGCGCCTTCAGTGGGCGGGGCGGGCGCTTCCAGCGCGGCAAAAGCCGCGTTCACCTCGTCTTCCAAAAGAGGAAAATCCATTTTTGTTAGAGCTTTGCCAGGCTGGCGGCGGCGGCGACGATGGAATTGACCAGCGCAGCGCGGCTTTCCTGCGCTTGTTTGACCATTTGCAGGTGAATTTCCCAGACGCTTTTGTCCACTTCGCCGTCCACTTCTGGCACACAGACGACGGTGTCGCCGTCGAGGCTGACGTAGGTGTAGGCGCGCCGTTTTGCGCCGGTAACTTTTTTGTCTTTGATTTCAAAGGAGGCCATGTCGTCGGCGACGTAGGTGGAAACTTCGAGGCTGGTCAGGTCTTGCAGGGCCTCGCTCAGGCTGTTGGATAGTTTTTCGATGGCATCGGCAAAGGCGTTGGGTTTGCGCTCTGCGGCGGGCGTTTCGTCTTTTTTGCCGGTCAGCATTTCGGCCAGGCCGTAGTTGGCGGCGGGGCCGCCGCTGGCGCTTTTGACGGCGGCGCTGCGGACGGCGACATCCGGCTGAAAATCGGCGGCGCCGCCGCTGACGGTTTTCGGGTGCTGCGAGACGACGGCGCCCAGGCTTTGCCGTTCGGCGGCGGGGGTTTCCTTGTCTTTCAACATCAGGCGCACTGCCGGGTCGCCGAGGAAGGTGTAGTTGCGGGCGTCGTTGTTGGAAGTCCACATGCCCGCCAGTTTGACATCGTCCTGAATTTCGGGGGTGGTGGCGTCGAGTTCGACGGTTAAATCGGAGGAAATTTCGGCGTAGCGTTGGTTGAAATATTCGATGGCGTTGCCGGCGGGTCTGCCGTTGAGCAGGCCTTGCAGGGTGGCGTCGAAGGTTTCCACGTCGCGTACGCTGCCGTCCCACATAATGGACGAACCCCAGGCGCGTTCCACGTGGGCGAAGACGCCCAGCGCGCCGCCGCGCGGGTGGCTGAGCAGGCGCAGGGGAAGTTGCGCGAGGAAGGCGTAGGGGGCAATCTCTTTGGGTGAGCCGAAGGCCTGGCGGTAGAAGTTGTCGCTTTTTGGGATTCCGCCGCCGTAGCAGGCGAAGATGAAGGCGAACATGCCGAAAACGTCCGCATCGGCGGCGATGTCGTCGGCGGAGAAGTACATTTTATCGGTGACGGGGACGCGCGCTTTGGGGCCGGGCCAATCCTGGCAGAGCAGGGAGCCGGTGTGCGGCAGCAGGCGCGGGTCGTTCAGTTTGAAGTTCATGCCGTGGCTGGCGGTGAAGAGCAGGGCCGGGGTGTTTTTTCCGCCCAGGTAGTTTGCCAAATTGGTTTTGGTGGCTTTTTCGGGGGCGACGGTTTCCACTTTCCAGCCTTTGCCAGCCGGTTTTTTGGTAAAACCAGCGGCCAGCGGTTGGATGAGATTTTCGGAGCTCATTTGGGTGGCGCGGTCATTGGGGTTGGCGGCGCCGAAGAAGGCGGCGCGTTTGCCGCGTGAGACGCCCTTGGTTTCCGCCTCGACCACCGAGCGGGCGTACTGGTAATACTCTTCCAGCCGGTCAAAGTAGAGGCGGCCAACGGCGTACTGCACGTCGAGCTGGTATTGGAAGGTGAAGGGGATGGTTTCGGGTGAGCCGACTATCAGCACATAGTAGGGGAATTTTTCAGGGTCTGCCGGGCCGGGGCCGCGCCCAAAGCGTTTGAGAAAGTCGTTTTTGCTTTCGCCGTTGTGGTAACCTTCCGCGCCAGAGACTTCGCGGTAGAGCGCCCCGGCTTGTTTTTTGCGCAACGTGAGCAGGGGCTGCAACGCTTCCTTGATGGCAGCCAGGCTTTTTTGCGGCAAATCGGCGGGAAAGATGACCGCCCAACCGGCTTCCTCCAGTTTGGTGGCATCCACCCCTTCGGTGACGCCGAAATGGTCGCCGCCCGATTGGTCGAGCGAGCGGCGCATTTTGGCGTCACGCAGGTCTTCGGGCGTCAGGCGCTGACCGCGCGCCACTTTGGCAATCATTTCGGTGGTGATGGGCGCGCCGAATTCTTCGTCAAACGAAGCGCCATCGGCATTGATTCCATTCAAGTGCAGTTCTTGGGGCATGAGACCTCCGGGGGGTGAGGAGATAAGAAGATGAAAAGAGAGGAGATAAGAAGATGAGAAGACCGGACAACCGGACAACCGAACAACCGAACAACCGGACAACCGGACAACCGAACAACCGGACAACCGGACAACCGAACAACCGAACAACCGATTACTGGCAGCTCTCCCGTGATTGCAAATAGCGTACCCGCTCGGCGCAGGGGAGTGATGCGGTCAGGCGCTGGCGGGCGAGGGCAATCAGCTGCTGGTTGTTGAGCAGGTAGCCGCGCAGCGTCCAGTCGCTGACGACGGCGCTGACTTGTTGGCCGTCGGGCGAAATTTCCATGTCTAGAATGGTGTCGTCTTTGCCGCGCGCGTAAACGCGCAGGGTGTATTCAATTTCCCAGGTCTGGCGCACGGCATCAGTCAGTTTCCAGACTTTGATGAGACCATCCGCGCCGCCGGTCAGAATGCGTTGGCCGTCGCCAGAGTAGGTGACGCTGTAAATCGTCCCGAGATGTTCGCGGAATTTGCGCACGGCGCGCGCGGCGTCGGGCGTTGTGGGACGCAAATCCCACACAATCAGATTGGCGTCATCACCCACAGAGGCCAGCCAGTTGCCATCCGGGCTGAAGTCGAAATCGCGCACGGTGTCTTCCTGACCAATCAGACGGATTTTCAGGGCGCCGGTTTGCGGGTCAATTAAATACAGGCTGGTATCCTCCTGCACCAGAACCAGCAACAGGCTGTTTTGCGGGTTGTACTGCACCTGAACAATGCGACGGCTTTTCAGGGTTTTCTCCAGGTCAATGGTTTGGAGCAAATTTCCAGTGGCGGCGTCCCAGATGCGGACGGTTCCGTCGTAGCCGCCGGTGGCGATTCGGGCGCCGTCTGCGCTAAAATCGGCAGAAAAAACCTGGGAGGTGTGGCCGCTGAGGGTCAGCCGCGGCTGGTAGGTAGCGAGGTCCCAAACAATGGCGGTTTTATCCCACGAGGTGGAGACGAGCGATTTTCCGTCGGGGCTGAAGTCTACACTGGTGACGGCCATCTGATGGCCCTGGAGTGTGGCTTTGAACTCTCCGGCGGCGTCGTACAGCGCCACGGAGCCGGGTTCGTTAAACGAGGGGTCGTTGCCTTCCCCGTTGGCGGTGGCGGCGACGGCCATCCAGCTGCCGTCGGGGCTGTAATCAATATCTTCCGAATAGCCGGGCAGGTCGTGGGTAAAGGCTTCGCGGTTGCCCGCCCACGAAATATCCCACAGGCGCACGGTTTTATCAGCGCTGGCGGAGGCCAGCCATTGCTGGTCGGGGCTGACGGCAAGGCCGAAGACCTGGTCGGTGTGGCCGCGCAGTTCCATCAGCGAGCGGCCATATTGACCATCCCAAACGCGGATGGAGCGGTCGGCGCCCGCCGAGACGATTTCTCCGCCGTTGAGCGTCATCACGCCGTAGACCCAATCTTCGTGACCCCAAATTTGCATCACCCGCTGACGGCTGGGAATATCCCAAATCCACAGGCTGGCGTCGGTGGAGCTGACTATCAGCCGTGAGCCGTTGGGGCTGAAGGCGACGCCCATGGCGCGCGGCTGGTTGATGGAGCGGTTGGGGATGGTGAAGGAAACGATTTCTGCGCCGCTGGCGACATCCCACACTTTGGCGGAGCGGTCGTCGGAGGCGGTTGCCAGGCGTGAGCCGTCGGGGCTGAAGGCGACGGTTGTCGCGCCGTAACTTTCAGGGTTGGGGTCGGGGTTGATCAGAAAATCCTGAACAATAGAGCCGTCGCTGGCGTTCCAGATTTTGACAGAACCATCGCGGCTGGCGGAGGCAACCCACTGACCGTCGGGGCTGATGCTGACGGCGTAGACGCGGTCGCTGTGGCCGGAGAGAATGCGAATCAGACGTACGGCGGGCAGAGCGCGGTGCATGGCATCCACCGCTTCGGGACGCGGCGGCGAGGTGTGCTGCATGGCCTGAAACGCCAGCAAAACGCTCCTTTGCGGGTCTACTTCCAGAATTCCAACCGAATCTGCCGCGAGTTGGCGGGTCTCAGCCAAATTTTGAGCTTTGACAGCACGAACAAACATAAAGACGGCCACCGCCAGCGCCACCAAACTGATGGCTAACAACGCACGCACAATCAGGTTGGTGCGGCGTTCGCGCTGTTGCTGCTGATGATAGCTATGGCAGGCGTGTAAAAATTCTTGTTCCACCGGCAGAAGTTGGTCTGAATTTTCAACCGCCCATTTTTCGGCTTCGAGATAATCTTTGCCAAACAACAACATGCCTTCAGAACGGTTTTGCTGCGACCAAACGTCAGCGGCGCGTTGTACCAGTGAAAGATGATCATCGAACCAGGTTTCGTTGCTGGCGCGAACAGGGCGAATCAGGCGGTCGTGCGACAGTTCAAACCAGGTGGAACCGCCGCGCTTTTCGGCACGAATCAAATAATCTTTTTCCAGCGCCCAAATGGCTACATTTTCCAGACCGTCGCTGGCATTGGGCGCCATCAACACCTGGCCGCGAATGGCCTGCGCAGTGATGAGTTTTCGGTCGAACCACTCGCGGACGGCGCGCTCACGCACGCCAGTCTGCACACCAACCGCGGCAACACGAATGTTGTAGTAGTCGGCCAGCGCCTGATCTACATCGCCAAAATTTTTCAGTTCTTCCAGCGTAATCTGGTTCTGGGCGCTGTCCAATTCCCTCCACAAACGGCGGCAAACGACTTGCATTTGTACCGGCTCCACATACAAGCCGAGTTGTTCTTGTATCGTTCCGTCTAACTGCTGAACCTGAATTTGGCGCAAATCGTCAATCAGTTTTTGGGCGGCTTCGTTTACAAATTCGACATTCTGTTCGGCGGCAGGCTTCTGAACGCAAGCTAACGCCATTGTGGCCTGCAAAAGCCGCAAGCGGTAGCGAGTGGAAAAGCCGGTGGGAACGGGTTTGATATACGAGTCCAAACGAGCGACGTAATCTTCACGCAGAGCAAACAAACACCAGATGTTTGGGTCACGCAAAACCTGACCCAGTTGGTTGAAAAAACCCTGTTTGGCCTCGCGGTTGGCCGGGTCAACCGTGATGATTTCTTCGCCTTGATCAATCAACAACGCCACAGCGCGGCTGTCATCGTAGCCGGGCGACAACGCTTTGGCGCGCTCACGGTAGCGCAACAGATATTGCTGCAGGGTGAGAGTCGCCAAATCGTTGGGCGTAAAACGCTGATGCGCCGGAAGCGCTTCTTCCATCGATAGCAGGGCGCTGTAAACATAGCGATTAAAAGTATCGTCCAATTCAGCGGCAGAGGGCGGCTCGTGATTGAGCCGGATGGTGCTCCGCGGCTCAAAACCATTGGTTTCCAGCCCGGGAAAAATGCAAGCATTCAGCAGAGAACTTTTGCCAGCGCCTGAAGGCGCGTAGAGCATGACAATTCGTTCGGCAATCCATAAATCGAGCAGTTCCGAAGTTTCCTGCTCACGCCCGTAGAGCTTTTCACCTCTTTTAAAAGCGCGTGGACCAACATATGGGTTGGGGCGTGTAATAATTGTTTCAGCAGAAGTTGGCATGATTCCTCGCTAAAGAATGGTCCGCTTTTCGGCCAGTTGGCGCAAGAAATCTTGCGACTTTCCCCAGTAAATTTTAGTCTTGGTATCGCCAAAGTATTTTTCCAGGTACTTGCGCGCTTTTTTGGGGTTCACATTGTGCAGGTCGTCCGGTTCAAGTTGCACGCCAATGTTGGAGGAGCGCCGCGCAGTGCCCGGCTGTACCATCACCATGCGGAAAAGTCCGTGAAATGCCCATTCATCCAGACTGAAGCCCAGCATCAGCAGGGTCGTATCGGCCAGCGCGCGCAGCACCGCCGGGGGAATGACGGCGGGCGTTCGCTTTTTGTTGGCGTTAAAGCCCATCAGAAATTCATAATAATCATCTTCAGTCAGCACCATCGATTCTGGGACGCTCAGATGACCAAAGAGATGGTAAATCAGCGGACGCTCGACGCTGGGCTGGTAGTCCAACTCGCTGTTGTAGGTTAATTCGGTATCGAACGATTCGTTACGCCACTGGCAAATGACGCGCCGCGGGTCTTTCTTGGCTTCCCTGAGCGCGTCAAACATCAAATCATCATAGTTGGTGTTGATGTAAATACGAATGGGCAGGTTGGCTAAAATTTTGTGCTGTTCATATTTTTCGCGTTCGCGGAATTTTGCGCCGACCGCGGTAAACAGTTGTAAAACATTTGCCTTGGGGCCTCTGAGTGGGTCTGGCAAGTCGGCTATAAAATTGCGCTGTAAGGCAGCGCGAATCTGGCCTTCAAGGTTGGTGGAGAGCGTATCCGGGTCAAATTTGCTGGAGATATATTGCGCGACCTGCGGCAGAACGTCGCTGTAAAAACTTGCCAGCGGAAAATCATATTTGGACGAAAGCGCCGCCGCCAGCTGCCGCCACGAGCCCATCATCGGCTCATAAATGTCCTGCCCTAAAATGGGGGTGCATTTATCATTTTCCAGCGCGGAAAGAATAACCGGCCACTGGTCAAATTCTTCGCCGTCGCCGCCCTGTCCCGGCACATACCAGATTTTCCCGTTTAGCAGGCGCATGAACAAGACGGGCATCCAAAAGTCGTGCGCGTCGCGGATGGTTCCGCGCGCTACCGCCAGGGCGCGGTCAATTTGGCCGTCACGCAAAAGTTCGGTAAAGAAAATTGGCATGAAGTTTTTGACACTCGCCATGCTGATATTGCCCTGCATTGCCAGCACTGCCGGAATACCCGCCTGCGCCAGACGCGGCCCAAAGGCTTGAAGCGTTTCGCCATTGCCTTTTCCGGCGCTCTGACAGGATGCCAGCACTACCAGGCGCGGCTGCTGCGCCAGTTCACGCATCCGCACTGCCAGTTGCGCCGCTGAAATTTTGTCGGCCTGCCCCTGGTCATTTTCCAACCACAAAAACGGCTCACCGTTGGCAAGCGTGCCGTGTGCGGCAAAGTAGACGATGTCATAACCATCGCGCAGACGTTTCATTAGCAAATTCAGAGTGGCGCGCTCGCCGTCCTTGGCGGGAACCGTTTCTAGCGGAATTTTGTCAAGCGCCTCACGCGCCCGGGCAGTTTCCCCAGCAACATCCACCGCTGCCAGCTTGTAATCCGCCAAATCGGTCGGATTCGCTACGAAGACCAGCGCCCGCAAATCTCCCCGCGGACGCAAGTTAACCAAACGCATTTCCGAGGCACTCAGATAGCGCGAGAAAAGCAGGGTTTCACCGGTAAAAAGCGGGGAACCGTCTTTTGTATCGCGCATGGTTTCCCAGTAGACGCCGTTGAGTTCTGCCGCGCTGGGGCCGATGAACATCTGCAGGCGCAAACTCGCTCCGGCGGCTTTGGCGGCGCTTGTGACGGAAGCCCACATTTGCTGAACACTAGGGTCGCTAAAAAAGCGCTCTGTCAGAGCTTTGCCATAATCTTCGGGAATTTCAATCAGGTTTTCAAAATCGAGTGGATCATATTGAAAAGTGAGCGGTTTTTCCAACCCAAAGCGCTGGTCGGCATCGTCGCCAGGGAGCGACAGACGGCCTTCGAGGCTGTAGGTGTTTGTGCCGTCGCGGCGGTGAATACTGAGTTCGAAATCGGCGAATTGGGTCAAAGCGGCCTCGGGTGTCGGCGTTTAGCAGTCTTTGGGCGAAACTTGCGGAGCGGGATCTGCGGGACGTTCTTCCACCAGCCAGGCGGCGACGTAGCCACGGTTGCCTTTGACATCTTTGACGCGAATCCATTTGCCAGCCTTGCCAATTTTCTTTGCGGCAGTAGACTGCCGCCCCAGAGCAACTAGCTCAGCGCCCTGGGGAAGACGCTGAATGAGTGTGCGCTGTGAGATGAAGGCTTTGGAGCGCATTGCCACGCCATCTTCGGCGGCGCGCAAGATGAGCGGCGGCACTTCGCCAATGGCAAAGTTGGGCGCGGAAGTTGGGCGTTGGGCTTCGGGGCCGAAGGCGGCGGCGCCCAGGCTGACAATGTTGACGTACCAGGCGGCAACTACGCCCTGAATGTTTTGCACGTCGGCCACTTTGAGCCATTCGTACATTTTCCCCACTTTGCGCTGTACTTCAGAGGCAGGTTCCAGCACCTTGAGTTCCGCGCCAATCGGCAAAACTTTCAGAATGGTAACGTCAGTGCTGTCGGGCTTCGAGCGCAGTTTCAAGCCGTCCGTGCTGGCTTTGACCACCGGCGCGTTTTTTGACACCGGCGCCACCACCGGAGGCGTACCCGGTGCGGGCGCGGCGCTGTTTTTGGTTTTGCTCACCAGCCAGGCGGCGGTGTAGCCTTGCGTGCCATCCGTCAGTTTGACCGGAATCCACTGGTTTTGCACGCCGATTTTGGCTTTGGCAACGGCGTCGGCTTCCAGAATTTTCATTTCGGTATTGGCGGCCACCCGCTTGAGCAGGGTATTTTCGGCCACCAGCATTTGCGAGCGGATGGCGAGTTCGTCTGCGCTGGCGTAGACCGGGAAGGAAGCGTAGACACCCTTATCCAATTTCGGCGCGGACGGCGGCGGAACAGCCACGCCGGGACCGTCGAAATACATCACGCCGGTAATGATTTTGGCCGGGTCTTTGGTTCCGCCAATTTGGGCGTATTTTGACTGGGAAAGTTTTATTTTTCCATTTGCGATGGGGAAGGGATACGGGTCATACACCAGATAGTCGCCGTTTTCCTTGCCGTAAACCAGCATGTAGTGCGTCTGCACCCCGGCCTGCGGCGACCAGTCTACTTCGACAACGACAGGTTTACCACGCCCAAGCCAGCCATCAATTTCGGCCAGCGGGGCGGGCGCGCCAGAGCAGTTGCTGTAAGTGACGTAGCGAATGCCTGGCAGGGCGGCTGAAATCGCGCCGGGGATGAGAAAAGCCGTCCCGGCGGAAAAGCCGACCACTTTCTTCATTTTTTCGTTGAGTGTGTCGGGGGTTTCGCTAACGCCGTAGCCGGAAGCAAGCATGGTGATGCTGGTCAACAAACAGCCAAAATTGCCAATGTTCGATGCTTTGTCGAAGCCGAGTAATTTGCTCTTCCAGGCCGGGTCGGTCTGTGAGAATTGCTTGATTTCTGCCATAAAAACACCTCGCTTTACAGGGTGGAAAAGGGGAAAACAGTAAGGACATTATACAATTCATTACAAGAGCATTGCAAGCAATGCGCGGCGCAAATTTTACATTCACCCACGCCGAGCAGGCTGCATGGCAAACGCGTGCAGGGTATATACTTGGCGCTTATGCGCGAGACAATTGGCTTTTTTGGCGGAACATTTGACCCGCCGCATTTGGGACATTTAATTTTGGGAGCCGAAGCGCTCAATCAATTGGCGCTCACCCGCCTGCTGTGGGTGCTAACCCCTCAGCCGCCGCATAAACCGGGGCTGGAGATTTCTCCGGCGCAAACCCGGCTGGAAATGCTGCGTCTGGCAATCAGCGCCGAAGCGCGTTTCCAACTTTCGCAGGTCGAACTTGACCGCCCCGGCCCGCACTATACCATCGAAACGGCGCGTTTGCTCCAGACGCAATTTCCCGCCGCGCAGCTGGTTTTTCTGATGGGCGGCGATTCGCTGCGCGACCTGCCCGGCTGGAAAGACCCCGCCGAACTGATTCGCCTTTGTCGGCTGGGAGTCATGCGCCGCCCCAGCGACCAAATCGAACTCGCTGCACTGGAGCGGATACTGCCCGGAATCAGCGCTCAGGTCAGTTTTCTCAACGCGCCCCTGCTCGAAATTTCCTCGCGTGAAATTCGCCAACGCGCACAAAGCGGTGCGTCTTTCCGCTATTATCTGCCCGAAAAAGTGTATGACTACATCCAACAACATCAACTCTACCGTTAAACCGCTGTCTGCCACGGGAATTTTATTCAACCACGTTTTTTCTGCCGTCGCGCTCGGTCATTTGAGCGTGGATTTACTCAATGGCGCCCGCCCGGTCTTGCTGACGTTTCTCAGCGCCCAAATGGGGCTGACAAACACCAGCCTGGGCGCCATCAGCAGCGGCTACGTCTGGGTGGCCTCGGCATCGCAACCGCTGTTCGGCTGGCTGGCCGACCGAATTGGCCCGCGCTGGCTGGCAGCGCTGGGAATTTTATGGATGTTCGGCTTTTTTGCGCTCGCGATGACAATCAGCGGGCCGTGGGCCATCGCCGCGCTGATTGTTGCCAGCCTCGGCTCTGCCGCCTTTCACCCCGCAGGGACGATGGAATCGACGCTGGTAGGGCGCGAAATGGCCGCCGAACGCGAGACCACCGCCGCATCGTGGTTTTTCTTTTTTGGGCAGTTTGGCTTTTTCCTTGGCCCGATTGTGGGCGGCCCGCTTCTGGAGCATTTCGGCAGCCTGGGCTTGCTGGCGCTCTCCACCCTGCTCGTGCCGGTAGGTCTCAACGCCGCCTGGCAACTGCGTGGACGACATGACACGCACGCCGCGCACCGCGCCGCCGATTCCGCCCGCCCGCGCGCAGTCATCAACCGCCGCTTCATCATTGCCCTGGCGCTGGTGGGCGGGTTGCAGGCCTGGGCGCAACAAAACATGATTACCTTTGTGCCAAAATACCTGGCCGATTTGGGACAATCGCCCGCCGTCTACGGGCTGATTGCCGGGTTGTTCATGGGCGGCTCAGCGCTGGGGAATGTGTTGGGCGGCAACCTGGCAGATAAATTTGGCAAACAACGGGTGGCGATGAGCGCCCTGATGCTGGCGGCGCTGCCATTGGGGCTGGTGGCCCTTATCGGCTGGAGTCCGTGGCTGTATTTGGTGGTGCCGCTGGCGGGGCTATTCACCGGATCAGTACACAGCATCGTGGTCGTGCTGGCGCAGCGCGCCCTGCCGATGGGCATGGCAACCGCTTCCGGGCTGACGCTTGGCTTCATCTTCTCGGCGGGCGCATTGGGGACAATACTCTCCGGCCCAATTGCCGACGCCTTCGGCTGGCCGCCAGTTTTTGCGCTGACAACGTCTCTCACCCTGCTGGCCGCTGGCCTGACGCTGTTTTTGAGAAAATAACTTGGCGTAACGATTCAGCCATGTCATTGCAAAAAACGGGTAACGTTAAATCATGCCGCCCCCATTTTGAAAATGGGGGCGGCAAAAGGGAAGGCAAATTCGGCTACGGCGCAGCATTAACGATGGCGCTACTTTTGCGCGCCTGCCGCCATTGCGCGGCCATCATCCACAGCGCACCCAAACCAAGGAAGAGCGCCACCAGCGCGATCAAGCCACCCACAACGGGCAGCGCCAAAATCAGCGAGAAAATCAACGCACCAAAGGCCAACGGCCACACGCGGTGAGCCGCCCATTGAGGGCGAATGCGCTCCAAAAGTAGTTTCCCGCCCAGCTGGCTGGCAATCACCTGTGCGCCAAAAATGGCGACAAAGATAAAGCTAAAAGTCAGCGCAAACAAAACCAACAGACCGCCCCAAATGAACAAGCCGCTGAGACTGCCAAGCGTCAGCGCGCCGAAGAAAAGCGCACCCAGCACCAGCGCCAAAATAACCATCAACAGGCTGAAAAAGAAAACCACCCAGGCGGCCACGCCCCAGCCCAACGCCGGAAGCGGTTTCTGTTGAATGGTTTGCCCCATTTTGTCCACCATCGTTGGGAAAAGCCAGCCCAACAACAACCCCACCAACAAAATGGTGATAAAGTTTCGCACAATCCCTAAGATGCTATTGATGACACGCTGCGCTGGAGTCGGATTGAGCGCGCGCATTTGACGCTGCTGTTCGGGGGTAAGTTGCGGTTCAATCCGTTCGACGGTACCGGCCACAATTCCGGCAGGAATGGCAACTTCGTGGTCGTAGGTGTACTGCAAATTTCCGCCTACTTGCGCGCCATCTGCCAGCGTAAGACCAGTTTCGACCTGCGGCACCTGAATTTGTTGCCCGCGCCCGCCAAAAACGTTCATTGGGACGGTTTGGGACTGATTGCCGTTGGAAACTCCTAAGTTAACGATTACATTGCCGCCAATTTTGCCGTGAATTTCAACGGCGGCGCTGGCAAGTTCAGCGTTTCCGGTGACGTCACCCATCAGTAAATTTTGAGCGTCGGCCATGATTAAATCGCCGCCGATGGTGGAGCCAATTTTGCTCTCAAAGCTGGCGCCCGCGCCGACCAGGTCATCGCCGATGCTGGCATTTTCTCCCAGCGTCAGGGCGGCCCCGGCGATACGGGCATCGTCCCCCACCGCGCCATTGATGGTGATTTCCGCGCCCGCAGCAATCAGGTCGCCTTCGACTGTGCCGTTGATGACAATTGTGCTGCCAGCGGCAATCAAATCACCCTGAATGGTGCCATCCACAATCACGGTGCCGGCGGCAACGTACAAATCATCGTTGATAATTTCGTCTTTGCCAATTGTCACGGTGTCGCCGGTTTTGGCATCAAAAGCGCGAGCGGGCAGGGCCACACTGACAGCCAGAAAAACCAGCAGGAGCGCGGCAGTAAGAATCTTGGGAAAGCGAACCATTTTTTCTCCTTAAAATGCGATAAAAGCAGGAATGCTAATTTTGTAAGCGTTGAAATATACGCTCATACTCTTCAAAAGTTTCGAAACCAGATTTTAACTGATGCTACGCGATACACCGTAGCACGACATTTATGTCGTGCTGAAATTTGGCTGACGCCAATTTTTAGAGTCTATCCGAAAAACGGGGCAGGTGGAGCAAGGCC
>Ga0210013_1001496_pt1 | contig 13868 bp, 14 predicted proteins | sample CryGeymeta201506_FD_185553 | JGI IMG/M metagenome (GOLD analysis project Ga0210013, IMG submission 185553) | Groundwater microbial communities from Crystal Geyser aquifers in Utah, USA - Crystal Geyser metaG 2015-06 (SPAdes) (version 2) | ecosystem: Environmental > Aquatic > Deep subsurface >...
AAAAAATGCGCCAATTACTTTTGAATACACGACAATTACTCGATATACTCAAAATGACCAAAAATAGTTGCAGGGTGGCCTAGAACAAATTTGCCGTGACATAAGTTGGCGCGTGCTTGCTATTGGATATTAAAGAAAGGCGAACCATTTGATGTTGATCGTGCTTTCGTATGAGGTTTGTTCGCGGTGGAATGCCTGTTGTGGGGTTGGACATTGAGCCACTAGACCTGATTGCGTATCCGCCGCGAGCAACACAAATAGATGAGTTTAGTTAATGAATCGCCCATGCCGTGAGCCCCCAAGGGGTTGGTGTAAAGCCACAAGATCTGTTTCAATCCATTGGACACGGTATGGAACCAAACGTTTTCTGGGACTACAAAAGTAGCCAGGGGCATACGGGAAATCATGATTCATCACGATCCGTACAGCCTTGATCCTGATGGGTGACTGGTGCGATTTGCATAAATGCGAACGTAAACCAATCGATTGAAAACCGGGGCGCGATAAAGTGACCAAAACTCTACGGTAATCTGACAAGCCGTTGAGAGATACGGTTGAAAAATGTTTTGTCGCTATTGACACGGGGTATAATGGGTGACCCCTCTTACTCAACGGACGCGCGGACGCGGGCATTTCAGTGTAATTTCTTCAGTAACTCTTCAAGGTGTGCAGGGGTCGTTTTTATTATTGTGCCCCAAAGAGAGGTATATATGTAGAAATCCTCATCATAGGCATCGGGTAGTGAGAATTTGAACATCCAGGCTATTTGCGCTTCTGGATAATAGATAACCGTAAGTTCTGAGTGTGACAAAGGGTAAGTCTCCAATGTTTCGCCAACGAACGATATAGCGTTCTGCTTTGATTTATTATAGGAACCTATAAATAGGAGCAGGGTAATTAGCGTAAGCGTAAACAATACTTGGACTTTAATGTTTTTGATCCAATCAATCTGCAAAGCCATCAGGGTCAGGTCTATCATTGTACCAACTTGAATTCACCAAATAATGATACAATGATAGACCTCTTACTTTCCAAAAAAACATAATGTGTAAATGTCAAAGCTGACCCGGACTTATTCGGAGCTGTTGAATTCGTCAGAATTCACAGCTAATCGATGGGGGTGATATGCATATCGACAGGTATGTTTTTATCACCCCCTTGCATCCCCCTATATATACGCGCATGCGATCGCGTCCGCGCATGATGCACGCGAGCATGTGTACGTGAGGGGGATATGTTCGACTTGGTGTGAAATGGAGTTGCATTCGGGACATCATATTTCGGAGGTGTTCAGATGGACGCAATCACTCACGCCAAGTACGTCAGGTTTGGAGATAGCCACCCAGTGATCAGACCTTTTGAAGAATTCGAAGAAGATTCTGAAAAGGGTTTAGTTCGGAGGCTGGTTGACTTCTTTGGCTCTCAGGACGACATCGAGTTCATCTCTGTAGAAGCCTGATTCATTTCTGACAAGTAGTTCCTGCACACATTGAAGTGCAGGTCGTCCCCTGTGCGATTCAACAGGGCTAATACCACCCAAGGGAAACCTTCGGGTGGTTTTTTTATGCCTACTCGGTAAGGCATGAGTTACCGAGATAAATAGGAGAAAGGAGGTCGAAAATGTTCGACAACAAATGGTGGTATGAATTCCACAACAACTTTCTCCCCTTCGCTTCGGTGAAGCAATTAATGGAGGAAAGGGCTAAGCATCAAGCCTTCGTAGATCGTATGAGCGGCTACGACTCCGAAATTGCATATTTCGCGCGGATGGCTATTCGTCACATCGACGAACAGTTACAGACGCTCGAAACGAAAAAGATGGGAGAGTTTAGCTTTCTTAATCGTTAGAGAAAGCTTTCAGGTGCGCAACATTCTTTCTACGCAGATTCAATTCATCCAAATCAGCAATAATCTTATCAAATCCGTTCAATAAGTCCGGATTATTCGGATCGTAATGCTTGGTGAAGATGTCCCGAAGCTGCTGATCGAGGCCGCCTTCGATTGTGCGTAATGATCGTTTCGAATCACTCATACGATCAATCTAGCACAGGAAAAAGGAGATTCAAATGAACTAGGCGGTTTCAAGCTCTAAGTGCAACACGCGCAAAATGTTTGTGAAAGTCGAAGGACTCAGGCATGAATATTTCAGCAGGGCATCTAAAGTTCAAGGATTTTCGTGGCCGTGTGTTTAACTTCCAAGCAATCTCATCAAGCTCTTGCTGAGAATAGACTGATAAATCAGTACCTTTGGGGAGATACTGTCGAAGCAATCCATTGGTGTTTTCATTGCGCCCACGTTGCCAAGGGCTATGTGGATCAGCGAAGTACACCTTGATCCCTGTTTCTGTTGCCAACAGCTCATGCCATGCCATCTCCCGACCTTGATCATAGGTCATACTTAAACGCTTTTGCGCATCAATGCGGTTGAGGACATAGGCAAAGCCTTGCTCCACATCTTTGGCAGTAGCAGAGTCTAATTTGACCAGCGTTACAAACAAACTTGTTCGTTCAACAAGGGTGCCAACCGAAGATGCATTACGCGAACCTTTGATTAAATCACCTTCCCAATGCCCTGGAATGATACGCTCCTCAATATCTGATGGTCGATCATGAATGCTGACCATATTCGGGATAGTTCCCCTACGGTCTTCGCCACGAGTTCGAGGTCTGCGGCTTTTGCGAGACTGGCGCAAACAAGCGATCAACTCCTTCCTCAATGCCCCACGAGGTATGGCATAAATGGCACGATATATGGTTTCGTGGCTCACTTGCATGGTCTTGTCATCAGCGTTCATGCGCCTGAGTATACCTGAAATCTGTTCAGGAGAGTGGAAGCCTTTTAACAACGACACCACCTCATCCCAAAGCTCGCTTCCAGCAACCAGTCGTTTGGGGTTGCGGGGTTGTGAAGCTTTATCCTTGGCACGCTGGTGAGCATCTACCGAACGGTATCCACCAGCAATCGCTGGGCGACCTCGGGAGCGGGGTTGTGCGGTAGGGTTCGTCCAGCCATTGCGTGCAAGCTCACGACTGATACAACTACGTGGACGCTGTAAACTACGTGCTATATCAGCCTGCGTTTGACCTAATTCCAAGCTAACCTGGATCAAACTTCGTTCTTCTGTATTTAAGTATGTATAATTTTTTCCCATGGCAGCAATTTAACCTCAATCGCTGTTGCACTTATACTTTGAGTCCGCCCGTGGTAAACGAGCCATGCTGCCAACCTAAAATAATTAGTATATTTAGCAAACTGTCACCGTAACTCCATATATGTCACCGTAACTCAATACTGGTCAGGGACATGATGACATCACAATCGGGGATATTGTCTCAAAAAAGTCTGGACAAGCACAATACCACAGAGTATTTGAAATGTTTTCCACAACACCTTCCTCATGAGCTAGCAAACAGCCCACCCTGTCAGATGAACTTTTACAAATGACATAAGATGTTGTTTTTATTGCCAAATAATTACAGCCTAAAATTTAGGCAGCCTGTTTTCAGGCCCCCGAACATGACAAATACATGACAAAATGGATTTCTATTCACAGAGTTATCCACAGCTTCTGTGGGTAACTCGCTAAGTCACTAATATTTCACGACTTACCGAAACATGCCCCCAAAACACATCTTTTTAAACTCCAGCGCTCTTGCACTCGCTGAAAATCTTCAGCGTACTTCTACCCCACGATTCAATCAGCCCGACACGAAAGCATGCGTTGACAATATGGAGATTGTGCGGTTTTGACGGATGTTTTGCGACAGTCGCACTACCGTCCAATGCTCAGGCAATTGCCCTTCATTCAAGAAGATGATGTGATTTTCGTAAACACTGATCTGAATGCGTGACCACGTTATTCACTCACCCCACAAAAAGGCCTGAATCAGTTTATCAACCAAGCAGTTTCCGGCGAAAATCGCCGAGGAAAGAAGAGTTACTAAACCAAGCCTCGAATCAAATGGTTGAAAAAATAAGGCCAGCTATGATGGTCACTATCAAGTTATGAAACCTCGACAACAATGCCTACTCCAGAAGCCACTCACTTTCCTTCGGTTTGAACTGTCTGGAATTTCCGGATCGTTGCCTCACGCTGAATCACCGGATTCGTAGATATTCTTCAGATGCTCACTGATGGTGCGCACATCCACCGCAAACAGCTCCGCCATGAGCTTTTGCGATAACCAGATCGTCTCATCCTCACTGCGTGCCTCAATGCTCTGCTCCCCCGACTATTTCCAAAAGTGCAGCCATACCAACCGGGATTGTACATCGACGCGCAAACAGCCAGAAACTCCACCATATTGTGGTTGCAAAACCAGTCCAAGTGTAGAAATCACCATCCTTGGCTTTAAGCATATCAGTCAATGAGATATGGATTCGAGATACTTTGATTCTTCTGTGCTACTGTGACGAAGATTATAAACGCACCTTGATAGGCACCCGCCGCCAAATTACTATGCCCGGGAAATTGGCGCGTTCAAATCAAAGTGGATGAGAGAGAAAATATGCCGAACAAAAAATGGTCAACTCAGAAATCATCCGATCTTTATCAGATTGACGGCTGGGGCAATGGATTCTTTTCAATCAACGAGGCCGGTCACATGGTTGCCGTGCCTGATGGTGAACATCAGGTTGATCTGAAAAGGCTTTGCGATGAACTGGCTGGACGCGACCTGTATCCTCCTCTTTTACTGCGTTTCTCTGATATCCTGAAGCAGCGTATGCAACAGATTCATGACCGATTCTCCATTGCTCGACAGGAATCCGCTTATCAGGGTCGCTATTACGGTGTGTATCCGATCAAGGTTAACCAGCAACGACAGGTTGTCGAAGAAATCGTCGAATTCGGGGCTGAATTCAACTGGGGGCTGGAGGCCGGCTCCAAACCCGAACTACATGCTACCCTGGCTATGCTGGAAGATATTGAAGGGCTGATCATTTGTAACGGCTATAAAGATCGCGAGTTTATCGAACTGGCCATGATGGGCCGAAAAATGGGCAAACGTGTCTTTATTGTTGTCGAGAAACCCAATGAACTCGATATAATAATGGAAGCATCTGCGCGTCTGGATGTAAAACCATTGATCGGTCTGCGTTGTCGACTGGCGGCTACCAGTCAGGGGAAATGGGCAGACTCTGGTGGAGACAATTCGAAATTCGGCTTATCCGCCGGTGAAATCATGGATGTTGTGCGCAAACTTTCTGACCGCCAAATGCTTGATTCTCTTCGCCTGTTACATTTCCACATCGGCTCGCAAGTACCGCGCATTCGCAACATCAAACAAGCAATGCAGGAAGTCGCGCGTTTTTATGTCGAACTGCGCCAGCTTGGCGCACCCATTGAATTTATCGATGTGGGCGGCGGCCTGGGTGTCAATTACGACGGCGCTATCTCCGGCTCACACTCCTCGATCGATTATTCGCTGCAGGAATATGCCAACGACATTGTCTGGACGATGAAAACGGTATGTGACGAAAAAGACCTGCCTCACCCGGATATCATTTCAGAATCGGGACGGGCACTGGTGGCGCATCATGCCGTTCTGGTTATCGATGTACTTGGTGTCACCAAACGCAGTGGCACACTGACTTTATCCGAACCTCAGAAAAATGCCCCGATGCAGCTCCGCCAGCTCTGGGACACTTATAAAGATCTCAAAGAGATTGCCCCTCGCGAGGCATTACACGACGTCATTTCCCTGCGCGATGATATCAATCGTCTTTTTGTACTGGGTCACTGCACCTTATCCGAACGCGCTCAGGGCGATGAACTGTACTGGCACCTGATCAGCCGACTGATTAACGTATTGGATGAAGATGAAGCCAACGAGCTGGTGCCCGGCATCCGCACTCAACTGGCTGACCGTTATTTCTGCAATTTCTCGGTGTTTCAATCCCTGCCCGATGCCTGGGCCATAGATCAGATATTCCCGGTCGTACCCATCCACCGTCTGGACGAACAACCGGAACAACAGGGTATTCTGGTTGATATCACCTGCGACTCGGACGGCAAAATGCAAAACTTCCCACTGGCGACGGGACATTCCGCCACCCTGCCTTTGCATTTTATCAACAATGGCGACGATTACCTGATCGGCGTATTTCTGACCGGTGCCTATCAGGAAATTCTCGGCGATTTACATAATTTATTCGGCGACACGCATGCCGTCCACGTACGCATGGATGGCGAAAATTATGAACTTGAACAGATCGTCGAAGGTGAAAGTGTGGCTGAAGTGCTGGATTATGTGCAGTTCAACGAAAAAGTATTGCTGGATCGCATGCGCCGCCAACTCTCTCAGGCTCGCACCGAAAAACGTCTGACCGCCTCTGAAGCCAATGGCTTCCTGCGCTTTTATAAAGACGGGCTGGCCGGCTATACCTACCTGGAAGAACAAATGCCGGGCATGAAACCATAACGTCTGAACCTGCAAGCTTCCGGGCAACTGTCGCCATTTTAGAAATTTAAATCTATAGTCTTGCTTGAGGGCTCCGCATGCAAACTGATCAAGACACTCTGACATCAAAAGATATTGTGCTGGCCAATCACCTTGCCGATATGCAGGAGATTGACTGGCAACAGGCACTGCAAACAGAGCAAAATATCCTGCGGCTGGCCAATCCCTCACTGGCAACGCTCGCTGCGCTGGCCGAGCGCTTTTCTCTGGATGAACTGCATATCAAGGATATTCGCAATCCTCTGCATCCGCCTCATTTTACCCGCCTGGATCACGGTGTGCTGCATATTATTCTGCGCTTTCCGGTTGAGCAGGAACCACAGGATGAAATCAGCAAAGTTACCAGTGTATCTATTATTGCCGATGCGCGGATGTGTGCACTCATCTGGCCCGGCCAACGCTTTCACTATTTTTCGCACCATGATCTGATGGGACTGGACGTTGACGAATGTGTTAGTAAAATCATTCATAAGCTCGTCGATCACTTGCTCTCCCGCGTGTACACCTTGCGCGAAGACATGGATGAGTTTGAGGAAGAGTGTCTGGAAGATGTCAATAAAGCCGATCTTGGTCGGCTGCTCACCATGCGCAAGGAAATCGCCGAACTGGCGCGCCATGCCCGAACCAACGGCATCGCCATTGAAAAACTGATGCTCGACCCGACGTATAAAAACAAACTGTTACTGATTGATGCTCACGAGCACATGCACCGGGCAGCATCGATTGCTGAATCCAAAGCGGATCATGCCCTGAATGTGATGCAAGCGGCACAATCGCTGCTCAGTCAGCGGCTCAATGAGGTGATGGCCTTTCTTGCCGTCATGACGGTGGTATTAACGCCCATGGGCATTATCGCCGGAATTTTTGGCATGAACTTCGCCCACATGGACATGCTCGAATACCCGAACGGTTTTGCCTTGTCCGTGTGGGGTATGCTGTTGCTCGGTGTTATTTTAGCGGCCTTCTTTAAATTCAAAAAATGGTGGTAATCTATTCTGCATCCAGCCATTGGAATAAAACCAGCGAGGAGGAATGATGATAGATTATTTCGGGGCCAACCGTGAATCCTGGCTGAACCTGCTTTCGCAAACAGAATTCTGGTTACAAATTATTGTCATCATTCTGGCAACGGTAGCGGCTTATTTTGTACGCAGCGCCATGAAACGTTCGGATGTAGAATTAATAGAAGAAAATACACCGAGTAAACTGCAAAGAATTTCGCGCAAAGGACTGGATCGTATTCAGTTCCCCATCAGCATGCTGATGGTCACACTGGTCGGCAAAGCCAGCCTCAATCATCTTGAACTGACAACACCGCTACTGAATATCGCGACGCCGCTGCTGTTATCACTGGCCGGAATTCGCATTGCCATTTACATGTTACGCAAAGGTTTCTCCCCCGGCCCACTGGTCAAGGCCTGGGAAAACATCATTGCCACGGGCATATGGTTACTGGTTGCACTGCATCTTCTGGGCTGGTTGCCCGGTGTGGTGAGCGCGCTGGATAGTTTCGCCTTTAATCTTGGAACAAGTCGCATATCAATACTGCTGGTGATGAAGCTGATCATCACCGTCGGCTTCTTCTGGATACTGGCTCTCTGGCTATCCAATATGATTGAGCAACGCTTGCATAACTCGGATCATATCAGCAGCAGTTCACGTGTTGCGCTGGCGAAATTCAGTAAATTCCTGTTGCTGGCCATTGCGATTCTTGTCGCTATGGACGCCTCCGGCATTGACCTGACAGCGCTGACTGTTTTTGGTGGTGCTGTGGGTGTCGGCATCGGTTTTGGTTTGCAAAAAATCACCAGCAACTTCATCAGCGGTTTTATTCTGCTGTTTGACCGCTCGATCAAGCCCGGTGATGTGATTACCGTGCGTGACAAGTTCGGCTGGGTACAGGAACTGCGCGCCCGCTATGTGGTGGTGCGTGACCGCGACGGCGTGGAAACACTGATTCCCAATGAAAATCTGGTCACTTCAGAAGTCATCAACTGGAGTTATACCGATCCGAATATTCGCATGAAAATCCGCGTACAGATCAGTTACAATGATGATCCGGAAGAAGCCATGGCACTGATGCTGCAATGTGCCAAAGCCTCTGCGCGTGTGCAGGATGATCCCGAACCGTTAACACGACTGATGGAATTCGGCGACAATGGTATCGCACTTGAACTGCGTATCTGGATTCTCGACCCTGAAAATGGTTTGGGCGGTGTGCGCTCGGAGGTTAATCTGGCGATTTGGCGTGCCTTCAAAAAAGCAGGCATCACCATCCCCTACCCGCAGCGAGACATCCATATCAAAAGCGGTAACTTTCCAAACTCCACCATCAACTAAACCTCCTTTTACGACAGGCGATTACGGAAATCCTCATAGGTGAAGCGGCGCACCAGCTCAAAACTGCCATCCGTGTGCCAGATGCCGATATCGGGATGGCGTACGCCGTTGAACATTGTCGTCTTAACCATGGTGTAGTGGATCATATCTTCAAAAATCAGGCGTGAGCCTGCCTCAAGCGGTGCGTCAAACGAATAATCACCGATGACATCACCGGCCAGACATGAGGTGCCGCCGAGTTTGTAGGTATGCGCTTGCATGTTCGCTTCACCGCCACCGATAATGGCCGGACGATACGGCATCTCCAGCACATCCGGCATATGCGCCGTCGCCGAAATATCGAGAATAGCTACCGGAAGTCCATCCGTTGGCACGATATCAAGCACCGATGTCACCAGTGAACCGGTACGCCAGGCAATGGCCCCGCCCGGTTCAAGATAAACTTTCACCTTCCACTTTTCACGGAAACGCCGGATGCGTTCGATCAGTTTATCGAGATCGTAATCTTTATGCGTCATCAGATGACCGCCACCGAAATTGACCCATTTCAATTCAGAAATATAGGCGGCGAACTTCTCTTCAAATGCATCGATCAGAGCTACAGAGGAATCCGCCAGATTCTCGCACAGCGCATGCGCATGCAGCCCCTCAATGCCGGTGAAATCCATACCAGCCAGATGCTGCGGACGCACACCAAGACGTGAGCCTGAGAAACAGGGGTTATAGAGATCAGTTGCTACTTCACTGATGCCGGGATTTACGCGCAAACCGCAAGAGACAGCCGCGCCGCGTGCTTTAAGCCCGAACTTCTGCCACTGCGCCACCGAGTTAAAAACCAGATGGTCGGCCATGGCGATAATTTCATCAAACTCATCATCGCGATATGCCGCTGAATAAATGTGGTTCTCGCCGCCGAATTTTTCCGCTGCCAGTTGCAACTCCCACAATGAACTGGCGGTGCAGCCGGGCAGGTATGGCTTCAGCAGCGGAAACACTGACCACATGGAAAAACCCTTCAGCGCCAGAATGATGGTGCAGCCGGATTCATCCTGAACCCGCTTCAGGATTTTCAAATTACCGATTAGCTTCTCCTCTTCCAGCAGATAGCAGGGAGATGGGATTTGCGACATATCAAAGCTCATATGAAAACCTTATGAACCACAAAGCCACGAAAACACAAAGTTGTTTAACCATTTTCTTTGTGTCTCTGTATCTTCGTGGTGAAATTCCTTTTTCATTCTGGCAGGGAGTCCACATCGATATTGGTTTCGATGTCAGTCCATGGCAGGCCGTGTTCGTTGAGTGCGGCCATGAATGGATCGGGATCGAACTCTTCCATGTTGTAGACACCCGCTTTCATCCACTCGCCTTTGATCATCATCATCGCGCCGATCATCGCCGGTACACCAGTGGTATAAGAAACGCCCTGCGCATTGGTTTCTTTATAACATTCCTGATGGTCGCAGATGTTGTAGACATAGCGAGAGAGCGGTTTGCCATCTTTGGTGCCTTTGACAATAACGCCGATGTTGGTCTTGCCAACGGTACGCGGGCCAAGTGAGGCCGGATCAGGCAGCAGCGCCTTGAGGAACTGGATCGGCACAATCTCGCGACCTTCGAACATGATCGGTTCGATCGAATCCAGGCCGATATTGCGGAACACCTCAAGATGTTTGAGGTAGGCATCACCGAAGGTCATCCAGAAACGCATCCGTTTGACACCACTGAGATTGACGGAGAGTGACTCCATCTCCTCATGGTAGAGCAAGTACATGTTTTTAGGCCCGACCTGTTCGAAGTCGAACTGCTTCTTGAACTGCATCGGCGTGGTTTCAATCCACGCACCGTTGTCGAAGTAGCGGCCGTTGCTGGTCACTTCGCGGATATTGATCTCCGGATTAAAGTTGGTGGCGAATGCATAACCATGGTCACCACCGTTACAGTCGAGAATATCGACATAATCGAGCGTATCGAAATGATGCTTCTGCATATGAGCACAGAAAACGTTGGTAACACCGGGGTCAAAGCCGGAACCAAGCAACGCCATCAAACCTGCTTGTTCAAAGCGTTCGCGGTAAGCCCACTGCCAGCTGTATTCAAACTTCGCCTCATCCAGCGGTTCATAGTTAGCAGTATCCAGATAATGAACGCCGGTCTCCAGACAGGCATCCATGATGGTCAGATCCTGATACGGCAGCGCAACATTGATAAGCATAAAGGGCTGAACCTGTTTAATCAGCGCAACCAGTTCCGGCACATTATCGGCATCAACAGCGGCCGTCTCAATAGTGCGGCAGGTCTTTTCGCTGACTTCGGCAGCAATAATATCGCACTTGGACTTGGTGCGAGATGCCAGGCAGATATCGGAAAATACTTCCGGATTCTGGGCGCATTTATGGGTGACAACTCGACCGACGCCACCGGCGCCGATGATAAGAACTTTGGCCATCGTCATACCTCCTGAAAGGTCGCGATGGTATCGACATTCGTGCAGCCAGTCATCGAAAACAATCCGGGATTTTTCTGCAACTGAGGCTTTTCCCACAAAAAAACACAAGCAGGTCCATAAGCTGAAAGGATATTACTGTTTGGAAGTGACCGGTACCCCGTCCATCAGCGCAGCATTACTTTGAATGATTGATTGTAATTCCTGCACATATGCTTCGCCGCGTTCGGAATAACCGCTCAGGCCTTCGGCCAGTTTCAGGGCGGTTGGTTTTTCATTTTCCGCGCGCATCTGAGTACGAATGCGGCGCAGCGGTTTGTAAGTCTTATTTCGATTAATATGCAAAATATAAGCCGCAACCGAATCATCGATTGAATCAAATACGGCTACTTCATGCAACATCTCCGGTGGACGCCGACTGGGTACAAGGCCACAGCCTTTACTGAAGCACCACATGCCAAACATATTGAAACCCTCTCGGGCAAAGCGGGATGTTCCCCACGAAGACTCGTTGGCAGCCTGTGCCAGAGCCAGTTTAAGCGGTACAATATCGACTTTTTTGAGCAGTGCGCGCCAAACATCTTCATCCTGAATCGATGTCATTTCTACTTTGTAATCAACGGCCAAATCGCGAATCCATTGAGCATCTTTATCTTTAATATGCTGCCCATAACGACTGGATCTTGCTAAAGTCTGAAGGCGCTTGCGTGTATACGCCACTCTGGCATTTTCACTCTGAATAATCGGACGCATAAAATCGAAAAAGGCTTTCTTCTTTTGCGTCACATCTTTATATGCTGAAAAATCGGGCAATGAAGTCACTTTTATAATTTCAGGCAGCACGTAATTCGGTCTGGAACCGGAGTGTGATTCGGCTGAGCAGGATAAAACCAGTGTACACAGCGTGACTGCCACCATGCTATGCAGCAGCTTCACAAAATTTCTCCAACTATCATCTGATGCATCAGCATCTTATTCGCCCACCAACCAGTCGAAATGCAAAGCTCCCTTGCCACCGGTTAATTGCGCCATCGTCCAGGCCAGTGCGTCTTGCAATGGCTGCATGGCCTGAAACGGCGGATTAATAATCAACATGCCCGACCCCTGCATTTGCATAGCGGGGAAATCACCCGACATCTCAATACGAAGAATTTTCCGCACACCTGAATGTCTCAACGTGGTGAAAAGCTCCCGCTCACGGCCAGCGGGTAAGACCGGATACCAGATCACATAGACTCCGGCACGAAAATGCGGGTAAATGCCGGTAACGGCCTGCCCGACGCGACGGTACTCATCCTTTTGTTCGTAGGCAGGATCCAGAAATACCAGACCGCGTTTTTCCTTTGGTGGCAGCAGGCCTTTCAAAGCATCAAAAGCATCACGGTGATGCACCGCCACATGCCCCTTCGTCCGACAGAACTGGCGCAAAAAATCAATTTCCTGAGGATGCAGATCACAACAGGCCAATTGATCAGATTGACGTAAAAGCGAAGCCAGCAGCGCTGATGAGCCGGGCAGTCGTAAAAATCCACCATCGGGATTCTGCTCGGCAATCAAGCCACTCCAATGTTTTGCACCCAGCGGTGCATGCTGCTGATCGACAGGCCACAGTCGTGCAATACCTGTCTGATATTCCATATTCTTCTGCGCTTCGCAGCTATCAAGCTGGTAGATACCTCTGCCGGCAAAAGCATCGAGCATAAACATAGGGGTGGCTTTGATTTGCATAGCAGCCACGAGTTCGCTTAAAACAATATATTTCAGAACATCCGCATGGTTTCCGGCATGGTAGATGTGCTGGTAACTAAGCACGGTTTTACTTACTTATAAAGACACAGATAGGCCGACTGGCCAACCGAACGAACACCAAATCGCTGATCTTTCGCCACTTCAAACTGCTCACCGGCATGAAACGCAACCCACTGTTCCGAGCCCGGCAGTTTAACATCCAGTTGTCCGGAGATAACCTTCATCACCTCTTTACTTGAAGTGCCGAATTCGTATTCGCCTTCTGCCATCACGCCAACCGTAGCAGCGCCTTCTTCGGATTCAAATGCAATAGACGTCACCTGGCCGTCAAAATATTCATTAGTCTTAAACATCACTACCTCCGCACCTGATCATTCGGGCTATACGTGCCCTCAAAAAACGTCGGCACAATAGCTCAATTGCCACACGGTGTCATTTAATTGCACCATCCTGCAAGCAACCATCACACCTTCAGCAGGGTAGGTGAAAATCACAAAATACGCCGCATCGCTTTCTTGCCCTTATTTCATCATCAAACAGGGTATATAATTCACTGCAATCAAGACATTGATCGATCCCGGATTAAATGAGAGGTTTTTGTTAAGATGATAAGGGGCAGCATCAAATCAGAACTGATAACGATGATCATCATTGCGATTGTCTCATACCTGATTTTTTCACAGCTTGATGTTCTGGAGCTCATCGTGAATTTCTCCGCCAAACATGAGGAATTTGAAATTGATGGTAACTATTCAGCCCTTTCGGTAGTGAGGCATATTGCCACACTGCAAAAACAATCCTTGACATGGTTTTTCTGCATTTTTCTCTTTTGAGAGGGGCGGGTTTGTTCAGGGGGATTTTTAGCAATTCC
>Ga0210013_1001500_pt1 | contig 13858 bp, 16 predicted proteins | sample CryGeymeta201506_FD_185553 | JGI IMG/M metagenome (GOLD analysis project Ga0210013, IMG submission 185553) | Groundwater microbial communities from Crystal Geyser aquifers in Utah, USA - Crystal Geyser metaG 2015-06 (SPAdes) (version 2) | ecosystem: Environmental > Aquatic > Deep subsurface >...
AAATCATGAGTCTCAAGTGCGGTATCGTCGGTCTCCCCAATGTGGGCAAATCCACGCTGTTCAATGCGCTGACCAAGTCTGGCATTGCGGCGGAGAACTATCCTTTCTGCACCATCGAGCCGAACGTCGTTTAAGCTCAACAACTTACCGCACACTCAAGTTATTTCTGGACAAAACTGGTACAAAATCAAAGCAACTTTTTACTGCTGCTACGAGTTCACAAGTTACCGTTTATGCGCCAACTTATCAATCCCCCAAGCTGGTTCGATCTCAATAAATATTCAGACTCAGTCCTTTTTGGTTTTGATGCCTGGCGTATGCAGATTGGTAATCGGGTTGCGCTAAAAGGCTTTCTTGATGCAAGGGAGAGTGCCCAGTTCTCCAGCCATTTTGAAACGATCAAGAAGGCACCATTAAGTGACATTGGATTCTCCGTACGCTTTGGATCGGAGCATGCTGTGTATCCGATTACTTTTGGCGTCGCCTCTTCGATTGTCGAAGCGCTTCATCCGTTTTCCCCCTCTAATGGTGATAGCTGCGACCAGAAGTTGCGGGATAGCGGGCAGGACGCGTATGCAATGCATGCCCATCTGACTGTGGACTTAAACGCGTCGAGGACTGAAATCGTTGATAGCTTCGAAGCATGGGTTGATCAGGCGCTAGCTGAAAACCGAATGGGCTATCCACGAGAGCGAGAGCCTGGCATGAGCGAAAAGGTGCTAGAGGGCTGGAATCGTTACCGGATACTGCCATATCAGGATTTGGTGCTGTGGCACGCGTCAAATGGATATCCAATGCCTTCTGACACCAGAATGGCGGACTGCCTCTTCCCTGAAGGCAACGGTGACAAAGATGTCGTTCGGGAAACACGCCGCAAGGCGAAGCTGGCCTTCACATTGGCAACAGTCAGACAGCTTTCAATAGCAGCTGCACAATAAAGTACACCTTAACGCGCCTGTTCTAGGCTGCGGAAAAAAATCCACGAAAACCTTACGCGCTTCTAAAGACCGGTTGGGGGAAGATCGGGTTTGCCGGAATTTCCCGGTCAAATAAAGGTAAAGTAATGTCAATAATTATTGAAGCAAATAGCGCTGGAAAAAATATGTCGGGTGCCGCACTGGGCTGCGCAAAGCATGCGGCAGGTGTGGGTGATGTAGGGGTTCGTGCCAAAGAGCAGCTTGGGCATTATTCCACGCATGGTGTAATCAATTTCGAGCTGACCAAGGAACTGGTGCTTGAATGTGCGGATGAAGTCTTGGCGCATTGGTTGCCTGATGGTGAATTGGTAGGTAGCGAATACAAAGCTCGCAATCCGACCCGAGAGGATGGTTCGCCAGGTTCATTTACGATTAACACGAGGTCTGGCAAATGGGCTGATTTTGCAACTGATGACAAGGGCGGCGATTTGATCAGCTTGGTTGCGTATCTGGAAGGGGGCGAGCGCCAGACTGACGCAGCTGTGAAGATACTGGCGTTCATGGCGGGACTTACGCCAACGTATGCGGTCTCGGTGGAGAGCCAGTATGGAAAGACTCGCCCCCAATTGAAGTCGGAGTTCACGCCAATTATGCCAATCCCCGCTTCTGCGGAGCGCACTCGGCCTGAGTTTTTTGGCATGGCGCTTGGGAGTCCCACATGCACTTGGCCTTACCGGAACGCGGATGGGGAGCCATTGTGCTACGTAAATCGGTTCGACACCGATACCGGCAAATCTTTTCTGCCACAGACTTTTTGCAGGGACTCTTCTGGGCATAATTCTTGGCGGAATATGGCTCCGCCTGTACCACGCCCCGCTTACGGGTTGGACCGGCTCTCGGCAAGACGTGGAGTGCCTGTATTGTTTGCAGAGGGTGAGAAGGCGGCAGACGCAGCGCAACGTCTCTTCCCGGATTTTGTGGCCGTCACGACAATGAACGGAGCCAAGTCGCCCGAGAAAACGGACTTCAAACCTTTTGCCGGACGCAATGTATATATAGCCCCGGACAATGACGAAGCTGGTGTTGGGTACAAGGACAAGCTCATCCAATTGCTTCATGCGGCAGGGGCGGATGTTGTGGGCGTTCTTGCTTTGGATAAGCTGCGGAGCAATGGACTGCCCTTGGCAGACGGGTATGACTTGGCGGATGCAGAAGCTGAAGGGTGGACTGCAAAAAAACTGGCTGAGCTGGGCATTGCGCTATGGGCCCCTGTTCGAGCCCTTCAACTTACTGAATCACAATCGGCTCGAGAGGTGGCAATCGCAGTCAAGCCAGTGCCTGAAACCGATTTGGAGTTTGCGAGGGCGTTTGCGACAAAGCATTTCGGGGGAAAGATCGCTTGTGTCAGCGGTCAAGTCTTGGCCTACGCCAATGGCTACTGGAGTTCGCTAGATGCCGATGTGGATATAAAACAGCCGATCTTGAGGATGCTGGGGAGTAAGGGTAAGGCGTCACGAGTGAATGCCATATTCGAGACGCTCAGGATTGAATATTCGGACAAGCCGGAAAGATTCGAGCGTAAATCGCCACTTATTTGCCTGCAAAATGGGGCGCTGAATCCTCTGACTGGGGAACTGCTTGCGCACGACTCGGGTTACTACCTTACCAACGGGCTGGACATCAGATATGACCCGCATGCCAAGTGCGAACTGTGGCTCCAGACGTTGAACGAGATTTTTGCACCTGACGCGGACAAGGCCGAAAAGATTGAGCTGCTGCAAGAGTTCATCGGCTATTGCCTGATTCCGGATACTCGGCTGCACAAATTCTTGTGGATGGTCGGTGCAGGGGGCAACGGCAAGTCGCTCATCTTGGCGGTGTTGAATGCAGTAATTGGCAGGGCAAACATCAGCCATGCGCAGATAGAGCGGCTGCAAGAAAAGTTCGTGCGAGCGGAGTTGCAGGGGCGGCTGGTGAACATCAGCTCGGAAATGTCGGCGCAAGCAACTATCTCCGATGGCTACCTTAAGCAAATCGTTGCGGGCGATATCATTGAGGCAGAACGCAAGTACGAGCGGCCTTTCTCGTTCAGACCCTATGCACGTTTGATTGGGGCCACCAACGTGTTGCCTCGCCTTCTGGATCACTCCGACGGATTCTTTCGCCGTGCGATCATTCTGCGTCTCAATCGTCAGTTCACAGAGGCTGAACAGGACAGGCAACGCGAAGGAAGGTTGATGGCTGAGCTTCCCGGCATTTTGAATTGGTGCGTAGCTGGGCTGCAAAATCTGTTGGAGCGGTCGCATTTCGTACTCCCTGCCAGTTCGAAAGCGGAAGTCGAGGGATATCGAGTCAACTCTGATCCGGTTCGTCAATTTGCCGAAGAGTTGCTTCAACCTTGCTCGGATAAGAACGGCTGGGTGCGTAGTGGCGATCTTTACCAAGCGTATCGGGAGTGGAGCAGTGCGAATGGGTACATGATTCTGGCGAGCAACCAGTTTTCGGAGCGCTTGTCTGCTGTCGGCTATCGAAAAAAACGACTTAACGACGGACGATATTGGGAGGCGAAATATCTGGGCACGTCCATGTCTTGCTATGTCTCGACGCCAGCCCAGATTTCGCCATTTGCAGGTAAGTTCGCCGTCTGATTTGGTGATGGGGGTGATGAGTACGTGCCGGGAGTTAGTGAAGCCCGGCACTCTCCAGAGTCAAGCAAGCAGTGGGGTTTGATATGGCGGTGACGGGTGTGACGGGTATTCTCAACAAAAAACTAAACGACTTCTGTATGTCAGCTGCGCTGATTGTCAGAATAGTTTTCAAGAATACCCGACACCCTTGTCACGATGCCAGTAAGTCGCCGGTATTAGGCGATTATTGGTGTGATGCTCAGCTCGTATGGGCGGCACCATTTTCATTAGTTACGACACCAGCCAAAAAAACACCCCCAGCACATCGGGGGCGTAAGTTCTGATTACCAGCACTCGAATAGCATCCAGTTGAGCAGAACGGCGGAAAGCCAAACCCAAGCAATACCGATGCCGATGAGGACGAGAGGAATCAGGAAGAGGTTTACGATGGTTTGAAGCAGCATCATTGACCTCCCAATGCAACAGCCTGTTCCAACGCTTTCTGCTTGATCTGAGCGCCTTGCCCGAACCATGCACTATCCAATCGGTAGTCCTGGCTGCGTGCTCTGCGATGCACATCCACAAACTCCGTGACGCTGTTGACCAAGCCCCAGACAGTATTGTTTGCGGATTGCAGTTCGCTTCCTTTGCCCTTGCCAGAATAGAGGCTGTAAACAGCTTGGATCGTTTTCTGATTTGGCTGCTCGTTAAGTGGCATTGCCGGATCACCAAGCACGTTAACCAAGTAGGACATCGCCTCAAATCTATTCACTGGACGACTTGCCATTGCCTTGATGTTCGCCATGAATGTTTCCCATGTCGAGATGCCAAGCCCCAGTTCGTGTTTTACGGCAGCGGGGTCAAAGGTAGTGGAATGGGGAACGCGGATAGCGCCCTTGCGTTCACCAACTGCCATTTGCAGGGTGTTATTGCACACGACGCGGACAGAGGTGTATTGAGCTGTTGTTGCTAGGCTTCCGTCGCAGCTGGTAGCCAAGAGCAGGTAGGCTTTCACCTTGTCACCACCAGACAGTATCGTTTCCTGTCCAGTTCTCGCTAGAGCCCACAGCTTTTTACCGCCACGCAGCACTCCGGCAGTCTCAAGCTCCATTCCACCAACAGAGACAAGATCACGGTAGAAGCCAAGAACCTCCTTGGGCTGTACGATCTTATAACGCTTCGAGACAACCGAGAGCGGCTCATGGTTGTCGCTACGATAGAGAACCATCGCATCCTTGTTCTGGCGCAGGTCGAGCATATTGCTGCCGTTGCCTGATGCGGAATTGAAGAGCACTTCGGTTTGTCTGATTTCGAAAGCCATTCCCGCAGCACGCTGCCAAACTTCAATGGGTTGTTTTCTTGGAAGGCGATTCCCTAAGCCATGCCAAGGTGCATCCCCGATAAAAGCCATATCTGATGCAGAGGTGAGTTCGTGGGCCATGATGTTTCCTTTCTTGGAAATGAATAAAGCCCATCACGGAGCACGTGTGGGCAATGGTTTAATGAAGCTAAACGGGGCGGGCTAGTTATTACCAGTGTTCATATTCATCGTACTGAGCACGATGGTAATTCGGCTCTTCATCCCGTCCTTCGTTGTAGAGCCTGATTTTTTCAACTACTACCGCAGCAAGTGTACTGACCAGTGTGACCAATACGGCTTTTGCGATCACGGCAAAGACTTGTTGCACGATCAACTCCTTTCCTTGTTGGGCGGACTCGAAGTGATTCCGCTGTATGGTTCTTATACCAAGGGAGGATGTCGATACTGAAGTTGCTACGTTCTGGGCGAGTTCTTCCATTCAGCGGCAAGCTGCTCAACCAACTCTGCTATCAACACCTGCTGGTGCTCCGATAGTTGGCGCACTTGCGCTATTAGATTCATCTCCGAATTGGAAAGAACTCCACTTGGGTTTGAGTGCGACTTGGTCTGTCGCACAGGGGGAATAGATTGCTCGCCATCGGCAGAGCCATATCGCAACCAATGAGCCGAAACAGCCAACCACTTTGCGAGTGTCTCAATTTTATCCGCAGTCGGTTTGGCTTTGCCGGTTAGCCATTTCTGAGCAGCCTGTGGAGTGATGGATTCATTCGGGTGGCGCAAGTTGAATTGCAAGGATAGCTCGGCGGGCGTGGTGATCTTCTTTTTGCTGCGCTTGAGTGCTAGCTTAAGGCGTTTGGTGAAGGCAAGTTTTTCATCGGTAGGCATGGGCGAAGTGTGAAATAAGCCCGATGCTGAAAGAAAACCAAGCGGTTGTTAATGACAACCTCCGGGTTTATAGTGGCGCGGGATTTTTATGAAGTTCAATTCAATTAGGGGATGGCAATGAGCGACGAAAACAGCAAGTACGCAAAAGACTATTCAGAAGAAAGTTTTTTGGAAAAGATTAATGGCTTCGCTAAGGCTGCTGGAAAAGAGGTCGTCGAAAAAGCGTTGCAGCTTTACTACTCAATGCAAGCATCCAATACGCCGACGTGGGCTAAAGCGGTCATTATTGCTGCACTGGGTTATTTCATTTCGCCACTAGATGCAATTCCCGACATTGTCCCTTTTGTAGGCTTTGCAGATGACCTTGGTGTGCTTGCGGCTGCTATCGCTACTGTGGCGACCTACATCACCGATGATGTGAAAGCAAAAGCTGAAGCCAAGTTGGCGGAGTGGTTTGGTGAATAGACGCAAGGCACGGCAAGCGTAATAGAGGGGCTCGTGATTGGTTGGCGACAGGTAAATCCAAATGGCATGACTGTATTTTTTTGGATTCACTTTTGTGAGGTATGTTCCGTATGGTAAATAAGAAGAAATTGGTTAGTTCGCAACCGTCGCAGGATGCAGCACTAGCAGCTAGCTTCGCTATAGCAACAGAGGTCGACCATGAAGTACCACTTAATACGATTAAAGAAGCTAACCAGCAGTTGCTTGATGATGCAAAAAATCATATTGGAGTTGAAAAAACGGGGCACGGATATTTTGCAGAAGTTCACCATACAGCAACGTACAACTTAAATGCTACCGAAGCCGGAATCAATGCCCATGCCACAAGACTAGATAGCTATGATCGAGGATCACCAGATATTGGCGATGACGCAGGGAGGCTATACAACTTAAAATTTTGCGCTTCTCCCATGGAGACTTTGAAAGCGGCTCTCGACAAACCTGAGTATGCAGGCCAAATTCTTGTCGCCCCTAGTGAGCAGTTACAAGAAATCGAAGCACATAAAGAACGGCTTTATGAACAGGCTTTAGCAAATGGAGATATTGATTACGCTCAGCGGATTGAAAACCTTCAAGTTTCAGAGGGCGTTGGGGGGGGCGGAATTACAAGCGCCCCACTAACCTACAGTGACGCAAAAGACCAAGCAGATTTAATTCGTAGTGGGGGAACGCCTGATTTCGCCAACTCTTATGGTGTGGAGGATTTGGGCGAACGTTCTTTAGAGGCCGCCGGTATATCTATAGCAGTAAGCCTGCTTCCTGAAATTAAATCTGCCTTGCAGGGTGATAAATCAATTTCTGAGGTTGCAAAGGGTTTTGGAAATTCTTTGCAGACACGTGGTCTGAAAGTTGGGGGAGAGGCATTCGTTAAAGCGGGGTTAAGTGGGGCTCTTGCCGGTACGGAAGAATTGGATCCCACAGGCGCTGTGCTAATTGTTACGTTGAGCTATGAAATTGGAAAGCTAGCGTTAGATCTAAAGAATGGTGCAATTGATATCGCCGAATTTAAACGGCTTTCGTCACGAACAATTGCGGATAAAGGGAGTTCAATACTGCTGACATCGGGTGCTGTGGCATTGCTTGGCCCAGCCGGGTTAATTACTCCGATAATTGTTGGGCAGCTAGTGGCAAATGCCAAGCTTCGTGACCAAGTTTCAGCAGCTCTTGAGGGCGCGTTTGTTGATGCAGAAAAAGCAATTCGCAAACAAATCGTAATTCTTGAAACATCTAAGCAAACACTTGCCTACACTCAAAATACAAGCGATGCATGTCAGCGAACGTCTGACGTTGCAAACGAAGGTATCGCGGCCTCATCCAATTCCATTGAAATCCTTGAACAAAAGAAATTTAGGCAAGATGAGATTCGGAGACGATTGTTAGCAAATAAAGTAAGGACATAACATGGGACATGTCGCGGGCACTGAAATTATTCTAAAAAGCGATGTGGCGAAAAGACTACTACCATCCGGCTATAAAGGGAAAATTAATCTCGATACCCTGGCTGATCAAGTCAATGACGCAAGTCGAAAAGGTAATCAAAGTCTAACTAAGCTGAAAGAGGCTACGTCAGGTGGATACTTAAGTCAGTTGCGGAATAGTACAGACATCAATGCTTGTGTGCGAGATTCCTTGGAAGCTATCTCTACACTTTCAAAAGCTCAGATAGCGCTTCAAGCGATAACGGCAGAAATCAATCAAGAGACATTAAATGAACAAAAAAGAATTGACGAGCAACAGCATCAACTTTCTTCTCAGCAATCCATATTGGCAAAGCACTCTAAGAGGATAGAGGAGCTTGTTTTGATAACCGATCAAACAGGAACGATTGGCTTAATTTTAGATGATATTGAAGCTATACGAAAAATTGTAGATACGGTTGATGTAAACAAGTTTGGCGAGTGGCAACAATCACATGAATTAAAAATTGAATCTCTTCACAGAGACTTGAATGAAGCTTTAAAGTCGTGGATTAATCACCTCACAGGTGCAATTGAGGCATTAGATGTTAAGTCGGAAGGGTACTTCAAAGAACTTCATAGTGAGACAGATGTATTGCGCACTGATCTTGCCATCAACACTCAAAATCTCACAGGTGCAATTGAGGCATTAGATGTTAAGTCGGAAGGGTACTTCAAAGAACTTCATAGTGAGACAGATGTATTGCGCACTGATCTTGCCATCAACACTCAAAATCTCACAGGTGCAATTGAGGCATTAGATGTTAAGTCGGAAGGGCACTTCAAAGAACTTCATAGTGAGACAGATGTATTGCGCACTGATCTTGCCGAGTCGAAAAGTAGAATCGAAGACCAACGGATAAAAATGCAAAAATATAAGTATTCGTTATTTGCTTTGTCACTTATTCAGCTCTGCGTACTTGTGTACTTGGCTATTCACTTTACGTGACAGATTGGTAGTGTGTCGTACTCTTGCGCACCAGGAATCCATAATAGTTTCATGTCTAAAAGGCTCCTGCCGTACTTAGGTGGGTGGTCGAGGAGCTATCATGTCCTTCACCCCTGAAACACTTCTCCGTCACTGGCAAACACTACGCCGCATCCCGCGTCATCCGCAAAAGATAACCGCAGGGGATGTTTGTCAGCACCTTCAAGACGAAGGTTATGGGGTAGGTAAGCGCACGGTCGAGCGTGACTTGCAAGCGCTCTCACGTATCTTCCCTCTGGTGTTGGACGAACGTGCCAAGCCCTACGGATGGAGTTGGAGTCGTGATGCGGCAGGCTTTGATTTGCCCGGCATGAGCGTGAGCGAAAGTCTGACTGTGATAATGGCGAAGGAGCATTTACGGTCGATGATGCCAGCCAGCACCTTGGAGCAGATGGCTCCCTATTTCCGTCAGGCAGAACAAAATCTCAATAGCTTATCTGGTCGATCATCACTTGCATCGTGGTTCAACAAGGTGAAGATCATTCCCCCCACGCAGCCGTTACTCGCACCGCAAGTGGATGAGCTAACGTTGTCGGTGTTGCAGGAAGGTCTTTTGCATAATCGCCAGTGCGCAATAACTTATCAGCGCCGTGGTGCGGGTGGCGTGGACGAATATCCGGTCAATCCTCTTGGCATCGTTCAGCGGGGCGTGGTGCTGTACTTGGTCTGCACGATCAAGACCTATAGCGACCTGCGTATTCTGGCTGTCCATCGAGTGCAATCCGCTACCTTGCTTGATACGCCTAGCATCCTCCCAAAGAAGTTCAAGCTGGATGATTATTTGGCAACAGGTGCTTTCGGCTGGACGGCAGGGAGCGCTATTCGATTGGAGGCGGTGTTCTCAAGCGAGGCGGGTAATCATCTGTACGAGACGCCGCTATCAGTCGATCAGAAAATCTCGGTGCTGGAGGATGGATCGCTCAAGGTGGTCGCAACCGTTCAACAGAATCCGCAACTGGTTTGGTGGCTGTTAGGTTTCGCAGCGGATGTCGTGGTGGTCGCTCCAAGTGGGCTACGTTCTCAAATGGCGGCGAAGTTGCGCTCGGCAGCAAGTCGATACGACTGATTCTTGTGCGTCGTGGTTTGTCGCACAACATCGGCAAGATGGTGGCACTTTATAACTAACCAAGGAGACGTTCTTATGTCAGCCGATGTTCAAATGCTCGAAAAGCCCATCAAGTACGCCCTAATCGCAATGGCTACGTTTGTTGTTTCAGCCTTCATCATGGGGAATCTATTCGAAGTCTTGGCCTTAGCTTCGCTTAGCATGCCACTCTCCTCTACATGGGATGATATTCAGGAGATTGCGGGACTGAGCATGGATCGGGCGCTGCGTTACACGATGTTCTATTTTCTGATCTTCCTTGCCTTTTCATGTTACGAGCGTAGCGCATTGAAGTCTTCGCCATGGGGAATGCTGATTCTGTTCGGCATGCTTCCTGTCGTAATGGCATTTGTGCCTTTTATCTATTCGGATGAGTTGAAAGTTTCGTCTTATTGGGCATCTACGGCTATTCTCTTTTCAATGCTATATCTGGGGGTTGGACACAGACACTCGTCAAAGTTGCTGAGAGGATTTTTCTTTCTCTTGATGGCGACTCTACTCTTAATGCATGTTATGCCAGGTATTAATGGATGGGGAAGTGCCATCAATGCCGAGACGAAAAAAATGTTCGGAGCTGGCGATACTGCTAATAATCTTGTGTATCAAACCTTCGTTTGGTTCGCTCCAACAGCATTGCTGAGCGTTGGGGTGCAGATGTATTTGCTCTACTGGCTACCGCAGAAGTTCTTTTTAGAACTGAAGGGAAGCGATTCGCAGGCTAATCCCTGAGATCGTTGGTGAGCTAGCGTGGGAGCCATCTTTGCCATCTTGGGTTTCTTAGTCTTCTTGGTCTTGATTCTCATGGCAGTTATTTTCTGGATGGTGGCCGTCGTCGCCATCGGTTCTTTCTTTGTAGGAGGAGTTGTTTCGGTCATGCTCTTTGGTGGAGGGCGTGATGCGTTTTACATTGGCGGGTTTCTTTCGGCCGTGATTGCGTTAGTCGTATTAGGAGTAACTTCAAGTCGGGCTGCGGATCGAGAGCAATGAGTAATTCAGGAGATGAGCACATGCAAAACAAGGAAGAGCTACTTCGAGTTGTCGGATGTCGCCCAGATCTTTCTAGGGAAGACCTAGCCTTCTTCGCCAAACTCAGGAAAGTCCAGTCAGTTCAACCAAAAGAGAAAGCTCGAAGCTTTAGGGAGTTCAGTAGCAGAATTCTTAAGGTTGAATACAGCCATGAGAATGGGAAATGTTGTCTGCGTGGGCACACCAATGAAAGTCTGAGGGATTCTGGAATACCACCGTATTTTTTGAAACAGTATTGAAGTGCTAGGTGAGCGCAAAGAGGAAAACATAATGAATACCCTAATTCTTGGCAATATGAGATGTTGGATAATACGGGCTAGGAATTTTCGCAATGGTATTGGCAGCACAAGTGCGGATTAGCAATACTTACGGTTTGCTCAATCTTAGGCTGCCTGAAGTTGAACTAAAATATGACTAGATATAGTTAGGCAATTGGCAATCAATTGTCAGACTCCTGATAAAAACAATAATAGGAGAGTCAGATGTTCATCGCAGATATTGAAGGCTTTAGGAATCACATAATGGTGGCAGTCCAACGCATTGGAGGCCCAACCAAAACAGCGCATGCAGCTCAGGTGTCTAATGCCACCGTGCATTCATGGATCAAACAGCGCCGAGTTTCGAATATTGACAAGGCTAGGTTACTGGCCTCTCTCGCTGGTATGGATGTGCAGCTGTTGAGGCCAACAAGATGACCGAGTACTACCGCTTCAACAATTCTGTCTTTGAGAAGATCAAGAACCCGTTGGCAGACTATCCGCCTGATGGTGACTTCGACAATGAGCCTGAGAAAGCAGGGTATAGACCGCAGTGGTGGAAGAAAAGCACGAGCCCGTACATTTCGCCAACGTGCATCGTCCTTAAAAATGTGCGCCGTCGCCGTGGTCTGCCAAAGTATTTAGTAGAAGTCAGAGGCAAAAGTGGGCGCATGGCTTGGTATGCCGCGAATGACATGACGAGTTTGAGTGCCACCTTGGCCTTGCTTGCACCACTCAAGCAATTTGTTACCTCGCTAGAGTGATTCCTGCGGTGCATCCATCAGTCTGAGCACTGCATCTTGGATGGCTGTGAAAGCGACAACTACATCTTTGGCGGCAAGAGTTACATAGTGCCTATGTAACGTGTCTGAGCGCTTCGCACGGTGGTTAAGAATACGTCTAAGTATCGTGTCGCTATATCCCAGCTTCTCGCCGATGGTTGCCAATAGTTTGCGCAGATCATGAAGCATGAACTTTGGCGCACCAACCCGTGTAGCCATCTCAGCTACGTGTTCAGCAGAGATTCCAGCAAAGAGTTCATCGCCTGAAGATAACCCCGCACAGCGACGCTTCAAGATTACTTGCATGCGAGGTGTAATCGCTAAGATGTGCGCATCACCATTCTTGGTCTCAGGTATGTGCAGCAGATCGGTATTCCAATCGACGTGTTCGCATTTGATGTTTTTCCCTTCATCACGGCGCAGCCCAGTAAGGGCAATCAGCATCAAGTAGTCACGCTGTTTTTCTGGAAGAGCACATACGGCTTTGTACCATGCGGGTAAATCAGACTCTTGTAGCTTCCTGCTTCGAGGTTGGGCGTGTTCAGGCATGAGTCCAGCGGCGGCCAACTTGTCGAATGGACTGATCAGAGTGAGGCCGTAAATGGCGTTGAGATACTTAATCATGGCGCTGATGAGGCCTCTGCCAACATCCACGACCGCGTTCCCCGTAGAGCGAGAGAATTTCTGACAGTGCTCTGCGAATGCAGCTTCCCCCAGTGCAGTGACAGATGAGTGTTGCCAGTCTGCAAAGTGCGTTCGGATTATTGATTCATAGCGTTTCAGGCTCGATGCTTTGATTCCTTTTGCTTTGGCGTAGCCTGGAAGCGCCTCCCAGAGAGTCGGCAGTTTCCCGCTCATCACTTTGGTGGGCATCTGACCAGCTCGGCAAGATCGAAGGATAGGCAAGGCTTTTTCCCTTGCTTCATCAATCGAAAGCAAAGGCCATCTTCCAAGATATATTCTCGTCTGCTTACCGCAAACACTCGTAGCCACAAGGAAGCTATGAGTTCGCTTGCCGATTTTGATACAAAACCCGCACAAAGTTCGGTCTCGAAGTATCTGGCCGGGTTTCAGCGTTGGCCTTTGTCAACGCTAAATAGAAATGTCCGCTTTCCTGCAAAGTAGAAATGTCCGCTTTTCCTGTTTTCCTTTTGCTACGGTGTAGCGCGCTGTCCGTCGTGGGCGGGTTTTCCAACGGACATTTTTCTCCACGGATGATCGGCAGCGGGTTTGTGTCCCGTGGTGCGCCGCACCATCGCTTTATCGACTTGCGCATTGACCGATTTGCCGTCTGCCACAGCGGACTGTCGTTGCGGTTTACTCATCACGCCATAAGTCAGTTTGCGATTCTTCCAGAGCAACTCCTGGTTCCCGTCAAAGTGCTCGTGGATCGTGACACGGGCTCCCCGCAAGCCTAGACCTGTACCGGTAGTGGCGACTTGCAGCAACTGGTTTTGATGCTGGCAAGACAGGTTTTTTGAAAGCGTTTTCGTCACCTGAACCGACAGGGTGCGCAGCAAGGTTTCCGGTGTGCCGGAGTAGGCCAGATGCGCGTCTGACGCGTCTTTGGGTTCCACTGCAAAGCGCCGGTTGTATTGCTCGATATAACCCGGCAGCCAGGCGTTGGCCTCGTCCATGTTGTTGATGCCGGCCAGTCGCATTTCCTTGACCAGCCTGTCCTGTAAAGTCTGGTTGGCGCGCTCCACGCGTCCTTTGGCTTGCGGGCTGTGTGCGTGGATGCATTCGATTCCCAGCTCACGGGCCGCCCGCGAGAATTGCGTTTCCGCCTCCGGATCAGCCTCTTTGGCATTGATGCGGAAGATGCTGTGTTTATCGCTGTACAGCGCTACCGGCACCCCATGCGCCAGGATATGATCGTGCAACACGCTCATGTAGCCCAGCGTGGTTTCGGTCGGCGCGAAACGCAACTGCGTCAGTCGCCCGGTGGCATCGTCGATGAATACCAGCAGCGTGCAATACTCGCCGCGC
>Ga0210013_1001519_pt1 | contig 13716 bp, 14 predicted proteins | sample CryGeymeta201506_FD_185553 | JGI IMG/M metagenome (GOLD analysis project Ga0210013, IMG submission 185553) | Groundwater microbial communities from Crystal Geyser aquifers in Utah, USA - Crystal Geyser metaG 2015-06 (SPAdes) (version 2) | ecosystem: Environmental > Aquatic > Deep subsurface >...
AAGACCGCTGTGCTCAATATCAATAATCAACATGAGAAACTGTTGCGGTTAATGGGAAATTGCTATCTCAGGTTTTATTCCTGAAATTAAAAGTTATGGGTGCGGAATGTCGGTTATACAGTCCGTGATGATCATAAAGCACTCGGCTCGGGAACCTACCATCCCCTACCCTTCGGGCTTTTATTTTATGCCGTCTGCGCAGGTGTGTCCGCATCCGCTCTTCTGCATGCCGTTTAACATCACTAAACACTTGCGTGCTATTGCCATAATCAAAATAACATGCCCAACCACGCAGCGACTGATTCAGTCGCTGAACAATAATGGGAAGCGAAATTGGCGTTAGGTTTCGTTGGGTCAACGCCGTCACTTTTGCATTGATACGTTTTACGGCTGATTTACTCGGTTGTATGTGCGGATAAGCTTTACCACTGCGACCTCGGTTCATACGAACCTCAAACCCCAGAAAGCCAAAACTCTCTTCCCATGCATTAACAATGGTTGTTTTCGTCTCGTTCAAGGTAAGATCAAGTCTATTCAACACATGTTTGAGCATAGCCAGTGGCTTTGCTGTTCCCCTGCGACATAACAACACCATATCATCAGCATAACGCACCAGCCGGGCACCGTATTTCCTCTCCAAGTCATGGCGTTCCCATATCCTGTCCAGAAGGTGCAGATATAGATTTGCCAACAATGGAGAGATTACACCGCCCTGCGGTGTACCACGTCGATTACTCTTGCCGCCACTGGTGCGATCTTTGCCATCTTTCCCTTTTTCTACCACGGGTGCTTCCAACCATTGCTTGATGAGATGCAATATCCCACCATCGGCAATGCGTTCTGCAACCACAACCATTAATTTGGCATGTGGAATGGTGTCAAAATACTTGGAAAGGTCAGCATCAATCACTTCATAATGCCCTTTTCGTAGCGCACTTGAAATATCACCCATGGCATCATGAGCTGAGCGTTTTGGACGAAAGCCATACGATGAGTCACAAAAATCCGCTTCAAATATCGGTTCTATCATGAGTTTCACCGCCATCTGCACCACACGATCACGAATCGTGGGAATGCCCAATGGTCTCTGGCTCCCGTCAGCTTTGGGTATCATCACCCGACGTACTGGCATTGGCCGATACGTCCTGTTCTTCACTTCCTCTGCAAGCCCTTCAAGAAATTTCTCTATCCCTTCTGCTGCTTCGATGGCCTCAAAGCTCACACCGTCTATTCCCGGTGCGCCCTTATTTGACCGAACAAGGCGATAGGCATGATGCAATATATCTGCCCTATAAACCTTATCGTACAAAGCATAAAAACGATAGCCTGGTTCCTGCTTGGCCTTGGCATATAGCTTTCTCTGTAATGTCCTGATCTTCACTGGAGTTACTAGCATAGTTGCAATCTCCTGATCCTCCATCCTTCAAAAGTGTGTAACAAAGTAGGGCTCCTTCCCTCAGCTTCGGGTTATGTTGTCCCGATGCCTCAAACAGTACTCGGCTTTGGCTTCCTGCGTCGCTCTACCTCCTGCATCCATGCAGTCGTATGAGCCCCTCCGAATCCCGACATGACCCTCTGCGATTTCGGCTTTACCTTATACGCATCAGTTGGTGGTTTGCGCCACCGCCATGACGGGTCTCCCGTCCTGCACAATCAATCTTCCGTTACATGCCATCCCTGCTACTCCGACGGAAGATGTGGAACGATTCCGTTTTCAAATCCCACATCCATTGGCCTTCTCCATTTGACCACAGGATCGGCTTCCGCAAATAAGTGACGAAGCTACATATAGGTTCACTCTCGTTACGGCCTGCAACTTTGCCCTTGGGAAACTTACAACCCATGATTACTCATACGCTGCTTCCCGGTGCTACTAAGGTATACGGATAACTCCTTTGGCGGGACTTTAACCCGCTAGATTAATTGCCGGTGACGGCATACGGTCAGGGCTTGATTCGCGGATTTTACCCCTCCCATATCCATTAATAACATGCAGCACAGTGATTTAAATTTCCAATATATGCAATGAGTAAAAGGCTCTGGATCCGCGAATCAAGTATCTTGTATCTCGTGAACGCCGACAAATGAGGCATCATTTGTCAGCGGCGAGGCAAGCTCTGTGATTCAAGCCTGTGCGTTGAGCACTGGGGTCAGAATGGGCACCTCGGCTTTATCGAGACAGTCTTGAAAGTATCCTGGGTTTCAAATCCTGATGGGCAACAAGGTTAGACGTTCGGTGGAGTTTGAGTACCTCGTGAGCACAACACTCAGGAGGTGTTTTATGGGATGTTTTGTTGGTATTGATGTAGGCAAGAGCAGGCATGCTTATGCGGTAGTGGATGCGGCTGGTGCGGAGCTGGCATCGGGTGAGGTTACTGGCACGGCTGCGGGTTTCGAGAAGCTGAAGAGGGTACTGGTTCGGTTTGATGTTGAAGTGATCGGCATGGAAGCGACAGGTCACTACTGGCGCAACCTGTGGCATGCTTTGGTTCATGGTGGCTATGAATGCAGATTGCTCAACCCCGCCTCGACGGTTTATTTTCGCCGGATGAGTCTGACTAAACACAAGACCGATGCGTTGGATGCCTTGTGCATCGCCCGCTATCTGGCGGCCGTCCGGTCGGATAGGCGGGGCCTTGATGTGCAGTCCCAGGAGGGGCTTCGCTCTCTTGCCCGGGCGCAGGCGGCGATTGCCGAACAGATCACCGAGGCGGTGAATCGCCTGCACAAGCAACTGGACCTGAGCTTTCCCGAGTTCCCCAAACTGGTGGGCAGACTGGATTCTCCCAAGGCATTGGCGCTGCTGGAGCACTACCCGACAGCATCCATGATGAGCAGAGCCAGAAAGCTTGCCGACAGGAGATATGGTCAGCAGAACCATCGGATCGGAGTGCCGCTGGCACAGCGTCTACAGGATGCGGCACGCAGCAGTTTCGGTTGCGCACAATCGTCAAGCGATGCGTTGCTGATTCGGCAGAGTGTCAGTCATATCCGGCTGCTGCATGAGCAGAGCAAAGAGCTGATCCGCGAGATGGAAACGCTGGTCGCAGAGCAGGATCAGGATGCGGCGAATCTGCTGAGCGTGCCGGGCATTGCGATCAAGTCGGCAGCGGCAGTGATTGGAGAGATCGGCGACATCACTCGCTTTGAAACAGCCAAGAAGCTCACCGGTTACATCGGTGCACATCCGCGCTTCCACGAATCGGGCAATAAGTCGGCGCATCCACGTATGAGCAAGACAGGCAACAAACGCCTGCGCCGTATTCTATGGCAATGCACCATCGTTGCCATGAAATACAACCCGATTATCAAGGCACATTACGAAAAGAAACTGGCAGAAGGGAAAAAGAAGATGGTCGCCATTGGCCACTGTATGAATAAGCTGATTCACATCATCTGGGGCGTGCTAACCTACCGGGAACCCTTCGATCCGAACGGTGGAATCCGGGCGCAGAAGGTGGCTCAGAATGCCAGTTGAAGAGACTTGCTTGACAGGAGTTCTGAAGAAAGCCCCCCGCTTTCCCAGATCGAACAGTTGCAAAGAACCGCCTCAAATTGCTCTGGAGCCTCAACCTCGAATCTGATGGCACCACAATGGCAACCGCCCTGATAGATCATCACTGCTCTCCTCGCATCACCGAACATCTATTTTATCAACAAACGCAACCTTACGGCTGATATCAGCAAACGTACACAGCATGACAATCGCTGCATGACAGTCATTATCCGGGTGAGCGCTGCTCAACATCGCAGGCTTCACGAAAGTTTTTCAGGGGAGTTGTCCGTCAGGGAGTTGCTCAGATAGGAGTAAAGCCAGATGTTTTGCATTGCGCTTCTCGCAACTTTTGATCTGGTGACGGCATGAGAAACCGTTGGCAATGATAGCTGAATCGGGCTGAGCGCGAAGCGCTGGCAGCAGGCTTTCCTCCGCCATCGCCCTGCCCAACGCAGCATGCTCCTTCTCAATTCCGAAGCTGCCGGCCATGCCGCAGCAGGTGGAATCAATCATTTCAAACTTGAGATCGGGAATCATCTTCAGAACCCGGCGCATCGATTTCATGGCACCGACCGCTTTCTGGTGGCAATGACCATGAATCAGCAACGGTTCTGCCGCTGTGGATGGTTGAAACGCGATCTTGAAGCGCCCCGCCATCGCTTCACGCGCAATAAACTCTTCAAACAACAAGGCTGCATTGGCCACCGTCTCAGCCGTCTCACCCAATCCCAGAAAACGATAATCATCTCGAACCGCCAGCAGGCAGGCAGGCTCCAGCCCGATGACCGTGCGCCCCGCCTGCACATGCGGCAGCAAGGCAGCAATCATGCGTCTGGCATTGGCTTTGGCCTCTTCAACCAACCCGTGCGCCAGCTGCGTGCGACCACAACAGAGTGAAACTTCACCCGCCTCAGCCTCGGCGATAAACACTCGGTATCCGGCTCGGTTCAATACCTGTTCCGCTGCTTTGATATGTTCAGGGGCAAAATGCTTCGTAAACGTGTCGAGCAGTAATACCACCTCGCCATGAAATGAATGCGAAGCGCTATTCGTACCGGTCTGCGCCGACTGTTGCGCAAAGCTTTGTCCGCTTGCTTCCGGCAATGACGCACCTGCATCCACAGCAAACAGAAGCTCACCGAGCTTTGCCAGTTGCGGGGACCTGTTGCGCCAGACGATAATTTTTTTAAGTAATGGATAACGGGAGAGTAATAGCGGCATTGCAGCAAACAGCCGCGTGCGCAACGAAGCTGAGGTTGTCAGGTAGCGTTGCGCCAGATACTCGATCTTGATCATCGCCATATCGACTTCGTTCTCGCATTCGCGCTTACAGCCTTTGCAAGCCAGACAGAGATCCATCGTCTCGGCCAGAGCCCGATCAGCCAGAGAGAGTTCACCGTTCAATGCCTGCTTGAGCAGTCGTACCCTGCCACCGGGCGAGAGTTCCGGATCATCCGAAACACGAAAGCTGGGGCACATCACCCCCTTGCCCTTCTTCTCACACTGGCGTGAGTTGATGCAGACCGCTACTGCCCTGGCAAAATTGTCGCCGCTCTTCGGGATGTCGGCATAGGCATCACCCATGCCGGCATCCTTATAAGCGGACCAATCTAAAATCGGCTTCATAGCCATGCATTACTGTATTGAAACAGACGCACTTGCGCGCTTTTCTCTACAAAGCGTGAGAAGCGCAGTTCAGCAGCGCCAAAAACAAGGCAGAGAGCTACCATTCAGATCGCGCCATAGCCCTCGCGTTTGAGCTCGGTAGATACAAATGCTCTGGCGGCATCCAGTGTCAGCACTTCACCCTTCGACTTATAAGATTTGAAATCGTTATAGGCTGTAACAATCTTCTGAGCCGAGGACTGACCTTTGAAATCACCCTTATCCAGACCCAGTACATCAAGCAGTTCATTCCAGGCGATTCCTTCAAGCAGTGGAAGCAGAATGAAGTTAACCCCTTCAAGTTCGACCTGCATCGGCTTGGTGATATCGACCACGAAAAAGAGTGCCCCCATATCAGCTGCAAAATCGGCCTTGTACTTCTCGACAAACAGGCAAAGCTGCTCAAGATGATCAAGACAGCCACTGGCAAACTGGAGTTTACCGTCAACACTGAGAAAGACGCCATTACGCACCACAGCATGTGGCGCCTTCTTACGACCATGAGCGTCGGCTACTTCGCCCTCGATAAGCACCAGCTCACCACGGTAACCGAATGTATTGTCAGCATCGGCCCTGGCTTTGAAGTTGATATTGATCAGCAATTGTTTTTCTTCATATGAATCAAATAGCATCGAAATCCTCCGGATTAATTTGCTTTCCATATGCAAGCGCGGTGCCAGACAAAAATGACGCATAACCCACTAATTTTAAAGAAGAATGCCATAGCTTCCCATTTGACATTGAAGGATAACCCCTCGTCGAACATGGACAATTGTAGGGAATACGACAGACGGTGTACGGATTTGCCGATGTTGCTTCGCTTTTCCAGCTTACGCGTAATTTATTCGGCGCAATAATGATTACGCGGGCTCAAAGATTCTTGAGGCTGATATCTTTAGTGAGACACCAATATGCTAGTGCCTGACAGAAATGATGAAGGTTCTTGTGGTCAAAAAACACAGCCGAGTCACGATTACAAAACTCAAACATTAACTCTGGTGTGATAGCGACATGTCCATGCGAGACTGAGTTGCGTAAATGTCGCACCAGTGACTTTAGTGAGCCGGAAAAAGACAGCTCTTTCGTTCCCCAGCCAGAATGCAGTGAAGCAATTGGGGTTTCTGGTAGTTCGGCGTAAAACTTCTCTGATGGCATGCAGAGATAGGCCAGCAAGGAGGTCATAAACTGATTTTGGTTATAGAAGGCGAAATCCTGGTTCGCTGGATGGACTTTGAATTGAGACTCGAATCGTTGCTGGAGTTCGCCAAGCGTGATTGATGGATTGCTTTTCTCTGCGTCAAGAATCTGAAGCATCCCGTTTACCTGACAAACGCCGCAAATCAGATGATGACTGACGATTGATCCATGACTATGTCTCCTTGAGGCCTAACAGTATCGATACAAGGAATCATTCCCTGTTTCTTCTCTATATATACGGACATATTTCCTCCATATTCGACATATATGACAGGCATGGGTTTCGTTCACATATCTCCACAAACGATACAGCGTAAAATTCACATTGATGAAAATGACCATTTACATTTGATTTATTTTCAGGAGACCCGACTATCGTTGATGGTCAAGGGCGGTTAAGCGTTGGATTTAGGATCTCTCGAACAGAGTTAAGCTTTTCCCTTGCGGGTCGCAATAGCCAGTTGCACGTCCGGGTCAGGATCGTCCTTGATTAGATTCAGGGCTTCTAATGGCACCTTATCGACTGCCATCAGGCGGACGATCAGATCCTCATCATAGAGCAGTCGGATGGCCTGCCGGTCGCTGATTTGTTTGACTACGATGCGGCGTACTACCGGTGACGGATCGTTGATCATCAGCACATGACTGCCCTGTGGCAGCCGCTTGGCCACCTCTTTGCGAACCAGCTCATCTGAATCATGCATCATATGCACCAGCGTTCCCTGCGGGGCTTTTTGTGCGACCATCGCGCGTACCAGATAATCCTCATCGAAGCGCATCTTCATCAAACGGGCAGCAGATAAGCGTTCAGCCACCAGAATGCGCACTTCGCGATCCGTATCGGCCATCAGGCGGGAGAGGAACATCACCGGAATACGGCGGGCTACAGAGCGGCGGACGGTGGCGTCGGCATCGGTGATCAGTTTCGAGAGTTCAATCAGTGGAACAAACGAAGCGACAATGGCGCGCCGCTCCCAGAAATCATCATCCATATAATCAATGGCGAGATCGGGATTTTTACGGAAAAAACGGTAAATCTGGCGGCCACTCTCGACCGCCACGCAGGCATCGCCCGGTTTACAGTTAGCCTCAGGCAACAGGCTTTCACGGAATTTGCATCGGCTGCAGTCGCCAATCGGCATTTCAAGATCTCTGGCAGATTTTTCAGCTTCAAGCGTTGCCGAGTCAGGTGCTATCCGACGGGGGTGTTCGGTTGTCGAGCTATCCTCACTCATAGTGAAATGAGTGGAAATCGCTTACTCATTCGCTTCAGGGTTCTCTTCCGCGATCACTTCGGCAATCACCACACCATTGGCTTTGCTCAGATCGGTCGTCAGCTTCAGGCAGTGCCCTTCTCCGTCTACCAGATAGATATTGAAGCGTTCGCGCTCTACTAAAGGTACTTCACTGCCGATGTCGTCATCCATACACCAGGTAAAGTGAAGCCCGGAAAACTCAGCGCGCAACTGCGAGATGCATGCCTCATCCAGCTCATTCGCCTCTAAACGCGAAACGATAGCATCGATAGTGCTCTGCTCAATCATGCTTCCTGCTCCCAGTCATCCTGTTCAGACTCAAAGCGAACACGCTGCTCAGGGCCTACCCCGAGAATTTTCGCCAACCATGGCGGCGGACTACTTGCCAGCACACCCTGAAGCTGCGAAAGGATGACGGCAGCCTCACCACCGTCAGGCATCTTGATCGGATGAATACCGGCCTTAATCACCTTGGCAGCAGCCGGACCACCAACAGACACCACGTAAAGCACATGACAATCAGCAATCTGCTCAACCAGCCAGGCGGTTTTATCTTCAGCCTCGACGGCATCATCAGTCTGCCGCACATCGATCAGCTGCATATCAGTTGCCGAGAGCTGATAAACGAGGAATCCCTGACAGGAAGCAAAATGTCCATCCAGCAGATCGCCACCATTGGAGGCAATCGCCACCCGAATAGAATCGGCCATATCACCTTCGTTGTAAGGAACCGGTGCTGCAAAGCGGGGAGAGATACCCTCCTCCCCGCGCAGATATTTCACAGCCTGCTCAAGACTTTCCGCATCAACATTGCCAAGCGCACCATTGCAACCACTTTTCAACTGCTCAAGTGTCATACCATCGAGTTTACTGCGTGTAATCGGCATCTCCAGAATATCCGTCAGGATATCGAGCAGCGCCTTTGGTTCAGTATCGGATAACGCACGGGCGGCAAGGCCGATGCGCAGTGCAAGTTCACGGGAGAGTCCTTTCCTGGCCATGACTGTTGATCCTAAGCCGCAATCGGCAGGATGCAGTTATCGACAGGACAGACCTTAACGCATTGAGGTTTGTCGAAATCACCTTCACACTCAGTGCAGGTTGATTTGGTGATTTCGAAAACCACCTTGCCTTCAAAAATAGAGGCAGTCGGGCAAACCGGTTCGCAGTCGCCACATGAGATACATTCTTCAGCTACGATATAAAGTGCCATATCAAATCTCCTATGTTTTATTGTTTATCAGTTCTTGTTGCCAGCAATCAAATCAGCCGCGACGGGCACGCAGTGAAATCGGCAATTTGGGTTTCGCATCAAGCGGATCGACGTAGAAACGAGTTCCGTCACCGATGGTGATCGTACCGCCCCACTTGTCGTCCTGATTAAATTCAATCTCGGTCACTACATCTTCAAGGTCTTTCTTGGCAACGTAGAGGGTCATCTCACCTGAAGCGCTTTCTCTAAGCATAATCATCGGCATAACTCGTCTCCTTCATCGTTATCAGAGTAGCGGGTGGAGGCATCAGCCCCCACCCGGTTACCCTATCCCTGTTAGCGGACCAGGTCGTAGTTGTAGTCGGTGGTACCCATTCCCATGGTTTCCTTGTCCAGCTGCTCAAGTACAGCGTTGGTCAGGGTGGTCAGGATATACATCGCACCTTCGTAACCCAGTGTGGTCATACGATGCAGATGATGACGGTCGAAGATCGGGAAGCCGATACGGATCAATGGAACCTGGAACTCAGCACCTTTGAACAGTGTATCGCGCTCGATGAACTTACCGTAGCTGTTGCCGATCATGAAGTCAGGCTTGTTGGTGAACATCAATGAACGGAAATGCCACAGATCCTTACCGACGTGAACTTCAGCCTTCTGACCGTATGGAGAAGCTGCCAGCATGGTATCCATCACCTTCTTCCAACGCTTGCTGGCGTGATTGCAGAGGATATCAGTTGGCTCAGCACCGAGTTCCAGCAGGAACTTGGTCATACCCATCACATAGTCAGCATCACCATAAAGGGCGAATTTCTTACCATGCAGCCAGGTGTGTGAATCCTGCATCATGTCTACCAGACGACCGCGTTCTTTTTCCAGAGACTCCGGAATCGCTTTACCGGTCAACTCGGAGACCTTCATCAGGAACTCATCAGTCCACTCCAGACCCATCGGGATATTGATGGCAGAAGCAGGCTGCTTCCATGTTACCTTGGCGAACTTGATCGATTTCACTGACTGCCATTGCTGCAGGAACAGTGTGTCATGTGCATTCGGTGCATCTTTAATTTCATCCAGCGTGGTACCGCCGGAATACATGCGGAACTTGCCATCAGCCGGTGTATCCATCACTTCAGAAGGATCTGAGAGCAGGCTGTAACCCACACCCATTTCTTCCATCATGCGACGCATCACGCGGAAGTTACCCAGATAGGTTTCAAAGCCCGGTACGATGTTGATCTTACCGTTAGAACCGACAACCTTGTCTTCCATGTGGTTGAGGGTGAAGTAGCGTTGAATACCTTCGAACATATTGTCCCAGCCCGTGGTATGGCTGCCAACAAATGAAGGAGTATGGGCAAACGGCGTCGGAAAATCCTGCTCAATATAGCCCTCTTTCTTAGAGTTACCAATGAAAGCGTTAAGGTCATCACCGATGACTTCAGCCATGCAGGTGGTGGATACAGCAATCATCTCAGGCTTGTAGAGTGCTTTAGCATTCTCCAGACCATCCTTCATATTCTTCTGACCACCGAAAACAGCCGCGTCTTCTGTCATGGAGTCGGATACGCAAGCGCATGGCTCCTTGAAATGACGGTTGAAGTAAGTACGGAAGTAAGCCACACATCCCTGTGAACCGTGCACATATGGCAAAGTCTTCTCAAAGCCCAGCGCACACAGTACAGCACCCAGAGGCTGACATGCTTTGGCAGGGTTAACAGTCAATGCTTCGCGCTCGAAGTTGATCTTCTTGTACTCTTCCGTGGTGGTCCAGTCAAAGGTCTCCTGGATTTTGCCGGCATCATGCCGTTCTTCAAAGCTCTCTTGTTTTCTAGCCAGGTTTTCCTTGTACTCTTCTTCACGGAACAGCGGATAACTCGGCTTGATGTTTTCTACGTTCTGACTCATTTTTGTCTCCTACACGCCACCAATCTGTGGACGATGTTTTTTATTTGGCTTTGGTCAGGGTCGGCGAAAGAAAAACTTCCACCGACCTTTCCTTATGATCACGCAGCTGCTTTAACCTCTTCGGATTCAGCAGTTTTCCACGGTGCAGTGAGCTTGCCCCAGCAAGGGTTGTTCAGGGTCATATCCATATCGCGAGCGAAGATGGCAAAGCCGTCATAGCCGTGATAAGGGCCAGAGTAATCCCATGAATGCATTTGGCGGAAAGGAATACCCATCTTCTGGAAGATGTATTTTTCCTTAATGCCCGAACCGATCAGATCCGGCTTCACAGCCTTGACGAACTCTTCGAATTCGTAGCCTGTAACATCATCATAAAGCAATGTGGCATTACCCATCTCTTTCATAGTGCGATCGTAGTCGTCGTTATGGCCGAATTCGTAACCGGCACCGACTACTTCCATGCCCAGATCTTCGTAAGCACCAATGGTATGACGAGGGCGCAGACCACCGACATAAAGCATCACGCGCTTGCCTTCCAGACGCGGACGGAACTTGGCAATAATCGGCTCCATTTCAGCGTTGTATTTAGCGATAACGCGCTCAGCACCTTCTTTGATTGAGTCATCAAAGTAAGAAGCGATTTTACGCAACGATTCAGCGATTTTTGTAGGACCGAAGAAGTTATATTCAACCCATGGAATACCGTACTTTTCTTCCATATGACGGGAAATGTAGTTCATTGAACGGTAGCAGTGCAGCAGGTTCAGTTTAACCTTAGGTGTCAGTTCCATTTCAGCCAGCGTGCCGTCACCGGACCACTGAGAAACAACGCGAAGACCCATTTCTTCAAGCAGAATACGTGAAGACCATGCATCACCACCGATGTTGTAGTCGCCGATAATGGAGACGTCATACGGCGTTGTTTGAAAGCTGTCATCGCCGTCGCGGGTATGCAGCACATGATCACGAACCGCATCGTTGGCAATATGGTGACCCAAAGACTGCGACACACCACGGAAACCTTCACAACGAACCGGTACAACCGGTTTATTCAGCTCTTTAGATTTCCTTTTGGAAACCGCTTCGATATCGTCACCAATCAGACCGATCGGGCATTCTGATTGTACTGAGATACCTTTGTTCAGCGGGAAGAGCTGATCGATTTCGCTGATCATCTTATCTAGCTTCTTATCGCCACCAAATACAATATCTTTTTCCTGGAAATCGGAGGTAAAGTTCATCGTACCGAAGGTGTTGATGCCGGTGGTGCCGACATAATAGTTACGACGTCCGGCGCGCGAATACTGACCGCAACCAACCGGGCCGTGAGAAATATGAATCATGTCCTTGATCGGACCCCATACCACGCCTTTAGAACCAGCATAGGCGCAACCACGGATAGTCATAACACCGGGCAATGATTTTTTGTTGGATGTAATACATTTGTTGGATTGCTCAAGCGTGGGATCATTGGCGGCAAGATGCTTGGCGCGATCCTTCTTCGCTTTTTCAGGATAGATTTCCAGTACTTCCTGAATCAGAGCCTCTGTTTGTTCAGTAGTCATTGTGCTCATTTTATTATGCTCCTGTCTGCCACCAATCTGTGGACAGCGTTATTTGAACAGTGAGTATTTCGGCGAGCTTTGCAGAGCAGGTTGCCGGCCCCACTACCGGCAACCTGAAAGCGCTACAAAGTGATTACGTCAGACTTAAGCAGCAGCTTCTGCCGCAAGTTCAGCTGCGGTTTTACCTACAACGCTTTCGTCTTCTTCGTCCATCAGACCGAAGTCCATCAACAATTCTTCCAACGCATCCATCGTGATAGGTGTTGGAATAACAAAGTTCGTGTTGTTGACGATTTTGTTGGCAAGTGAACGATACTCATCAGCCTGTTTAGCTGTTGGATCATATTCGATCACAGTCATACGACGGATTTCAGCACGTTGAACTACGTTATCGCGTGGTACGAAGTGAATCATTGTCGTACCCATTTGACGGGCCAGTTCCATGATCAACTCATCTTCACGCGCAGTGTTACGAGAGTTACAAATCAAACCGGCAAGACGAACGCTTCCTGAGTTAGCGTATTTCACAATACCCTTACCAATGTTGTTCGCAGCGTACATCGCCATCATTTCGCCAGAGCAAACGATGTAGATTTCCTGTGCTTTATTTTCACGAATCGGCATGGCGAAACCACCACACACCACGTCGCCCAATACGTCGTAAAATACGAAGTCCAGGTCTTCTTCATATGCGCCTTCTTCCTCAAGGAAGTTGATCGCAGTGATTACGCCACGGCCTGCACAGCCAACTCCTGGCTCAGGACCACCGGATTCCACGCATTTGATGTCGCCGTAACCGGTCTTTAGTACATCTTCGAGTTCCAGATCTTCCACGGTGCCCGCTTCAGCGGCCATTTCCATGATTGTGTTTTGTGCTTTTGAATGCAGGATCAGACGGGTTGAGTCCGCTTTCGGGTCACATCCGACGATCATTACTTTTTTACCCATTTCCGCCAGAGCGGCTACGAGGTTCTGGGTGGTTGTGGATTTGCCAATACCGCCCTTGCCATAGATTGCTGCTTGTCTTAACGCCATAATAAATCTCCTTTGTTGGTTTGCGCTGTACTATCTATGGCAAGCCCAATGCCAAACCAATAAATTGACTTATATTGCTGTTTTTATTGCATGTTTTTTCATGACACAAAAACAGCCACGTCAAAGTTGTCGCACTTATCCCTACAATTTGTATGATTATCTACAGTCAACGACAGACACATCCCCGGATGACCCAAGATTTTTGCGAGGCTTGATACGGGGCAAACAAGAGCACAGCAGAATTTATGAACACAGAAGTTACGAACTGAAGTTTCACCGTTTTTGAGTTGCTTCACTCAAGCAACCATGCGTAGCAAGAGATCCACGGGTAAATTTTTCGCGGGTTTGCCGAGATTGGAGCAACCGGCATTAAAATCATCC
>Ga0210013_1001535_pt1 | contig 13625 bp, 16 predicted proteins | sample CryGeymeta201506_FD_185553 | JGI IMG/M metagenome (GOLD analysis project Ga0210013, IMG submission 185553) | Groundwater microbial communities from Crystal Geyser aquifers in Utah, USA - Crystal Geyser metaG 2015-06 (SPAdes) (version 2) | ecosystem: Environmental > Aquatic > Deep subsurface >...
GCCCCCGGATGCGAGGCAGGATCGGGGAGATATTTGCATAGCCTTTCAAGCCTCAACCGGGCTCGTCCAACAAACGGTTCAGATCGTGGCTCGCTCCGCGATCACGATCTAACCTTATGCGTTGGGCGGCGCTATTCGGCATCGCATTGGCGATGTTATTCGATGGGCGAGAGCGCCGCGCCCAACGCCCGGCTCCGGGCTTAACTTTTCACCTTCTCGATCATGTGGTTGATGACATGGCTGTGCTCACGCTGAGGGCTGAACATGACAATCTCCGCGTCTGCGTCAACCTTTACGTTGTGCCCGGGTGGCCAGTAAAACAGATCATTCGCGTTGACCGTCTCCTGCGCGCCGTCCGCGTCAGTCGTGGTGAGTTGGCCGCGCAAGACGAATCCCCAGTGGGGGCACTGGCACAAATCGCCTTCCAGTCCCTTGAACAGCGGGGTGGTATCGACGCCCGCCGAGAGACTGAAGTACTCGCCGCTAATCTTGCCTAATCCCGTTGCGTCGCCGAAATCCGTTTGCTGACGGATCACGGCACCCGGGATCTCCATCTTGACGTCCACGTCCTCTTTGGCTATCCGCATGCTCGTTTCTCCTGCGGTTCGAATGCTTTTGAAGGTTTATTCCACATTCACCTTGACGCATTGCTCCACGCCGATCGGCACATGCGCCTTGTTCACCACCTTGATGCAGAGCGCGTGCGGCCCTGGCGCCATAGAGTCAAGAGGGTGAGTACCGACGAGTTTGCGCAGGACGGCGGCTTCCCCGTTGTCCACGTAAAGATGAACGTGATCGCCTCGCGGGCCGGGATCGACTTCATAAGCAATCTGTTTTTTGGACATGGCGCCCAGTTTTTCACCGTCGTGTGGATATGTGATCTTGGCGTAGGGCTCGCCCGCAGCAACACATGGAGAAAATAATGCGAAAGACAGGGCCAACACCGTGCCTGAGAACAGGGTATAAACATTCATGATCAGACTCCTTTCCTTAACCCGGATGTTTCATAAATTCGATCAATCCCATTGTAGGAGCGGCCTTGGCCGCGATTCCTGCGTTGGCAGTATCTCCGCAGTTTATCGCGGCCAAGGCCGCTCCTACAGGGACACAGCCATTTTTATGAAACATCCGGGTTAAATGTGGCTATTTCGAAAGCTAATGAGACGATGAATAAATCAGCGGTTCCCTAACGTTAATCAAGGCATCCGTAGTAGGCTGCGCAGCCTACGTTTCCATTCCAGCCCTCAGGGTGGGTTGTATCGATAATGCTCTTGGCCCGAGAAATTTCATCGGCCGTTCCGTGAAAAAAGAGGAGCAGCCTGCTGGCTTTTAATTCGGCTTCGTAATCAGGCATGGTTTCCCTGGAAATGCAGCTATATTGCTCCGCGCCAAGCTCATTCAGGCCACCGACCACCGTCACCCCTTCCAACACCTTGTTTTCATCTTTGCCGACGATGGACAGTTTGCCCATGTCGAGCCCCGCTTTTTGCAATTCCTCGACGGTGGCTTTGGCCAGGCTGTGGTCTGCGTATGTGGCAACAAGCGAATTGTTCTCGGACATGGTATGAATCTCCATAGTGATAAATGCCGTACTGTCTTATGGTCTCGGCCCGACATGGAAGCCTCAAACCTCAAACTACTGGCGGCCTGTCTGACTTTATGTCAGCTTGCTGGTCCAGTCGTTCAGAACTACACAGGCTTCTTTGCTTGGATCGTGCGGGTCGCGTAGTTCATTGATCTGGCAAAGGTACTCGTTGCCGAGGTTGTCGTGCAGATTGATATACGGGCTGGGGCCAGATTGATCAAAGGCGCTGGAATCGGCGAAGATGAATTCGAATTCACCATTTACGTCAACTTCAAGTTTGCCGCCGTGACTTTCCCCATAATCGAGCCAGCGTGTATTGATGTTGGCGCCTGCGATCACGGGCGACATCCGCGAGGCTTTCTTGTCATGCCAGGCAACCATGACAGGTTCGGTGATGTAAGGAACTTTTTCGGCAAAAGAGGCAGCCAGTCCGCTTGCCATTTTGTAGTCCAAGTCCATTCCTGAGTAGTTGATGTGAACTTCTTTCATTTTGTTCTCCTTAACGGGCGTTCCGAAATCGGAGTGGGCCGTTTATGTCATGTTGAGTATGTGAACAAGCTTCGCCCCTCGCAGACACCCGTGCCCGAGATAAATGATTTCTGAGGCTGCTAAGGACCTGTTAAGCATTAAGTGTTACACATAATGCTAACAGGTCCTAAGTTAATAGCCGATGTCCACGAATCAAGTATAGTGCAATTTTTGATTAAAACAGTCAGGTAATAACTGGTCGGTGGCCGCTCCCTCCCCTCAAGAACCACCCTATGCACACAAGTCATTTCGAGCCGTTCGTGCTGAGATTAGAAGCACGAACGGCCTGATTTTTCAATTTTTTCTAATCCGCCCGCACTTCGACAAGATATATTATAAATCAACGAGTTGTAAGATGTGTACATAGATTAGCCCAGAGAGAGAGGGACTGAACCGCTGGCTTGCGACCATTTCGGCCCAACCTGAGTAGTTACCGGAAGGATTGAGAAAGCGCGCCATAGCGCGTAGGCGCAATGCGCTACGCTTCACAAATGGATGGGAGCCCCCCTTCAGCGCGCGGCTCTTCCCCGCACAAACGCTTCGAACTGGTCGACGGGCAGCGGCTTGCTGTAGTAATAACCCTGAACTTCATCGCACCCCTGCTCGCGCAGGAACGCCAACTGGCATTCGGTTTCCACGCCCTCGGCAATCGTTTGCAGGCCCAGGCTTTTCGCCAAGCCGATCACGGCGTTGACGATGGCCTTGTCTTCCGGGTCTTCGGTCATGTCGCGCACGAATGACTGGTCGATCTTGAGCTTGTAGACTTTGAAGCGTTTGAGATAACTCAGGCTGGAATAACCGGTGCCAAAATCGTCAATCGACATGCGGATACCGCGCTGGTGCAAATCATCCATCACCGCGATGGCGGCGAGCGGGTCGTCCATGGCGACGCCTTCAGTCAGTTCCAGTTCCAGATACTGGGGCGGCAGCTTTTCTTCGTTGACGATCCGCGTCACCAGTTCGGGCAGATTGGCCTGGCGGAACTGCACCGCAGAAAGATTGACCGCGACGATCATCGGCGCGATACCGCTATCCATCCAGGTTTTCATCTGGCGCACCGCCGTGCGTAACACCCATTCCCCAATCGCCACAATCTGGCCGCTGTCCTCCGCAATCGGGACGAATTCGGCCGGCGACACCATGCCGAGTTCGGGATGTATCCAGCGCAGCAAGGCTTCCGCGCCGATGACGCGCCCGTCGAGCATAGCCACTTGAGGCTGGTAATAAAGCTGCAACTGGCCGCGTTCCAGCGCGCGGCGCAAGGCGTTTTCCAGTTGCAGGTTGCGGGCTGAGCTCTCCTGCATTTCCGGCTTGAAAAAACGATAGCGATTGCGGCCATCCTGTTTGGCGCGGTACATCGCCACATCGGCGCTCTTTAACAGTAACTCGAAATCCTCCCCATCGCCGGGATACATGGCGATGCCGATAGAGGTCGTGATGACCAGTTCATGCTGTTCGTGCTGGAAGCGCCGGGCCACGACTTCCAGCAATTTCTCCGCCACATGCGCCGCCCCGTCTGCGTCAGAGGTCGGCAGAACCAGAATGAATTCGTCTCCCCCCAGGCGTGAAACCGTGTCTTCCTCGCGCACCAGGGTTTTCAAGCGTTTTGCCATCTCGATCAACAGCTCGTCGCCGATATGATGGCCGAGCGTATCGTTGATGTTCTTGAAGTGGTCGAGATCGAGGAACAGCACCGCCATGGGCGTCTGGCTGCGCTGCGCGATGCTGAGGGCGAGGCTGACGCGATCATTGAGCAACAAGCGGTTCGGCAGCCCGGTGAGCGGATCGAAATGCGCCAACCTGAGGATGTCCTCTTCGGCTTTCTTGTGCTCGGTGATGTCGCTAAAAATACCGATATATTCCGTCACCTTGCCAACGACGTCGCACACCCGGCTGATCGAGAGCCATTCCGGGTACACGCTGCCGTCCTTGCGCCGATTCCATATTTCGCCTTGCCAGCTCCCGCCCTTATTGACGGCATCCCACATGACCCGGTAGAAATCCTGATCGTGACGGCCCGAAGCCAACAGACGCGGGTTCTGGCCCAGCACGTCGGCTTCGCGGTAACCGGTAATAGCGGTGAAGGCATGGTTGACCCTCACAATATTGTTGTCGGCATCGGTAATGGTAATGGCTTCACTGGACTGCTCGAACACCTTGGCAGCGAGGGCGAATCTCGCTTCTGCGCGCTGGCGCGCGGCTTCACGCTCGAAATTGTCAAGCGCGTAGCTAATGTCCAGCGCCATTTCCGTGAGCAGGGTTTGCGCGGCTTCGTCGAAAGCGTCGATTTCCCCGGCATACAGGTTGAAAGAGCCGATGACCTTGCCATTGCGGTGCAGCGGCAGCACGGCGGAAGCTGCCCAGCCGTGGCTTGCGCCGAGTTCATGCCACGGCGCGGTGCGCGCGTCGCGGATAAAATCCTGACACCAGACCGGCTGGTCTTCGCGCAGCGCAAGGCCGGTTGGCCCGCGACCGGTTGAGAAGTTTGCGTCCGCCGAGATCGAGAGGCCTTCCAGATATTCGACTCCCGCGCCGAACGAGGCGACCGGCTTGACTATCTGGCTAGTCGCGTCGAGCAGGCCGATCCACGCCAGTTTCATGCCGCCGAACTCGACCGCATCGCGGCAGACTTGCGGGAATAGTTCCGCCTCGCTACCGGTGCGGACGATAGCCTGGTTGCACTGGCTCAATGCGGCGTAGAGATTGGTCATGCGCTGGATTTTGGCTGCGGCGGCCTTGCTCTCGGTAATGTCGCGCACCATGGCGATAAAGTAATCCACCTTGCCATCGGTTTTGCGCACACATTTGACATCAACGGTGACATACACCACAGCACCATCCTTGCGGATGCCGCGCTTGTCCATCACGTAGCCTTCGGACTCGCCGCGCATCACCCGCTCGAACTCGGCGACTTCGCTTTCGAGGTCTTGCGGGTGCGTCATCTCCTCCCATCTTTTCGCGGCAAATTCTTCGCGCGAGTAACCGAAAATCTCGCATAAGCGGTCGTTAAACTGTATCCAGCGCTGGCTCGATGGCGAAGTCACTGCCATACCGATGAAAGGCATCTCGTAGAAATGCCAGAGCAGGAGACTCTCCCGGTCTAGCCGCGCCCGCCAGGTTTTTAGCAGGAGATAAAGCAGGCCGCTGGTCACGGCGACGAACGCCAAACCTTTGGCGAGTTCGATCCGGCTCTGAAGAAGCGGATCGGTGACGGTAAACGTCAGCAGCGTGCCTGACGCGACGATCCACAAGGCGGCGAAGACCGCATAGATCAGGACGATGCCAGCGGGGGAGCGTCGATCAAACATCGGCGAATGCGGGGGGGGGCATGCCAACTCCTGACAAATACTTCATGCACGCGATTATGCCTTATTTGCCTCAGGCAAGGTACTGCGATGGCGCTTGTCCGGCTTCCCACCCTTCTCCTGGCAGGCAAGTTTGATTTGCGGGGTGTAGGAGCGACCTCCTGGTCGCGAATTCAGCGGTTCGCGACCAGGAGGTCGCTCCTACACCCCGCCGTTTCTTGTTGACTGACTAATCAGGTTGAAATCGTAGGGTGGGCAGACAGGTTTTTTGTCTGCCCACGCGGTTTGGCATCCGCGTGGGCACAACATCGTGCCCTACCGAGCATAGACCCACACCGAGAAGATCGCAGCAGCCGCCAAGACCAGAATGCGATGCTTCAAATTATTTATTGCAGTCTCACCTTCTGTTCGACCGGGCCGGCCTTGGTCATGGTCCATTCGACCATGGAGCCGTCATACAGCTTGACCTTCTTGTTGCCCACCAGTTCGCTGGAGACGAACCAGCCGATGGAGGCCAGGTGACCGGTGTTGCAGAAGGTGATCTGCTCGCCGCTGGCAGGCACGCCGGCGACTTTATAGAGCTGTTCGAGTTGCGCCTTGGAGCGGAACATGCCGCCGCCGTTTTCAGTGGTCCAGCCGCTGGGCAGATTCTTCGCGCCCGGCAAGGTGCCGCTTTCAGTGGCCTTGGGGTTGCGGTTGATGCCGGCATACTGGTCTTCGGGACGACTATCGACCAGAAGTACACCCTTGGCTTTGGCCGCTTTTATGTCTTCGACCGTGGCGATCAGATCCTTGTGCAGATGGACGGTGAATGTCTTGGGGTCGGCCTTAGTCATACCCGTCTGGATCGGGTTGGCCTTGTCCTTGGCCCAAGCGTTCATGCCGCCGTTCAGGATGGACACGTTGTCGTGACCCAATACCTTGAAAGTCCAGTAAATACGCGTCGCCCAGCCCATGTCGGCATAGGAGCTACCCGGCGGCGCCAGCACCACGTGGGTGTTGTTGTCGATGCCGAGACTGCCGATATGGGCAGCCAGCTTGTCGAGCTTTTCCGGGAGCATTTCAGGAACTTTGTCGGCGCGCGTCTCACGCCAGCCGGACTTGCCAAAGTCGGTATTCACCGCGCCGGTGATGTGGCCGCGCAGGTAGTCAGCGGTCGGCCGGATGTCCACGAACACCACGCCGGGCTTGCCGATATTGGCTTTCACCCAGGCGGTGTCCACCAGCGGATCGGCGGCCAGGGCTGTTTGCATGGTTCCCAGAAACAGGATGAAAACGGCGGCCAGCAGGCCATTCCATCGAGTCAACATGTTTTTCATATTCATCTCCTTCAGATAGTTATAGTCAGATCGGAGGCCAGGATGGCGGCAACAGCCTTGTCCCATGCCTCGTCCCCCATGCCTCGTCCCCCATGTCCTGGCGCCTTAAATTATGGTCTGGACGTCAGGAAACAGACCGGTGTTCAATTGTAATGTCTTTATCCTGGAATATACTTGCCAGTATGAAAAATTCACTTTTGCAGCAAAACCCCCGTCTGCATAATGCCAAATCCTATCGCGAGGCGTTGAGGCATAATGTCGTCTCTGAAGGAGTCAAGAAAGCAGCGGGAAAGGCGCTGCCCGCTCCTGGCAGCCTGTCTGACTTCGCTCGTAACGCATTGATTTTATTACTACGCTCATTATTTAAGCAGATGTATATGTTGTTAATAATCAATGTGTCATGTTGCACAAAAACCAGAAGTCAGACAGTTTTTATAGGGTGGGCACGCTTCTGTGCCCACGCGGATACCAAACTGCGTGGGCAAAAGAGCGTTGCCCACCCTTGTACACGACTAGATGGAGATTGTCATGCCGTTAGCCTTTCAATCGGGATTGGGTTCATGGGGTTCAGGTAGGGAGTCAATAAACGCAGCGCATTGCGCCGTATTTCGACGAAGCATCCGGCGCAATGCGCTACGCTTATTGTTGCGCCCTACGCTTGCTGGCGCAACGCTTTGAGGAACAACTCCTGCACCATGTCTTCGGTGTCGTGGGCATTGCCCAGGCGTCCGCGCAACCAGGCGCGCAGTTCGCCTTCATGGTGTCGCCAGGCGGTCATCAGGCAATTCATCCCGAATAATCCATTGGAATTCTCGTGCATGTGGGAGCGGCGTCCTCGCCGCGATTCGCGGCCGAAAATCGCGGCGAGGACGCCGCTCCCACAACGGTGTTTTGGCCTAATGGATTATCTGGGTTCATTCCGCCGAGCCTCTAACCCAGCCCGAAACGCTGCCGCAATTCTGGAATCAGCTTCGCCCGAATCTCGTCGCGCACCCTGACAAAACTTTCCAGCGGCTCACCGTGGGGGTCATGGAACGGCATGTGAATGGCGGGAATCGGCTTGGGGAAAATGGGACAGGACTCTTTGGCGTTGTCGCACACCGTCACCACCAGGTCGATGCTTTCATTCATCACCGCGTCCACGTCCTTGGGATAAAGCCCTTCGGTGGCCATGCCGCCCAGCTTCAGCGCCTCGATGGCGCCATCCGCCACCTTGGGCTGGGGACGGGTACCGGCGGATAACGCACGGATTTCCGGGCCAAGGTCGTGGTTGACCAGGACTTCGGCCATCTGGCTGCGGCAGGAGTTGCCGGTGCAAAGGATCAATACGGTTTTGGTCATGTCGCTTATTCCTTGCCGCAGCAGCCGCAACAGGATTCCTTGCCGGTCAGCCATTCCTCGATCTTGGCCTTGCTCGGCACGCCGCCGGCATGAACCACCTTGCCATCGATCACCACGCCGGGGGTGGACATCACGCCATAGCCCAGAATCGCGGCCATGTCCTCGACTTTTTCAAGTTCAACCTTGACGCCCTTGGCCGCGGCGGCTTCCTCGATCAGCTTCATGGTGGTTTTGCAGTTGGCGCAGCCTGTGCCCAACACCTTGATGTTCTTCATTTTCCAGCTCCTTGTTAAAAATCGTTTTACGGCTTGACCGCCTCGATATTGGCGGAAACCACGAATTCCTCGATCTTGCTTCCCGGTGCCCAGTCGCGGATGAAAGCGCGGCTCGCATCCTTGGGGCTAATGCTCACCCGTTCGAATCCCGCCGCCCGCAGCATGGATTCCAGCGCCGCGATCAGCGATGCCCCCGCCATGCAGCCGGTATATAGCGCCAAGTCGCGCCTTGCCGCTTCGGGCAGCTCCGCCGTCGCGACGATGTCGGAAATCGCCAGGCGGCCACCCGATTTCAGGACGCGAAAGGCATCACGGAACACCTGGGCCTTGTCGGGCGAAAGGTTGATCACGCAATTGGAAATGATCACGTCCACCGTGGCGTCGGCCACTGGCAGGTGCTCGATCTCGCCGAGACGGAATTCGGTGTTGGCATAGCCGCCTTTGGCCGCGTTGGCGCGCGCCTTGGAAACCATGTCCGGCGTCATGTCCACGCCGATCACGCGCCCGCTATCGCCCACCTGACGCGCGGCCAGGAAACAGTCGAAACCCGCGCCGCTGCCCAAGTCCAGCACCGTCTCGCCGGGTTTGAGCGCGGCGATGGCCTGCGGGTTGCCGCAACCCAGTCCCATGTTGGCGCCGTCGGGCACGGCATCGACGTCCTGTTGCGAATAGCCGAGTCCGACGGATGCCACCTTGGCGCTGCCCTGCGCCGTTCCCCCGTCGCAGCAGCTCGGGGCGCAGCCGCAAGCGGATTCGGATTGCGCCACCCGGCCATAGTTCTGGCGCACCGCCTGGCGGATTTCATCATGCTTTACGTTATGCATTTCAGTTTCCTTTCTTTTCTTTTCTTTAGCAACACGATTTTCCACTCGGTGTCGGCGTGCAGCAGGCAGCTTGCGCGATGCCGATGGCAGACAAGCTGGCCTTGGCGTTTTCCCTGCGGCACGCTTCGTCGAAGCTGGCGTCCAGCGACTGCGCCGCCTCGTCGCGGATGTGGCGGGCGATCTCTACTACCGCGTCGATCTGCGCCTGCGCCACACGCCGTACTGCTTCAGCTTGTCCACCTGGCACAGGCCCTGTTTGGGGTGATTTGGGCGATATTGGCGGCGAGAGAAACCAGCGCCACGATGGAAGGATGCAAGGCGGTATCAGTCATGAAAAAACTCCTTTGAGTTTACAGAACAGCGTTAAAAACATAGCCCACCAGCATAATACCAGCCGCCACCACGCCAGCAAAAGTGGCAATCAACCGGGGCTTCAGTACCTTGCGCAAGATAATCATTTCCGGCGCCGACAAGGCGATGACGCTCATCATGAAAGCGAGCACGGTGCCCAGCGCAGCGCCCTTGCCCAGCAGCGCCTCGACGATGGGAATGATGCCGGCGGCGTTGGTGTACATCGGCACGCCGATGGCCACGGCGGCGGGAACCGACCACCAGGGCGCATCCTTGCCCATGATCCCGGCCATGAAATCCTCCGGCACATAGCCGTGGATGCCCGCGCCCAGCGCGATGCCGCCGAGGATGTAGGGCCACACCTTGCCGACGATTTCCTTGATGTGGGCCACGCCCGCGTCGATGCGCTCTGCCCAGGAAGGGCGCTCCAGCTCCACATCGGCCACCTTGCCGACGTGAATGGCGCGCACCCAGTCCTCCAGGTGGTGTTCCATCTTGAGTTTACCAATCACCAGACCGGCGACAATCGCTACGGCAAGCCCCAGGCCGAGGTACAGCGCCGCCACTTTCCAGCCGAACAGGCCGAACAGCAGCGCCAGCGCCACTTCGTTGACCATGGGCGCGGAAATCAGGAAGGAAAACGTCACCCCCAGCGGCACCCCGGCGGACAAAAAACCGATGAACAGCGGCACCGCAGAACAGGAGCAGAACGGCGTGACGATGCCGAGCGTGGCCGCCATCATGTTGCCTGCGCCCAGCCGCTTGCCGGACAGCATGGCGCGGGTGCGTTCGGGCGAAACGAAGGTATGCACGATGCCCATCACGAACACGATGCCGGTGAGCAGCAGCAATACCTTGGGCGTGTCGTAGAAGAAAAATTGCAGCGCCCCGCCCAGATGGGTCTGCGGGGAAAGCCCGGTGAGGGCGAGCAGCGCATCGGCGAACCAGGTCAGGCTGGCGTAGGCGGCTATCCACAAAATTACCGCCAGGGCGACCCAACTCCACGGGGCGCGGCGAGGAATGGTTGCGGTTTCACTTGCCACGTTCATTTTGGTTACCTTTTTCGTACCAGATTTTGGAACTATTCACGATGCGCACCACCGACAGCATCACCGGCACCTCGATCAGCACGCCCACCACCGTGGCCAGCGCCGCGCCCGATTCGAAGCCGTAGAGCGAAATCGCCGCCGCCACCGCCAGTTCGAAGAAATTGCTGGCGCCGATCAACGCCGAGGGCCCGGCTACGCTATGTACCTCGCCGACTGTGCGGTTGAGCCAGTAGGCGAGCATGGAATTGAAATACACCTGGATCAGGATCGGCACCGCCAGCAGCACGATGATCAGCGGCTGATCGAGGATAGCTTTGCCCTGAAAGGCGAACAGCAGCACCAGGGTAGCCAGCAGCGCCGAAATGCCGACCGGGTGGAGACTGGCGAGGGTTTTTTCGAGCAAACTACGGCGATGCAGGGTATGCCGCAAAAACTGGGCAATCGCCAAAGGGATGACGATGTACATCACTACAGAGAGGAACAGTGTGTCCCACGGCACGGTAATGGACGCGACGCCCAGCAGCAGGCCGACCAGGGGCGCAAAAGCGAACACCATGATGGTGTCGTTGAGCGCCACCTGCGAGAGGGTAAACAGCGGATCGCCCTTGGACAGGTTGCTCCACACGAACACCATGGCGGTGCAGGGGGCGGCGGCGAGCAGGATCAGCCCGGCGATATAGCTGTCGATCTGCTCCGCTGGCAGGTAAGGAGCAAACAGAATGCGGATGAACAGCCAGGCCAGCAGCGCCATGGAAAACGGCTTCACGCCCCAGTTGATGAACAGGGTGACGCCGATGCCGCGCCAGTGCTTCTTGACTTGGCCCAGCGCCGAGAAGTCGATTTTCATCAGCATGGGGATAATCATTAGCCAGATCAGCAGTCCCACCGGCAAGTTGACCTGGGCGATTTCCAACTTGCCAAGAATCTGAACCGGATCCGGCGCAAGCTGACCCAGCGCGATGCCGACCGCGATGGACAGAAACACCCACAAGGTCAGCCATCGCTCGAAGAAGCCCAATGCTGCGCCGGAGGATTTTTTTGCTGCGACTTCACATTGCGCGCTCATACCACTCTCTACAGCGCGAACGCTTCATCGTAAGGTTGCGCGCCTTCCGATACAGGCAGCGTCAGGTTGTTGCCCCAATCGCCCCAGCCGCCGTTATAGATGCGCACATCCCGGTAGCCCAGGGTTTTCAGTTGCAACCAGGCCAGGCTGGAGCGGAAGCCGTCATGGCAATAGGTGTAAATGGTTTTGTCCTTGGGGATGGCCTTATACATCGCTGCGATCTCGTCCAGCGATTTCCAACTCTGGCTCTGCCCATCGGCGCCATCCAGGCTGACGACGTTGATGGCGCCCGGGATGTGGCCGCCACGGATGGAGTGCTGGATCACCTTGCCGGTGTACATGTCAGCAGGACGGGAGTCGAGCAGGACAATATTGGGGTCGCGGCGCGCCACCACATCGCGGTAGACATCGGTCCATTCCACCACCACGCCGGGCTTGGCGGGCTTGAGCCTGACGTTGCCGGGCTTGCGCCGGGGTTCTTCCTTCGCCATGTCGTTGAAGGCGCTCCACTCCAAGGTGCCGCCATTGAGGATTTTCACCCGCTTCATGTCGTAGCCGTACAGGTCGAGCAAGAAGAAGTAAACGCGCGAGGTCATCGCGGTGACGGAATCGTCGTAAAGCACGAGAGTCGAGTCGTTGTTCACGCCCCAGCTGCGCAAGGTATGCTCGAAAGCTTCGCGCGAGGGAAAGCGCATGGAGGGAATGGCATGGTTGTCGCCCAAGTCCTTGAAGCGCTGCACCTGCACCGCGCCGGGAATATGCCCCACGGTAAAGTAACGGTGAGGATGGTAGCGAATTTCCAGCACCACCAGTTTGGGATTTTTCAGGTTCTTGGCGAGCCAGTCGGCATCCGCCAGAAAATCGGGCTTGTCCCCCGCACTGGCGGCAAATGCCCACAGTGCCAGCAAAGCCGCCATCCAGAAGCGGCACATCCCGTTGTAAAGATTATTATTCGCCATCTCGAATATTCTCCAAATCAGATATAATAAGTCAAAAAAATCAGGCGGCGCAGCGCACCGGACGGATTGCTGCTGTCGCCAGACGTTCTGCGTCCCCGTGATAAGGAACGCCGTTGCTCACCCCTTCCACCATCAAGCCCAACATGCGATAAGCCCATGCCGGAAGCTGCGGATCGAGGCGGTAAAACACCCAGGTTCCCTCGCGCCGCTGCGCCAGCACGCCGGCATCGCGCAACACCGCCAGATGGCGCGACATTTTTGGCTGGGGCACGTCAAGAGACTGGAACAGTTCGCACACGCATAGCTCCTGGTGCTTCAGGATCAGCACCAGGATGCGGCGGCGGGTCTCGTCGGAGAGGGATTCGAAAAAGGATTGCTCGTTCATGGGATGAAACAATATCCGCTATAACAGATATTGTCAACAACGGCGCCACCGAAATCTCGTAGGGTGAAAAAAACCTGTCCTGAGCGCAGCCGAAAGACGCTGCGTTTCCGCCCTACTCCACCGGGATAGTTTTCAGAAACATCGTATAAGGGGACTGCTCGGCACGGCGCAAGGCCTCGCTGACGGCTTTGCGGCCAATCCGGAATTCCGGGTCGTCAAGTGTCGCCCGATAAAAATCCGCATAGAAGGCGTCGGGCTCCACGATGATTCGGATCGTCAGCGCCGCCGCACCCGGATACATGACCTTTGCGTAGCCGTAACGGCGGGTTTCGTCCGGCATGATCCGCGTATCGGATTTTTCCGTCCGCAGGTCCAGGCTCACGTCCCGGGCGATCAGATGGCGCTCGACGCTTTCGGGAATCATCTTTCCCTTGCGCGATTCCTGGCCGATCTCGACCATCACGCGCGGCGTGACATAGGTTGGAAAAGCGTGGCCGACGCCATGGTTGGTGATTTGCAGATTGGCGGAGACCTGTCCATTGGCGACAATCGGACGCGATGCTTCGATTTTGAGTCCCGACTTCACCATCTCCGGGTCGTGAATACCCCGCCACAGATGGCGCCGATCCGGCATGTGG
>Ga0210013_1001587_pt1 | contig 13381 bp, 13 predicted proteins | sample CryGeymeta201506_FD_185553 | JGI IMG/M metagenome (GOLD analysis project Ga0210013, IMG submission 185553) | Groundwater microbial communities from Crystal Geyser aquifers in Utah, USA - Crystal Geyser metaG 2015-06 (SPAdes) (version 2) | ecosystem: Environmental > Aquatic > Deep subsurface >...
CGAAATCGCGGCGGCGGTGCTGTATCTGGCCAGCGCTGAGGCGGCCTATGTCACGGGGGCTACCATCGACGTCAACGGCGGCGGTGCCATGCGCTGACCCCGACCTGGCACGATGCCGCCTTGCGGCATGGGAAAGCGTTTGCCAATGCGCCGCGCCCTTGCTATAGGCGCGCTGGAATACACCGCAAGCCGCAGGTTTCGGTGCCTTGCAGAAATGCCGGGAACAGCCGCCCTTCGGGGCAAGGAACAAAGGCCGGGGTCAGACCCGCAACGCAATGAGGAACGAACATGAGCGACATCGCTAATCGCGTGAAGAAGATCGTCGTCGAGCATCTGGGCGTCGAAGCCGACAAGGTGACCGAGACCGCCTCGTTCATCGACGATCTGGGCGCGGACAGTCTTGACACCGTCGAGCTGGTGATGGCGTTCGAAGAAGAATTCGGCATCGAAATTCCCGACGATGCGGCCGAAACCATTCAGACCTTCGGCGACGCGGTGAAGTTCATCACCTCGGCCTCGTAAGCTTTCCGGTCAGGTCAAGCGCAGGCACCCTCCGGGGTGCCTTTTGCGTTGGCGTCCCCCCCCGCGCGCCGAATTTCAGACCTCTTCACGACGCGACGGCGGATTCGCGCATTCAGGGTGTTCCAAATCCGGCGCGCGATCAGCAGAAAAGTGATCTGGTCTTCGCCAGCGCCCCGATCCCGCACACGTGGCACCTTCACGGGCACCGGACCAATGCCGGTCATCACCTCGGGTTCCGGCAGGTGACCATGAACACCGCCAAGATATGCCGCCTCTCAGGGCATCACCAACTCTCGCGCGTTTCTCGGTGCTGCATCGCTGCGAGTTCATGGATGGCGCGCGGAACGTCGTCCTGATCGGTGGGCCAGGCACCGGCAAGACCCATGCCGCCACTGGCGATGGAACTCCGCGATGAGTATCAAAGCGAAGCTGCATCGCTGACGGCGATTGCAGGTAAATTGGGCTGTTCGCCGGACAGCCTTCGCGTTTGGACCCGCCAGGTTCAGCGTGATGGAGGCGAACGCCCGGGCCAGACCAGTGCTGAGGAAGATGAGAAAACAGTCCGGGGGACTGTTTTCTCGACGAACGCGATCCAGACCTGCCTGACGATGAAGGTGCTGTTCGGCATGGCGCTGAGGCAGACGACAGGCTTCGTCAAGAGCCTGCTGCGCCTGATCGACCTGGACTGGGCAGTGCCGAACTTCAGCACGCTGAGCCGCCGCCAGAAGACCCTGAAGGTCAATATCCCGTTTCGCGGATCACAAGGGCCGCTGCACCTCTTGATCGACAGCACCGGGATCAAGGTCGAGGGCGAAGGGGAATGGAGTGAGTATCCGTCATGCGCAAGACCATTTTGGCACCCAGAGCCGGTCAGCCTTGACCAGCGCATTGGCGGTTTCAAGGAGCTTTCGCATGATTGCGACGATGGCGACTTTGGCGGGTTTCCCGGCCTCGCGGAGCGCGGTGTATTTAACCTTGAGGTCGGGGTTGAAACGCATGGCAACCAGGGCTGGCATGTAGAGGGCATCGCGCAAAGGTTTGCGCCCGCCGCTGAGTGAGTATCCGTCATGCGCAAGAGCATTTTGGCACCCAGAGCCGGTCAGCCTTGACCAGCGCATTGGCGGTTTCAAGGAGCTTTCGCATGATTGCGACGATGGCGACTTTGGCGGGCTTTCCAGCTTCGCGGAGCGCGGTGTATTTAACCTTGAGGTCGGGGTTGAAACGCATGGCAACCAGGGCTGGCATGTAGAGGGCATCGCGCAAAGGTTTGCGCCCGCCGCTGATGAACGACTTGCCTTTCCACTGGCCGGACTCACGGCTGTAGGGGACAAGGCCGGCCAGGCTTCCGGCCTTCTTTCTGTCCAAGGTGCCGATTTCGGGCAGGAAGGTCAGGATCAGCGCTGAGGCAATCGGGCCGAGGCCGGGAATGGAGCACAAGATATCGCGTTTGCGCGCAGTGGGTTGATCGTCTGCGATGTGTTTGGCTATCTCCTTGTCGAGTTCCGAGATCTGACGCTCAAGCAATGCGAGGCGCGCTTTGGTCTGGCGCTTCAGCACGGGGATGGTTTGCACCTGGCCGCGATTGCGCAGGCGGGTGCGCTCCTTGACCAGACCCGTCCGGGCCACCTGCAGGTCTCTGAGATCATGTAGCTTTTCCGAAATTGGTGCATCCGGTTCCAGGGCCAGGGCCGCCCCCATGCGGGCCAATATGCGCGCATCGACCGCGTCGGTCTTGGCGCGGGTGCCACAGCTTTGCGCAAAGCGCCGTGCCTGTAGCGGATTGACCTTCACCAGCGGCACCTTGCCCGAAAGCGCCTTCTCAAGGGCCCGATGATAGGGGCCTGTCGGCTCGAACACGATCCGTGCCACCGGTATCGCGCCAAGCCATTTGATCAACGCCCGAAAGCCACGAGAGGTGTTCTCGAAGCGCTGCGCTGTTTCATCTTCCAGCCGAAAGGCATCGAGATGGGATTTGGAAATGTCGATTCCGATGGTATGTTCAGTCATCTTCGCCCTGTCCTATCCTTGTCATGCGTGGCTCAAGCACGCGTATCCGTTCAGGCCCATGGTGAAGACGGCGGTCGATCTTACTCACTCACGGTCCTGCAAGACCAAGGCGGACACGATCCAACCGCCGCCACTGCCCGCCATAAATGGCGTGGCGGGCAGTGGCTCCCTTCTACCCCGGGAGCCATGGAAATGCATAAGACAAGGCGGAACAGAAAATGATCCGGGGGATCATTTTCCCGCCGAACGACTTGCCTTTCCACTGGCCGGACTCACGGCTGTAGGGGACAAGGCCGGCCAGGCTTCCGGCCTTCTTTCTGTCCAAGGTGCCGATTTCGGGGTGAGGGCCGCCCGGACGGGGTGCCGGTGGCACGCCGTCAGGCCCGAACGCCCGGAGCGCAAGCGCAGGGCCGGGGTCAGGATCAGCGCTGAGGCAATCGGGCCGAGGCCGGGAATGGAGCACAAGATATCGCGTTTGCGCGCAGTGGGTTGATCGTCTGCGATGTGTTTGGCTATCTCCTTGTCGAGTTCCGAGATCTGACGCTCAAGCAATGCGAGGCGCGCTTTGGTCTGGCGCTTCAGCACGGGGATGGTTTGCACCTGGCCGCGATTGCGCAGGCGGGTGCGCTCCTTGACCAGACCCGTCCGGGCCACCTGCAGGTCTCTGAGATCATGTAGCTTTTCCGAAATTGGTGCATCCGGTTCCAGGGCCAGGGCCGCCCCCATGCGGGCCAATATGCGCGCATCGACCGCGTCGGTCTTGGCGCGGGTGCCACAGCTTTGCGCAAAGCGCCGTGCCTGTAGCGGATTGACCTTCACCAGCGGCACCTTGCCCGAAAGCGCCTTCTCAAGGGCCCGATGATAGGGGCCTGTCGGCTCGAACACGATCCGTGCCACCGGTATCGCGCCAAGCCATTTGATCAACGCCCGAAAGCCACGAGAGGTGTTCTCGAAGCGCTGCGCTGTTTCATCTTCCAGCCGAAAGGCATCGAGATGGGATTTGGAAATGTCGATTCCGATGGTATGTTCAGTCATCTTCGCCCTGTCCTATCCTTGTCATGCGTGGCTCAAGCACGCGTATCCGTTCAGGCCCATGGTGAAGACGGCGGTCGATCTTACTCACTCACGGTCCTGCAAGACCAAGGCGGACACGATCCAACCGCCGCCACTGCCCGCCATAAATGGCGTGGCGGGCAGTGGCTCCCTTCTACCCCGGGAGCCATGGAAATGCATAAGACAAGGAATATGGTATCCGTCCGGTGTCGGCGCGGTTTCAGGTGTTTTCGGCCTGCCAGTTCCAGGGCATGAGTTCGTCAATGCGATTGATCTTGTGATCAGGCAGGCGCTGGAGGACCCATGTAAGCCATGCCTCGGGGTCGACGTTGTTCATCTTGCAGGTTTCCATGAGCGTGTAGGCGATGGCGGCAGCCTTCCCGCCGCCGATTGACCCCATGAACAGGTAATTCTTTCTGCCCAATGCGATGGGCCGGATCGACCGCTCACAGGTATTGTTGTCAAGCTCGAGATGCCCGTCGCTGAGATAGCCGCGGGCTTTTGGCATGCGGTTCAGGGCATAGCGGATCGCTTCGGCCAATTTGGTTTTGCCGGAGATCTTGCGCAGTTGCGCCTGCAACCAGAGCTCCAACTCGTCGAAGACGGGCTTGGCCCTAGCCTGCCGCAGGGTGACGCGCTCTTCTGGGGATTTTCCCCGTGCCTCCGTCTCGACAGCGTAAAGCTGCGCAATCTGTTTGATCGCCTGTTGGGCAATGGGAGAGCCAGTGCGCTCGACCTCGTCGACAAATTTGCGGCGCACATGGACCATGCAAGCCTGTTCGTCAGCCTTGCCCACGCCGAACAAGCCATTGAACCCGGCAAAGCCATCGGCATGGACCGTGCCGGTATAGCCCGCAAGATGATTGGCGGGGTGCTCGCCCTTCCGATCGACGCTGAACTGATACCAGGCGCAGGGGGGTGCTGCCCCGGACCACGGACGTTCGTCCCGGACATAACTCCAGAGCCGGGCAGTTTTGGTCTTTGTTGTGTTGGCGCGCACCTGCAGCTTGACAGGGGTATCGTCCGCAAACAGGGCTGGCCCCGCCCGGACCAGTTTGCCGATGTGCCCGGCCAGAGGCTCCAGCAAGGCCGTTGTGCGCCCGACCCAGTCGCTGAGCGTCGAGCGGTGCAAATCAACTCCTTCGCGGGCGTAGATCTTGGACTGTCGCTCGAGCGGCAGGTGATCGCAATATTTGCCGACCAGCATGTGCGACACGAGGCCGGGACCGGGCCGTCCGCGCTCGATCAGGCGCGACGGCAACGGGGCCTGGGCGAAGGCTTCGCAGCAGGTGCAGGCCATGCGGGGGCGGATGAACCGTCGCACGACGAAGTGACCGGGGATGTAATCCAGCTCTTCGGTCACGTCCTCGCCCACCTGGCGCAGAGTGCCGCCGCATCCAGCGCATGCCTCACCGGGTGACAGGACCTCATCCTCCCGTTTCAGATGGTCGGGCAGCGGCTTGCGGCTGTGCTGGCGCTTCGCACGCTTGGTCGAGGGCTCATCGTCACCCAACGACGGCGCAGCGTTCTGATCCTCTGCGGCCTGCGCGATCTCATCGTCTTCTGACAGATCGAGGGCCAGTTGATCCATGCCCTCTGACTTCGCGCCAAAGCGCGCCTTGCGGTGGCCGTGCAGTTCGGCCTTCAGCTTCTCGATTTGGTAGGTCAGAGACTGGATATGCCGGAGCATTTGCGCGCTGACAGAGCGCAGCTCGTCAGGGTCTTCGGGCAGGGATTTGAAGGCGTCCAGCATGGCGCAATCCATACCAGACCGCCCCATGGAAAGGAACACAAAACAACGCAAAAACCCATGTTTTGTTGGGCTTTACCCCTATCCCGCGACCAGAGGCCGCCAGGTTTTTTGTGGGGTCCGCCAGTCGATCCCTTCGAGTAACATCGACAGCTGCGACGGGCTCAGGCTGACCTTGCCTTCCTTGGCCGCGGGCCAAACAAACCGGCCCCGTTCCAGCCGTTTTGTAAACAGGCAGGCCCCTTGGCTATCCCACCAAATGATCTTTAAAAGATCTCCCCGGCGACCTCGAAAGACGAACATGTGGCCCGAATATGGATCCTCGGCCAAAACCTGTTCGGCTTGCGCTGCCAGCGTGTTGAAGCCGCGCCGCATGTCCGTGATGCCGGCCGCCAGCCACACCCGCGTGTTGCTCGGCACCGGGATCATTGCGCCAGCCCTTCGACCATCGCCACGATCGCTGACAGCGCAGTCGGACCCTCCACCAATATCCGCCGACCATCCGACAACGTGATGTCCACGCGCTGCGCGGTGACGGAACCTGTCGAAGGGGTGGGCGAAAGGGGTGCCATTGGGGCGGCGGACATGCCCGCAATCTCGATCGGAAGAAACGTTGCGCCCTCAGACACCGATAAATCCGAGGCGTGCTCCTCGGATGCAAACCGAGGATCGCGAAGCCATTTATGGATCAGGTTGGTGTTCATCGCGTAGCGCCGAGCAACCTGCGCAACCGACACCCCAGAAACCCGCGCCTGCGTGCAGATCGACCGCTTCTCTTCGTCTGACCAGACCCGCTTCCGCTGCCCCTTCTTGCCCGCCATCGCCCACCTCAAGATGTCCACTATCGTTGGTGCACATCTAGCAGACACTCCATAACACCGTCAGAGCGGGACAACCGGACACTTACGTTTTCCAAAGCGCAGGACTTGATCAGGCTCGCAAGGCTGGCGGCATCTCGGCGCAGTGGGATCAGCCTCGATGAGATTTGCAAAGAGTTCGGCATTTCGCACCGGACCGCGCAGCGCATGACCGATGCGCTGGAGACCACCTTCATGAACGTGGAAGCGGAAGATGGCGATGACCGTCGCCGTCGATGGCGGGTAGCGGACCCAATGCTTGATCGGCTTCAGCCCCGGCAAGAGACCGCCGTCGAAGCATTGGAGATCGCTGGCCGATCAACGCAGGCTGATGGCCGCTTGCGCCACGCTTCTGCCCTTGCCGAGCTGCGCGACGGTCTGCTTGCCCGTCTTGCACCAAAGGATTCCGCGCGCACCGAGGCCGATGCTGAAGCCGTTCTGACCGCGATGGGGTCCGTGACGCAACCCGGCCCGAGGGTAAACCTGACACCGAAAGTTCTTGATGCGGTGATCGAGACATTGCGCGGTCCGTTCCGTTTGCAACTGCGCTACGGCGAACCCGACGCGCCAGAGCAGGTCATTGAACCGCACTCCTGCTTCTGGGGCACCGCAGCCAACCAAGCAGCGCGACCCGGTTATTGCTCCGCCCCAGCCCGATGCTCCGCCGCCCATCTGCCGCGGAAGTCATCTGGTTTATCACTTCGCTGCTGCGGAACTCGGCGGGTCCATTCAAGTGTCGGTAATCTCGACCATTGGGCGCGCCCCGCCCAGATCCTGAAACGCCAACTGGCGGCAAGAGAACACGATGATCTGCTGATCATGCGCCACGCGGGTCAGCGCGGTGAACATCTTTATGATGCGGTCATCGTCGGAATAGACCAATGCGTCGTCGAGGACGATGGGCATGTGCCGCCCTTGACGTGCAAAAAGTCGTGCGAATGCCAGCCGGGTCAGAATGGCAATCTGCTCTTTGGTGCCACCAGACAGGTTGTCGATCATCTCTTCGGTTTGTCCCCGTGTCAGGCCCGACGGCAGCAAGTTCTCGCTGTCGAAACTCAGCGCTGCATCCCGATGCAGAATGGCAAGAAGTGGTTTCAACTCCTCTTGAACAGGGCCAAAATAGGTCTCTTGAGCGGCGTTTCTTTCCGCCTCAAGAGCGGCTTGCAAGCGGATCAGTGCGCCGGCTTTTCTGCTAAAGCGCGCCTCGGTTGCCAAGGCTGTTTCCATCTGCCCGTTGATCTCGTCGCGACGCTCTTCGATTCCGTTTCCAGCCAGCGTACGGATCTGGGCGGACAGGGCTGCCAGCCGTTCCGCCACCTGAGCCCGCTGTCGGCTCGCAGCCTCAACCGCGTCGGCCGCTCGTTGTAGTTCGGCTTTGGTGGTCGCCAGATCCGGTGCAGAAGCGATCAGGCGATTTAGCGTCGTCTCCGCGTTGGACAAGGTGTCGGCCGTTTGCGCGTCGATCCGCAAAAGCTCGATCCGGCGCGTTTCACGTCTTTCGTCTGCCCCTGCGGCGGACCGGGCGCGATCCAGTTCCGTCGCGGCCGCGTCGGCCACCGCGCCCGCCTTTATGGCGGTTTCGCGGGCCAAGGCATGATCGGCCGCCATCCGGCGCAGCGTTTGCGCGGTTCGATCCTCGTCCGCAACCGCTTGGTCGAGGCCGTTCTCCAGATCCGCGATCACGGCCAATGGCTCGTCATGCGCCTCGGCAGCGGCGAGCGTGGCCTCGGCCTTTGCAGCGATCAGGGCGTCGATGCCGTCGGGGGCCAGCGTGTCAAGTACGGCTTGCGCCAGATCGGCTTGCCGCGCGAACTCGGCACGCTCAGCCGCAGCGCTGCGGGCAGACAGAAGCGTCTCTGCTCCGCACACCGCCAGCAAATCGTTCAGCAGCGATTTCGCCTTGGCAAGCTGATCCATGCCATCTGCTGCCTGCGCCTGCGCCCGGATAGTCATTTGCCCGATTCCCGGCAGATCGAGGTGCGCTTCTCCCTCCAGCGCAACGGGCTGTTCGCCCACAACCGGCGCACCGTTCAAGGCAATGCGCGTGGCGCCAGAATAGACAACGCTCAATATCGTGCTTTGCGCTTGATGCGCGCTCTCCCGCATGGATGCGTCGCTGGCTGCCGCATCGACACGCGATAGCCATTCGGTTGTTGCCGGGGAGGCTTTCATCCGGGCACGGGCCGCATCCCTTTGAGTCTGCGCTTCTTGGGCCTTGACGATCTGGGCTGTCAGCCGAACTGCTTCGGCTTTGGCCTTGCGGGCATCGGTCTGACGGCGGGCAGATTCGAGCCGTGCTCGGGCCTGAATCACAGCGTTCAGTGCCGCAATGCCGCTTTCTTTTGCAACGTCGGAGGTCGCTTTGAGGGCAGTCACCTCCGCGTCGGCCAACCGCCGCGTTTCCGCAGTCGCACGCGCCGCCGTTTCGGCGGTGTTCAGCTTGTCGATCGCCGTCAGGAAGCCATCAAGCTCCACTTTAGCGTTCTTTGTCTGCAGCGCCGCGATGTCGCGGTCCTGCCGGGCAGCCGTGACCAGCCCGGCATGCGCCCGTGCCGTTTCCATCGCTGCCTGAGCTGCATGGAGTGCGGCATCCCGCCGCCCTCTCGCCTCGGGGTCTTCTAGCCGCGCAAGCGTCGTCTCGGCAGCCTTGCGTTCTGCCAGTGCGCCTTCCAGAGTTTCGACCTGCGCGGTCAACCTGGCAAGCTCGACTTCCAGCGTCGCAACCTCGTCCGCTGCAACCTTCCATGCCCCGGATTTGCGACCTGTTTTCGTAGCGATCTCACCCAGATCCTCGGCAAGGCGGCGCATGACGCGGTCCATGCGCCGCCCGCCGGTCATCACGTCAATCTCGCCCGCGACCGAAGACAAAAGGTCGCGCCGGGTTTCCGTCAGGAGTGCCTTTTCCTTGGAACCTTCCGGTTCCAGCCCAAGCAGACCCTGTCGCACCCACAACAACCCGGCGGGTCCATCGCCGGCCTCGCCCAGAAGTGTGCTGATCCAGCGTTCCGCCTCGTCGTCCTGCGCAATCGTTGCCTGATCCGATAGCCGGACGACGCGGGCCGTCTTGCGCAACAGGAATCGCTTTTCCACCAAAAACGCGCCCTGAGGCGTTTCGATCTCGGCAGCAACCTCAACGGCGCCGCCCGCATAGGGCTGAAGCGATTTCACCGGCTTCGCACTGGAGCCGTATTTCTCAAAGAAAAGCGCGTGGATTGCGTCGAAAAAGGTGGACTTGCCGAACTCATTTGCCTCCGACACCACGGTAATCCCCGGGCCGATGCCGGTGATCGAGGCGCGCTTGTGGGTGAATTTGCGAACATTCGTCAGGTGCAAAGCCTGGAGTTTCATTCATGCCTCCAGTGCATAGCTGAACAGATGCGACAATGCGACCTGCGCGGCCTCGCGAACCTCAGGTGCCAGGCGTGTGTCCGATGCCTCAGTGGCCAGAGTTTCCGCCGCTGCGCGCAAGGCCCCGCGATGGTCGATGGCATCCAGATCATCAGTGTCGTGGACCATGCCCAACCCACTGAAATCGGTCCGGTGCCAAAGGAAGTCGGGGGCAACATTCACCGTTGCCTGTTCCAGAGCCACCCGTGCCAGCGCGTGCGCGCGGCCCGTCACCGGCATATCGAACAGCGTCAACGCCCGGGCGGCGAGGGGCGGCAGCACCCGGTCATGCAGGGCAGCGGCGTCGTCGTCCTCGGTCAGATCAAGCCGGGCACGTTGCCAGGTGATGCTGCCGGTCGGCAGCGAGGTAACTTTGGCGGGCGCACCCGCAGAAAGGATCTCCACTAGCAAGGCTGCAGGCGTCGTTGCGTGCTTGAACCCGTCGGCCTCGGGCGCACCGGAATACCATGTGTCTGTGCCGATCGGCATCTGCCCATGCCAGTCACCCAAGCCCAGATAGGCCAGCCCCGCACGACGGGCGCGATCAATCGGGATGATCGAAGACCCACCTTCTTCGCTACTGTCGAAATCGGTCACTGAGCCATGCGCAAGCCCAATACGCAGCGCGTCCCCGGTGCCAGCACCTTCGAACCAGTCGGTCAGGTCGCGGCCCGGATGCCTCTCACTTGGCGGTGCCGGCAACAGGACAGCTCCTTTGACAATCTCATGGGGCGCGGGCTTGAGCAGGACCACGACGTTCTCGGGCGCATCCTGCACCACCTGCCGCCAAAGTTCGGTCGCATTGGCATGATCGTGGTTTCCCGGCATCAGGATCCAAACCACATGCTCCGCAGCCCGCATGGCATTCATCGCCTGCCGGATGACCGTTGGCGCGGGCGTGGTTTGATCGAAGGTATCACCTGCCAACAGAATATGGCTGGCCGCGTTTTCCTTTGCCAATGCAGCGAGTTTGTTCATGGCGTCAGCACGCGCTTGGCGCAACCGCACTCGAACATCTTCGGGAAATCGACCAAAGGGTTTGCCCAGATGCAGGTCCGAGGAGTGAATGAATCTTATCAAGGTATATGCTTTCCGAACTTTAATCGCTCACTGCAATCGAGGGGAAAGCCGGTCGTCGTGACCTGCGCCCGTTTAGATGAGATGACCCTATTTTTAGACACTGCGCGGACCGTTCATACAAAGCAACTGAATAGAGGGGCTTAGGCGGCCGAAAGTGTCGGATCGGGCTGCCATCGCAGCCAGACTGCGGGCTTCATTTCGTTCGGACTGAGGAACGTACGGGCCGAAAACGTCGGAAAGCCAACGGAGGGTGTGACCGAAGCCCCCCACTCAGGCTCGGGTGGCGTCTCATCAAAACTTCCCGCCCAGACCCCGGTGGCGGCGGCGCATACCCGGGTGAAAAGCAAAGCGCATTCTGAAAAGAGATCGGCAGCCTCGGTCCGGGTCACCGTTTCGCAGACGTTTCGCAGCACGATAACCACCCCGCGTCCTTCCGCTCCGATCCCTGCGCGCACCACAGCCGGCAGTCGGCGCAGGCGATGAACCAGTCGCTCCATTGCAAGGCGGTTGGGCTTCATTTCCCGCAGTGCCGCGAAGATCTTGTCACTGTCTGCATCTGTCGTTCGCGCATGCTGCATTGTCTGGACTGCCTACCCTCGCTTCAGCGACCGGCGAAGACTTCGCGAGCCTATGGGATCAGGAAACTGAATGCTCACGGCTGGACCTTTCTGCATGGTAAAGGATTCGCTAACGGCTCAACACTATGCGAGCATAGCGTCAGAAACTGTCATGGGCCCTGTATGTCCTTTCAAAAAGCCGCGGATCTGCTCCGCCTCGCCGAAATGGCCGCCTCGCTTTATGCTGGGGTATCGCTTGCCGACATCGAACAGGAGTTCGGCGTAGACCGCAGAACCGCGCAGCGCATGACGAAGGTGCTGGAAGATATCTTTCCCAATTTCACCACCAAAGTGGATGACGAACGGCGAAAGTACTGGAAGCTTGGCGCATCGGACGCAAAACTGATTTTCACCCAAGGCGTACGCGACAGCGAACTTTCCGCCTTGGAAATCGCCATTCGCAGGGCCGAACGCGATGGGGCGACCAATGAGGTTCGTGCCATCCAATCCTTGCGGGATCGCTTGCTTGCCGCGATGCCTGGTCCGTTCGCACGGCGCGTGGAAGCAGACGCCGAAGCCCTGCTGGAAGCCTATGGTTTTGCATCGCGTCCCGGCCCGCGCGTGCGGATCGAACCAAACCTGTTGGGTGTGATCGCCGAAGCGTTAAAGGGACCGCACCTTCTGAGCGTTCATTATCTTGGAGGGCGCGACACCGCACCGCGCGAGCGGACGCTGGAACCGCATGGCCTTCTGCTCGGAACCAGGCGCTATCTTGTCGCTCGCGAAAAGGGCGGCGATGGCCGCATGCAGCACTTCCGGCTTGACCGGATGTCTTTGGCCCGGCTTGAAGCCGCCTCCTTTCAACGCGATCCGGAGTTCGATTTCACCGAGCATGCTGCCCGCGCGTTCGGCTCGTACCACGCGGATCATGAATACGGCGAGGTCGTCTGGCGATTTGCGCCGAAAGCGGCAACCGTCGCGCGCGCGTTCGTGTTTCATCCGTCGCAAGCGATGAAGGACGAGCCAGATGGATCGCTTACCGTACGATTTCGCGCCGCTGGGCATCTTGAAATGGCTTGGCACCTTTATCAGTGGGGGAATACCGTCGAGGTGATCGAGCCAGAAGGGCTGCGCAGAATGGTCGAGGGCTACCGGCGTATGGATTTCGACGCTCTTCCATAAGCTGGATTTCAGAAAGGAATCGTAAAATGACTGGCGTCCAAGATCATGCTGCCCTCAAAGCCAAACAGCGCGCCATTCGCCAGGGTTTTCCCGAAACCATGGGATTGCGGGCCCATCGCGCCATTAGCTGGATCGGCCGTGCCGAAACTTGCGGCGACGATGACGACGCCCGCTTCATCTTCCTCTGGATCGCCTTCAATGCGGCCTATGCCGACGAACGCGAATTTCAGACGGTAGCTTCCGGTGAGCGCGCCGCTTTCGTCGAATACTTCGGCAAACTGGTGGCTTTGGATGGTGGACGGCGCATCTACAACGCCCTGTGGCAGCGGTTTTCCGGGCCGGTGCGGATGCTCATGGAGAACCGCTATGTCTTCAACCCGTTCTGGCAGCATCACAACGGGATCGACGGGTTTGCCGATTGGGAAGATCGCTTCAAGAATTCGGCCCGCTCCTTCGCGCAGGCGTTCCAAGCGGGCGACAGCGCCCGGGTGCTGAGCTTCGTCTTCGACCGACTCTATGTGCTGCGCAATCAACTGGTCCACGGCGGCTCAACCTGGAACAGCAGCGTAAACCGGGCCCAGGTCCGCGACGGCGCTGCGATTCTCGCCTTCTTGATGCCGGTCTTCATCGACCTGATGATGGACAATCCGGGCAATGACTGGGGCAAGCCATTCTATCCGGTTGTGGCGTAGGCGCGTTCGGATAGAATGCGTCATGTCTGGATGATCGTTTTTGAGGATTGCCCTAAAGGAGCTGGCGAAGCGCGGTAAGCGGCCTAGCTGTAACGTCTCAATAGGTTGTTCACGGGCTGAAACTGGTGATGGTGGTGGTTGCGACGCAGCACGATCGTCAGGAGACAACCCATGAACATCCACAAGAATGCGAAAACCACGCCAAAGATGCGAGCCTTGATTGTCGCGCGACGACAGGCGGAAGAAAAGCCGCGCGTGATTGCTCGGGCGATCGGGAGAGGTATTTCTCGGCCT
>Ga0210013_1001600_pt1 | contig 13293 bp, 12 predicted proteins | sample CryGeymeta201506_FD_185553 | JGI IMG/M metagenome (GOLD analysis project Ga0210013, IMG submission 185553) | Groundwater microbial communities from Crystal Geyser aquifers in Utah, USA - Crystal Geyser metaG 2015-06 (SPAdes) (version 2) | ecosystem: Environmental > Aquatic > Deep subsurface >...
GCTTTCCTCCCACACCACCAGCGCGCCGGGGGCGAGCCAGTTGCCGATCATGGCGGAGCGCAGCGCGGCCTCGCCCAGGGTCTGGCCGTAGGGTGGATCGAGGAAGATCAGGCTGAAGCCGGGGCCGGGGTTCGGGGGCAGGCGGGTGGCGTCGGCACGCAAGATGCGGGTGGCGGGGATCGCTCGCAGCGCGTCGATATTGCGCTTCAGCAGGGTCTGGGCCGCCTTGCCGTCATCGACGAAAGTGGCGTGGGCCGCCCCGCGTGACAGGGCCTCGAGCCCAAGCGCGCCGGTGCCTGCGAACAAATCGAGCACCCGCGCCCCGCTGACCGGGTTGCCGCTGGCCGCGATCCGGCCATTGATCAGCAGGTTGAAGATCGCCTCGCGCACCCGGTCCGAAGTTGGGCGCAGGTGGGCGGCCGCATCGCCCACGCCGACCGGGGCAAGGCGCAGGCCGCGCGCGCTGCCGCCGATGATGCGCATCAGCGCAGCAGCGCTTTGAGGTCAGTGGCGGGATCGGCCACTGCGGCGGGGGCGACCGGGCGGCCCAGTTCGAGCAGGCGCTTGCCCACCATGTAGGCGCGGGGGTCGTTCATCGCATCGACCGCCAGCAGCCGTTCGCCCTTGAAATACCAGAATGACACCGCCTCGCCCTGAGGGCCACGGGTCACGATCCGGTCATAGCCGGTGTTGAGGCCGGCGATCTGGAGTTTGGTGTCATACTGATCGGACCAGAACCACGGCACCGGGGTATAGCTTTTACCCGCCCCCAGCATGTTCTCGGCCACCAGCTCGGCCTGGTCGATGGCGTTCTGCACCGATTCGAGACGCAGCCGACCGCCCTGCCACGGAAAGCTGGCGCAATCGCCGGCGGCCCAGATGGCGGGGTCTGAGGTTCGCCCCCAGGCGTCGGTGCAGATGCCGTTTTCCAGCGCCAGCCCGGCGGCTTCGGCCAGCCCGGTGACGGGCTGGATGCCAACCCCGACGATGGCGAAATCGGCGGCGATCTCGCGCCCGTCGCTGAGCCGTGCTCCGGTGATGCGGGGACCGCCCAGCAGGCGCTCGAGCCCGGTAGATTCAAGGATCTTCACCCCATGGGCCTGATGCAGGGCACGGAACCAGGCCGAGGTTTCGGGGGCCGCCACCCGTTGCAGGATGCGCGGGGCCATCTCTATCACGGTCACGTCAAGGCCCAGCTTGGCCGCCACCGCTGCGGCTTCAAGCCCGATGTAGCCGCCGCCGATGATCACCAGCCGCCGGCCCGCGACGAACTCGGGGCGCATGCCATCGGCGTCGGCCAGGCTGCGCACGGTGTAAATCCCGGCAAGATCGCCACCCACGGCGGCGGGCAGGCGGCGCGGGGCCGCGCCGGTGGTCAGGGCAAGCTGGTCGTAGCGCAGGGTCTGGCCGCCGACCGTCACGCTGCGGGCGGCGGGGTCGATCGCGCTGACGGCCGCGCCAAGGCGCAGAGTGATGCGGTTCTCGGCGTAAAATCCCTCGTTGCGCAGCAGCAGACGGTCGGCGGTCATCGCGCCTAGCAGGTAGGCCTTGGACAGCGGCGGGCGCTGGTAGGGGGCGGCGGCTTCGGCACCGATCAGGGTGATGCCCCCGCCGTGACCCAAGAGGCGCAGTTTCGCCACCAGCGCCGCCCCGGCCTGCCCGGCCCCGATCACCACGATATCCGTCATCCTGCTCTCCGGGTTGGGGCGCGCAAATTGGCCGCGCGCTCTGGCCTGCCGCTTGGGACGAGCCTATAACCCGGGACGCGGAAAACACAACGCGCGAGGAATGAAGTAATGACGATTTCGATTGGCGATCATCTACCCGAGGCTACCCTGCTGCGGTGGGGCGAAAAGGGGCCCGAGGCGGTCAGCCTGCACAGCCTTGTGGCTGGTCGCAATGTGGTGCTGTTCGGGCTGCCGGGGGCCTATACCCCGACCTGCACTGCGGCGCATGTGCCGAGTTTCATCCGCACCATCGCGGCGCTGAAGGCCAAGGGGGTGGACGCGGTGATCTGCGTTTCGGTCAACGATGCCCATGTGATGCGCGCCTGGGGTGAGGCGACCGGGGCGACAGCGGCCGGGATCATGATGCTGGCCGATGGCGCCAGCGAACTGACCAAGGCACTGGGAATGGCGTTCGATGCCCCGGCGGCGGGGATGTTCGGGCGCTCGCAGCGCTACGCGTTGCAGGCGGTTGATGGGGTGGTGCGGGTGCTGCACATCGAGCAAAGCCGGGGCACCTGCGAAGGCTCGGGCGGCGAGGCAATGCTGGCGGCGATCTGAGCCGGGCGGGGGGCGGGGTGCCGGGCCACCCTCAGGGTCGCCCGGCAACCTCGCGCTTGCCTTTCAGCCAGGCCCAGGCGTCGGGGTAATCGAAGGCCAATGAGAGCGCATCAGTGGCCAGCAGCAGCCACAGATAGGCAGCAAAAGCACCGCTTGCCTCGGGGCGGGCAAGGATCAGCAGGGCGACCAGCGCCGTCCACGGCAGCAGGTGCGACAGCGCCATCAGCCGCGAAAAGCCGCGCTCAACGATCATCGCCGCGAGGTTTGGCAGCATGGCGACAATCGCCAGAAGCGCGATCCAGACCCCCATCGGCTGCGCCACAAACAGCAGGCTGGCGCTGTTGACCGGCACCAGCACCAGCCCCACCCAGATCTGCACCCAAGGAGGCAGGGCGCGGAACGAGGCGTAGATGTCGCGGGCAAGCTGGGGCATGGCATCCTTCCGGTTGCGGCCCAGCTTGGCACAAGCCGCAGGGTTTGTCAGCGGTCAGGCGGCGCGGTGCCGTGACGGAACGGGCCGAGTGCGGCAAGGGCCGCCATCTCATCACCCACGGCGCGGCGCTCGGCGTCGAGGTAGCGCGCGACGGCGGCGGTAAAACCGGGGTCGGCAAACCAGTGCAGCGAATGCACCGGGGTGGGCAGATAGCCGCGCGCCAGCTTGTGCTCGCCCTGCGCCCCGGCCTCGATCCGGGTCAGGCGGTGGGCGATGGCCCAGTCGATGGCGCGGTAATAGCACAGCTCGAAATGCAGGCAGGGGTGGTGCTCGGTAGCACCCCAGTAGCGCCCGAACAGGGTGTCGCGGCCGATGAAGTTCAGCGCCCCGGCGACCGCGCGCCCGTCGCGTAGCGCCAGCACCAGCAGAATGTCGTCGCGCATGGTGGCGTGGAAGGCGTCGAACGCGGCGCGGGTCAGGTAAGGGGTGCCCCATTTGCGCGCGCCGGTGTCCTGATAGAAGGCCCAGAACGCATCCCAGTGCGCCGGTTCGATCTGATCGCCGGTCAGCGCCACGATGCTGCCGCCGAAGCGGTTGGCGATGTCGCGCTCGTGCCGGATCGCCTTGCGTTTGCGCGCGGCGAGGCTGGCAAGAAAGTCGTCGAAATCGGTGTAGCCGGGGTTGGCCCAGTGAAACTGCTCGGTGACACGGTGCAAAAGGCGGTGGTCGCGGGCGATGCTTGCGGCCTCAGAGGCGGTGCAGAAGGTGATGTGCAGCGACGAGAGGTGGTTGTCGCGCGCGGTTTGCACGGCGGCGGCGATCAGCGCCGCACGGCCTTGGGATTCGCATCCGGGGGCGGTCAGAAAACGGCGGCCGGTGGCGGGGGTGAACGGCACCGCGATCTGGAGTTTCGGGTAATAGGCCCCGCCCGCGTTTTGGTAGGCTTCGGCCCAACCGTGGTCGAAGATGTATTCGCCGCGACTGTGCGATTTCACATAAAGCGGCGCGGCGGCGATCAGTTTGCCACCCTGGCGCACCAGCATCGGGCGCGGCTGCCAGCCAGTGCCGGGGCCGGTGGAACCCGAGCTTTCCAGCGCGGCAAGGAAGCGGTGGGTGGTAAACGGGTCGAGCGGGCGGCCGGTGGCAGCCTCGGGGCAGGCCAGCGCATCCCATTCCTGCGCCGGAATGGCGCTGAGCCCAGGGTGGACTGTGACTTCGGGGGCGGCGGGGATCATGGCGACCGTGGGATTGCGGCAAGGCCGGGGGGCTGTCTGCCCCCCGGACCCCCCGAGGATATTTGTCCAGAGGAGAGGCGGGGGTGCAGGGTGACGGTGGGCGTCAGAGCGGGAAAGCGGCGTGGTAGCGCTCGAAGGTGATGTTGTCGGCGATCCGGCGGGCCACGGCTTCTTCGCCGGGCGAGCGGATCGTCCAGCACAGGATGGCGGCACCTTGCGCCCTGAGGTCGGCCACGCGCGGGCGGGCGAGATCGGTCCATTCGTGGCTGATGAAGCTGGCGGCGGTGCGGCTGTAATCGGGGATCGCGCGCAAACGGTCGCAGATCGCGGCGGGCAGCGGCGACCAGGCGGTGGGATCAAAGGCCGAGGTGATCAGGCCGCGCGGCAGATCGGGGGCAAGGCGGGCGATGGCGGCAACGGAATGGGGATTGAACGACATCAGGGCAACCGGGCCGGGGTAGGATTTCAGGGCCGACGCGGTGGCGGCTTCCAGCGCGCCGACGTTGGGGCCAAGGGCACCGTCCTGATCCTTGATCTCGACCAGCAGCGGCACCCGGCCTGCGATCAGCGCCAGAACCTCGGCGAAGGTTGGGATCGGGTCGTCGCTATCGCGCACCGTGATCGCGCGCAGTTGCGCGGCGGTGCGGCGGGTGATCGGGCCGGTGGCCAGCGTCAGGCGGTCAAGGTTGTCGTCGTGAAACACCATCGCCTGGCCGTCCGACGACAGTTGCAGGTCGATTTCGATGCCGTAACCGGCAGCGATCGCCGCGCGAATGGCGGCCAGCGAGTTCTCGGGGCGGCGCTGAGTTCGGTCGTGCAGGGCGCGGTGCGCCAGCGGGGTGCGCAGGAACGCGGCGGGCAGGGCAACCGGGCGCATCAGGCCAGCTCGAAGATGGCGTCGATCTCGACCGCAACGCCCAGCGGCAGGCTGACCGCAGCCACCGCCGCGCGGGCGTGCCGACCGGCGTCGCCCAGCACCGCCACCAGAAAATCGGAGGCCCCGTTGATGACCTTGGGCTGATCGGTGAAATCGGGGGTCGAGTTGACGAAGCCGGTCAGTTTCACCACTCGCTTGAGGTGTGATAGATCGCCGCCGCAAGCCGCGCGCGCCTGGGCCAGCAGGCTGATGGCGCAGCGCCGCGCCGCCTCGGCCCCTTGTTCGATCGAGAGGTCCGCCCCGAGGCGGCCCTTGATCAGCCCGTCAGGCCCCTGCGAAATCTGGCCCGAGATGTGGATCAGCTTGCCGGTGATCACGAAGGGCACGTAATTGGCGGCGGGGGCGGGGGCGGCGGGCAGGGTGACGCCAAGGGCGGCAAGGCGGGCTTCGATGGTGGGCATGGGGGGACTCCTCAAAGGGGGCGAGCGGCTTCAGCTTTCGCGGAAGGCGCGGGCGAAGTAATCGGTGAAGGGTTTGACCAGATAAGCCAGCGGCGAGCGCGGCTGGGTGCTGATGAAGGCCTCGACCGGCATGCCGGGCACCAGCGCCTGGCCACCGAGTTTCTCGATCTCGCCGGGATCGAGCGCGATCTCGGCGCGGTAGTACGACATCCGGCTTTGCGGATCGGTCAGCACATCGGCCGAGACCAGCACCACGTGGCCATCGAGTTGTGGCGTGGTGCGCTGCGAGAAGGCCGAGAAGGTCAGCTTGGCCGCCTGACCGACGAAGACCTGGTCGATATGGATGGTCGGCACCTGGGCCGCGATGATCAGCGGGCGGTCCTGCGGGATCAGATACAGCACCGGATCGGCGGGGCGCAGCACGGCGCGCAGGGTAGTGACCTGAAGCCCCAGCACGATGCCGGACACGGGGGCGCGAATCTCGAGCCGCGCCACCCGCTCCAGCAGGGCGCGGCGGCGTTCGGTGTATTCCAGTTCCTGCTGACCGATGTCGCGCAACTGGGTGTTGGCCTCTTCGCGCAGGGCGGCGGCAAGCCGCAGGATCTGGATATTGGTTTCGGTGATCTGCTCGCCTGCCTGGGCGGCACTGGCGATCAGCTCGCCCACCCGACCGCGCAGACCCGCCTCGTCGCGTCGCAGCGCCAGCACCCGGCTGGCCTGGGCCAGACCCTTGTCGAGCAGCATCTGCTGATCGGCCAGTTCCTGGTGAATCAGCTCAAGCTGGGTGGTCAGGGCCGCGCTTTGGGCGGTGATGCCGGTGATCTGGCTTTCGATCTGCTTGCGGCGTTCGCCAAGCTGTTCGGTCTGACGGGCCAGCGAATCGCGCCGCGCCGCGAACAGGCGCACCTGGCCATCCACCAGTTCGGCGACATCCTGGCGCTGGCTGGCGGCATCGCGCAGTTCGGGCGCAAAGACCGGGGCCGGGGCATCGTCGCGTTCGGCGCTCAGACGGGCGCGGCGGGCCAGTATCTCGTAAAGCTGACCTTCGACAATCGCCAGTTCCGAGCGGATCGCGGCCCCGTCCAGCCGGATCAGAAGATCGCCCGCCTTGACGACATCGCCTTCGACCACCGCGATTTCCGCCACCACCCCGCCGTCGGGGTGCTGCACGATCTGGCGGTTCAGCTCGACCTCGATCTGGCCCGAGGCGACGATCGCCCCGGCGATCTGGCTGGCCACGCTCCACACCCCGAAACCGCCGAACAGAACGCCAAGCGCCAGCATGCCCGACGCCACCTGACGGCGGGCCGACCAGACCGGTCGGCCCGGCACGGGGGCTTTCGCAGCGCTCATGCCACCCCTCCGGGACCGGTGTTCTTGACGATTTCAGTATGGTTCTTGACCATCTCGCGCAACACCTGATCGCGCGGGCCGAAGGCGCGGCGAGTGCCGTCTTCGAGCACCATCAGCAGGTCGCATTCCTGAATCGCGGCCGGGCGGTGTGCCATGATCAGCACCGCGTGACCGGCATCCTTCATCGCCCGGATCGCGATGTTGAGCGCCATCGAGCCTTCGTTATCAAGGTTCGAGTTGGGTTCGTCCAGCACCAGGATCACCGGGTCGCCATACATCGCCCGGGCCAGACCGATGCGCTGGATCTGGCCACCCGACAACCGCCCGCCAAGCGCTGTCACGCGGGTATCATAGCCTTCGGGCAGCTTCACGATCATCTCGTGGGCAGCCGCCTTCTGCGCCGCCTCGACCACTTTCTGCCCGTCCGGTTTGGCCTGCAGCCGGGCGATGTTGTCGGCGATGGTGCCGTCGAACAGGCTGACCCGCTGCGGCAGATAGCCGAAGTAGCTGCCAAGCACGTCGGGGTCATACTGATCAAGCGCGGCGCCATCAAGCCGCACCTTGCCGCCCGCCGGCCTCCACGCCCCGATCAGGGCTCGGGCCAGGGTCGATTTGCCCGAACCCGACGGGCCGATCACCCCAAGCGCCTGCCCCGGTTCCAGCCGAAAGCTGACCATCCGCAGCACCGCCTGGGTGTCGCCGGGGGGCACCACCGTCAGGTTCTGGGCTTCGAGAATGGCACGCGGGCGTGGCAGGGCGGTGCGCGCGGGTTCTTCGGGCTGACGGGTGAAAAGTTCGGCCAGCCGCCCCCAGCCTTCGCTGGCGCGCTGCACCACCGCCCACTGGTTGACCGCCATCTCGATCGGCACCAGGGCGCGCCCGAGCAGGATCGAGCCCGCGATCATCGCGCCCGCCGTCAGCTCGCCGCGCAGCACCAGCCAGGCCCCAAGCCCCAGCATCGCCGATTGCAAGAACAGCCGGAAGGTTTTCGACAGGGTGGAAAACGAACCGCCCAGATCGGCGACATGGATGCTTTCGGCCAGCGCCATCCCCCGCGCTCGTTGCCAGCGATCGAAGCTGGCGGTCGACATGCCAAGGGCCGCCACCACCTCGGCCTCGGCCTTGATGTTGTCGCCGGTGCGCTCGGCCTGCATCACGGCCATGTTGGCGCGCGCCATCGGGTGTCTGGTCGACATCTGGTTGAGCACGGTCAACCCGACCAGAAACAGCCCTCCGGCCACCGCAAGCCAGCCCAGCCAGGGGTGAAAGATGAAGATCGCGACAACGAACAGCGGCGTCCAGGGAATATCGAAAACCGCCAGCAGCACCGGCGAGGACCACAGCCGCTGCACTGCCTCGAGATCGCGCTGTGCCGCGATCGCGACCGGGTCGCCCGGTGCCACCTGCATCCGGCGCAGCGCGGCCTGAAACACCCGGCGGTCAAGGCGGTCCTGAAAGCGCGCCCCGATCCGCGCCATGACCCGGCCGCGGAAGTGATCGAGGATGCCCATCATCAGGAACAGGAACATCACCAGAACCGACAACGCGACCAGGGTTTCCTCGGACTGGCTGCCCAGCACCCGGTCATAGATCTGAAGCATGTAAAGCGGGCCGGTCAGCATCAACAGGTTGACTGCCACGCTGAAGGCGAACACCGCGCCCATCAGGCCGAACGATTCGCGCCGCGCCGCGCGCAGCTCTGCCAGACCGGGGGCGATATCGTTACGGCGCATTCTCGACCTTCCATGGCGATGCCGCAGGGCGCGGCGGTCGGCCAAAATCTTCTTTCATCAGCCCGGTGGCACGCATGACCGTTGTGTTGAACCGAAAGGCTGCGTATGGCTTGCAGACGGCAGATCAGCGGTTGCCTTGCCAGGGTGTTGTTGCGGGACAGTAAGAAGATGATCATTGCATTTCCATTGCTTTTTGCGTCGAGGTTGAAAAAAGGCCGGACCTGGGCGCTTGGTCTTGGGGCCAGCCTGATGATCCTGTCGGCCTGTGCGGCCCCGCCGCCGTCGGCCACCATCAACGACCCCGAAGAGGCAAAGAACCGCGATATCCATGCCTTCAACGTGGCGTTGGACAAGGCGCTGGTGCGCCCGGCCGCGGATCTCTACGGCACCGTCCTGCCGCCGCCGGTGCAGCAGGGGGTGTCGAATTTCGCCGCCAACCTCGATGTTCCGGGCGAGGTGGTGAACCAGTTGCTGCAAGGCAGGCCGGGTTATGCGCTGGAAAACACCTTCCGCTTTGCCGTCAACACGGTGATCGGGATCGGCGGGTTGTTCGATCCGGCGACCGCGATCGGGGTGCCGGGGCGGCGCACCGATTTCGGCGAAACCCTGCATGTCTGGGGTGCGGGCGAAGGGATCTATGTCGAACTGCCGGCGCTTGGCCCCTCGACCGAACGCGACGCGGTCGGCAAGGTGGTCGATATCCTGATGAACCCGGTCAGCCTGCTGTTGCCGACGCCGGAACGCTATTACGCGACCGCCGCCAAGCTGGGATCAAAAATTGGTGATCGGCACCGCTATTCCGCCACCATCGATTCCATCCTATATGACAGTGCGGATGGCTACGCCCAGGCCCGGCTGCTGTATCTGCAGAATCGGCGTTTCGAGTTGGGACAGGTGGTGGCAGCAGAAGATTTCGAGGATCCCTATGCGCAATGAGTATTCCCGTTTCGTGACCCGCCGCAGCTTCATCGCCGGGGCAATGGGTGCGGCCACGCTGGCCGTGCTGCCGCGCCCGGTGCTGGCGCTTGACATCAACTCGGCCCGCGCCCTGATTGATCGGGCGATCGGCGAGGTCAACAGGGTGATCAACTCGGGCAAGCCCGAGGTCGCGATGTATGACGATTTCGAAGGCATTTTCGCGCGCTATGCCGATGTGCCGGTGATCGCGCGCTCGGCCCTTGGGGTGGCCGCGAAATCGGCCAGCGCGGCCCAGATGAGCGCCTTTACCCTGGCTTACCGCGGCTATATCGGGCGCAAATACGGGCGGCGCTTTCGCGAATTCATCGGCGGCCGGATAGAGGTCGTTGATGCCAAGCCTTTCAAGAGCTATTTCGAGGTGATCTCGGTGGCGCATCTGCAAGGCGAGGCCCCTTTCGATTTGCGTTGGTGGGTGTCAAACAAATCCGGCAAGGATCTGTTCTTCAACATCATCATCGAAGGCGTCAACATGCTGGGCACAGAACGCACCGAAGTTGGCGCGATGCTGGACCAGCGCCGTGGCGATATCGACGCCCTGATCCGTGATCTGAAAACCGCCTGATCGGCGGCCGGATCGCCGGTTGCAGATCATCTGTTGCCGCGCAGCGCCCCGAGAACATCGCGCAGAATCTGCTCGGCGGGGTCAACCCGCCGAGCAGGAAGCGGCTGATCCGGCGCGGCCTGTGGCACTGGTTGATCCGATGCGGTGGCGGGGTTTGGCGGCAGACGCGGCTCGGGCACGATGATCGCCAGCGGGCGGGCGGGCAGGCTTTCCTGCACCCGCACCATCACCTCGTGCCAGATCTCGGCGGGCAGGCCGCCGCCGGTGACCCCGACCAGCGGGCTGTTGTCGTCATTGCCCATCCACACCCCGGCCACGTAATCGGCGGTGAAACCCACGAACCACGCATCGCGCGCGCCTTGCGTGGTGCCGGTCTTGCCCGCCGCCTGCCGACCCTCCAGCCGCGCCCGCCTGCCGGTGCCGACCTCGACCACCTGGGTCATCATATAGGTTAGCAACTCGGCCGCAGTTTGCGTGATCACCCGCTGGCCCAGGCCGCCGCCCTGCCCCAACAGCGGGGTGTCGTCGCCTTGCAGCCGCAGGTCGATCAGGCCGTAGGGTTTCACCGAAAAGCCACCGTTGAGAATGCCGGCATAGGCCCCGGTCATGTCGAGCAGGGTCGATTCCGAAGCCCCGAGCGCCAGCGCCGGGCCTGCCGCCAGATCGCTTTGCAGCCCGAAGCCGGTGGCGATCGTGCGCACCTTGTCGCGCCCCATCGCTTCGGAAATGCGCACGGCGGGGATGTTGCGGCTTTCGGCCAAAGCCTCGGTCAGGGTAATCATGCCCTTGTATTTCCTGTCGTAATTCTCGGGCGACCACGGCCCCGAGCCGGCGATGTTGATGGTCAGCGGGCTGTCCATCACGTAATCCGCCGGGCTGTAGCCGTTGTCCATCGCGGCGGCATAGACGAAGGGCTTGAACGCCGAGCCGGTTTGCCGCAGCGCCTGGGTGGCGCGGTTGAACGATCCGGCATCGGCGATGTTGCGCCCGCCGACCATCGCGCGCACCGCGCCATCGGCCGACATCACCACCACCGCCGCCTGGGCTTTCGAGCCCTCGCGCAGCTTGGTGTCAAAGATGAAGGCCAGCGCCTCTTCCGCGGCCTTTTGCATGCCCTGATCCAGGGTGGTGTGAATGATCACGTCTTCGGTGGTTTCGCGGGTCAGAAAGGCGGGGCCGGCTTCCATCACCCAGTCCGCGAAAGAGCCGCCGGATTTGGTGGCGGCGGCCTGCGACAGTTGCGCCGGATGGGCGCTGGCGTCGGCGGCCTCGGCGGCGGTCAGATAGCCCTGCTCGGCCATCAGCCCGACGATCACGTCGGCCCGGTCCTGGGCGCGCTGAAGGTTGTTGGTGGGGGCATATTTCGACGGTGCCTTCAACAGCCCCGCCAGCATCGCCGCCTCGGCCGGGTTGACCTGATTGGCGGACTTGCCGAAATAGCGCTGCGCCGCCGCCTCGAAGCCGCGCGCCCCGGCACCAAGGTAGGCGCGGTTGAAGTAGATCGTCAGAATTTCGGCCTTGGAATATTTCCACTCCATCGCCAGCGCGAAGGGAATTTCCTTGACCTTGCGCCAGATGCCGCCACCGCGGCAGTCGTCTTCGTAGTCGGATTCGGATTTCCACACCTTCGGGTCGTAAACCACCCCAAGGCACAGCAGCTTGGCCACCTGCTGGGTGATGGTCGATCCGCCGTTGCCCTCCAGCGGTCCGCGCCCGGCGGCGAGGTTGATGCGCACCGCCGAGGCAATGCCGCGCGGGCTGATGCCGAAATGGCGGTAAAAGCGCTTGTCCTCGGTCGCCACCACCGCGTCGCGCAGATAGGGCGAGACGGTATCCGAGGTGATCTGCCCGCCGAAGGTTTCCCCGCGCCAGGCGAACACCTTGCCGTCACGATCGAGAAGCGTGACCGAGCCGCGCGCGCGCGCATCCAGCAGCGCGTTCAGATCGGGCAGTTGCTGCTCGAAATAGAAGGTCACCCCCGCCAGCAGCAGCCCGACCACCAGCCCGACCCGCCAGCCCACCCCCCAGACGATGCGCCAGATCAGGCTGACCAGGCCCACAACCAGCCCGACGATCAGCCCGTGTCGCCGGGCAGGACGGCGCTTGCGCGGGGTGGACGGTTTGGCCGCAGGCTTGCCGCCGCCACCTTTCGCTGCGCGGTAGCGCCGATCCGCCACCAGAGGCGTGCGCCCCTTTCCCGATCCTCTCATCCGCTGACTGCCCGTTCGCCTGATGCCTGTTTGACGGCACCTTACCCTGACTTGCGGCAAATGTAGAGAGGCAGGCAGGGTGATTCGCATTCCAACCTTGCTCAATAAAGCGGCATCAAACCGGCCAAGTGCAAATAATGTGCAAGATTGCCTGCAAAGCGCCCCTTTGCTGCGGTCGCTTTCTTGTGCTGCACCTGCGAAGGCCACGTTGTGGAAACGTAGGCCCCTGACCGGGCCACCAACCACGAAAGGGGGCGTCAGGTGAAACTGATCATCGCGGCAATCAAACCGTTCAAGCTTGAGGAGGTGCGCGAGGCGCTGACCACGATCGGCGTGCGCGGCATGATGGTGACCGAGATCAAGGGCTTTGGGGCCCAGTCCGGCCACACTGAAATCTATCGCGGCGCGGAATACGCCGTGAACTTCGTGCCCAAGGTGCGGCTTGAAATCGTGGTCGCCGACGAAGCGGCCGATCAGGTGGTGGAAACCATCCGCACCACCGCCCGCACCGACAAGATCGGTGACGGCAAGATTTTCGTGCTTGACGTGCAGCACGCGGTGCGGGTGCGCACCGGCGAAACCGATGATGACGCGCTGTGATCGCGGCCAGGAAAGAGGAAAGCAACAAGATGACCAAGATGCTGAAACTCAGCGGTGGAACGACGCTGGTTGCGTCGCTGTTCGCCAGCTTGCCGGTCTGGGGGCAAGAGGCCACCACGCAAGCCGCCACCACCGCTACCGAGGTGGCCCCCACCATGGACAAGGGTGACGTGGCCTGGATGATGGTCTCGACCATTCTGGTGCTGTTCATGATCCTGCCCGGCCTTGCCCTGTTCTACGGTGGCCTGGTGCGCACCAAGAACATGCTGTCGGTGCTGATGCAGTGCAGTTTGATCACCGCGCTGGTGATCGTGGCCTGGATGTTCTGGGGCTATTCGATGGCCTTCGGCGATGCGCCCTCGGCTTACTGGGGGGGCCTCGGCAAGGCCTTCCTGGCGGGCGTCACAGTTGATTCGATGGCCACCACCTTCACCCCCGGAGTGGTGATCCCGGAATTCGTTTTCGTCTGTTTCCAGATGACTTTCGCCGCCATCACGGTGGCGCTGATCATCGGGGCGCTGGCCGAGCGGGTGAAATTCGCGGCCCTGATGCTGTTCTCGGTGCTG
>Ga0210013_1001621_pt1 | contig 13173 bp, 11 predicted proteins | sample CryGeymeta201506_FD_185553 | JGI IMG/M metagenome (GOLD analysis project Ga0210013, IMG submission 185553) | Groundwater microbial communities from Crystal Geyser aquifers in Utah, USA - Crystal Geyser metaG 2015-06 (SPAdes) (version 2) | ecosystem: Environmental > Aquatic > Deep subsurface >...
CACTCGCATTATCGGCTGTTCGGCGGCGGGCATTTTCACCGAGCAGGACTGGGTGCTGGATGCCCCTGCCGCCGCCGCGATGGTATTCGGCGGCGACATCAGCCTGGCCCCTGCGCCGCAACCGCAGGCGGACGACCTGCTCCTGTCGCTGGCCGCCCCCAACGCCCTCAACTCCGCCTGGATCAATGAGCCGGGGCGGCGCTTCGGCGGGGTATCGGGAGACGCGACCGGGCAGGGGCCGTTCAAAGTGTGGTGCGGCGGCAGAACGGCAGAAAACGGGCGCTGCGAAACCCTGTTGGCCGGTGCAAGCGGTGTCGTCGGTGTTTCCCTGGGCATCCGAGCCCTGAACGAGCCGCTAGCCATCACCCAGGCCAGCGGCTATGACGTGATCTCACTCGGGCAGCAACCTGCCATGAACGTGCTGACGCGCGAACTACCTCTCGACCTCCGCAACGAGGACAACCTTCCCCTGCACCTGCTGATGGCCGGAATCGTCCACGGCGATCCGGCTACGGCCATCGCCGAGGGCCGCTTCCGCCTCGCACCCATCATTTCCGCCAATGCCGAGGATCGCTCGGTCACCCTGTCGGCGCGGCTTGTGCCCGGCGAGCAGATGTTCTGGGTGGTACGCCAGCCGCTGGCCGCCGAACGCGACATGCGCCTGACTATTGACCGCTTGCAGCAGGAACTCGATGCCCCGCCCGATTTCGGTCTGCTGTTTCCCTGCATGGGACGCGGCCCCTATTTCTACGGCGGGGTGGACCGCGACCTCGACCTGGTCAAGCAGTGCTTCCCGGACATGCCGCTAATCGGCTTCTACGGCAATGGCGAAATCGGGCCGCTGGACGGCGCCAACCAGTTGCTGCAGTACGCCGCCGTTCTCGGCCTGTTCCGCCATGTTTAGCCCGACCCGCGACCAGGCGCGCCGCTTCTTCTTCGATGCCTGGCAAAAATTCCGCACCAGCCAGCCGCTGTCCGACCTCGAAGCCATCGCGCTCGACCTGATGCAGCAACATCCCGAATACCACGCCATTTTCGACAACCCGGAACGCTACGTTGAGCGCGATTATTTGCCGGAATCCGGCGGAACCAATCCCTTCCTGCACCTGAGCCTGCATCTGGCGATCCGCGAGCAACTGCCGATCGACCAGCCGCGCGGCATCGCCGCCCACTACCGGCGCCTGCTGGAAAAAACCGGCAGCGCGCACGACGCCGAGCATTTAATCATGGGCTGCCTGGGGGAAATGATCTGGCAGGCGCAACGCCAGCGCACTCCGCCAGACCCGGCGATTTACCTCGAATGCCTGGAAAATGTTAGAATAATCGGACAATCATAATCATGTAGAACCATTTGAACCGGAGTCCCAAAAAATGAAAAAACAACGTCTTATTTCCACTACCCTGCTGCTTGCCATGAGCGCCCTTCCCGCACTGGCCGACGACATGGCCCAGTACCAGGATGAAAGCCGCAAAATCGTCAAGGAATTCGTCTCGCAGTTGGGCGGTGAACTGCAGAAGGAAATGAAAACCAACGGCCCCGCCTCGGCCATCAAGGTGTGCCGCAACGCGGCGCCCGCCATCGCTTCCGAAGCCTCGCGCAAGACTGGCTGGAATGTCAGTCGCAAGTCCCTGAAAACGCGCAACGCTGCGCTGGGGATGCCGGACGCCTGGGAGCAGAAAGTGCTGGCCGACTTCGAAAAACGCATGGAGAAAGAAAATCCGGCCAACCTGGAATTTGCCGAAGTTGTCGCCGAGCCACAGGGTAAATTTTATCGCTACATGAAAGCGATCCCTATGCAGGGCGTGTGTCTGAAATGTCATGGCACGGACGAAGCCATCCCGCAGAACGTGAAGGATGCGCTGAAAACGGATTACCCCCACGATAAGGCCACCGGTTACACTCTGGACCAGATCCGCGGCGGCTTCAGCATCAAGCGCCCGCTGTAAACTTCTTTGTCCAACGCCCGCCACGAGCGGGCGTTTTTTATTTCCCGGCAGGATGCCCAGATGCACACAGAACACTACATCGCGGGCAAAGACGCCTCGCTCGAATCGTCGATCGGCACCCTGCGATCCAGGCTGGCCGCCCTGGATTACCATGTGGAAGAACGCTCCTGGCTGAACCCGGTGGAAAATATCTGGTCGGTGCATATCCGTGAGCGCGACTGTCCGCTGCTGTTCACCAACGGCAAGGGTTCATCTAAACAGGCGGCACTGGCAAGCGCGCTGGGCGAGTTTTTCGAGCGCCTCTCCTGCAACTACTTCTGGTCGCATTACTACCTGGGTGAGGCGATTTCCAGGCGCGCGTTCACGCATTACCCGCAAGAGCAATGGTTCAAGCCGGACGATAACGCCGGAGACTGGCCGGACGAACTGCTTACACCGGAACTACGCGAATTCTACAACCCGGAAGGCAGCATAGCCGCCGAAATGCTGGTCGACCTGAACTCAGGCAATGCCGAAGCCGGCGTTTGCGCCCTGCCCTATATCCGGCAGCGCGACGGCCTCCGCGTCTGGTTCCCGGTCAACATCATCGGCAACCTCTACGTCAGCAACGGCATGTCGGCGGGCAACACCCCCGCCGAGGCGCGCACCCAGGCGCTGTCGGAAATTTTCGAACGCTACATCAAATTCCGCATCATCGGCGAAGGGCTGTGCCTGCCGGAGGTGCCGGACGAGGTGATCGCCCGCTTTCCCGCCATCGCGGCGGACATCCGCGCCCTGCGCGCGGCGGGCTTCGGCATCCTGGTCAGGGACGCCTCGCTGGGCGGGCAATATCCGGTGATGAACGTGACCCTGCTCAACCCGCACGACCAGGGCTGCTTCGCCAGCTTCGGCGCGCACCCGCGCTTCGAGATCGCTTTGGAGCGCGCACTTACCGAGCTGCTGCAAGGCCGCGCGCTGGATGCGTTGGGCGGCTTCCCCGAACCGGGCTTCGACCTGGAAGAAATCGCCGACTCGCCGAATCTGGAAATCCACTTCGTCGATTCCAGCGGCATCATCGGCTGGCGCTTCCTCGGCGACACCCCGGATTTCGACTTCTGCGACTGGAATTTCAGCAACACCACCGAAGAAGACTATGCCTGGCTGGTCGAGCGCATCCACGCCGAAGGCGGCGACATCTACATCGCCGACTACACCCATCTGGGCGTCTACGCCTGCCGGATCATCGTGCCCGGCATGTCGGAGATTTACCCGATCGACGACCTGGAATGGGAAAACAACAGCGTCGGCAACGCCATCCGCCCCGCCATTCTGCGCCTGCCGGAGCTGGACGACGACGAATGCGCCGACCTGCTGGACACTCTGAACGAACTCAGCCTCGACGACCAGCGCCCGGTCGCCGCGCTGATCGGCCTCGCCGCCGATGCCGGCTCATTCTGGCAAGACTTGCGCGTGGGCGAGTTGAAAACCCTGCTGGCGCTGGCGCTCGGCGACGCAGAGGCGATCCGCGAAGGCTGCGACTGGATACGCCATTTCGAGCAATTGAACGAACAGCGCCGCAAGGTTTACCGCTGCATCGAAAGCCTGCTGAATATGGCCGATTCCGGCCCGTACAGCGATGCTCTGAAGCACCTCTACGGCGCGGACACGCTGCAACAGGCGCAAGCCCTGCTCAACGGGGAACAGCGCTTTTTCGGCCTGCACGCGCCGGGGATGGCGCTGGAAGGGTGCGAGATGCACCAGCGCCTGCTTGAAGCTTATGGGAAGCTGCACGCGTTTTAGCTATCGCTCCTCCGGCGGTTTGAGGCCGCGAAACGCCCGATACAGCATCACATCGTAGGCGATCTTCATCCCCGCTCCAATGAACAGCGGGGTGGAAAGTGTCAGGAACTGCATCAGGAATCCCGCAAAAGAAGGCGCGACCGCCCAACCTCCCAGCCGCACCAGGTGGGTGATACCGGAAGCGAAAGTGCGCTCCTCCGGTCGTACCATCGCCATCACGTAGGACTGACGCGTCGGCACGTCCATCTCCACCAACCCTTCGCGCAGCAGGAACAGCACTGCCGCCACCCAGAAATTCGGTGCGAAGGCGACGGTCATCAATAACAGGCTTGAAGGAATGTGCGTGAACACCATGGTATTCACCAGCCCGATACGTTTGGCAAGCCAGGCGGCACCGAGGTGCGAGACGGCGTTCATGCCGCGCGCGCCGAGGAACAGCACGGCGATCACCGATTCGGATACGCCGAAGCGCTGGTAGAAAAAGTACGACAGCAGCGCCGTGCCGACAAAGCCGCCGGCCACGCTGTCGAGCCCAAACAGCAGGGAAATGCGCCACAACACCTTGCGGCTTTGCGGCGAGACGACCAGCGGTTGTTTCGGCGGTGCTTCCGTCTGGGCCGAAAGACGCAGATAGAGCACGGCAGTAGCGAACAGCAGCAAGGCATACAACATTACCGCAGCCTGGAACGACGCCAGCTCGCCGATTCCGGCCATGCGCAAAACGCTGGGAAGCGCCGCCAGCAATCCGCCGACGCCATGACCGATGTCCTGCAGCACGTTGTACCAGGCAAAGGCGCGGGTGCGCTCCTGATCGGTGGCGGTAGCCGGGAGGATCGCCTGCTCCAGCACCAGCGCGGCACCGCGATCGCGTCCCATGCCGTTGAGCATGCCGACGAAGGCGGCGATGCCGACCGCGACTGGACTGGAATACCACGCCGCCGCGGCGCCGCCCAAGGCACTCAGCATCGCCAGCCAGAACAGCAGGCGGCGCCTGCCCAGACGGTCACCGGCGAAAGTCACCAGCAAGGCAGCCAGCGTCGCGCCAGCCAGGCCGGCACTGATCACCAGACCGATTTGCGAGGGCGTGAACGCCATGCGGGCGAGATAAATACCGAGCAGCACCCCCATCATGCCGGTGGCCAGCGCGCGCAGGAAGGCGGTGGCATAGAGGATGCGCCGGTTGCGGAGCATGTTCTTCGCCTAGCTCACTGCGCGGCGCAGCAGGCCCATGACCTTCTTCAGCGGCGTGTCCGCGCACCAGGCATAGAGCGCATCGTAGACCACCATGCCGTGTTCGAGCATTTCGTGGTCATCCTCGAAATTGAGCGACAAGCCTTTCGAGATCGCCAGCAGTCCCGCCGCTTCCTTCGCCAGATCGGGTTTGCCGGTGTCGGCGGCGCGCACGATGCGGGCGAGCTTGGCCAAGGCCGGGTCGGTCAGATCATACTTGGCGATGAAAGCATCAAAGCTGCACTGGTCGCCATGATGGCCCAGCTCCACCCCAGATACATCGTAGGGAACGGCGCCGGTTTCAGTGGCAAGTTTCATCACGTCGCCACCGGGCACATACAGGAACTCCGGCGCTTCGTCGATGAAGCGCGCGATCAGCCAAGGGCAGGCGATGCGGTCGATCTTCGGGCGCTCTCGGGTGATCCACTTCATGATTTTCTCCTTAACAGGAACAAAGGATTTACTTGCCCACCGTGTCGCCGCCCGCCACTTTCCAGCCTTCTATGCCGCCCTCGATGTAGCGGGCCTGGACGCCTTTAACCTGCAAGGCGTCCACCACGGCATTGCTGACCGAACCGCCACGCACGCAGTAAAGCACCACTTCGCGATTCTTGGGTATTTTGTCGGCCCATTCTTCCAGTATGTCCGGGTCGCACCAGGTAGCGCCGAGGATTTTTTCCCGGGAGGCATCGAGATCGCTTTTACGACGCACATCGAGTAATACAAAGGGCGATGAATTCCTCAGTTTTTTGAGGTCGTTGGAGGAAATTGTACGGTCCATGCTCAGACTCCTTCAGGAAACGACAAAGGTATAAATCAATCCCACCACGGCGCAAGCGCCGATCACGCGCATGATGTCCTGCTTGTACTTCCACAGGGCGAAGAAGGCGGCCACGGACATGAGGGCGAAAAACCATTCAAACGGGCCGTCGAAGCCCTTCGGCCAGATGACGTGGTAGCCGAAGAACAGGGCCAAATTCAGGATCACGCCCACCACGGCCGCCGTGATGCCGGTCAGCGGCGCGGTGAACTTGAGGTCACCGTGAGTCGTTTCCACCAGCGGACCGCCGGCCAGGATGAAAAGATAGCCTGGCAGGAAGGTGAAGAAGGTGGCGACACAGGCTCCGGCGAATCCCGCCAGCAGCAGGCTCTCCGGGCCGAATATTTCCTTGGTCCAACCGCCGATAAAGCCGACGAAAGCCACCACCATGATGAGCGGGCCGGGCGTGGTTTCGCCCAGCGCCAGGCCATCGATCATCTGCAACCCGGTGAGCCACTGGTAATGCTCGACGCCGCCCTGGTAAACGTAGGGCAGCACGGCATAAGCGCCGCCGAAGGTGACCAGCGCGGCCTTGGTGAAGAATTCGCCCATGTCCAGCAGCACCGGGCTCCCCATCAGCACCCACATCGCCGCCGCCCAGATGGCGAGGAAGGCGATCATCATGATGATCAGGTGCGACAGTTTGAATTTCGAGTGTTCGGGTGTCGGCGTGTCGTCGTCGATCAGAGCCGTGCCGTATTGCTTGCTGGACGCGCCGTGACCGCCGCCGACCTTGAACTTGTCAGGCATAAACTTGCCGCCGAGGTATCCCACCACACCCGCCGCCAGCACGATAGCCGGAAAAGGGACCTTTAGCGCAAAGATGGCGACAAAAGAAGCCGCCGCCATGGCCCACAGCACCTTGTTTTTCAGCGCCCGCGATCCGATGCGCCAGGAAGCAAACACCACAATCGCCACCACCGCCGGTTTGATCCCGGCAAATACGCCCTGGACGAATTGCAGGTTGCCGTAAGCCATATAGACGTAGGACAGCGCCGAGAGAATGAACAACGAGGGCAGCAAAAACAGCGAGCCGGCGACGATGCCGCCCCAAGTGCGGTGCATCAGCCAGCCGATATAAATGGCGAGTTGCTGCGCCTCCGGTCCCGGCAGCACCATGGCGTAGTTGAGGGCATGCAGAAAGCGGCGCTCGGAAATCCAGCGGCGTTTTTCCACCAGATCATGGTGCATCATGGAAATTTGCCCAGCGGGGCCACCGAAGCTGATGAAACCCAGCTTGAGCCAGTAAACAAAAGCCTCCCAGAATGTGGGTTGGGCGGGGCGCGCCAGATCGCTGGTCTCGCTCATGTTGGTTCTCCTGTTTTAAAATTTGAACTGCTCAGGTGCTGACACGGGTGGGTTAGCAGCCTTATCGCGTAACCCACCAAACCCTAACTTCCTTCAAAATGTTGGTTTGGGTTCGGTTGTTTTAAAATTCATATATATCCCGTCGAAAACACCGCCGACTGCTGCAAGCAGCGCATCATCATCCGGCAGGCTGGCGCGCAGCCCGCCCAACACCATTTCCACCCCTGCCGCTTCCGCCACCGGCAGGCCCCCGACATCGAGACAATGCACCAGCGCCGCCAGCTTCATCAGGGCGGGGTCGGCTTCCAGCCCGAAACTCGCCAGCAATACCTCGAAGGTCACGCGCTGGCCGATATGAGTGAATTCGGCGCCGTCGAAGTCAAAGCCCAGCGCGTCATCCGGGCAGTCTTCCGGCTGTTCCAGCCACAGGAAGCGCACTTGCGGGTCGATAAAGCAGCGAATCAGCCAGGCGCTGGCCATGCGGTCCACCCACAGATGGCGGCGGGTCGCCCAGAGGCGGCCATGATAATCCGCCGTAGCGCGCGGCGTGACCACGCCCATCGCCGCCTTCGGCTCACCCGCCGTCAGGCTGGCGAGGAAAGCCGCCTCCGCCTCGGCGAGCAGGGCATCCGCTTCCACTTTTCCCGTCCGGGGAAAATAATCCAGCGCCACCAGCGCCTCGAAATCCCGCCACAACGTCTTGATCTGACGCCGCCCGGCAGCGGCATCGAGCATACCGATGGCCACACTGAATTCGCCGATCCGGTCCATCAGCTTGCGGTATTCCTCGCTGCGATCGAACAGGCACTGAAAGTCGGTTTTTTCCTCGGTCGATGGATTAGCGACATTCAACAGGTAAGCTCTGCCTCCAACTTGTTTCACTTCTTCCGCATGCATGCGCAGCGCCTGGCGCAAGCCGCGTCCGGCTGGTAGTAGATAGACGCCATCGCGCAGCACTGCGCAGCCCAACGCCTTGGTTGCCCGCCACAAACGCATGCGCAGGGTGGCGTTCACTGCCGGGAGGGCAACCACCAGAACCAGCCATTTGTCAGTGTCGCAAGAAGTCTTCATTGCCGGCAATGATAACATAACGTTCATATTGTTACATAATATTGTTATATCATGAACGTTATTAACACGGGTGCTTCATGATTTTACCCTCCCATTGTAGGAGCGGCCTTGGCCGCGATTCCAGCGTTAGCGGTATCTCCGGCAGCTTGTCGCGACCAAGGGCGCTCCTACAGCGATGCAAGCCATTTTTATGAAATATCCGGGCTAAGAAGGAGCCGGAATTCAGTTTTCACTGACAGATTGTCATGACACACACTGACAGAAGTAAATCTATCCTGTAAAACATTAAGTTATCGCGCATTAACTACCTTATGACATTCAGTGAAATCAATAAGCCCGTCATTCTGACATGACAATGTGTCACACAAGGAAACGCCATGAATAATAATTCTCTTTATAAACAATCAGGTTAGTTATGGCACGCCAATTGCTAATAAAACATCACAGTCTTGTCTATGCTATCGCAAGAGAGAATACTGTTGCGCGGAAATGGCAAGCCGTACCTAAACGTTTCCAAAGTGCAATTGGGGTACAGGAAAGCTGTAATCTTTTAGATAAATCAAATAATGGAGATTGAGCATGGATAAGGAAAAAATAGAAATATCCCGGCGTGGTTTTATCAAGATGAGCGGGCTGGCCGCCGCTTCCTTGGCGACGGTTGGGGCGACGGTTGGCCTGGGTTCCCAGACAGCGCAGGCCGCCGATACGAAGGTGCGCATGCTGGGCATGGGCGTCAAGGCGAACCTTCCCAAGGCAAAAGGGCCGCGTTTGGTAATAGTCGGGGGCGGTACTTCCGGCCTGACTATCGCCAAGTACGCAAAAAAAGAGTACCCCAAGTTTGACGTGGTGCTGGTGGAAAAACGGGACATGTATTCATCCTGCTTTTCGAGCAACCTGTTGTACGCAGGTGTGGTCAACCTCGAGTTCCTGGCCGACCACAGTTTCCTCGACGCCGCAAAAAACAACAAATACACCTTCTTCAACGCCACCTGCACCGGGCTGGATCGGACTGCGCGCAAGCTCTACACCAGCGAGGGCGAGATCGACTACGATTACCTGGTGCTCGCGCCCGGAATCAGTTACGACTACTCCCGCATCGGCGTGAAGGATGCGGAAACTGAAACCGCGTTGCGCACGATGTATCCGGCCGGCTTCACCAAGACTACCGAACACGTTTCGATCCGGGCGAAAGTGCAAGGATTCGAAGGTGGGGTGTTTATGCTGAACGTCCCGGGCGGAAACTACCGTTGTCTGCCCGCACCTTATGAGCGTGCCTGCATGATCGCTTCTTACTTCAAGAAGAACAAGATCAAGGCCAAGTTGCTCGTGCTCGACCATAATCCCGACATCACCATCAAGACCAGGGGATTCCATGCCGCTTTCAACGACCTTTACAAGGACATCATCGAATACAAGCCTTCCGTGGAACTCAAGGGCGTGGATCTCGGAAAGAAGGAAGTTAAATCCGAGTTCGATTCCTACCACTTCGATGATGCTGCAATTTACCCCGGTGTGCGCGGATCGAAGTTGCTGGAAACGCTGGGCGTAATGGATGCGAAGAATCCGCAAAGGGAAGCGCTGATCGATACGCTCAAATACAACGTGATTGGCGATGACCGGGTTTACGTCACTGGAGATTCCCGTCCGCACCCCTACTCCAAGAGCGCCAACACCGCCAATACCGAAGGCAAGTATGTGGCCAAGGTGCTGGCGGCGCGCGCCCAGGGCAAGGAAATCGACTGGTATAGCCCGGAAACGATCTGTTTCTCCTTGGTCAATGCCGATCCTCTGGAAGGCATCTCGGTGGACGCGACTTACGCCTACGATCCCAAGACCAAGGGGTTCTCCTTCTCCAAGGATACCAAGATGTTCGAAGATCGCGACGCCTCCAAAGGTCGTGGAACACTGTCGTGGGCGAAGGGCATGTACAGGGATCTCTTTGCTTAATTAAGACGCACTTTTCGAAGGGGGCCTCGGCCCCCTTCTTTTTGACTTAATTTATGGCTATGTCATCATCGTTTGTTGGCGTCACATAACATCATGAATTAACGTGAAATTATGTAGAGTGGAAAAAGCGTAGCGTTTCCACCGGCGGACGGTGGATACGCGCTACGCGCTTTATCCACCCTACCTGTTTTCAATAATTAAAAGTGACATAGCCTAATTTATAGAATCATCAAGGAGATGTAATGGATAGACGGCGTTTTATCAAAATTTGCGGCGCCTCTGCAGCTCTTGCAGGGTTGCAGGCAGGATTTCCGACTTTTGGCGGTGCGGCGGAGCTGAAGGAATTCAGTCGGGTCAAGCTGGTCGACAGCAAAGGGCAGCCAATCAAAGCGAAGGATTTGGTCACTACTGACGCGTACATTTTTAATTATCCTTATGTGAGCACGCCTTGCTTTCTGATCAACCTGCCGACCAAGCCGGAAGGCGGCGAGAGCCTGAAGGCAGATAGTGGCGAATACACCTGGGATGGCGGGTCCGGCCCGAATGGCACTGTTGTCGCCATGACCGCCATTTGCGCCCATCAGCTTTCTTATCCAACAAAAGGCCATACCCCGATCAGCTATTACGCCACCGAAAAGAGTGAAGATGCCGGGAGGTCGGGCGTCATTGTGTGCTGCGAGCATGACCGGGTTTATGATCCAGCGCATGGTGGAAAGATGGTCGCCACCAGCAAAAAAGCGACGCAGCCCCTGGCGTCGATCCGGCTGGAATACGACCCGACCACCGATGAGCTTTACGCAAAAGGCGTCTATGGCGGCTCGCGCTTCGACGACTTCTTCAAGGCCTACAAAAAGGAATTGATGGAGGAATATGGGCCGGGAGTCGCCAAGCAGGAAACAAAGGATACCGCCGCAGTGGTCTTGCTATCCGAGTATTCGCCGCAGCGGGATAAGTGTTAACACGAATTCGCTGCTTGACGTGAACATCGCGAGGCGACACCTTATCCCCCTTCCCCTCCAGTGGGGAGGGGAAGGGGGGAGAGACCTGACCGCGTCGATTAGAAATCGGTGAATTACTTAGCGTGCCTCGCCACCAGGTAACATTTTGCATTCCTTGAAAATTCTCGCTTGGCAATGGCGGCAAATTTCCGGGTCGAGGGTATTAAAAACCGCCAGGGTCACGTTCGACTTGGCCGGGAAAAAGCCCCCTTCTCCGATATCCTTAAGATATTGGCCCTGCTTGAGAAATTTGTAGACAGAATCCTTGAGCCGGTAGAAATACAGGCCGCCGCCCATCTTCCTGCGCCGCTTGGCTTCCTGCGCCAGCATTTCCGCACCGGCGACATCCACGAAATTGATCCCGCTGCCGACGATCAGTACGCTCTTCTGCTGCGGATTGATTTCGTCGATCTGCTGCAGTGCGCGCTGGACGTGGTCAACCGCGCCAAAAAAGATCGAACCGTTGATGCGCACCATGCGGAACTGCGGACATTCAGCGTGGCCCTTGGCATTCTCGAAATGGTAGGAGCCCTCTTCACCGGCCGGCACGACCGGGACGACCGCTGGTTGGGAGGTGCGGGCAAGGTAAAGCATTAGCGACAGAATCACGCCGACGTAGATGGCGAACTCGAGCTCGACGAATAGTGTCGACAGCAGCGTGGTGAACAGCACAACGGTTTCAGACCGGCTGGTATGCAAAATGGAGTGAATGTGGTGGAAATCGATCAAACCCCACGCCACCAGGAACAGAATCGCCGCCATCGCCGGTATCGGCAGGTAGGCGGCAAGCGGTGCCACCATCAGCAGCGTGGCGGCGAGGAACAGCGCGGAGAAGACCGCCGCCAGGGGCGTTTGCGCGCCGGCGGCGTAATTCAGGCCGCTACGGTTGAACGAGCCGCTCGAGGCATAACCGGAGAAGAAGCTACCGAGAATATTCGACAAGCCCTGGCCGATGAACTCCTGGTTGCCGTCGATGCGCTGTTCCGAGCGTACCGCCACGGAGCGGGCGATCGAAACTGCCTCGGTCAGCGCCAGCATGGTGATTGCCAAGGCGCTGGAGGACATTTTCTTGATTGTCGCCAGGGAAAGGTCGGGCACGGAGATCGGCGGCAACTGCGCGGGCAGCGCGCCGACGGTGCGGATGTGGGTAGCCCCGTTGCCGAACAAGTTGTCCAGCACCAGCGCGAACACGCTGCCGACCAGCATCGCCGCAATCATGTAGGGAATTTTCGGGAAAAACTTCTTCACCAGGATGCCGGAGGCCAATGTCGCCGCCGCGACCGAAGTGACATAGGGGTTAATGTCGCCGAGTTGCAGCACGAGTTGGCGGATGATCTCGTAAAAATGGGAGCCGCGCGGAATATTGATGCCGAAGAAATTCTTGATCTGGCTGGCGGCGATCAGCACCGACGCCCCGGCGGTAAAACCGATTACCACGGTGTGGGAAATGAAGTTGACCAGCACGCCCATGCGCGCCATCCCCATGATGAGCTGGAATACGCCAGCAAGGAAAGTCAGTGTCAGCACCAGGCTGATGTACTGCGCGCTGCCCGGCTCGGCGAGTGGGCTGACCGAAGAGAAGATGACGATGGAAATCGCAGTGGTCGGACCGGACACCAAGTGCCAACTGGAACCGAACATCGCACCGATGATGGCCGGCACCATCGCCGCATACAGGCCGTATTCCGGCGGCAAACCCGCAATAGTGGCGAACGCCACGCCCTGCGGTAAGACGATAATCGCGCCGGTCAGCCCGGCCACCATATCGGCACGGGTGGTCTGCTTGTCCACCATCGGCCACCAGCGCAGGAAAGGGAAAACCTTATAGAGCCAGAGATTACAAGCGAGAATATCCTTCAACACACATCCTATCTGTTGCAAATTTAAACATCGTAGTTCTAATTTGCATCATATTCTACAGAATTCGCGCCTTATCATCAAGCCGGAGCCTTGTCCAATGAGGAATGAGCCTGAACGAGGCCTGTATTTCCAACCAGGAATGAGCCTGAAGCGGCAAGATTAGGTGTGATTGGACGAACGGGTTGATCATCGCAAGGATGGTGATCGACATGA
>Ga0210013_1001649_pt1 | contig 13027 bp, 10 predicted proteins | sample CryGeymeta201506_FD_185553 | JGI IMG/M metagenome (GOLD analysis project Ga0210013, IMG submission 185553) | Groundwater microbial communities from Crystal Geyser aquifers in Utah, USA - Crystal Geyser metaG 2015-06 (SPAdes) (version 2) | ecosystem: Environmental > Aquatic > Deep subsurface >...
GCATTATGGGCGACATATTCGGCTCAGGCACTCCTGGATGTCGAGCGCGTCCCGACTTGGTTTAACTCCAGATTGGAAGTGAAAGAGGCGCTGAATGCTCTGGATGTGAAGGTCGTTCAGAACGGCGTCGTCACAATCTGCTTGGAGTCCGACAGCATCGCCGACGATATGGAAAACACCATGACATCGACGCTTGTTCGTAATCTACGTGCCGAGGTTAAGATGCTCAAGGAGCAACTGGCTGCTGAGCGCGAGGCGCGCCGGAAGGCCGAACTGGAAGCAAAGCAAAACGAGTGGCAGACTCAGTCCGTCCCCACCGGAAAGATGCCGCACAAGAAATGATGGAACTTGGCGCGATCGTCAGTTCAATCCACGCCATCGTAGGCTCGATGATGGTGTTTCATGCCAACACTGAAGCCGGCAAGCGGGTTCGCATGGTGGCGCATCGCGACTTCACGATTCAGCCCGGTGAATACCGCAGCTTTGCCGGTAAGTGGGAGAACTACAAGCAGGCTGGCAAGCAATTCGCTGTTGAAGAAACTCGCATTGTGGATGTCACCGAAGCGATGATTAAGACCTTTCTTGTCAATCAAAGTGGCATCGGTCAAGCTACCGCCCGTAAATTGATCAAGCACTTCGGAGCCGATTTGCCGGATCTGCTGGACAGCGCCAATGTCGAAGCGCTATCAGGCGTATCAGGCATCGGGGAGGCTATCGCACTACAAGCAATCCAGGCATGGCATGATCAAGGAGCTAAGAAGGAATTAATCGATTTCATCGCCAACCCCTTTAAGGACAATCCTACCCTTATTCGATCACTGACCCGATCTATTCTCAAGGCGCATCAGTTTTACCGGGAAGCCGCGCTCGAAAAACTTAGAGACAATCCTTACCTTCTCTGGGCGTTCAGTACTTGGGCCGATACTGATCAATTGGCGTTGGCATTGGGTGTCGCAAGGAATGATCGGCGTCGGTTGGTGTGTGCCTTCGAGGAAGCGCTGTACCAACTTTACGACGATGGGCATACGGCCCCACCACCCCTGATGATGGATGAGAAGTTGAAGTCCATCCTCAAGGAAGAATTCTGTAGCTGCGTGGCGACCTACGAGGCAGCACGGGAGGATGGGATTCACTCCAAGCGGTTCCTGGTCCGCGATACGGGAGGGTGGTCTCTGCCTGCAGCCTTCATCATGGAGAACTACGTTCAGAATGAACTGGTGCGCCGGAGTCAAGAAATAAACGTGACGCGCCAACTCTCCTTGATCGATGAAGTGGATGCGAGCGGCTACATGCTGCCTGGGAAAAAGCCACTCGATGCGGAACAGGAAAAGGCGGTTTCCGCCATTCTTCAACATGGTGTCGTGGCCGTCATCGGTGCGGCCGGAACAGGTAAGACCAGCGTCCTTCATGCGGCCAATGACCTGCTTCATCGTACAGGACGGCAGGTGCTTCAGGTGGCTTTAAGCGGCAAGGCGTCCCAGCGGCTCGTCCAGCAGACCGGTCAGAACGCCTATACGATTGAATCCTTGCTATTGAAGGTAGTGGCATCGCCGCAGATGCTCGATCTCTACGATCTGCCCGTACTCTTCATTGACGAGGCGTCGATGGTTGATCTGTCTCTGATGTACCGCATCCTCAAGGTCTTTGAGCGACGGCCCTTGAAGATTGTTGCCATCGGTGATCGTGGACAACTCCCTCCTATAGGCCCAGGTCTGGTATTTCACCGGATGATAGAAAGCTCGGCCTTCCCTGTCGTCGAACTCAAGACCAACTACCGCACCCTGTCTGGCTCAACGATTCCCGAGATTGCCGAAATCATCCGTGCGGGTGAGACCTTCCGAACCAGCAAAGATGTCGTTCTTGTTGAGTTGGACAAACGAAAGGACGTTGCTAAGGAGGTCATTGAGCAATACCTTCAGCAAATTCATGACGGTGTCACGGTGCAGATTATTTCAGCGACGAAGCGGGTCATGGCGAAAGCCAACCGCCGATTGCAGGCGAAGCTACTTGAGAATGCGCTGGTTGTCCCTAGGGCGCCTGAATTTCGGATTGGCGACAAAGTGATCTACCGGCGCAATGATCGGCTTGTGGGCCTTGTTAACGGCTCCATGGGGATCGTTGTGCCCTCCGACGGGGATCAGGTCGTCGTCGACTTCAAAACTAATGAATTGGCCCCGGCTGACATCGTGATTGAGTTCGAGAACGAAGGGCGCACGCCGCTGCTGCTCTCTCAGGTCAAGAGCAACAGCGGGGGAGAATGGCATCTCCAGCATGCCTATGCGATCACCTGCCATCAAGCGCAAGGCAGCGAGTTTGACTGCGTGATCATTGCACTGGAAAGATCGCAGCTCCTTGATCGAAGCTGGCTCTACACGGCCACTACTCGGGCAAAACAAAAGGTCATCTTTGTGGGCGACCTGGTCTTGATTCAGGAGGCCATTGACGCTGGAAACAGTGCGGACAAACGCTGCGTAGGCATCGACTTTGGTGGGGGTGGCAATGGAGATTGAGTTGGTGTGGCCGGAGGGGCGGGTAGTTCCTGTTCCGCTCAAAGAAAACTATCACCTGCATACCCACCTGTTCGGATTTCTGGTGATGCGCTATTACTATCCTCGCGACATCCGTCCGAACATGACTACAGTTACAGGCGGATCGCTGCGTCAGATCGCCTATGACCTCAAGGCTGTCTTAGAGGCATTGGCGAGCAATGGCATCGAGTACACCGAGGCCGATTACACCGAGCATATTGAGAAAATCGTCGAAGCCCAACTCGGGAACGCAAACCCAACGACCTATAATTCCAGAATGACGCGCATTCGGGACTTCTACGACTACCTTCAGAAGCAAGGCATTCGTGTGAAGGCCAGATTTCCAGCTCGAACCGTCCAGCGTCGTTTCCGGAACGAGGATGACAACTTCTTAAGCCATACGGCGCACGGCCACAGCACAACGTATGAAAAGGATGACGGCCACAAACGGACTACAGAGAAGACCGACTACAAAGGCCAAGTGATAAGCATCGATCAATACGGCAAGCTGTATCTTGCTCTCAAGAAGATTGATCCGGTTTACGCCGTCCTCGCTCAGGTGATGATGCAAACCTTTCTTCGTGTCTCAGATGTTTGCGAGATCCCGCTGCACAGGAATAACTACAACCAGTACTTGCAGCTCTGGCCCGAGTTTGAACGTCAAGATAGAGATTCGATGCGCTACAAACTTCTGACCAAACGAAGCAAGATGATAGAAATTGATATTTACGGCGAGACCTTGAAGGCCATCTATGAGGATTACATTCAGCCGTATTACCAGGATCGGAGGGAATTGTTTGATTCAAACTATATGAAGAGGACTAACGCAACGCTTGAGTTCGGCAATATACGCGACAAATCGCGGCGAACTTGTCCTGAAGACATTATGTGGATGACGGAGACCGGAGCGCCCGTGAAGCCTTACATGATCGAGGACGCATTCAGGAAAACCGGCCTATACATTCACCCACACATGCTGCGTCATACGGGTGCAACTCACATGCTATGGAACTACTGTCAGATACACAAAATAGAGCCAGATGTCCGGCTGGCGACGATGTTTCAAGAAGTTTTGCAAGAACAACTCGGACATGCGGATATTGAAACTACCCGTATGTATATCCGAACCATCTTGAAGCTCAAGGCCCGCAAGACAATGCCATTTATTGTTCCAGGCAACAAGAAAGACATAGATGAGCATCTGGCGAAGACGATCAGGACGGACATCTCGGATCAGATGGCTCGTTTCTTCGAGTGCCGTGCTGAGACTGTAGAGGCAGAAAAATGAACAAGCTAATGGCTATGGTCGAGAAACGGTCTGTCGCATCATCGGCCTTGCAGACATTGCGGGTCGTTCAAATAATTTCGAAGCCCCCCCCCCCACTTTTAGTTCAGTGCATGGTAAGACATGGCGTTCTTAATCAAGTTAAATAAAAAGAACAGCACATTTGGTTTTGAAAAGATTAGTAGGGGCAAGCAGGGAGGTCTATATATTATTTATGCTTGCAGCAGATTGTTTGGTACGAATAGAATAATCCCCCATAAAATTCTTCAAGCATGAAAAAAATAGGGGCACTTTTTTGTTTGGGAAGTTTGATAATTTTGTTCATTCCCATACTGTTTACATCATCCGAGCGGTATCTAAGTGAGCCCCCCTCATCCAGCATCAGTTCACAAAGGAATAAAAGTGAGAATAAAAAACAATCTTTCCATTATCTTCACAAGTTTTTGTACTGCTCTATTTGTAACTCCTGCAATGGCTGGATTTTTTTCGTCCGATCCGATTAACTCACCTGAGGATCGTTTTCATGCAAACAATATGCAAAAAAGGATTGGCGAGCCAACTGGCGTGCCGCTCAACACAGAGTTCGTTATCCATGGCGGCGATGTTGGTAGCTTATTTAGCCCGTACCCTAACCAGGCCGAGCTGCGCAACAACGCAAACGTTCCGGTGTATTGGGAATCAAGGCATGGCCCGAAGATTATCGAGTTTTACTTGAAGCTCAATAATGGTAAGTGGGAGCCGTTGAAGAGCGATGGCGCTGCAAGCCATCTCGAGGAGGGGATGTCAGTTGAGCGTTTTGCATTCCTTTTTGCGCCCACTGAGATGCGTAAATACTCAAAGGAATATGCGACGCAGCCACCAGGCAGATATCGTCCTGAATGCAATCATAACCATGTTGGTTCGTTCCCTGGTATGCCCGTGAGTAGGCACATGAATTGCAACTTCGAAGATAACCTCGTCTCTTTGTACACGACTAGTGCGTGTATCGTAAAAGAAAGTCGTTCTGGGCGCGGGAATGGGCAGAAAGAGAATTTCATTTACATGGATTGCGGCTGTGTAAATACCATTACAGATCGATCTAAGTATGGATATAGCTTTTGCACAAGCAACTTCAATGACTCCGGTCGTATAGATGTTGAAGGCATCCAAAAGGCGATCGAACAAGCTGGCGGCCTGAAGAAGATCCTGAAAGAAAGCGCGGGCATTGATTTTGAATCGGCAGATCAATATTGGCCTGTTGCCGAAAAAATAATCAAGGCTGAAATAAGGGCTCAATTCGAGGCTGATCAAGCTATGAAGCAGAAGGAAATTGATGAAGAAGCCAAACGCCAAGATGTCAAATACCAGATTCTGAAAGAGAAGCTCGCCAAGGCTACATCAAAGGCTGATATCGAGGATATTTTGTCTAATGTTTCCTTGGTCGTTGACTGGCGCATTGGAAGAAGGGTGGTGCCGTCAGATCCTGACGAGCTGAAGCCTAAGCTGGAAGCAAGGTTGAATGAATTCGTTGCGGCTGAAAAGCGTCAAGCTGAACTTAAACTCGCCAACTGGAGAAAAGACCTTCATGAAGGTGACGATACGAATTGCGGCATGGTTATCGATACCAAGAAGAGCTTGGTTAAGGTTCAACTTCGTTCTTCTGGTAAAGAGCTCTGGTTGAAACTCAACGAAACCTTGCCTTCTGGTGAAGCGTGCCAAGTAGAGGAATCTGCCGATGTTTCTTCTACAGGCTCAAGCCCAATTGACAAGATCAACGGGATTTTGAGCTCGTCAATTCGTGAGTCTGCAAGCTTCAATGGTGTCGGCTCTAAGTCCTGGGCAAGGAATGTGCATGCATCATTTAATGCTTGTGAGTTTACGCTGCAGCAGGATATCGGGTTCACATTCGATCACGCTAGTGGACGTCCTCGAAGCTGGAATCATCAGTCGCTCACCATGCCTCTCCGTGGTGCTATGGCATCCGCGATGATGAATGGTGGGTACAACCGAGAATCCATGTACGGAGAAGTGAAGTTGTATTGCAGGGGCCTAGAGAAGTGTCTTGTTACTGAAGAAGGTAAGAGATACTCAGAACTGGCGATCTCAAATCTCCAAACAGAGACTTCCGCCAATTCTATACGTGATGAGATCAGTAAGCTCATCAAGAAATGCGACAAATAGGGGGGGATGATGTGTTGCTCAACGTGTGCACTTTAGTTAAGTTGAATCGCCCCCGCAACACTTGACACTTTCTACCAAATACTCAGTGTCAGCTTTTCGCTAGCCAGCGGACGTCGAGAGAAATAACCTTCATGACCGCTAAGGTTAAGGGTTGTCGGATGTCAGCCCCCACGCGCTGCACGAACGAATGCAGCCGCCCGTTCCGGGCTGACGTCGGACAACCGCTCCAAGGAGGAAACCGCGTGGGGTGCCGCTGAACTCAGATCAGCGTGCAGGCTATGGGGATTAGACGATTTGCACTGCTCGTTGAATGAGCAGTCTGTCCGCTCAGTAAGCGCAGCAATCTTACCTTCGAGCGTCCGCTCCCAAGCAGTTTTCAAATATTCGTTTTTCATTTAGACATTCGTCCCCAGCCAACTCCAATACATCATGGCAACGTCCTGAAGCAGACTTGTTACCGCTGCTGACAGTGCCCTCAGCACACGTTCAAAACGTTGCCAAGTCTTGTTCGATGAGATGAATAAGTCGCGGAGCTAATTGGCCGCTAACCTTGACTGTCCCATTCGATGCGAACGATAGCTGGCCTTTGATTCCCTCGAAAACCAACTCATAACTAGCGGACTCAATCTTGTGAGGGATACCTTCAAGACTGGTTAGTTTGTCGAGTGTGATGCCTTGTTTCGAGGCGAACTCCATGCGTGCAACCAAGTCATCTTTAAGTACGGCGCCGACAACTTTCAGCCCAATCAGTTTGATGACTTGAATATTTTCAAATATCGTCGTGGGCTTTGCGTTTTCGAATGTTACGGGGCTGCAGGTAAACCCCAAGCCCACCGAGGACTCAATGGCATTCAGTAGCTCTCGAATACTCCGCCCGAGATTTTCTACCCTCAGGAAAGTTTTGCTATCGATTGTTACAATGGCAAAGTCAGTGAAATTTACGGTAGCAATATCTTGGTAGGAGGGGATTCCGCTGTCGTCAAATTGAGTAATAACGACTTTTGATCGCCAAAGAAATCGATAAATAGGGGATCCTAATGAGCCCTCAACTTTCCTAAACCATTGGTTGGCATTCGGAGCAAGAGGACTTCTAGCAAGAACGCCAGATAAGTCATGCATTGCTTTGGGAAGTTGAATGCGATACCAGCGGTATCTAGTTTGCATCTTCCTCTCCTGCGTTGGCCTTCTTAAACTCTTCACGTAGTAGCGTCACCAGTTCCCGAGCTTTGTTCTCAACAACGCGTGAGATTTCGTCAATCTCATGTTTGAGTGGCGGGCGTCTACGAGTAGATAACTGTCCATCTTCGAAAGGATATACTCCGCTCAAAATAAATGAGAATCCGTTGCAATCCTTTGGGTTGGTAAAGGTGGCTTCAATATCATAATCATGGCCAGCGCCAGCTATCTCACGAGCGCCCCAAGCTATCTTGGTGATGTAGTAATCATCTTTTTCAAGAAGCTCGTTCAGAATTTCAGAACGAGTTACCCCTCGTCCGCGTAGATGCACTCGTTCTACATGGGTCTCACCGTCCGCAGTGTCATCATCTTCGTCGTCTTCCTCATCGTTTCCATGCAATTCAGGTTTTGCCTTGAAGACATACACAGCCGTAACGTCACTTTGCTGGTATCCCGGCAGTTTGAAAGCTAGCTCATGAAAGAACTTTGAGCGGAGTTGAGCGGTTGGCACGTCAAAAAGAGAGACGGTTACCTTGCTGAGCGTAGTTTCCGATGCCTTTTCGAGTTTTGTAATCAGCTCAGCAGCAACATTGTCTACGAATTCGTTGTGCGTATTCCGGACGGTATAACCGTCAGCAGTTTTGATTAACTCGATGGTTCCGTCTCGCTCCTGTCTCTGAGCGAACTCGCTGACTTTGTAGTCCATAGTTGAATATTGAACTGTAATAGTCACTTTGTTACTTTCCCGGGTAACCTGAACTACTTCACCGGAGCTCTCTAACTCCACTTTGAGTTGGTCAACTGCGACCTGCAAGTGGCTATGATCCACCTTTCCATTTACATCCATTGATGTGATGCGTTCTCGCCTCGGAGCAATGCCAAGACGGGCTGCGATATCCTTGTGATCTTGGTAATCATAAATTTGCCTTGCAAAGTAGGCTGCAAGACTCTCCCTAGGAGTCTTCTTGCTCACAACAATGTTCCGTCGCTCAAACAATTCCATGATGGTCTTGGTGTCAACCTTGTGCTGGTTCAGTGCATCAAAGACATTCTTGTCTGAAGCGTAATATAAAGATGGGCCGTGAAGACGTTTTGTCATGTTCGCCACCCCATATCTCCAGGGTTGTAAGTAGTTGTTACGCTCGTTATTCGTTCGATTTCCATCTTATCCAAGATTGATTCGCGCGCGGGATCGAACCCCCAAGCCTTTACATATTTTTTCTTGGCTTTTTCAAAAACCGACTTCAAATCATCATTTGCGTCGCCATTAGTGACTCTAATTCGAATCAATTGGTCACGCTCAAGCATCTGGTATCTGGAGAGACAATCGAGAAAATACTCAAACTCCTCAGGGCTAGCGCCAGGCCGATTGTAGTAAATGACGAAGCCAGAGGCGCAATTGGCCGCCTCGCCATGGCGAAGAATGAGGTATGGCCCAGTAAGTGACTCAACAGTTGCCGCTTGCCTAATGCCATCTCCATGTCTACGAACCATAATTAGGTCTGGATAGTAAAAGCCGTACTCCTTGGGCAGCGCCTCCTCATCACGCAGGCGAATAATGTCATTGCCAATGCTGTACAGCCTTTGAATATCGTCAGGCCCAAGAAAGTGGATTATTGCTCCAGCTGGAAGTGGAAGGTTATTCAAGTCCATCTTTGAGATGGTTTCAGAGAAGGACGAGGTGTATTTATTGTCATGGTTATGGACAAACAACAACCCGCGAATATCATGAGCCTCATCAGCCAGCACGGAATACTTATTCCGCCAATCTTCCGATTCCTTGGCACAATCAATTGTCATGCTCAATGACTTAAACGCCCCGCGGAGCTTGCTGGTCGTAATGCTTTTCTTGGCATAACTCTTCAGGTCTGTGTGGAGGTAAACCTTTTTCCCAAGGTAAGGATCGTTGTAATAGAAAACGACATCGCCAGGATGTGATTCTTTGGGTTTAGGTTCTTTGCCGTCGCTCTTATGCTCAGGGTTCGTACACTTGAAGTTGTCGTCGTGTTTTGGATGTTTTGTCCACAGGAAGTGTTTGAAAATTTCCTTGGATAGCTTTGTTGCGATTTCGCCAATGTTTATTGTTTCTGCCACACACCCTCCCAGAAGTGCTTGCGATTACAAATTTCCTTATGCAGCAGCCTCGAAACCCACAGGCTTGAACCGCCCAAGCATGCCACTGGCGAAGCTTAGGTTATGAAAGGCCGTTATTGGCCTTGGATTTAAATATGTGACGCACGCTACATGACAGCACGTCAAAGAACAATATGCCATTTGGCCTGATATGTATTGACCCTGTCAAAATTACTTCGTTAAGTTTCAGTGTATGGGTAGCAGAACGGACGGCATTCCGACGGTTGATCAGTCTGATATACGCGGGTTGGGTACCGCATGACAACCGATTCGTCGGGGAGCTGCTTCGCTCTATATTCGAGGATCACTCCGTTTCCAGATGCCTCCTAGGCCAATCGAAGGTTCTCCCACCGTTGTCCATTCTGCTACCGATACACTGAATACTCATGATGATCTCCTTATGCTCTGGCTACCGGCATTGGCAGCGCTTGCCCGATTGCCCATATGAAGCCCGTCAATTCCCGCGCGATCGCCGTGCAGGTCTGGACGCTCAACTTGCCACGTGCATCCAGCTTTCGGTAACGACCACACAAGCGTGTTTGTGCCTTCCACGCGATTTCTTGCACTTCTTCAGTGGCTTTCTCTGCTCGTCGCTGCAAGGTCGCCGTCTTTCTGGCGGGATGCCGGTAGGTCCAAGCCGCTTCCACCAGCAACCGTCGCACATGACCGTTGCCTGTCTTGGTGATGCCTCCGCGCAACTTTGTGCCGCCACTGGAGTGTTCGCTCGGCACCAATCCCAAATACGCCATCAGTTGCGGGGCGCTGGCAAAGCGCCTCAGGTCGCCTATCTCGGCGACTATCGTTGTCGCCGTCAGCAGGCTCACACCGCGCAAGGCCATCAGTCCTTCGACTACCGGCCAGAAGACGGATTCGGTCGCCGCGCTTTCGATATGCTGATCAACTGCCCCGATGCGTTTGGTCATCGCCTTGACCGTGTCGATGTATTCCTGGAAGACGATTTGTTGTACGGGGTGATCCAGCTTCACTGTTTCCATCCAGCGGTAGTGCGTCAGCGTCCATTTGCTCTTGCCGCCGTCGTAGCGACGACCATGCCGCAACAGGAATGCCAGCAATCGTTGTCTGGCTTGTCGTTGCAAGTGCTTCAGATCTTCGCGGGCGCGTGTGAGATCGCGCAATGCTTCCTGTGCCCCATCCGGTACCCAGACTGCGGTGAGCTCTCCGGCTCGATGTAGTCTTGCCAGCATCAGGCTGTCGCGTCGATCCGTCTTGACCCGATCTCCTGCCTTCTTGGGAATCAACGAGGGGGCTACAACTTGGCAGTCCCAACCAAGATCGGTGAGTTGCCGGTGGATGCCGTAGCCGCAGGGACCGGCTTCGTAGCAGAAGCTTAGATTCGCTCCGCCCTTGCGCAGTTGCTTCACCAGCTTGTCGAGGGCGTCTTCTGTGTTGGCGATCTCGCCAACGTAACGCACTTCACCACCATTGGCTTCCGCCACAGCGACCGCTATCGTTTCCTTATGAACATCCAGTCCTACGTATTTGCTAAACTCGTTCATGACCTATCCCCTCAATTTCGGCTCTGAGCCTCGGTTTTACGGAACCCCAAGCTTAATCCGCGTCGCTTGAGGTGCGGTAGGTCAATACATGATGTCTATATATGCCTATATATAGGTATATATACAGGTATAGATAAGGCATCGGCTTGCTGGTATATACATGCCGATGAGTAGGGCTCTACATTTTCGGAAGCTTCGTTTGTTTCGTTTGTTGCGAATGATGACAACTTACACTATCATCCGCCCACGCTAAGCCATATATGGCTTAGCGCCTTAGTCGCGACTTGCGGCATCAATCAAACAGGAGAGAACAATGAGCAACAAAGCGCAAGGAAGTTTGCCTTTATTGCCAAGCGAGGTCGATATTGAGTTAGCCAAAGAAAGCAGTCGTGCGCTTTCGATGATCATGGCAACGAAGGAAGCAGTACAGAGCGTAACGATACAAAGTGATGGCGAGAAGACGAGGGTCGAATTGCCGATGTCCGCATTCCGGCTGTTCATCGACATTCTGGCCAACCTGTCGCAGGGGAATGCCGTACAGGTGGTTCCGGTACACGCGGAGCTCACCACTCAGGAGGCCGCCGACCTGTTGATGGTCTCGCGCCCATATTTCATCAAGCTGCTGGATGAGGGCAAGATTCCGTACCGCAAGGTCGGTACGCACCGCAGGGTACGTTATAGTGATTTGCTGGATTTCAAGAGCAAGGAAGAACAGCAGAGAGAGGCTGCATTGGACGAACTTTCTGCACAGGCACAGAAATTGGGGATGGGTTATTGATGAGTAGCTTTACGGTCGTGTATGACGCTAACGTTTTATATCCGGCGCCCTTGCGGGATCTGCTGGTGCGTCTGGCCACGACCGGGCTCTTCCGTGCGCGCTGGACCGAGCGCATCCATGAGGAATGGATACGCAACGTTCTGGCAGACAGACCGGACATCTCCCCCGAACAACTACAGCGAACTCGAACACTCATGGACGCACACTGCCATGATTGTCTGGTGGAGAACTACGAGGGGTTGATCGACACATTGACTCTGCCCGACCCGGATGACCGCCATGTACTGGCCGCCGCCATCCGCTGCGGAGCCGATGCCATCATCACCGCCAACCTGAAGGATTTTCCTGACCACGAACTTGGCAAACACGGTATCGAGGCCATCCACCCTGACGATTTCATCGTCAATAATCTGGATTTGAATATCGCCAATGTCCTTGAAACCGTGAGCAAGCAGAGAAGATCATTGAAAAATCCGCCCGTTGACGTGGATTCTTTTCTGGATATGCTGTTAAGCCAAGGCCTTCCTCAAGCGGTAGAAATTCTCCGCGAATATAAAGTGACCCTGTAGTTTCCTTGGGGCAGCTGATCTTGCTGCCACTACTCTCCCGCTACGGCCCCGAACGCTTTATCCAGAGCAACAAGATGCTCCACATCCAACTGCCCGCAAGCCGCCTGAAGTTTGAAGTTGCCAAGGATGCTGTCGTAGCGTGCCTTGTGCCAGTCGCGTTGCGCGATAGAAAGCTGCTGCCCAGCCTGAAGCACATCGATGTCTGATTTGATGCCGCGTTCGCGCGCGGACTCGGCACCTTTCAGGTTCAGTTCTGCTGATATCACCGATTGGTGAGACGAGGTTTCGCGCACTGCGCTGGCGCGCCAAGTGTACCAAGCTTCTTTTACGCTCATGCGTGCTTGTCGGCGTGCGGCTTCCAGTTCCTGCACGGCCTTGTCTTTCATAGCCAGTGCTTCGCGCACTTTGGCACTCTGCCCGCCGCCCACCGAAAGCGGCATGTTGAATTGCAGACCGACGCTGCCGACATAGGAATCAAAACCTGCCTGTCCGCCGGTGATACCGGCGGCCTGCGAGGTCTTGCCGTAGGAGGCGACCAGGTCTAGCGTGGGTTCGTACCCGGCCTGTTGTTTGCGCACTTCTTCATTGGCGGCATCCAGCCCACGCTGGGCGGCAAGCAAAGAGGGATTGTTTTCCTCCGCGATCGCCAACCAATGTTCCAGCGTATCTGCGCCCATCCGGGGCGAGGGATAGTCATCAGAGAGTTTGGGCGGCGAGAGTTCGAGCGGGCCGATGATCTGCTCCAGTGCGCCCAGTTTGATCTCCAGTTCGCTTTGTGCCATAGCTTGCTCGGCCAATGCCTGTTCGTGCTTGGCGCGCGCATCTTCCAGATTGGTTCGCGACAGGATGCCTTTGGCATTGGCGCGTTGCGATGATTCGAG
>Ga0210013_1001663_pt1 | contig 12945 bp, 13 predicted proteins | sample CryGeymeta201506_FD_185553 | JGI IMG/M metagenome (GOLD analysis project Ga0210013, IMG submission 185553) | Groundwater microbial communities from Crystal Geyser aquifers in Utah, USA - Crystal Geyser metaG 2015-06 (SPAdes) (version 2) | ecosystem: Environmental > Aquatic > Deep subsurface >...
GCCTGGCCGGTCCATATTTCGCCGCTTTTTTGGTCAATAGAACGACTATTGACCTGCAAAACCGGCAAAATCTGTCCTCGCCCAGCCGAATTTTCGCTTCGATTCTTCAAGTCAGACAGGCTGCTAGCCGTTGTTATAGGTAGATGAAATTTTCCAGGTGGACTGCCAGTTCCTTTTGAGTGGCCTTGGTATAGTCCTTGTCCAGACTTTCGCTGATCAGACTATGCACTTGGGCGCTGAACGTGTTGTTGAGCAGGCCTCGGAAGTGGGGCTCGGCGGCTACGATGAGGCGCTGATACTGGTTGCCGGTGCGGCCTTGCTCGATATGGTGCGCGATTTCACGGGCGAAAATTTCGTGCTCGTGCTGCTTCGGGTCGGAGGCTGGCTGGCGGGAACTGTGGCCGTTGCCGGAACTTTGCATGTGGCCGGGACGATCCGTCATCAGGTCCGAGTTCTTTTTCCTGCTGTTGGGGTGATCAAAGGCGGCGACTTTTTCTAGCCCCTTGTTGATTCCCGTGTTGGCGTAGAGTTTTGCTTCACTGGCGTTTGCGACAAGAATCCAAGTTGTAGTCATATTGCCCTCTTTGAATGGATGAACAAGACCCAATTGAAGCGTACCACCTTATTGCATTGAGTCAAGGCATGGCCTTGATCTTACTCAAACATCACTTTCTTTGCGGCCTCGCGGAAGCTTTCCATGCCGATGTCCGCAGGGTGAAGAATGAGGGCCTCGCCGAAATGGGCGTAATGTTTCGCGGTGGATTTGTTGTAGGCGGGGTCGTAGTGTTTTGCCAGGAGTTCCCCGACCAGTTCGTCCCAAGCCCGTCCGGTGGAGAGCGCCTGCCATTTCTGGATCACGCCCCTGCCGTGGAGGTCGGTCAGGCAGCCGAGTTTTTCGTTAAGGGCTGCCGGATTTTCGAGGAAATGGACGTATTCCTCCTTGAGCAGCGCGATGCGTTGTTCCTGCGCCATTTCGACACGGACGCACTGGCCGTGTTGCCACATTTCCTCCAGCAAGGCATCGGGCGCCCGAATATTGCCGATTTTTTTGCTTTCAGCTTCCACATACACCGGATGGAGAGGATCGAATTTTTGTAGTGCTTGCCAGAGTCGGCTGTCGAACAGCTTTTGAGATGGCTGGTCAGTGTCGGGCAGGTTGCCCAGGATCGAGCCTCGGTGGGCGGCGAGTCCTTCCAGATCCAGTACCTGTGCGCCCAATTCATCCAGCGCGGCCAGCAGGCGGCTTTTGCCGGAACCGGTAGGGCCGCAGATGACCCGGTAGCGAAAGCGGCCGGGCAGGGTTTGCAGCGTTGCCAGAACCATGGTGCGGTAAGCTTTGTAGCCCCCTTTCAACTGCTGGGCGCGCCAGCCGATCTGGTTTAGGATGTGGGTCATCGCGCCGCTGCGACTGCCGCCGCGCCAGCAGTAGACCAGGGGTCGCCAGTTTTTCGGCTGGTCGGAGAAATGCCGTTCCAGATGGTCTGCGATGTTGCGCGCCACCAGTGCCGCGCCGATTTTCTTGGCATCGAAGGCGGATACCTGTTTGTAGATGGTGCCGACCCGCGCGCGCTCCTCGTCGTTCAGCACCGGAAAATTCACGGCGCCGGGGAGATGGTCGTCGCGGAATTCGGATGGCGAGCGCACGTCGATGATGTCGTTAAATTGGGCCAACTGTGCTAGGGTTAGACCCTCGGGGAAAAGGGTGTTATGCCCGCGGTCATCGCTTGTGAAAATCATTGGGTATCAATAATAGTTTAAAGGTCGAAAGATTATAGTATGAATGTCAAGTTAACAGAGTTCTCGCATGGCGGGGGCTGCGGCTGCAAAATTTCCCCGGCGGTTTTGAGCGAAATTCTCTCCACCATGCCGGCGCGTGGAATTTTTCCCGATCTGCTGGTCGGAATCGAATCCAGCGACGATGCCGCGGTTTACCGCTTGAATGCAGAGCAGGCGATTGTCGCGACCACCGATTTTTTCATGCCGATCGTGGACGATCCGTTCGATTTCGGGCGCATCGCCGCCACCAATGCGATTTCGGATATCTACGCCATGGGCGCCCAGCCAATCATGGCGCTGGCCATCGTCGGCATGCCGATCGGGAAACTGCCGGTCGAGGTGATCCGCGAAATCCTCAAGGGCGGCGAAGCGGTGTGCGCGGCGGCGGGCATCCCGATTGGCGGCGGCCATTCGATCGATTCTATCGAGCCGATTTATGGGCTGGTGGCGCTGGGGATTGTCCATCCCGACCGGGTCAAGCGCAACGACCGAGCCCAGGCGGGTGACGCGTTGATTCTCGGCAAGGGTCTCGGTATCGGCATCATGAGCGCGGCGCTGAAAAAGAGTGATCTGTCGGAGGAAGGCTATCGCCAGATGATCGCCAGCACCACCCAGCTCAACACGCCGGGTTCGGTGCTGGCGGCCATGCCGGGCGTGCATGGATTGACCGACGTCACCGGCTTTGGGTTGTTGGGCCATCTGCTGGAAATTTGCCACGGCTCCAAGCTGGCTGCCGAGGTCGAATTCGATCGTTTGCCGTTGCTCCCGGTAGCGCTTGATCTGGCAAAACAGGGCTATGCGCCGGGTGCGGTTGCACGCAATTGGGCGAGTTATGGGCACGAGGTGGCTCTGCCCGCGACTCTGCCCGAGTGGCAGAAAAATATGCTGTGCGATCCGCAAACCAGCGGCGGTTTGCTGGTGGCCTGTGCCCAGGATGAGGTGGAAAGCGTGCTGGAGATATTCAAGCAGCAGGGATTCGATTATGCGAGTGTGATCGGCACTCTCCGTGCCGGCGGGCCGAAAGTCTTTGTCGAATAGGGTTAGTCAAGATAATCAAGCGGGTGGACCATGATGAAATTGCTGATTATTGAGGATGATGAGTCAGCGGCAAAGTTGCTCGGGAACGGGTTGGTGGAGGCTGGCTTTAGCGTTGACCTCGCCCATGACGGCGAGACCGGGTTGCGGCAGGCTCGGGACGGCGATCACGACCTGTGGGTGATCGATGTCATGCTGCCCGGGCGCGATGGGCTGTCGGTTCTGAAGGCGCTGCGGGATCAGGGTAGACGCACACCGGCCCTGATTCTGAGTGCGCTGGGCGAAGTGGACGAGCGGGTGCAAGGCTTGCGTTCCGGCGGCGACGATTACGTGGTCAAGCCTTACGCTTTTGTCGAATTGCTGGCGCGGATCGAGGCGCTGTTGCGGCGTGTACGCAGCTTCGGCAGCGGCCCGGAAACCATGCTGGAACTGGCGGATCTGAGAATGGACCTGCTCAGCCGCAGCGTGACCCGCAGCGGCCAGGAAATCGATCTGCAGCCGCGCGAATTTCACCTGCTGGAATATCTGATGCGTCATGCCGGCCAAGTGGTGACGCGCACCATGCTGCTGGAGAATGTCTGGGAATATTTTTTCGACCCACAGACCAATGTCGTGGACGTCCACATCAGCCGACTGCGTCAGAAAATCGACAAATCCTTTGCCACTCCTTTGCTGCACACCGTGCGGGGTAGCGGCTACATATTGCGAGTTGAACCTTAGGTGACATAGATGTTGCTAATAGAGATTTTTGAACTTTTGTTGCTGGGAGTCATTGGAGGGGGAGTCTTCTTCTGGTGGCGGCAGAGTCGGGCACATCGCCAGAACGAGGCACTGCTAAACAGCAAGCTGGTTGCGGTGACTCAAAGTTCCCGACAGACGGGTGATAACATCGCTCATGATTTAAGAACGCCGCTGACGCGTTTACGTGCTGATGTCGAGGGTGCACTGCGGCATGACGATGTCGAGATGCACCGCGCCACGCTTGAAAGAGTGCTCGACGAAATCCAGAATATGCAGAACATTATCAATGCGCTGCTCACGTTAGGCCAAGCCGAGGTGGGCGTCATGAACGTGAGAAAGAAGACCGTGAATCTGTCCGGTTTGCTGGAAGAACTCATTGAACTGTACATACCTTCCGCCGAAGATCGAAGTCTCACCCTGCAAGGCAACATTGCTCCGGATCTCACTATCGAAGCTGATCGCCAGTTACTGGCACGGATTTTCGCCAACCTGTTTGACAATGAGCTCAAGTACGTTCCCGCTGGCGGTACCATCCTGCTGACAGCCCTCGCTAGAGGGAAGCGTGTGGAAATCCGGGTGGAGGATGATGGGCCGGGCATCCCGGTCGAAATGCGCGACAAGATATTTGAGCGTTTCGCCCGACTAGATCCCAGTCGAACCCTGTCTGGTGGGGCCGGGCTGGGGCTCTCCCTGGTCAAAGCCTTTGCGCAGTTGCTTCAGGGCGAGATTTGCGTGGCGGAAAGCAGTTTGGGTGGGGCGGCATTTATCCTGACGTTGCCAGTATCGGCTGCAAAAGTTTCCAAACTCTCTCCAAAATCAGCGGTTGCGCGGCTTTAGTAGGATGCAGGCCATCAGCCTGAAATAATTCCGGATTTTCGGCAAATCCTTCAAGCAAGAAGGGGAGCAATGGGATTTTATGACGCTGCGCCGCCTGTGGGTAGATAGCCTGGAACTTGGCGGCGTAGACACTGCCATAATTGGGAGGGAGTCGCATCCCGATCAGCAGGACACGGGCTTTGCGATTGCGACATGCTGAAATGATGGCGTTAAGGTTGGATGCGGCGGCATCAAGCGGCAGTCCGCGTAGCCCATCGTTCGCGCCCAGTTCCAGGATTACCACCGCCGGTCGGTGCTCGGCCAAAACCTGTTCGATCCGGTAACGGCCTCCGCTCGTGGTTTCGCCGCTGATGCTGGCGTTGATTACCCGGTAGCCGGGCTTTTTCTGGTGAATCCTCTGCTCGAGGAGAGACACCCAGCCCTCGTTGGCAGGAATGCCGTAGGATGCGGAAAGGCTGTCGCCGAATACCAGAATGACCTGCGCGGATTGGGTGGCTTGGGCGGCGACGCCCCATAGCAGGAAACAGACCATCAGCACCAGGCGCGTAAACATGAATGTATCCCCTAAAGATTTTATTGTGCAGGCAATTGCGCTAACCAAGCAAGTGACCAGCGAGGGCGCGCCGCTGATTATCCTCGACCGGCTCGATTTCTCGGCATCGCCGGGCGAATCGGTTGCCGTGCTGGGTGCTTCCGGTTCGGGAAAATCCACCTTGCTCGGTTTGCTGGCGGGTCTGGATGTGCCAACCAGTGGCAAGGTGTTGCTGGATGGCGCCGATCTGTTTGCGCTCGATGAGGACGGACGGGCGGCCTTGCGTGGACGCCTGGTCGGCTTCGTGTTCCAGTCGTTTCAACTCCTGCCGGCGCTGACTGCGCTGGAAAACGTGATGCTGCCACTGGAGCTTGCTGGGGTGAAGGGCGCTCGCGTCGAAGCCGGGGCTGCGCTGAAGCGGGTAGGGCTGGCGCAGAGGGCTTCCCACTATCCGCGCCAGCTCTCGGGTGGCGAGCAGCAGCGCGTGGCAATTGCCCGGGCTTTTTCTGTCAACCCGCGCCTGTTGCTGGCCGACGAGCCGACTGGCAACCTCGACAGCGCGACGGGTGGGCGCATCATTGACCTGCTTTTCCGGTTGAACGAGGAACACGGCACCACGTTGATCCTGGTGACCCACGACGAGCGGCTGGCGCAACGCTGCCAGCGGCGTTTGCACCTTGATCGAGGCGTTCTCGTTCAGGAACAGACATGAATAGCTTTGCCCTCTCTTTGCGTATGCTGCGTCGCGAGTGGCGTGCGGGGGAACTGCGCGTGTTGGCTGCTGCCTTGGTGATTGCGGTGGCCAGCGTCACCTCGGTCGGTTTTTTTACCGACCGCGTCGGACGGGCGCTGGCGCAGCAGGCGAACAGGCTGTTGGGCGCGGATTTGGCGCTGATCGCGGATCATCCGCTGGATGCGGGTATCGAGCGCGAGGCGCTGCGGCGCGGCCTGCGGACGGCGCACACCCTGAGTTTTCCCAGCATGGTGCTACACGGGGAGCGCGCGCATCTGGCGGAAATCAAGGCGGTGAGCCGCAACTATCCGCTGCGCGGGCAACTGCGGGTGGCGCCGCTGCCCTACGCCCCGGATCGCGCCAGCAGCGAGATTCCGGCAGCGGGCACGGCATGGCTGGACGAGCGCCTGTTTAAACAGCTGGATGCGGGTGCCGGCGCTGGCCTGGAAGTGGGGACAAGTCATCTGGCCGTGTCTGCCGTACTGACCCAGGAGCCGGATCGTGCCGGCGTCCTGTTCAATATCGCACCGCGCCTGCTGATGAATATTCAGGATATCCCGGCGACCGGGCTGATCCAGGAAGGCAGCCGCATCAGTTATCGTCTGCTGGTTGCAGGTGAGGTCGGCACGGTTGAACTTTTCCGCGCCTGGGCTGCAACGCGGCTGAAGCGTGGCGAGCGTCTGGAAGGCGTGTCGGACGCTCGCCCGGAAATCCGCGCTGCGCTGGCGCGGGCAGAGCATTTCCTCGGCCTGGCTGCGCTCACCAGCATCATTCTGGCTGCGGTGGGGTAGTGATGGCGACGCGCAGATTCATGGCCCGCCATCTCGACAACTGCGCCGTGCTGCGCTGCCTGGGCGCCCAGCAGCGGCTGATTTTCCGTCTTTACCTGATCCAGTTTCTTCTGCTCGGTTTGGCTGCCAGCCTGGTCGGCTGTCTGCTGGGTTATCTCGGGCAGATGGTGCTGGCGCAACGTCTGGGCAGCATAGTTTCCGCCGAGCTGCCTCTGCCGTCGATGTTGCCCGCCGTGCAAGGGATTCTGACCGGCATGGTGACGCTGCTGGGGTTTTCACTGCCTTTCCTGCAACAGTTGAAGCATGTCCCCGCCCTGCGCGTGTTGCGCCGCGAGCTCGGCCCTCCCGGGCGCTTCGGCTTGATCGGCTTCGGCTTGGGGCTTGCCGGTATTTCCGGGCTGGTACTGTGGCAGGCAGGGGACGTCAGGCTGGGCGGTTATGCGCTGGTGGGCTTGTTTGCAGCCACCCTGGCCGCAGCACTGCTGGCGCTGTTGCTGATCCGTGCCTTGTCCGGGATACGTCTACAGGCCTCCGCGTCATGGCGTTATGGGCTGGCCAACATTGCGCGGCGGGCGGGTGGCAGCGTGGCGCAGGTGAGCGCTTTCAGCCTGGGAATGCTGATGTTGCTGCTGCTGGCCGTGGTGCGCGGCGATCTAATGCAAAGCTGGCAATCCACGCTGCCTGCCGAGGCGCCGAATCGCTTTATCATCAACATCCAGCCCGATCAGGTTGAATTGCTGCGAGGTTTTTTCCATGACCGCCACATTCCTCCGCCGGTGCTCTACCCGATGGTGCGCGCCCGGTTGCTGGCGGTCAACGGCAAGCCGGTAGCAACCGGGGAATATCCCGATGAGCGCGCGCAACGGCTGGTCGAGCGGGAATTCAATCTTTCCTGGTCGGACCGGCTGCCTGGGGATAATCAGCTTGTCGCCGGAAAATGGTGGGTACCGGGCAGTGCGCAACTGTCGGTCGAGGAGGGGATTGCCAAGACGCTAGCCATCAAGCTGGGTGATGAACTGACCTATGGGGTCGGTGGCGCGACTTTCATCGCGCGGGTGGCGAATCTGCGCAAAGTCGGCTGGGATTCGTTTCGCGTCAATTTCTTCGTAGTCGCTTCACCCGGCGTGCTGGAAAAATTTCCCGCCAGCTATATCACCAGCTTCCATTTGCCGGATACGCAGGGCGGGCTGCTCGACGAAATGGTCAAGGCGTTTCCGAATTTGACGGTAATCGACGTGGCTGCGGTAATGAACGAAGTGCGCACCATCATGGATCGGGTCGCCAGCGCGGTCGAGTTCGTTTTCCTGTTTACCTGGCTGATGGGCTTCACGGTACTGTATGCCGCGATTGCCGCCACCCGCGACGAGCGGGTTTACGAGACGGCGATATTGCGCACCCTGGGTGCGAGCAGGCGGCAGTTGCTGGCCGGCCTGTTTGCCGAGTTTGCCGGGATCGGCCTGCTGGCCGGGCTGGTCGCCGCGCTCGGCGCGAGCGGAACGAGCTACTTCCTGAGCACCCGAATCCTGTCCTTGCCCTATGTGTTCAACTTCTGGCTGCCGCCGGCGGGGATGCTGGCCGGAGCCGTCGTTATCGGCCTTGCCGGCATCGCCGGTTGCTACAGCGTTCTGAACCAGCCCCCTTTGCAGACGATCAGGGATAGCAGTTAAAATTCATCTTTTACTTTGTCAGTAGGAAACGCCATGAAATTCGGTACCCCGTTGAGCCCCAGCGCTACGCGCGTCATGCTGCTTGGCAGCGGCGAACTCGGCAAGGAAGTGATCATCGCCTTGCAGCGTCTCGGCGTGGAAGTGATCGCGGTGGACCGCTATCCGAATGCGCCCGGCCATCAGGTGGCGCATCGCGCTCACGTCATCAACATGGCCGATGGCACAGTGCTACGTGCCCTGGTTGAGCAGGAAAAGCCGCACCTGATCGTGCCCGAGATCGAAGCCATCGCCACCGACATGCTGGTCGAGATCGAGCGCGATGGACTGGCCGAGGTGATTCCCACAGCGCGCGCCGCGCAGCTCACCATGAACCGCGAAGGCATCCGCCGCCTGGCTGCGGAAACGCTGGAGCTACCGACCTCGCCCTACGCTTTCGCTGACAGTCTGGAGGAGCTTCAGGCGGCGATCGATGGCTACATCGGCTATCCCTGCATCGTCAAGCCGGTGATGTCCTCCTCCGGCAAGGGCCAGTCCAGGCTGGACGGCCCTGCCGATGTAAAAGCGGCATGGGATTATGCCGCCAGCGGCAGCCGGGTGAACCAGGGGCGGGTGATCGTCGAGGGTTTCATCGACTTCGAGTACGAAATCACGCTGCTCACCGTGCGCGCAGTGGGGGCTTCGGGTCGAGTGGAAACCTCTTTCTGTGAGCCGATCGGCCACGTCCAGGTCAAGGGCGATTACGTCGAAAGCTGGCAGCCGCAGCCAATGAGTGCCGTGGCGCTGTCCCGTTCGCGCGAAATCGCAAGGGCGGTGACCGACAATCTGGGCGGGCACGGCATTTTTGGCGTGGAATTGTTCGTCAGGGGCGACCAGGTGTGGTTTTCCGAAGTTAGCCCGCGCCCGCACGATACCGGCATGGTGACGATGTGCAGCCAGATCCAGAGCGAATTCGATCTGCACGCCCGCGCCATCCTCGGCCTGCCGGTGGATGTGAGCCTACGGGCTCCGGGGGCTTCGGCAGTGATCTATGGCGGCATTGAGGCTGCCGGCATTGCCTTTGAAAGCGTGGCGGAAGCCTTGGCCGTGCCGCAGAGCGACCTGCGCCTGTTCGGCAAGCCGGAAAGCTTCACCCGCCGCCGCATGGGCGTGGCGCTCGCCAACGGCAAGGACGTGGATGAGGCGCGCGGCCGCGCCAAGCTCGTGGCGAGCAAAGTCAGGCCGGTAGTCAGTCAACATGAAACGGCGGTACGTAGGAGCGACCTCTCGGTCGCGAATTCAGCGGGTCGCGACCAGGCGGTCGCTCCTACATCGCGCAAATTCAAGGATAAGCCGAAGTAAGATGACAAAAAAAGCGCTCTTTCGAGCGCCTTTTTTCATGGTGTTACCAGTCAGAATTACCTGCCGCGACTGACGGGACGTCCGGTTCCGGTTGCACTCTTGTTCGGGCCGCCGCGCCCTGCATAGCCTTCACGGTTGCCGTTGGGGCGACCTTCATAGCTGGGACGACGGTCATTGTTGCCGAATCCAGGACGCTTGCCGGCAGGGCTGGGCGCGCTGGAGCGCATCGGCCGTTTTGCCTCGAAGCCGGGAACGACGTGCTGGGTGATGGCGTGGCCGGTGAAACGCTCGATCTTCTTCAGGTTCATCACGTCCTTGCCGGAGGCGAAGGATACCGCGATTCCCTGGCTGCCTGCGCGGCCGGTACGGCCGATGCGGTGGACGTAGTCCTCGGCGAACTTGGGCAGATCGAAGTTGATGACGTGACTGATGCCGGCCACGTCAAGTCCGCGCGCTGCCACGTCGGTGGCGACCAGCACGCGGATGGCGCCGCTGCGCATGCGGGTGAGGGTGCGGTTGCGTGCGCCCTGGTTCATGTCACCGTGCAGTGCTGCAGCCTGATGGCCCTGTGCGAACAGGTCTTCAGCCAGCATGTCGGCATCGCGTTTGGTGGAAGTAAATACGATGGCCTGTTTGACATCGATGTCGGTCAGCAGATGCTGCAACAGGCGGTTTTTGTGCGCCATGTCGTCGACGATGTGCAGGCGCTGCTCGATATTCTCGTGTCTGGTTTGCTGCGAGGCCATCTGGATGCGCTTAGGATCTTTCAGCAGGCGCTTCGCCAGGTTTGCGATGGTGCCTTCCAGCGTGGCCGAGAAGAGTAGTGTCTGGCGGCTGGCCGGGGTGGCGGCGGCAATTTTTTCGACATCGTCGATGAAGCCCATGTCCAGCATGCGGTCGGCTTCGTCCAGGATCAGTATTTCCAGACGCGAGAAATCGATGCGACCACGATCGAGATGGTCGATCAGGCGGCCAGGCGTAGCGACGAGGATGTCTACCGGCTGTGACAGCAGTTTGTTTTGCAGCGGGTAGGGCATGCCGCCGAGGATGCTGATGGTTTTGACGCGCAAGAACTTGCTGTACTTGCGCGTTGCGTCGTTAACCTGGTTTGCCAGTTCGCGTGTCGGTGTCAGCACCAATACACGCGGGCCTTTGCTTTTGCTCGGGGAGGGTTCAGTCAGGCGCTGCAGCGCGGGCAGGATAAAGGCAGCGGTCTTGCCGGTACCGGTTTGTGCCGAAGCCATCAGGTCGTGACCGGCGAGGACTTCGGGAATGGCTTCTGCCTGGATCGGGGTGGGGCTGGTGTAGCCGCTCTCGGCGATCGCTTGCAGGATGGAGGGATGCAGATTTAATTTTTCAAAAGACACGTAATTTCCTTAAGTTTAAGGTAAAAATAACGCGCAGCAGGGAATAAGCAGGGCTGGCCCGATCATTAAAGAAAGGGGCCAAGTACCAAACACCACGCGGCGCTAAAACATCGTCGCTAACCGGGGGTGAAATCGTACTCAGGAAATTCTGAGAAGGAAGGGTCAGGAGCGATGAACCAAGGCTGAAAAGATATTGCTTCAGACAAGCGGCGCATTATACGGAGATTTTCCAGAAAAGCCAGAGATTTATGCTACAATCGCAGACTTTTTTAAATCGCAGGGATACACATGTCACGCGCTCAACGCAATATTGCAATCATCGCCCACGTCGACCACGGCAAGACCACGCTGGTGGACAAGCTGCTGCAGCAGGCCGGCACCTTCGCCTCGTACCAGCATATCGCCGAACGGGTGATGGACAGCAACGATCAGGAAAAGGAGCGTGGCATCACTATTCTCGCCAAGAACACTTCCGTCGAATATGAAGGTGTCCACATCAATATCGTGGATACCCCCGGCCACGCGGACTTCGGCGGCGAGGTAGAACGGGTGCTGGGCATGGTCGACGGTGTGTTGCTGCTGGTGGACGCCGTGGAAGGCCCGATGCCGCAAACCCGGTTCGTGACCAAGAAGGCGCTGGCGCTGGGCCTCAAGCCGATTGTCGTGGTGAACAAGATCGACCGTCCCGGCGCGCGTCCTGACTGGGTCGTCAACCAGACCTTCGAACTGTTCGACAAACTGGGCGCGACCGATGACCAGCTCGATTTCCCTGTCGTTTACGCCTCCGCGATTAACGGCTACGCCATGTTGGAGTTGGGCCAGACTTGCGACAACATGCGCGCGCTGTTCGATACCGTCCTCAAGCATGTGGAGCCGCCGAAGGGGGACCCGGATGCGCCGCTGCAATTGCAGATTGCCGCGCTGGATTATTCCAGCTTCGTCGGCCGTATCGGCATCGGTCGCGTCGCCAACGGCCGCATCAAGCCGGGCCAACAGGTGGTGGTGATGAACGGGCCGGATGGCGCCCCGAAAAATGCCAAGATCAACCAGGTGATGGGATTCCACGGTCTGGAGCGGGTGCAACTGGATGAAGCGCAGGCCGGGGATATTATCCTGATTACCGGAATTGAAGAAGTGGGCATCGGCGTCACCATCTGCGACAAGGAAAATCCTCAGGCGCTGCCGCTGCTGTTGGTGGATGAGCCGACGCTGAACATGAACTTCCGGGTAAACACTTCGCCGCTGGCCGGCACCGAGGGCAAGTTCGTCACCAGCCGCCAACTGCGCGACCGCTTGCAGAAGGAGCTGTTAATCAACGTGGCGTTGAAGGTTGAAGAGACCGAGGATGCCGACTCCTTTATCGTTTCCGGGCGCGGCGAGCTGCATCTGACGGTGCTGCTGGAAAATATGCGCCGCGAAGGTTATGAGCTGGCCGTGGGCAAGCCGCGCGTGGTGATAAAGGAAATTAACGGGGTTAAATGCGAGCCCTATGAGGCGCTCACGCTCGACGTGGAAGAAGCCAACCAGGGCGCGGCGATGGAAGAGCTGGGCCGCCGTCGCGGCGACCTGCAGGATATGGCATCCGACGGCCATGGCCGGGTGCGTCTGGAGTACCGCATTCCCGCGCGTGGCCTGATCGGCTTCCAGGGCGAATTCATGACCCTGACCCGAGGTACCGGCGTGATGTCGCACGTGTTCGACGAGTATGCCGAAGTCAAGGCCGATATTCCCGGTCGCCGCAACGGCGTACTGGTCAGCCAGGATAACGGCGAGGCCGTGGCCTACGCCCTGTGGAAACTGGAAGAACGCGGCAAGATGTTCGTGAGCCCCGGCGACAACTGTACGAGGGCATGATTATCGGCATCCACAGCCGCGACAATGATCTGGTCGTGAACCCGATCAAGGGCAAGCAACTGACCAACGTGCGTTCCTCCGGCACCGACGAAGCGGTGCGCCTGACCACGCCGATCAAGATGACGCTGGAATCTGCGGTGGAATTCATCGATGACGACGAGCTGGTGGAAATTACGCCCAAGTCGATCCGAATCCGCAAGCGCTTCCTGACGGAGAACGAGCGCAAGAAGGCTACGCGGTCTTAACGGCCTGGTTTTTTAAGAATCCCCGCTTC
>Ga0210013_1001695_pt1 | contig 12747 bp, 29 predicted proteins | sample CryGeymeta201506_FD_185553 | JGI IMG/M metagenome (GOLD analysis project Ga0210013, IMG submission 185553) | Groundwater microbial communities from Crystal Geyser aquifers in Utah, USA - Crystal Geyser metaG 2015-06 (SPAdes) (version 2) | ecosystem: Environmental > Aquatic > Deep subsurface >...
TTTCTTAAAGACTTGGCATACACTGCTACTTACAAGCGAGTGCCCAAGGCAGTAAAGCAGCAGGCGATGTCCTTGCTACATCACTATCCTCGCAAAAGCGATTTAAAAATGACGCATACTGGCTGGGGTAGCAAACTGCATGAGTTCATGTTTGAATGCCCTATTGGTGATCCTGACGAAACATTTCTATGAAGCCAGAGATCACAGTAATACGCGGAAGCAATATATCAGAGCTTGCTGTCGGGGTAAAGTGGCTTAAAAAGAATGCTGGGATTGGCGGAATGTGGAGGGTAGTTCCGGGCTATCCACATAAATCGAAAAAACAATGGTGGGCACAAAGCTATCCAAACTGTTACATTATTTGGATAAAAGACCCGCATGTCGCGTTGTTGTATAGATTGAGTGTAAATCATGAGCAACTTACTTCACAAGTTTAAAGTCAAAATTTATGGCTGGTTTAACATTCCAGAGTGGAAAGCCGCCGGGTATGCTAGTGAGCGGGCATGGAAACGAAAACATGATCCCAAAATCTTTCGCCGCGCTAACACAGTAAGCAACTACTTTTGCGGGTATCCGTTTATTGTTGAAGTGGCGTATTCGCCAACAGTTTTCAACCTAATGCTGACAGAGTTTGGTAAATCAAACAACTATTTCGAACTCTTTGACAACTGGGCGAAAGAAAATAACATCGAATCCTATCACTTTGAAATATTGCGATCAGATGGGGACCAGATAACTGAGTTTGGGCACGACAGATTGTTCGCAGGATTCGTCAATGAAGATGACGCAATGTGGTTCAAACTGCGATGGGGCTAAGAGCCAATCTGGTTGACTGATTGCTACACATCATTTAAAATGTTTCAACTATGACAAAACTACGCATCGCATCAGACCTTCACCTTGAACATTACGGTAAAACATCAGTTATTGATTTAGTTGACATCGCGCTTGAGAGATCAAGTGAAGATTCTGAATCAGTGTTAGTGTTAGCTGGAGATATTACTGGCAACAAAGAGGTGCTAGTAGATTTCATTTCACGAGTTGAGAACAGATTTAAGCGAGTGATCTACATTCCTGGCAATCACGAATACTATCGCAATGAGTATCATAGTTGGAACTTGGAGACTGATAAGTTATTTCAATCCACCCTAACCAACACCAGTTATGCGTTAGCGACGGTAAACGCTGAAGTTATTGATGGCACCAGGTTTATCTACGGAACGATGTGGGCTGATGGTGGCCACACTTTAGAGGCTCAAGCTAAAGTAAGCTGGGGGCTGAACGATTTTAGAGTGATCAAATATGGCGCCAGGGTGTTTACTGTGTCTGACATGCGTGAAATACATGCGAGACAAAAGAAAGAACTCATGCGTCATCTGTTACTACCGCATGCAGGCAAAACTGTAGTGATTACGCATCACATGCCTACCTATCGTCTTTGCCACCCAAGGTTTGGAGATGAGATCAATGGTGGATTTGCTGCTAACTGTGAAGATATCATTGCGTATGACCACGCTCCTGATGTTTGGGTCTACGGCCACACTCATGACTCGTATGACGGAGTTATGTGGTCAACTAGACTAGTTGCTAATCCAATGGGCTATCCGAATGAGTTTTACATGGGTGGGCAGAACTACAACACATTTAAAGATGGGCCAAAGTTCATTGAAGTTTAGGTTGACTTCACGCTTGAGTTAGTGTAGAGTGAATACATACATTTGGAGAAAACATCATGCGCAAAATGGCAATGCTTGAAGAAGAACTATTGGAGCAGGCTCGCTTGCTCGGTATGGGCAGTGAGCGTGAAGCCGCACTGATGGGCAAAGTAGAGCGACTTGAACGAGAAAACGCTAAACTAAATGCAGCTTGGAACGCCAAAGTTCAAGAGATTACCGTTGAGCGCGACAAGTTAGCAGAGAAGTTGAAACAACTTACCTCTAAATAGGAGAATTATTATGATTGACACCAAAAAAGTTACCTCTGATATTGAAGCAACATATGGTGATACTGCCCCATATGATATTTTATGTCTACGGCATTCCAAAATCATCGCGGATTTGATTGACGAATGGGAGAAGGTTTCTGACCATCTTCCACGAGACAATCAACGAGTATTCGCTATTCAAGATTTGACACAGACTGGTAATAACCGTGGTAAGTTTGTGGGAGTTTATTACTACTGTGAAAATATTGGTTTTGTCGCTAACAAAACCGACGACGATCCGTACGGATTCATTACTCACTGGTGTCCGGCAGATGAGCTAGATGAGTATGCTGTAACATCATGTGAATTTACGGATGATGACAACCGTAAGTTTGAAGTATCTCACGGAAAATACGACACCGAAGATGGTGATACTTGGATTCTTGGTATTGACTCAAAAGAAGAAAGTATTAGCATTTCAATCAAAGATCTTGGCAAACTGATTGATACATTGCAAGAACTCATTCCAACGGAACTCTACAAATGAAAATAGCGTATTGCTCAGATCTTCACCTTGAAGTCAGAGAGCAGAATTTTGAGCTGCCAGACGCAGACTTGCTTATATTAGCTGGTGATATTTGTTTGATTTCTGATTTGGCTGATGTGTGGGCAACGAATAAAGTTCCAGCTGGGCAACGAGATTTTTTTCGAAAAGTATCCGCCAAATATAAAAATGTGATCTGGATTCCAGGGAATCACGAATACTGGGGTTGCTCATTGACAAGTGCTGTAACAATCACTAACCAGTTCTTACTGCCAGAACACTTAGACAATATCGTGTTTTCGCCCTGCTCGAGCATGCGACTCAACGGTGTGAAGTTTGTCTTTACTACGTTATGGACTGATGTTTACGAGCCGCCAAAACTTCCATACTCGTCGTCATATTCAAGTAACTATATGTGTGACTATGACGAGGTTAAGGTTGAATCTGAAGAAGAAAATGTGTTGCCTCGCCACTTGCGGGTAGCCGATACCCGAAAAATGCATGCTGATCAGAGAGCATTTATTATGGCCGAGATCAAGGATGAAGAGCGGGTAGTGTTAGTCACGCATCACGCTCCGGATTTGAAATCATACGACGCGACGCGCAGCGATGGGTTGGAATACTACTACTGCTGCACTGACATGAAAGAGATTATTGAGCAAAATAGTCAGATTGAATATTATATTCATGGGCATACTCACAATCCGATTAAATACACTATTGGAAAAACCTCAGTGATCAGTAACCCGCGCGGGTATTATGGTTATGAAAGTATTTCAAACGATTTTAAAGTAAAGGTGCTAGAACTATGAAAGAAGTGAACTTAAACCGTGCTGATGTGTCACGGCTAAATGATGTGTTGGAAAAGTTTCCCGAGATTGACAACTTTACTCTTGTAGTTGAAGATACGTCAGGCATTGGGTATACTGTTGATCTTAAGTTTACCCGAGAGGAAAAAAATGTGATTTGCCACATTGTGGTCCCAGTAACAGACGTAGGAGAATGGTGAAATGAAAAATGGATTATCGTTAAAAGAAAAGATTTTTGTTTTTGTTGTTATATTATTTACTACAGTAACTGGCCTGTATTTTACAGTAACCACTTATTATGGACATTTTGTTGAAGAAATGTTTCATCATACTACTGGATCAATGATTGCGGTGATTGTATTGTGCGCAGCTATATTTTTTGGTATTGCGGCTACTGTTTATAACAATGGAGATAGTGAATGAAAAAATATATTTGTGCTGCATTGATTGCAGTATCTTCTGCTGTTTCTGCAGCTGAAGATTGGCAGTTGCTATCTGACGGCGGAAATGCTCGATTATTAGTAGACACCTCGAGTTTTCGGGTTGATAACTCGAACGCGGATGGCCCGGCGATTGCTGCCAAGTTTCGTTATTTTAATGACGGGCAGATGCTTACCCCTTTTGTCTTCGCTACGTTTGCAGAAACGTGTGTGAGTAAAGCTGGTATTATATACTCTCGAAACTTTAAGGATGGAGCATGGGTAACTACAAACACATATTTTTGGTCAGCTGATGGTAGCAGGATGTATGATGAGGCTGGAAAATTCCTTTGTTTATTATTAGAAAAACTGGTTCAAAAATCATCTAGTAAGGATGCTAGTAAAAGTAAAATCACCTTGTAATAACGTATATGTAAATTTTTTCAATGCCTTGCAGTAAATACTTAACACCGCGAGGCATTTTTATGGGCAAATCATTTGAAAAATATAAACTTAACCATCCTGTATTGGATTTAGAACATTATCTACTGCTGAGTAAGATGAGTAGAATCATTGATCTCGCATCATCACAGCATTATGTTGACAAATATATAAAAATGGATATAGAGTTGTTTTTGATTGAGTGGCTGTGTCATATTATGACTGAAGAAACACTTATGCGTGAATCAAAGTGTCCTGACATTGAAAAACATTTTAACATACATACGCAAATAAAATCTGCAATAACAAACCTGTCGCAGGCAATAAACACACAAAATTCTGACCTGATGATTACTCTTCCAAAATTGTTAGAATCTACTGGAAAAGTGTTAGAAAATCATATTTTAGAGGATGATAGTAAGTTCACAGTGTGGCTTTCTGCTCAAAAATCTGAGTAAAAAGGCTTGACTTAGTAGTTAAAATGTGTTATACTGACTTTGATTAAAAAGGTCTTACCATGAAAACTACACTATCTAAACTTGAAGCACTGCCAGTCGCAGAACTGATTGCGATTAAACATGCCCAAGCCTTCAAGCATGTTACTGCTGGTGAGTGGAACGCTGAAGATTTTGAGTTCTGGTTTGAAGCTAGACTGAACTATGCGTTTGGCGACGGTTATGACGAGGGCTACAGCATGGCAGAGGGCTTTGTTGCTGAAAAAGTGGGACTATTGCCCGAGCAAATCGTAGCATCACAGCCGTATCTAAACTAAATCTACTTTTGGAGTAGCAATGCCAACATTAGCTGAAGAGTTTACCATTAGTCGGTATCAACCCAAGTATGAGTTCATGGCACGAGTTGAGGGCAAATACAAAAATATTCCATTCGTCGGCAGTGTTGGTAACGACACTGTGGTGAACGATGTTGATGGCCCAGTGTTTCACATTCATCTTGACTTGCCCATGAAAGTTGGTGGCAAGTACATTGATCACTTATTTTGCAAGCACTCTGAAATCAAAAGTTTAAAACGAAGGTGAGAAATGAACGATCCAATCCGCGAAGCGTTTGAGAGAACTACTGCACCAACTTTTGGTCATGAATTGACCCAGACTAGAAAAAGTAATGGTGAGTACGTTTCCGGTATTCTTGAAGATCACTAGCAGACATTCCAAGAAGGTTGGGAATCTGCGATGGAATCTGCTGTAAAGATGTTGAGGACGAAAAATGAACCAAATAAATGAATTAAAAGAAATACCCGATAATATAAAACTTATTAGAGGATTATCTGACGAAGAACAGCATCAATGGTATTTGCGGATTAAAGCATCGCTGCCACAACTTAAAGTGTTATTCCCGGCAACTAATTTTGAACAGGTTATCGCAGAGTATGAGCACAGGCATTCTATAGTATGAAAATCACTGAGATTACTGCTCACACCAGCAATGTAATAAAGCGGCTGCAACGGTTATACTCATCGTATGTTTTAAATCCGAAAAGTTATGTACCACTATGCGATTTGCTTATTGTTGCATCTAACAGTAATGACATTGAACTTAAACGAGAAGCAGAACTCATACAAGAAAAACTATTAAATGAATTATTAGAGGCATTAAAGAAATGAACCAACGAATTGAAGAACTTATGCTTGAGGCAGGATATGCAGCACCGCACTTAGCTGGTTGTGCTCATATGCTAGTTGGAGTGAAATGAAATGTTAGGAATGTCAGAATACCAACTTGAATTACTGCTTGAATACATTGATCTCAGTCACAATGCTTTGACTTATGGCACACCACGCAGGTTAATAGAGATTCGTGAACTGCTTCTTGAAGATGTCAAGGCAAATCAAGAACGCTTAAACAAAATTTCAGAAAGTTTAGACAATCTGACAGTTGGATCAGAAAGTAAGTATGAAATGCATCACCGGTGATCTATTAGCGTTAGCAGAGCAGTGTCAGTTTGATATCATCATTCATGGCGCCAACTGTTTCAACACAATGGGTGGTTAAAGGCATAACTACTCTATAAGGAGTTAAAAATGCCGAGCCCAATTACTCAAAAAGAATACTTACATAGAATTAACGAAAAGTTTAACAATAAGTTCGTAGTTCGGTTACCTAATAAATTTTTGTTAGATACAGAAATAGATGTTATATGCCCGGATCACGGTAGTTTTAGATCAACGGGGAGTGGTTTATTATATAGCAAATGCGGTTGTCCTAAGTGTGCTCAACAAATGAGAGCAGCAAACAGCCAATTAACTCAGCGAACGCCGTGGATAACTCGAATTTCTCAATTTAATAAAATTCATGCCGACAAATATTCATATGAAGTTAACCATGCCGGCGGCCATCGTAGTAAAATAAAAATACAATGCGAAATTCATGGTCTGTTCACGAAACTAATGTCGGCTCACTTAGCTGGGCAAGGGTGCCCCAAGTGCCAGCAAGAGTCTACTAAAGTGTTCAAGAAATCATTAATTAGTGAAGAAGAAAAGATCAGCAAATCAAAACAAAATAGAGCAAATGCTAATAGGAAAAGGGCAGCAGAGAATCAAATGCCATTGGAAACAGCAATGGAATTGGTACATGGTAAGCACCATAATAAATTCACTTATGATTGGAGTGCATACATCGGGTGGTCTCATAAATTAACAATTACTTGTGAAAAACATGGTGCATTTACTCAGTCATGCAAGGATCATGTTGCCGCTGCCCGTGGATGCCCGTCCTGCGCGAGAATCTCAAAATCTAGATTAGAAGATGAATGGTTAACATCACTCGGTGTTATTGATAGACAACATAAAATTAAATTAGATGGAAAGATCATAAAAGTAGATGGATACGATTCGGAAACAAATACAGTATACGAATTCCTAGGCGATTATTGGCATGGGCACCCGAATTGGTATTTAAAGTTAAACGGTATAAATGCTAACAATAAAATTCCGTTTGTTGTGTTATTTAAACAGACAAAAGAGCGATTTGACAAAATTAAAAATTTGGGTTACAATGTGATATACGTATGGGAAAACGACATTAGAACAAGTAGTGTGGAGTCACGAACTTTTCTAAATCAATTAGAGGTATAATATGCTTATTAAGAAAACTGGTAATCTTTTGGATTTGGCGGAAAATGGCGACTTCGATGTGATAGTTCAAGGATGTAATTGTTTTTGTGTAATGGGTTCGGGTCTGGCCTGTCAGATTAAGCAGCGATACCCAAGTGCTGCTAAAGCTGATGCAAAAACTGTTCGCGGCGATTTCAACAAGCTAGGCAACTACACTACCTTTGACACTGGCAAGTTTCTGATTGTAAATGCTTACACGCAATACAACATGAGTAAGGGCGAGGATGTCTTTGAATACGCTGCATTTTCTCTTATCCTACAAAAAATAGCACACTTCTATCCTACTGCTAATGTGGGGATGCCGTTGATTGGGTGTGGGTTAGCAGGCGGGAATGAGGAGATAATCATGGCTATCATGGAAGATTTTTCAGCAAAGATCACTTCGACTGGTGGTAACGCGACATTGGTGAAATATGACCAAAGATGAAGCAATCAAATTTCTTCGCGAGTTATGCAAAATTCCAAAAGTAAAGGTAACGGATAAGGGCGAGTGCGAGCAGTTACTTACATTGTTCAGGCTAATAGAACCCATTGATCAATCAAGTAATCAGCATTCGTGGACTTCAACGTACCAGGTTGGCGATACACAATACGATGTGGCTACATTTGGTGGTGACTATTGTGAAACTGAGATTCACCGCTACTGCACATGGGAGGAGATGGGACTGTGAAAAGCAGTTCCTTAAAAAGCAAACGGGCCGCAGGGCCCGTTTTTCATGGCAGCGTCACAAAATCGTTACATGCTCATAGAAATCGCTATTAAACTAATAGCAAATACTGTTTCATTTCAGTTAGCAGAAACATATGAGTTTGCGTTAGGACAAACTTTGTCTAGATAAATCACGCACTAAAAGAGCCAAAAGATTTGAAATGTGTGAAAAAGTAGCAGATGTTACTGGATTGTGACGCGAAAAATAGTGGAAAATCACGATTGTTACGAGGAAGTTACTGATTTTAAATACTAAAGTGGTTGTAATATAACTAAATATTTTCGTATAATACACATGTAGGCGAAGGTGCTTACACATGTTATTAACTTTAAAAGGAAACATTATGAAAACGGTATTAAAGAGTTCACTTATTGTGTTAGCTATTATGGCTTCTGGTGTCGCAATGGCATCTAAGGGCGGTGCAGGTATTGTCGGAACGCGCCACGACTTCGCCACACGCTCTAACTTTCTTGGAGCTCAGGTTACAAACCCAGGTGTTGCTAACCAGGTTGGTCTATGTAGCTTCTGCCATACACCACATAGCGCCTTGTCTACTAAACTGCTATGGAACCAAAAAATAACTACAAATAATTTCACTTGGGATGCAGTTGACACATCAGGTGGCACCAATTACGTTGCTCCAGCAATCACTGGTCCATCTATTAAATGTTTAAGCTGCCACGACGGCTCAGTTGCTGCTGGGGATACTGCGGTGTTTGCTGGTCGTGCAGGCGGGATAGGCGCAGCAGGTGATGCGTCAGGTACAGGAACTATAGTAACACAGCTTTCAAAACGTGGTATTTACGGTATTGGCGGTGATGGGAAGTTGGGTGGTAATCATCCAGTCAGCATGCCGTATCCTGTGAATAATGCAAAAAGCACATATAACGGGTCAACAACTGGAGATGTAGTAACGTTGACAGAATATGTAGCCAACCCACATGATCCAGCACACGGTGTTAAACTGTACACGGACACTAATGGGAGTATATCTAGCGGAGCAACCACTGGGCTAAGTGGAATTGAATGCACCAGCTGCCACGATCCGCACAATAAGCAAACCACAGATGATTTCTTTTTGCGTGGGAAACTAACTGGTAGTACCAAGGCCAGTGGCTACCTTTGCTTGCAATGCCACATTAAATAATCACCCAAATAGATTGACATCTTGAGCCGTTGGCTGTAGTATTAGCCGATGAAATACTGGAACAAAGACAAGAAAAATCGCCTTAGCTGGATTTCTGTTCCGCCTCCTGCCATTGCCAACATGAAGTTAGCTGAACGATGGTGTCAGCAGCAGGAAAGCACGGGCAGATTCTACTATCACTACACAAATACTCGCTGGTGGGTTGAGAATGAGCAAGACACCTCACTTTTCTTGCTATTTTGGGTTGGAAAAAAGGCTTGACTTATTCCTCTTTTAGCTGTATAATATGCATATATTTAAGGGGCTATTATGCGTATTATTGCTAAAATGTCTGGAAGTAGCTATATGATCGAAGCTGATGAGCAAGACATAGCAGCGTTGCATGGGTTTACATCAACCTATGATTCTGGGTATCGTAGTTCAGAATTCGCAGCTATTGGGCATACCATTGATATTAGAAATGTAGTTAAAATGAGCACTTTTGTGAAAACGACGGACACAATGGTGTTGAAAAATATTAGAGAACAGCTAGCCTCAACGCAAAAAGAAGTTGACGCGCTGACGAGCTTGGTTGAAAAACTAAACTTGTTTGAAGTATTAGCTAAAGAGAATTATTGACTATTAACTCTTTTGGTGTTACAATAGGTACAATGCAAAGTCTTTAAGGTTGAAAAATGAAGTTTAATATTGATGATCGTGTAGAATTCATGTCAACTGGTTCGTCTGAATTGGAAGGTAAAACTGGCACTGTTCTTGGACCATACGCACATTATGCAGAAAGCGGATTTTTTATTGTGCTTCTAGATGAACCTTTACCAGATCGAAAAGCAGTTGTAATCACTGAATATTGTTTGTCGCTACTTGGAGAATGAAAAATGGTTGCTTACTTTATTTGCGCCAGTATCATGTTTACTTTCATGTCATTTTTTTGGTCCTCTGACTGCATGACTAATCTAATAATCAAAATGCTGTTCACTGGTTTGACTGTGTGGACATTATTTTTGCTTGCTCAAAGTTTGGGCTACGTTGTAAAGGTGTAATATTATGGAAGAAGTATACGTTCGTAAAATGGCTACCATTCAAGCAGTGAATGGTGTATATCCGATTGAAGGTGCTGACAAGATTTGCCAATACGGCATTCAAGGTTGGCGCGTAGTTGATCAAGTTGGAAAATATAAAGTTGGAGATTTTGTTGTATTTGCTGAAGTTGATTCTTGGATTCCAACTACACTTGCGCCGTTTCTTTCAAAAGGGAAAGAACCCAGAGTTTTCAACGAAATTCCAGGTGAAAAATTGCGTACAATTAGACTTCGCAAGGCGCTTTCGCAGGGATTGTTGCTTCCGCTCGATGTTCTTCCAGAAAATGATTGGAACTGGGATGACCCTGAAGGCATAGACGTATCCGAGTTGCTTGGCATTGTAAAGTGGGAACCCCCGCCTGAGTTTACTTCTGCTGATGCTAAAGGTAACTTTCCGTCTTACATTATTAAGACCGATCAGGAACGTGTACAGACCTGTTATGGAGATGTGTCTCGATATTTTGATCAAACTTTTGAGGTTACAGAAAAGTGTGAAGGGTCATCAATGACGGTGTATTACCGTGACGGTGAATTTGGAGTAGCATCAAGAAATCTTGATTTGAAACGTAGCGATGAAAATACCTACTGGAAAATGGCCGTGCAGTTTGACTTAGAAAATAAGTTGAAAGCACTTGGCAAGAATATTGCCATTCAAGGCGAGTTATGCGGACCAAAAATCTGCGGTAACATCTACGGTCATGATGTGTTTTACTGGTTCGTTTTCGATGTGTTCAATATTGACACATTTTCTTACTACACACCAGCAGACCGCAGGGCTCTTACTAAAGAACTTGGTCTAGTTGATGTACCAGTGTTGAAGACTGAAGCATCGCTGGCCGGTGAAACATGCGAATCACTATTGACTATGGCTGATGGATACTCTGTACTTGGGACAACTGACACACGCCGTGAAGGCCTAGTGTTCAAGGCCAATACTGCCGAACGGATTTCTTTTAAAGCAGTATCGAATCTATATCTTGAGAAGGTTAAAGAATGAGATCAATGCCATTGGATGACGCCCGTTTAGCAGTTATACCATCAGTTAATGCTAAAGCAGTGTTGGCTTGGTGTAAAGAAAACTGCCCATCTTACATTACCAGTAGATACGATGATTTCTTTGTTGGTTCGGATACTGTGAAATATGATTTCTTTTTTGGCAACGAAAAAGAAGCATTACTGTGTAGGCTAAAATGGTCTTAGATGTAGTTATTGGTCGAAACCGTTACCATCTTGTCACTGAGATAGAAAAGTGGTGTGAGGAACATATAGGTAACGGAAAATGGACTTATTCTCCAGTCGACACGTGGGAAGGGTTGGAATACGTAACGTGGTGTGTATGCAGCATGTTTGGCCGCACTACGTTTTCGTTTAAACACGAACACGATTATGAATGGTTCACCTTACGGTGGGGGAACGATGACAATGATAGAATCTAGGATTGTGCTACGCGGCGAAACATATAATCAAACCCACGATCGGATTAGATGGTGTAACAAAAATATTGGTAACTGCGCAATAGCCCGTGATTGTGTAGGCGAATCTACACCGTGGTTTGCGGAGTTCCAGGTCAGCGAAACTGTCTGGCATTTCGCTAACGAGGTTGACGTCAGTATGTTTGCTTTGCGGTGGGCGGGTAATGAAGGTACCGCGTAACGGGGAGTCAGCATATTACAGATGGACAGTTACGATTGACCGCTCTAATATAGTGACTAAATTTTAATTACCATAAATAACTATACAATTTTAATATAATTTATATGGTAAACTTAAAACATTAAATAAACTATATAATATAATTTATGACTCAATTAGTTCTAAAATCATTCAAATACCGAATCTATCCCACTAAGGAACAGACTAGTTTTCTAGACCGTAACTTTGGAGCAGTTAGATATATCTGGAACCAATTTGTTGCATCTTTTAATCATAATTTTATTGGTCCAGTATTACCTCAAGACGAAAAGTTCATTAAAGACCTACCCGGAAAAGAATGGACATGTCCTAGTTGCAATACTAAACATGATCGAGATCTAAATGCTTCAGTAAACATTTTGAATAAAGGTCTAGATGATCTTTATTCACTTACATCGGCCGAATTAACCGATTACAGACGCCGAGAGTCAGTAAATCCTAAAGTAGAAATACCAAAGGTAGATTCATTGAAACGTCTAGTCAGTGTTATAGATTTTTATAAAACGGCATAATTATTTGGTGTAGCATGGTTTCAACAGCCTACTACAGTGGGTAATTTGATTAAAATAATGGATATGAAATACGAGTTCGTTCGCGGGGAAGTTCCGCGTAACCACCAAGTTAAAATGAGAAAGAAATAATATGGCAATACTTGATTTTTCAGTAGGAGTTCATCAAACTACTTGACTTTACCGTCACAACCAGCGTATACTACTACTTGGACAGTACCCGTGGCGCCCTAGTAGGTAAAACCGTTTTACTATTGATCGCGCCCCGGACCACGATGGAAGAATAACCCAAATGCAAGTCAAAATAACACTAAACATTCCGAACTGGTTATACCGATTCAG
>Ga0210013_1001711_pt1 | contig 12688 bp, 12 predicted proteins | sample CryGeymeta201506_FD_185553 | JGI IMG/M metagenome (GOLD analysis project Ga0210013, IMG submission 185553) | Groundwater microbial communities from Crystal Geyser aquifers in Utah, USA - Crystal Geyser metaG 2015-06 (SPAdes) (version 2) | ecosystem: Environmental > Aquatic > Deep subsurface >...
ACACGCCGGATGGCCGTCGTGCCGGCGAGCCTTTTGCTCCCGGCGCCAATGCCATGAACGGGCGCGACAAGAAGGGGTTTATCGCTTCCGGAGCATCGGTCGCGAAGCTTCCCTACCGGGCCGCACTCGACGGCATTTCCTGGACAGCAACGTGCACACCGGATGCCTTCGGTCACACCGTGGCAGACCGCGTGAACAATCTGAGTAACTGCATTGATATGTTTTGCAACTCGAGCGGTTTTCACGTCAATGTGAACGTGCTGAGCAAAGAGACCCTGCTTGATGCGATGGAGCATCCGGAGAACTATCCCCAGCTCACGCTGCGCGTTTCCGGTTATGCGGTGAACTTCATCAAGCTGACCCGGGAGCAGCAGCTTGATGTCATCAACCGGACTTTCCACCTGCATTTTTGAGATTGCGCTGCCTTGCCATCAGTGATGGCAAGGCAGCCATCCACGGGACTCACGCATGACTGAGAACACCACGCTAAAACCTCCGGGAGTGATTGCTCCCGTCTGTGTTGATGAACAGGGCAGGCTTTCGGGTTTTGTGCATTCCTTTGAAATGGGCAGTGCTGTCGATGGTCCCGGCATGCGTTTTGTGCTGTTTGTTTCCGGTTGTCAGTTCCGCTGCCTGTATTGCCATAATCCCGACACCTTCAAGATGCATAACGGCACGGTGATGACGGTCGATCGTGTCCTCGAAGAGATAGCCGAATACGCCACTTTCCTTCGCTTCTCAGGCGGGCTGACGATTTCGGGGGGGGAGCCCCTGATGCAGGCGCATTTTATCCGCGAAATCTTTTATCTGGCCAAACACGACCTGCATCTGCATACCACGCTGGATACACAGGGTTTTCTGGCGGCCCATCTGGAAGACGAATGGTTCGATGATGTTGATCTGGTGCTGCTCGATATCAAACATATGGATGCAGAGAAGCATCTGGCCTTGACCGGGCAGCCGCTACAACCCACTTTGGACTTTGCCCGCCGTCTGTCCGCCATAGGCAGAAAAATGTGGATACGTTATGTTCTCGTTCCGGGTTACACCGATGACTTCGATGATGTGGAAAGGCTGGCCGATTTCGTTGCCACATTGCAGGGTGTTGAGCGCGTGGAAGTGCTTCCCTTCCATAAGATGGGTGAGAATAAATGGGCCGAATTGGGTTTGAAATACCAGTTGAAAGGGGTTTTGCCTCCCGACGCGGCTTTGCTGAAGCGCGTGATTGCCCAGTTCAGCGAACGTGGCCTGTATACCTGCTAGGTGAACCGGCTTGCAGGTTGGACATTCGCACTATCCGCTCTTAAAGTCGTCAGCCATAATCATTCAAGGATTCGGCAGGTGATGAAGCACAAGACCAGAAGAGGAAAGACCCCGGTCAGCAGGGCTGGAAACCGCCTCCCGGCGCAGGCGCCGGCGCAGATAAATGCCGTTGCTGAATGCATGAACAGCGGGCAGCTGGATGTGGCTGAACAGCAGGCATTGGACCTGACTCGTGATTTTCCCGGCCACTCGCATGCATGGACTATGCTGGGCATTGTGTTGGCGCAGCAGGGGAAAGTGGAGGCATCGCTCCCGGCCCTGCAGAAGGCTGTCGAGCTCATGCCCGGGGCTGCCGGCACGCACGCCAATCTGGGTAATGCATTCAGGGAACTCGGGCAATTCAGGGAGGCCGAGGCCTGCTACAGCCGGGCTGTCGCCTTAAACCCAAGGCATCCCGATTCGTATTTTATGCTGGGCCAGGTGCACAGGCAGCTTGGCAACCTGCAGGAAGCCGAAACGAGTTTTCGTCGTGTCCTAACGCTGCAGCCCGACCATCAGGCCGCAAGGCTGGCGTATGTGCGCTGCATTTCGCTGATGCGCTTCAAGAGCTTCAGCCCTTTTCTCTATACAACCACCGCACGTGCGCTGACCGAGGCCTGGATTCGCCCAACCGATCTGGTGGGCCTCGCCTGCAACCTGCTTGCGATCAACCCCCTGATCAGCCCGTTTCTTGGCTCAGCCGACAAGCCGGGCCGGGCCATCAGGAAGCTGTGTGAAGGCGATAGGCTGGGCAAGCTTGGCCGTGACCCGCTGTTCAACGCCATGCTACGCTCGGTACCCATTTATGACGAAGTTCTGGAGCAGTGGCTGACGGACGCGCGGTTACTGTTGCTGCAAATCGCCGCCGATTCGACAGGCGCGTCGAAGGCAGATGCCTCGCGGCTCGCCTTTTTCGGGCCGCTGGCCGAACAGTGCTTCATCAACGATTATGTGTTCTGGTGTTCGCAAGAAGAAATGCAGGCGGCGACCGCCCTGCGGGATTCACTTGTTGATGCGATCGAGAACGGGCCCGAAACCGTTTCCCCATTGCAGATTGTCGCAGTAGCCGCCTATTTCCCGCTTTATTCGCTTAACAGCGATCCCAAGCTGCTGGAGCGATCGTGGCCCGATGGAGTCCGGAACCTGCTTATCCAGCAGATCAGGGAACCGCAGGAAGAAATGGCGCTGCGCTCCTCCATTCCCTCGCTGACCCCCATCGAAAACGACGTATCCCTGGCGGTGCAGAGCCAGTACGAGGAAAACCCATATCCGCGCTGGGTGAAATTACCGGCATCCATCGAGTCTGTCGCAGTCGATGCCTATCTGCACAGCATGTTTCCGGAAGTGTTGATTGCATCCATCGAGCGCGCCGCGCACCCCGATGTGCTCATAGCCGGCTGCGGCACAGGCCAGCACCCCATCGAAACGGCACAGTTGCTCAAGGACTCGAAGGTGCTCGCGGTGGATTTAAGTCTCGCCAGCCTGAGCTATGCCAAGCGCAAGAGCCAGGAAATGGGCATTGAGAATATCGAATTCGCCCGCGCGGATATTCTGAAGCTTGGCACGCTGAACCGGAGCTTCGATGTTATCGAGTCCGTCGGTGTACTGCACCACCTTGAAAATCCGGAAACAGGCTGGAAGGTGCTCGTCTCCATGCTGCGACCGAACGGTGTGATGCGTCTCGGCTTTTACAGCGAGATTGCCCGGCGTCATGTTGTCCGTTCACGGGAACTGATTGCCGGGAAAGGCTTTGCGGCCACGGCCGACGGCATCCGGCAGGCCCGTCCATACCTGCGCGAGGTGGATCTCACCGAAACGCTTGGTTGTGCTGTTCGCTCCACCGATTTCTATAGCCTCAGCGCATGCCGGGACCTGCTTTTCCATGTTCAGGAGCATCGCCTGACCCTTGAACAGATTCAGGATTTCATCCATGCAAACGGCTTGAGCTTCCTTGGGTTCACATGCGAACCCATGACCCTTGGCGACTATCACGGGCGCTTTCCAGATGATCCGGCAGCAACGAATCTTAAGAACTGGGCTGTCTTCGAGCAGGAGAATCCCGACACTTTCTTCGACATGTACCAGTTCTGGCTGCAAAAGCGGCATTAACGTCAGTCGCCGATCAGTCAAAGGACACACTTATGACCACAGACTCTGAATCTGCCAAAGAACCAAGCATTGAAGTGTGTTTCGGCCCTGAGTGCAGCGACTGTGGTGGACGGGAGCTTGCTCAGGAACTGCAAGCCCTTGGCATGAAGACGTTTGAAGGCGACTGCCGGGATCAGTGTCCGAATGCGCCGCTCGTGCTGGTCGACAACCGGATGATTACCGATGCCAGCCTAGAAAAGGTTCAGGCCCGTATCACTGCTCTGCGGGCTACATCGCCATTGAAGCAAGATTAGTTGAATACAGCTATAATGGGTCTATGAAAGTCTTTCTGATTGCATGTCTCTTTCTTATTAGCTTGGTCACCCTGCAGGGGTGTGCGGTACAGAAACCTGCCGGCCAGCCTGAAGTCGAAGCACCCGCTGAAACTACTGAGCATGGGGATGAGCGGAACATCGGTGGGGATCTGTATCGGCATGGGCGGAATATTCATCACCATCCTGAACGCACGTTGCCTGTAGAGGAAAAAGCAGGGCAATAACAGCGTGGATGGATGAAGCGCTTTGTCTTTCACAGATCTTTGATGAATCCTTGCGATTACCTTAGCAAAAAGAAATGGGGCGTTTTTAGTGAGAGAAGTGACGATTTCCAGTGAACCGATTGAGCTTTATAAGCTGCTGAAGTTTGAGAGCATGGTGGCCAGTGGCGGAGAGGCTAAACATGTCATTACTGCAGGGCTGGTTCGGCTGAATGGACAGGTGGAAACACAGAAACGGAAAAAGATTATTGCAGGCGATATCGTCGAATTCGGGAATGAGAAAATTCGCATACAAAAGCTGTGAGCAGGCAGGGAAACAAGACGGTGCCTGAATAAGCATGCAGACTGCACAACGAACAGGCCGTGTGCCCCTGTCGCTGATGGTAGCGGGGCTGGCAGCGCTGGCGCCTTTCACCATCGATACCTATTTACCCTCGTTTCCCGATATCGCCAGAGAACTGGCTGCCAGCCCTGCACAGATGCAGCTCACGTTGAGTCTGTACCTGCTGGCGGCAGCGATTTCGACCCTGATCTACGGCCCGCTTTCCGACGGGTTCGGGCGTCGCAGGGTTATCATGAGCGCGCTGTGCATCTATGCGCTGGCCTCCATCGGCTGTGCCCTTGCCGAGAATATCAACCAATTGATCCTGCTGCGCATCGGGCAGGGCTTGTCGGCAAGTGCAGGCATGGTTATCGGCCGGGCGATGATCCGCGATGTGTATCATGGTACCGAGGCAAGGCGGGTGATGGCGCGGGTTACGCTGCTGTTCAGTATCGCCCCGGCGGTAGCGCCTATCCTTGGCGGCTGGATGCATGACATATTCGGCTGGCATTCGGTCTTTCTTTTTCTGGCTCTGTTTGCAGTAGTGCTGTTACTGATGATCTGGAGGGGGACAGGCGAGACGCTGGCTATGGACAAGCGCCACAGTGTTCATCCCCTTGCCATCGCACGGGCTTACGGTATGGCGCTGCGTAACCGGCATTATCTGGCGTTGGTATTCAGCTTTGCCATGATGTTCAGCGGTTTTTTTATCTATGTGGCTGGAGCACCCAGCGTCATATACGGCTTTCTGGGGCTCGGCGCGAACGATTTCTGGGTGATGTTCGTGCCCATCGTGGCAGCCATCATGCTCGGTTCGCAGATAGCAGGCTGGCTGGCCGCAAGGCTTACAAGTGAGCAAACAGTCTGGCTCGGCTTTGCCCTGCTGTTACCGGCATCCCTGCTGAATATCGTGCAAAGCCTGCTGCTGGCGCCTTCGCCACTGTATGTGATCGCGCCGCTGGCGCTGTATGTGCTCGGCATGGCCGTGAGCATGCCCAACATCAACCTGATGGCGCTGGATCGTTTCCCGCACAATCGCGGCATGGCCTCGGCGATGCAGAGCTTCGTGCAGATGGGCTTCACCGCGCTTGTTGTGGGCGCACTGGTGCCGCTGCTGACGCCGGCCCTGCCGTACATGGCCCTCGCCATGTTTGGTTTGAGCCTGACGGGTCTGGCACTATGGCTGCTGCGGGGTCGAGGGGAGTGATGCGAAGGTCCAGTGTTAGTAGATATTGGAGAGTTTGGGGACGAGAAGATTCGTGTCCAGATGAAGTGAGCATGGTATGAGCGGCATGCATCCAAACGACAGTGCCATATTGGCGGAGAACGGCCTGCTGTTGCAGGCGGTGTTCAATCTTGCCGGGTTGCCGGCTGATATGCGGGCGGCTATTGAAGCAGTCGAAACAACTGAGGGTTATCGGCAGTTGCTTGTTTTCGGGCATGGGGGTCACCGCATGTGGCAGGCACTTGCCGGCTCGAAGTGGAAGGGCGATGAACACCCGATTGACCGTTTTTCGGCCGATGTCGTTGCCCGCTTTTTTGCCGAAGAAAACCGGACAAGTCGTTACACACTGCTTTTTCCGCAGCAGCCCGGCGTCATTCCCTTGCAGCAGTTGGGAAAGCTTGCCGGCTGGCATCATGCCTCACCTTTCCGCATCGGTGTGAATGCCCGCTGGGGCTCCTGGTTTGCCTACCGCGCCGTCGTTCTGGCCGACACCTCGTTTACACCGACGGCCCCCATGTCTGAACCCTCGCCGTGCGAAAGCTGCCCGGATAAGCCCTGTCTCTCCGCCTGCCCGGTGGCATCAGTCGATGGCCTTATAAAGCTTGATGCCTGTATGGACGAGCGCCTTCAAGATAGTTCACCGTGCGCTGTCACTTGCCTTGCCCGTCTTGCCTGCCCGGTAAAGGCCATGGAACGCTACAGTGAGGAGCAGATCGCCTACCACTATGGTCGTTCGCTTGAGACCATTCGTCGTTACAAGGAGCAGGTTTAGGAAGGGGATAAGAAGCAGAAGTTTTCAAACTCGTCTGCGCTGGCTGTTCATCTTTGTGCTAGGCTGGATGGCATGACATCTCGCGCGCGAGACATAATCCGGAAAAAAAATAGCGCAAATTTTTCTGCGCACGAACCTTTTTATGAGATGACTGCTGTGGGTGGTCTGCGCTGATGTATCGCTTTCGTGCGACAGCTATGCAGGGCTATCTTCTGGTCGCCATTCTGGCAGCGATTGTTTTGAGCGTTACCTTCATCACCACCTTTTCCCTGTACAGGACTGCTCTTGAAGGGCAACGCGCCCGTCTGGTGGAAACCGCCCAGAGTCAGGCCCGACTGATGGAAGCTATTGCGCGTTTTGATCGCATTCACGCGGTACATGATCCGGATAGACCTCCCTTTGAATCAACCTTAAGCCAAATCAGGGATGCGCATGAGAATTTCAAAGGATTCGGCGAAACAGGCGAATTTACCCTGGCCCGACGGGAAGGAAATCAAATCGTCTTTCTATTAAGCCATCGTTTTGCTGATTTGAATAAGCTTCACCCTGTGGCTTTTGACTCAAAGAAAGCAGAGCCGATGCGGCGGGCTTTGCGGGGTGAGTCCGGATCAATGATAGGTCTGGATTATCATGGAGATATTGTGCTTGCCGCCTATGAGCCCGTAGCACAACTTAACCTGGGCGTCGTTGCCAAGATCGATATGGCGGAGGTTCGTGCGCCATTCATCAGGACGGGGTCACTGGCCATCTTCATTGCATCCATTCTCATCTTCATTGGTGCATGGCTGTTCCGGCGCATCACCCATCCCATGCTCAAACGTCTCGAAACAAGTGAAGAGCGGCTGAAGATTGCAACAGATGGAACCCATGAAGGCTTTTGGCTCTGGGATATCAAGACGGAACACAGTTGGTTTGCACCCAACTTCAAATCGCTATTGGGATACGCTAAGGATGAAGCGTTTCCTGAAGAATTCAGCACCTGGGAATCCAGAATTCATCCGGAAGACAAGGAGCGGGTTCTCGAGTCGCTCAAACAGCACCTTGAAAACAATGTTACCTACGACTGCGATCATCGCTTGAGGATGAAATCCGGCGAATATAAATGGTTCAGAGATCGTGGTGTCGCAGTAAGGGATGATTCCGGCCAGCCTATACAGATGGGGGGCTCGATTCAGGACATCAACGATCTCAAGCAGGCTGAAGAACAACTTAAGCTGAGAAACGAAGAGCTTCAGAAGCTCTCCCTGCACGACTCACTGACCGGTATTGCAAACCGGCGCATGTTCGATCGTTTGCTGGAAATCGAATGGGCCCGTGCGCAGCGCAGCAAACAAATGCTTTCACTTCTGTTTATCGATATCGATTTTTTCAAGCAGTACAATGACCATTATGGCCATCAAGCGGGGGATGCCTGCCTGAAACAGATCGCCAAGACCTTGAGCTTTATAGCCAGGCGGCCTGCCGATCTGGTGGCCCGTTATGGCGGCGAGGAATTTGTTGTGTTGCTGCCGGAAACAGCGGAAGAGCATGCGCTTCGTTTGGCTCAGCTGTGCCAAAGTGCAGTGGTCGAACAAGACATTCCGCATGAGGCATCAGCGGTTAAGGATGTCGTGACCATCAGTGTCGGTGTCTGCTCTGTGGAAGTCACTGCCGGGATGCAAGCGAAGGCGCTTATTGAAGCTGCTGACAAGGCGCAATATCAAGCCAAGAAAAATGGCCGGAATCGGGTGGAAGTCCTTTAACTGGATGGCCTTCTCAATGTGCGGCAGGTGAAATGAATTTCTTACAACACCAATTGATTGGAGATGAAACGATGAGAAAGAATATTCCTTTTGCGCTTTTGGCTGCCCTTGCCCTGATGGCTGCAGGCTGTTCACCGGAAATAGGCAGTGAAGGCTGGTGCAAGCAGATGAAAGAAAAATCAAAAGGGGATTGGACAGCAACTGAAACCAAGGATTATGCTAAACACTGTATTTTTTAGTAATTTCGGTGGATATTGCTGTGCAGATCAGTGGGGATGATATAAATGCCGGCTATCAATTATTTGCAACAGGTGCGATTTAGATGAAGAAGGCTATGAAGAAGACATTCAAATTGGTTGCTACAGGGTTCCTCGCCGCTGTATTTCTCGGCGTTGTTTATTTCTCCTATGTTGCCTATGAGCAACGCCAACAACGGATCACCCATGCTGAAGCTGTTGAAGCAGCCAAGCAGCGGGAGTTGGCACTTTTTCAGCAGCGCATGCTGGAGGAGCAGCAGCGCGAGCAGGAAGCCCAGCGACAGAAGGCCATTGAAGACGAGTTAAGACAAGCGGAGGAAGAACGCAAACTCACTTTTGAATATCGAAGCCGTCAGAGCGAGATTGCCAGAGAGGAGCAGCGCAGGAGAGAACAGCAACAAAAAGAAGAGCAGGAGAAAAATAAGAATATCGCCTGGGAAAGATATTATACCCTGCCGGAACAATGCAAAAATCCGGCAAGCAAAAGTAAAAAAGATTGGTGTTTCAAGCATCTAGTAGAGGCAAAACTCAAATTCGATCAATTGTGGGCCAAAGGATTGGAAGCCAAATAAATATGCTTTGCCGGCGTTTTGTGTAATACGCCAAGGCTGGATGTATGGCGTTCCGAATTCATCACAACAAGGACAGGTTTGAAAGCCGGGGGTGTACCCCAGCGATGCATGCTGCATGTGTCGGAGGCTGAATGAATAAGGTGTTGGTCCTTGGCGGTTACGGAAATTTCGGGCAAACGATTTGCCTTCTTCTGGCACAGGATGCAGACATCAGACTGCTGATTGGTGGTCGTGACGGGGCTCGGGCGGCCGACTTTGCTGCTTCGTTCGACAATAAAGTCACAGGCATTGCCATCGATGCGCAGGCAGTTGATCTGGCCGGGCGCTTGCAAAACTTAGGCGTGGATACGCTGATCCAGACGGCCGGACCTTTTCAGGGACAGAACTATGCGGTGGCAGAGGCGTGCATAAATGCACGCTGCAATTATATCGATCTTGCCGATGGTCGGGATTTTGTGGATGGAATCAGCTCGCTCGATGCCAGGGCAAATGCTGCAGGAGTGCTGGTGACGAGCGGAGCCAGTTCGGTGCCGGCACTGACCTCTGCTGTTGTCGATCATTTCCTGTCCGAATTTAAAGAGCTGCATGAGATTCGCCATGGTATCAGTGCAGGTGGCCATACACCGGGACTGGCAACCATGCAGGGTGTGCTTGGTTATTGCGGCAAGCCGTTTCTGCGTCTTGAAAACGGTGAGTGGGTGACAACATACGGCTGGCAGGATTTGCATCGTTACCGCTATGCAGCGCCTGTGGGAAGCCGTTGGCTGGGCAGTTGTGACGTGCCCGATCTTGAAATCTTTCCCAAGCGCTATCCTGATGTCAGGAGCGTCGTGTTTCATGCAGGCGTTGGTAATCCCGTCTCGCATCTTTCCACATGGGCCATATCAGGACTGGTGCGCGTTGGTTTGCTAAATAGCCTTGCGCCATTGGCCCCGGCATTCAGGCGGGTGAACCGCTGGCTTGAACCGGTAAGCCCGGATGTGAGTGCCGTGCATGTCGAAATGCGTGGTATCGGCCTTGATGGCAAAGCTCACAGCCGTATCTGGCAACTGATCGCTTTTGACAATCACGGGCCGCAAATCCCCTGCGGCGCGGCCGTTGCGCTGGCACGGAAACTGGCAGCCGGAAAGGTGGGGGTGAAAGGTGCAGGGCCCTGCGTTGGCTTGCTTACGCTGGAAGAATACCTCGGCGCACTTGCGCATCTGCATATCAAGCAGGTGATGCTGTAAAACCTTGCAGGCCGGCCTGTACGGGAATCAATATCTGGAGTCTTTCAGGTGCCTGGTCAAGAAACGGTCGAGTTGGTTGGCGAAGCCATCCGTTTCAATTACTTCGGCGGCTAGCGGGATGGCCTCAGCGATTCAGAAGAGTCAGGCGATATCGTGGCAATGCTTGTGAAGCGTTTAATCGGGGAGTTCAGCACACATAGTGTCCATGATGTACACTGGTTGTGTTGATCCCAACTCGCGCGACGGATTCTGGTCGAGATGGTTGGTAACAGCGCTTCGCGGAGGGCCGAAAAGTGATAAATAACCGGTTGAGTATCAACGAAGCATCACGGGTGTTGCTGCTTTTTGCTTTGCTTATCACATCAGGCTGTGTGAGCAGCGGAGGTCTCGATCGGGGAAGGGGGCTGCAGGCTCTGGTCGATAGCCAATGGGCTGCGTACAAGGCCGACAAGGGGGTGACCGCAGGTGGACTTGCCCTGTATATCGTCGCGCCGGACGGCAGCTATTCTGCATCCTCCGGGCTCGGCGGTGCAGCAGTTCCCGGGCTTCACTTCAGGATCGCGAGTAACACGAAAACCTTTACCGCTGCCGGGATCATGCTTCTCTACCAGCAAGGCCGGCTCAATATCGATGATACGATCACCTCGCTTATTAAGGACAAGGGAATTCCCTACATACCCGATATCCCCGCATATGCCATACCGTACAAGAGCAGTATCACCATCAGGCAGCTCCTGAGCCATACTGCCGGTGTATTCGACAGTACCAATGACAACACGCCCGAGGCGTGCCCCGTCCCCTATGCAGGGAAGATTTACGAGGAGTACGTGCTCAATGATCTCGGCCTGAGTGACCACACCTTCACCTTTGATGAATTGGTCGGCGTGAACGCGACCTGCCAGCTTTCCTATTATCCACCGGGTGGTGGCTACCACTATTCCAACATCGGATATAATCTGCTTGGCAAGATTATCGAGCGCGTATCCGGTTTATCGTATGTGGATTTCATCAGCCAGAATCTGGTGACGCCAAACAAGCTGACGCAAACAAGCCTGCCATATCTCGGTACCGATAAAGCAATCCCTGCGCCTTATGCAGAAGGTTATCGAAGATTAAACGGGGATTTTGTGATCTGCACACAGGACAACCTTTCAGGCCAGGTCGCAGAGGGTAATATCATCTCGACCCCTGCGGATCTTGCCCGCTGGGTGAAGCTTCTGGTAACCGGGCACTCAGGCGTAACCAAGCCGTATGCCGACATGATGCTTGCCTGTGGCCGGCAAGGGAAAGATTGCTACGGCCTCGGCGTGTTTTACCGCAAGAACCTGGGATATGGTCATAACGGCGCTCACCAAGGTTATCTCTCGCTCATGCTATACAATCCGGATGATGATGTGGCGCTTATCGTGTTCTCCACCATCGTTGACAGCGATCATCTGAAAGACGAGATGACAGTCCAGATGAGGGTTGCCTCTAGGGCGAGGCAAATTCTTGGCTTCAGCGCTTATTGAAGCTGCGGACAAGGTTCAATATCGAGCCAGGAAGAAAGGGCGCAACCGGGTGGAAGTCCTTTCATTGAAAGTATCATTTCATTCTTGATTTAGATTTCCATGAGGATGAATGGGCTTCGAGATACCGGGATGCAGAACGGGTTTTCTTACTGGATGAATGACCTGTTTATTGCTTGCGCTTGATATTGTAATACTGACAATCAGGATACCTGACACATACCGGGCCGTTTGCCGGTTGTGCATCGCTGCATACAAAGGATTTACGCATGACGAGCAGCATCAAACAGCTTGAGTTCATCGGCCTGCTGACAGATGTCGTGGAAAACGTTCCCATCCGCATCTTCTGGAAGGACAGGGCGGGGCACTATCTCGGGTGCAACACGCTGTTTGCCAGGGATGCCGGTCTCTCGCATCCGGCTGAACTGATCGGCAAGACCGATTACGATATGGGCTGGAAGGATCAGGCCGAGCTCTACCGCGCCGACGATGCCAGCGTCATGGAATCGGGAATCCCAAGGCTCGATTATGAAGAGCCACAGACCACACCTGACGGAAAGGACATCTGGTTGCGCACCTCCAAGGTGCCGCTGCGCAATGCCCAGAATGAAGTGGTCGGAATTCTTGGCGTTTACGACGACATTACCGTACACAAGAGGACTGCAGCGACAATCAGCCGCATGAACAATCTCTATAACGCCATGATTCAATGCAGCCACGCCATCACGCACAGCAGCAGCGGAGGCGAACTGTTTCCGAAAGTCTGTCGCGATGCCGTGGAATTCGGCGGCATGAGGATGGCGTGGATTGGTTTGGTGGATGAGGCAAGCCGGAGGGTCAGGCCGGTAGCTGCATTCGGTGCCGGTATTGATTATCTGGAGGGGGTCGAGATTTCGGTGGCGGCAGAAGATCCGGCCGGACGCGGGCCAACCGGGACCGCCATTCGCGAAAATCGTCCCTACTGGTGTCAGGATTTTCTCAATGATCCGCTTCTTGCACCCTGGCATGAGCGCGGCACCAGATCAGGTTGGCGTGGCTCCGCTGCACTTCCTTTGCTTCGTGCAGGTAAGGTCATCGGGGCATTTTCCCTGTATGCCGGCGAGGCCAATGCCTTC
>Ga0210013_1001734_pt1 | contig 12575 bp, 9 predicted proteins | sample CryGeymeta201506_FD_185553 | JGI IMG/M metagenome (GOLD analysis project Ga0210013, IMG submission 185553) | Groundwater microbial communities from Crystal Geyser aquifers in Utah, USA - Crystal Geyser metaG 2015-06 (SPAdes) (version 2) | ecosystem: Environmental > Aquatic > Deep subsurface >...
AATCCTAGCAAGCGGAACGACAAAATACTCGATCGATCTACAATCTGCCCCGCTAGCTGAAATACGGCCGCAATGAGCACGACGTACATCAGGGCGCCCGGCACCGCAAAATCTACATACCCCCGCGTAAGCACGGTTGTTGGAGAATCGATCGGTGGTAATCCGAACCGTGCATTGACCGATTCATCAGTGCACTGGAATTCATTTAGCACCCGCCCCTTATTAGGCAAAACAAGCCGAGGAACAGCGGTAAGAACGTTATAGGCCAAACACCTACCCAGCATGAGATGTCCAGGAATTGCTTCCAGTTGTCCAAGATACCCAGGCAACGTCCCCGGACGAGCCATCGCGACCCCCGACAATTGAGTACCCAAGGTATCACTGCCCTCAAGCAGGATCGCTGCTGACCGGTCAATCCGATCTACCAATGGCGACTCTTCGCCTAGTTCCCACGTGGCCACACGAAGCGCTGTGAATCCTCCTATCCCAACCATGAGCATGGTTAACATCGCTCCAACCAGGATGGCCTTCTTTGGATTCGCGAGTGGCCCCAACGGTCGAAAGAACCTGCGGATGGCCGGCCGTGCAAGCGACACAAAAACCAACGCCACAAAGAGAGCGAAGATCAAATTTCTGCGCCCCATTATGGCGAGCGAGATCGTCGCCCCACCCAGAACGATGAGATAACACAAACGCCTCGTACTGCGTTCCGCCCGGTTCGCAACGGCATAAACGAGCACGGGAACAATCGCAGGCAATATGGACCCAGCGATCCCTCCGAGTACCGTAATCTCCCCTTCTTGTCCGGATATGACCCCCATATACCCAAGGCTGCCTGAGGCAAACGCTCCGCCAACCAGCAATAAAACAACCGCAATGAATACCACATCTTCACGGCGAAGTACGAGTTGTACGGACCCAGATATGCGGCTGATCGGGTGAATTATACCTTCGACAAGAACAAGCATCCCTCCCGCAAGATAGGCCGTCATCAAGCCAAGGCTTAGATAATCACGATAACCATCAATAGCGAACGGACCAACGTAGGATCTGACTGGTGCACCCGGATTTGCTGCCCAATACAGCGCCGCGATACTGGGTCCAAGAATATAGCCGATCATCACGGAGAGGTTAAAAAACGAAAAGGCGTTCAAATGTTCCGGTGATCTGAGTGTTCGGAGCACCACGCGAGTCGTGAGTAGAACGCCAAAACCAAGTAGCACGTAAAAGGCGGGAGCGATGCCCCTGGTCAAACCACTGACACAGCCAAGGGCTAACAAAAGCCATCCTTCACGTAGTCTGTGGCGGTTTATCTTGAGACGTGGCATCTCTACGATGTCTTTCAGACGCGCTGGAAAATACTGCAATGAATGGAATAACTACTTGGATCCCAACTGTCACTTTACCGCCACGGCAAGCAGGTTCTGCGAAAACACGGCTTTGCGATCGAAGGCGCCGGTCTCGACCGCCATGTACGACAATAACCCGGCTCGAATGCCCGCCCACAGGATGGCGCGGATCAAGCTCTTGAGGCCATGCGGAACTGGGCGGTCCTCGAAGCAGGCCACCTGTGAAAAGCCGCTCGCGCGAAGCAGTTGATCGACTGATGTGCGCGTGAGTGCTAGTTCGTGGGTGAAATCCCCGTGTCGCATCCGGCCTCCAAATGGGCCCTCCGCATTCGGGGCATGGATGATCCAGCGTCCACCGGGTTTGAGCACACGACGTACCTCGTCGACCAGTAGGATCATCTCGTCCTTGGTGAAGTGTTCAATCAGATCGAAGGCGACCACAACATCCAGCGAGGCGTCCGGGGTAGCGTGAAGGGTCGCCACTACATCGCCCTCGCTTACGCCGCCGATACCCAGTGCCGCCGCCGCCACCACCTGCTCATGGGATCCGTCCACGCCCCGCGCGTTGCGGTAACCCGCCTGTTGCAGGGCGTAGAGCAAGGCGCCATGGCCACAGCCCAGTTCCAAGATGGCGGCATTCCTCTCCTCGGGGAAATGGCGCGCGATGATGCGTCGGAAATACGGCAGACGCGGCCCCAAGCCATCGATGGTCCTCGGCGCCAGAGATTGGTGCCGGGCACTCACATAGCCGGCATAGATGCGCTCGCGGTAGATGTTTCTAGTATCAGTAGACATTGCTCACCCTCCTCCATACCCCACGCATGAATGGCCATGGATCGGCGATCTGTGCCAAGAGACCCAGCACCGACATGCGCACCAAGGCGCTTGCCTTGCGCAACAAGTAGGTCGTTATCATGGCGTCCATCATCGCCGCGCCCCATACCCATGCATCGCCCGCTCGATCACGGCGGCGAGCATCGGCTCGTTGAAGTGGTTGTTGCGCAGCGCCCGCTCGTGACCGGAGCGGGCAATCGACTGGCGCAGAGGTTCGTCTTCCAGCAAGTGCTTGCAGACCGCAGCGCACTCTTGCGCGTCCTTCCAGAAGACCGCTTCGCGGCCTTCCTCGTAGAGCACCAGATGCTCGGAGGTGCGCTCCGCGCAGAGTAGCCCGCCCAGCGCGGGAATTTCGATGCTCCGACTCGTATGCAGATCGCGGTTGCCTTTGGAAAGTAAACCCAGGCATATCCTGGCCGACAGGATCGCGGCGGCATATCGATCGTCGTCATAAATGCCAGGACCGCGCCAGTGCGGCGCAATCAGTTGCCATTCAGGGGCCTTTTGCCAGCGATCACCCCAGATGGAAAGCGACACGCCGCGGCGGATGAGCTCCACCATAAAGGGGCCGCGCTCCGGCATCCATGTGCCAATGAACGACACCTCCGAAGCGTAGTGTTCCTGGACCTCCGGATCGATCAGTCGCGGCCGATGCGCTTTTTCATCGGCCGTATACCAGACTCGCATCGCGTCACGAGCACCCAGGCGTTTTGCCAGAGCAAGGCTTTCTTCTCGGGCAATTGCAAGTAGGCTGTATCGGGGCAAGGCGTCTCGATAAAGCCGGAAACGCATTCCGTCTCTCCCTGCGAACGGATTATCGTTGGTGTAATTGACGATTGGCACGTTTAGCGACCCCAACCGACGCAGCAGCACCGGCCCGAGGAACTCGCCCTGGTTGACGAAGATCAGCGCCGGCCGGGCGGCGAACACCGCCGTGAGAAGCGGCCGGTTAATGCGCATCTCGAAGCCGAGGCCGCCGGTGTGCCACGCCCAGCGCGACACCCACTTGGAACGGCCAAGCCACTCCCACGGGTCAATAATTGTCACCTCATGACCGAGGCGTTTCAGCGCACTCGCTCGGTGCAACGAGGTGCCCTGTCCAGGGCCGCTATAGGCGATACGCATCGTCAACAACTTCTCATGCAGAAAAGACGAGAATCCTTTTGCGAAACAGCGACGTATTCGCCGCCCCAACGGGTCGGCGAGGGACGACTTAGAGGTTCCTCACCGCACATAGACTTTTCTCAATGCCAGATTCACCAGCGGGTAAGGATTGATGGCCTGCACGAAGCTCGCGGCCGGCCCGACGCCGAGCAGGGGTGCGGCGGCATTCAGGGTATAGACCGCCATACCCGCATCCATGAGCAGCAGTGCCAGGCCGGCCGTGGCTACGCTGCCGGTCCAGGTGAGTAACAGTGCCGCCACGCCTAGCGCCGCGGCGGAGACCATGACGAAGACACCGGCGGCGCGCAGGTGGCGGTTGGCCGCCTTGAGCACGATCAACGCGCCGTACCACAGGACGCTGGCGACCGCCGACGTGAGCAGCCAGGCGAAGAGCCACGGCTCCATCGCGACCTTGCCGTGGGTCCATACATCGAGGATAAGGCTGCCGAACAGGGCAAGACCGGCGGAGGCAACGAGTGCCAACCACAACCCGGCGCGTAGTGCATGTAGGAACAACGACTGGAGCAGCGCACGATTTCCAGCGCCGTAAGCGGTCGCGAGTTCTGGCTCTGCGGCGTGGCTCACCGCGAGCACCAGTTGCAGCGCGAGCCGCGTGAGGGTTCGTAGCGTGGAGAACACGACCACCGCCAGCGGGCCGAGTACAGTACCCACGACCAAGACCATGCCCTGAATATTCAGCGCCTGCGCCAGGGGAATGGCCATATTTGCAAGCGCCGGTTTGAACAGCCGGCGCAGCTCACGCTTGCGTGCATGGCTCAAGCCAAAACTCAGCCAGTGGTGCCGACGAACCAGCAGCACGGCAAACCCCGGCGTGGTCAGCGCCCGCACGCCAAAGAAGGTCGCCGCCGCGGCGACCGGCCCGCCACCGGCAAGCACCGCAATCCAGATGCCGGTGAACTGCACTAACCGGGTAGTGCTGTTCAGCCCCACGTGGAGGGCGTAATCACCACTGGCGCGGAAGCCCGCATGGTTGACGCCATCGGGCAGGCGCACGAAGACCTCGGCCGCCAGCAGCCATAGCACCCAGCGTGCTTGTTCCCCCCCCATCTCGGAAAAGGAGAACCACCTCCGCAACGGCAACTGCCAGAGCAACCCGGCGCTCAGCAACAGGCCGACGGCGGCAATGAGGTACACCAGGACACCGAGGCTCTGGAACACCGCCAGCGCGCCGGGACGATCGCCGCGGGCGACGCGGGCGGTCATGTCGTTGCCGGCGGACTGCGAGAAACCGAGGTCGGTCATCGACAGGTACGCCGGAATGGCGAAGAGGATCAACCACTCGCCATAGAGCTGCGTGCCCCAGGCGTGCAGCAGAATGGGCACGCCGACTAATTGGACGACGATGGTGACGCCCTGGTTGTAGACATTGGCGCCCAAGCCATTGCGCAAGCGCCTCAGCAGCGTCACGTCCACTCAGGGTTCCTTGAAGAAAGCTGTCACTGGCCCGTCAACAAAGCTGAATGCACCGGCGATTGGACCATGACTCATGACTCACCATCCGGCATCGTATTGGCGTCTGTTTCGCAAAACGATTACATAGCCAGTTGGTTGCCCACTTACGCAACCGCATTCTGGCGATCAGTCGCGCTTCCCGACCGAATCACGGCCAGCGTCGAGGCACCCATCAGGGCAAGCATCGCGGTTAGCACGACGACGAGACTCCGCTTCGGTTTGCTCTTCTTCTCCGGCACCACCGCGCCGTCGAGCACCTGTATCGTCGGGGAGTCCTTCGCCTCCTGCATCTTGACCAGCTCGTATTGCTGGGTGAGGAGTTCGAAGACGGTCTCCTGGACCTTGACGTCGCGCAGGAGGCGGCCGTAGCGAAGGCCGAGGTCAGGGATCTTTTGGGTGGGGAGGAAGATGTCGCCAGCGCTACGCTCGCCCTGTCCCTGTTCCATGTCGCGGATGCGGGACTGGATCTCGGTGATCTGGGTCTGGACGCGGTCGACGTCGGCGTTGTTGCCCGAGGCGAAGCGCTGGGTAACGCCGAGCTGAACCTGAGCGGCCATGAGCTCTCCCTTGAGGGCGCCCAGGAGGTCAATCATCGCCTTCGCCTGCTCGTCCACTTGGATCGCGCCGTGCTTCTCTTGAAAGGCGCGCAGGGCGTCCTCGGCGTTCGCGAGGTCTTTGTTCACCTGCACGAGGCGCTCTTCGAGGAAGAGCCGCTGGCGCGACGCCTCGGTGATGTTGAGGTGGCGCGAGAGCTGGTCGAGCTGGTCCACGAAGGCGTTGGCGATGGCGGCGGCGCGTTCCGGGTCGTGGTCGTCCACGGAGAGGGTGAGGATGCCGCTCTTCTTGTCCACCTGGGCGTCGAGGTTGGCGAGGAGCTTCTTGCCGGCGTCGACACGGTACTTGGTGTCGTAGATTTCTTGGAGCTTGAACTGGTCGAGGATGCGGTCGGTAACCGCGCGCGAGCTCAGCATCCCGACCATAAGGTCGGCGTTGGTGGCGCCGCCGAGGGAAGCGCCAGCGAGCGACGCGAGGCCACCAAGCTGGCCAGCGAGGGCCGCGGCGAGGCCGCCGCTCGACTGTTCCTTCGGCGGCAAGATGCGCGCGGTGGCGGTGTAGGTCTTGGGGAGGATGAAGCTGACGATCGCCGCGATCACCGCCGCGGCGAGGGTGGTGGTGAGGATCATCCGCCGGTGGCGGACGAGGACGCGCCAGTATTCGCGCAGGTCGATCTCGTCTTCCTCCCACGGTGGTGGATAGGGAGGGTAGGGGTACGGCACCGCCCCCGCCGGCGCGCCACGCCAGCCCGGCGGGGATGCGGGCGCGCCACCGGCCTCGCCCCCTTCGCCCTGGGCGGCGCGCGGCGGGGCGGCCTCGGAATCAGGCACCTGGGGATCGGCGGGCACGATGGGCAGCAGGGCGAAGGGGGTCCCACGCCGACCGGCTGGGCGGGCGATGCGGTGGCTCAACCAAGGGGCGGAAGTGTAGGGACTCCAGAGCGGACAGGGAAGGGCGAAGGCGAGAAGCCGGGAGCGGGAGAGCCCCCAGCCAACGTGGTGTTCCGATCCATCTCAATCCACCCGAGCCCCTACCCCGCCGATCGACCGAGGAGCCCGTCGGCCTGGCACCCGATCGACTGCGAAGAACGGGGCCCGATCCGGGGCCGAGATCCGCCTCCGCTCGTCGCGATCGACCACGTCCGATCGATGCTAAGAAGCACAATGGCCCCGCGCCCGCCCCCGGGGCGCAGGGTGTGCTCCACAGCCGGCCCGCACCGCCGCGACCGCCGTCGCTACCGGCTACTCGCGCCGCGGCGGCGTCTCCATTGCGCCGGTCGCCGCGTGGCTCTGGGTGGCGAGGCGTGTGGCCGCCTCGGTCTCGCGGCTGGCGGCGAGCTCCTCCAGTTGCTGGTTCAGCGCCGCGGCCTCCTTGGCGAGCGCCACGTTCTCGCGCCGCAGGCGCCTGACCTCCACCTCGCGGCGGAGCTGCTCCACGGTGTGGCCGAACCAGACGAGGATAAAGGCGCACACGAAGGCGAGAACGAGAATGGCGAAGGTGGGCAGGGGCGGGCTGGCGAAGTGGAGATCGACCACGGGGAGGTCGAGGCGCAAGACGTAGAGGTCGGTATTCGAGGTGAGAAAGAGGGTCAGCAGGCAGACCACGGCAAGGAGGTAGAGGTAGCGCAGGAAGTACATCGCGTCTCCAAAGGGCGGAGCGGCCGGCGGCCGTTCGGGTGCGCCCGTTGTAGCGCACACGCGCCACCGCGCAAAGGCGGCCCCGACCGGCCCGCTCCCCGGCGATCCGCACACCGCGCGGCCCCCCGCTCGGGCCAACATCGCCGATCGGAATCGGCCCCTCCCGGAGGACCGGGACCGCGCGGCGATCTCCCCCTGCCTCGCGGTAGGTAGCGCCCTACAGCGCCAGCATCCGCTCCAGGGCCACCCGCGCCCAGTGTTTGTCCACCTCGGGAACGGTCACCCGGTTAACGATCGCGCCGGCAGCGAGCTGCTCCAGGGTCCAGGTGAAGTGGGGGAGGTCGATGCGGTACATGGTCGAGCAGAAGCACTGCATCGGGGCGAGGAAGTCGATCCGCAGCTCCGGGTGGTCGTGGGCCAGGCGGCCGACGAGGTTGAGCTCGGTGCCAATGGCGAAGTGGGTGGTCGGCGCCGCCCCCCGGATCTGCTGGACGATGAACTCGGTGGAGCCGTAGGCGTCGGCCAGTTGCACCACCTCGCGGCTGCACTCGGGGTGGACCACCACCACCACCGCCGGGTCGGCGGCCCGCGCCATCTGAATGTGCTCCGACCGGAAGAGCTGGTGGACCGAGCAGTGGCCGGCCCACAGGATCACCCGCGCCCGCGCCAGGGTGGCCGCGCTATTGCCGCCAAGCTCCTGGTCCGGGTCCCACACCACCATCGCGTCGTCCGGGATCCCCATGGCGGTGGCGGTGTTGCGGCCGAGGTGCTGGTCGGGAAAGAAGAGGACGCGCGGCCGTTGGGCAAAGGCCCAGGCGAGGACGCGGCCGGCGTTGGAGGAGGTGCATACGGTACCGCCCCGCTCGCCGCAGAACGCCTTCAGGTCGGCGCCGGAGTTGATGTAGGTGATCGGGGTGATGGTTGCGCCGCCGAGTTGCTCGTCGAGCTGCTCCCAGCAATCGACCACCTGCTCGAAGCTCGCCATCTCCGCCATCGAGCAGCCGGCGGAAAGATCCGGGAGGACCACCTGCTGGTGCGGCTGGCGGAGGATGTCCGCCACCTCGGCCATGAAGTGGACGCCGCAGAAGACGATCAGCTCTGCCTCTGGGCGGTCGGCCGCCGCCTGGGCGAGTTTCAGGGAGTCGCCAAGAAAGTCGGCGTAGCGGACCACCTTCTCCTGCTGGTAGTGGTGGCCGAGGATCACCGCCCGCGCGCCCAGCGCCGCGCGCGCCGCGCGCGCCCGGGCGTGCAGCTCCGCCTCGGGAACTAGGGCGAGATCACGAATGGCGAGATCGACGGCGGGCACGGCGGTGAACTCCAACGAAGGCGCGAAAAAGCAGGGTTTTGGAATGTAGGAGCGGGTTTGTGGCAAGTCAAAGCTGGCCGTGGAAAGGCGAAGCCAGCCCCAAAGCGCAAAAAAAACGGCCCCCGCCAGAGGGGCGGGGGCCGTCGTCTTGCAGCCACGGGGAACCGGAACTCAAGCCGGTCGGACTGCCTAGCAGTCGTAGTAGAGATAGAACTCGTACGGGTGCGGCCGCATGGCAACCGGGTCCGCCTCGTTGATCCGCTTGTAGTCGATCCACGCGCGGATCGTCTCCTCGGTGAAGACGTCGCCCTTGAGGAGGAAGGCGTGGTCGTTCTCGAGGTTGTTGAGGGCGGCGTGCAGGGAGCCCGGCATGGAGGGGATCTGCGCCAGCTCCTCGGGCGGCAGGTCGTAGAGGTTCTTGTCCATCGGCTCGCCCGGATCGATCTTGTTCTCGATCCCATCCAGCCCCGCCATGAGCATCGCCGCGAAGGCGAGGTACGGGTTGCAGGTGGGATCGGGGAAGCGCACCTCGACCCGCTTCGCCTTCGGGCTCGGCGAGTAGGTGGGAATCCGGAGGGAGGCCGACCGGTTGCGCGAGCTATACGCCAGCGACACCGGCGCCTCGTACCCGGGAACCAGCCGCTTGTACGAGTTGGTGGAGGGGTTGGTGATCGCCGCCAGGGCCGGGCCGTGCTTGATGATCCCGCCGATGTAGTGGAGGGCTATCTGCGAGAGGTTGGCGTAGCCGTCGCCGTAGAACAGCGGCTTGCCACCCTTCCAGATCGACTGGTGGGTGTGCTGACCGGTGCCGTTGTCACCAAACAGCGGCTTCGGCATGAAGGTGACGCTCTTGCCGTTGCGCCGCGCCACGTTCTTCACGATGTACTTGTAGAGGAGCACCTGATCCGCCATGTGCAGGAGCGGCGAGAAGCGCATGTCGATCTCCGCCTGGCCGGCGGTGGCGACCTCGTGGTGCTGGCGCTCGACGGTGATCCCACACGCCTCGAGCTGGAGGACCATCTCGGAGCGCAGGTCCTGCTGCTGGTCGATCGGGGCGACCGGGATGTAGCCGGCCTTCTTGCGGATCTTGTGGCCGAGGTTCGGGCACTCGTCCGCGTCGGTATTCCACTCGGCCTCCTCCGAATCGAGGAAGTAGTACGAGGAGTTCTCGGTGGTCTTGTAACGGACGTCGTCGAAGATGAAGAACTCCAGCTCCGGCCCGAAATGGGCGGTGTCGCCGATGCCGGTGGACTTCAGGTACGCCTCCGCCTTGCGAGCGATGGAGCGCGGGTCGCGCTCGTACCCCTCCCCGGAGATCGGGTCGCGGATGTCGCCCACCAGCGACAGGGTCGGCTCCTCGCAGAAGGGGTCGATCATCGCGGTGGACGGATCGGGCATGACCAACATGTCGGAGTTGTCGATGTTCTTCCAACCGCGGATGGAAGAACCGTCGAAGCCAAGCCCCTCCTCAAAAACCGTCAGGTCGATCTCGTGCATCGGGACGGTGAAGTGCTGCCACTGGCCGATGAAGTCGCAGAACTTCACGTCCACCAGCTTGCAGTCATTTTCCTCCGCTAACTTCAGGGCTTGCTCTGGGGTCATGCCGATTTCTCCTCTGGGTGGTACGGGTCTGGAGTGCGTTTACCGCGTTCAGGGTGGCGGCAAGCTCTACCGCCACCCGGAGCTTCCCATCGTCAAATGGCGTCGCCGCCGCGTTCACCGGTGCGGATGCGGATCGCCTCCTCCACCGGCAGGACGAAGATCTTGCCGTCGCCGATCTTGCCGGTCTTCGCCGACGCCTCGATCGCCTCCAACACCTGACTGGTGAGGTCATCGGGGACCACCACCTCCAACTTCACCTTGGGGAGGAAGTCGACCACGTACTCGGCGCCACGGTAGAGCTCGGTGTGACCCTTCTGGCGGCCGAACCCCTTGACCTCGCTCACCGTGATCCCCATCACCCCCACCTTGTTGAGGGCCTCTTTCACCTCGTCGAGCTTGAACGGCTTGATGATCGCCTCGATCTTCTTCATCGCATCTCTCCTCTGGTGCCACGGCCCACGAAACTAGGTGGGGCACGGTAGCCTGGTTGGACTAAAAGGTGTAGCTCGCCTCCCCGTGCTGGCTCAGGTCGAGCCCCTCAAGCTCCTCCTGTTCCTCCAGCCGCAGCCCGACCACCGCCTTCACCACCAGCAGGATCCCCAGGGTGGCGACGACCGAGTAGGCGGCGGTGGCAACAACGCTGACGAACTGGATCCCAAACTGGTGCCATGCCGCCCCCGTGTCGGTGTGGAAGAGGAGCGACTGGACCGGCTTTCCCCAACCGGGCCAGGAGGCAAAGACGCCGGTGAGCAGCGCCCCCACCATGCCGCCGACGCCGTGGACGCCGAAGGCATCGAGGGCGTCGTCGTAGTGGAAGCGCCCCTTGAGCAGCACCCCGCTGTAGCAGACGGCGCCGCCGATGAGCCCGATGACGACGGCGCTCCCCGGCCCGACAAAGCCGGCCGCCGGGGTGATCACCACCATCCCCGCCACCAACCCGGAGGAGATCCCCAGGGCAGTGGGCTTGCCGGTACGCAGCCACTCCACCGCCGCCCACGACAACCCCGCCGCCGCCGGCGCCAGGAAGGTGGTGAGGAAGGCGAGGGCCGCGGTCTGGTTCGCCGCCAGCGCCGAGCCGGCGTTGAAGCCGAACCAACCGAACCAGAGCATCCCGGCGCCGAGCAGGGTGAGGGTGAGGTTGTGGGGCGCCATGGAGACACTCCCCAACCCCTTGCGCCGCCCAAGCACGATCGCAAAGGCGAGGGCCGAGAAGCCGGATGACATGTGGACCACCGTGCCGCCGGCGAAATCGAGCGCGCCGCGCTCAAACAGCCAGCCGCCCGCGCCCCACACCCAGTGGCAGATCGGCGCGTAGACCAACAACAGCCACAGGCCGGTGAACAAGACGTAGGCGGGAAAACGGATCCGCTCGGCGTAGGCGCCGGCGATCAGCGCCGGGGTGATTACCGCGAACATCGCCTGGAAGCAGACGAAGACCAGGGTGGGGATGGTGCCATTCAGGTTGTCCGGGGTGATACCGCGCAGAAAGAGGTAATCCACGCCGCCCACCAGGCCAAAGCCGCCCAGGTCGGTGCCGAAGGCGAGGCTGTAGCCCACTGCCATCCACAAGACCGGCACCAGGGCCATGGCGAAGAAGCTGTGGACCATGGTCCCGAGGACGTTCTTGCGCCGCACCATGCCGCCATAGAAGAGGGCAAGGCCGGGGGTCATGAAGAGGACCATGGCGGTGGAGATGAGCATCCAGGCGGTGTCCGCGGGGTTGAGGCTCGCCGCCTCCTCCGCCGCCGCTGCAGGCGCGACGAGGAAACACGGGAGGGCGGCGGAGAAAAGACGGGTGAGGTGGTATCGCGGTCGAAGGTGTGCCATGTCGATTTCCCGGTAGGTGCTGAAAGGTCCGCCCGGTGGGCGGGGAGGCGGCGTTACCGCCGATCGAATCCGCGGGTGGCCCATGCCGGACCCACGCGCGGGGAGGGTGGGCCGGAGGCAAGCCCAGGCAGGCGCCAGCCTCTGGCGGTTGGAGTGCGGCGCCGCCTACGGGAAGCGGACAATCACCTCCGTTGCCAGGGTGAACTGGCTATCCGTCAGCGACCCGTCGCCATCCATAAAGAGGTCGTCCGCGGCCTGGTCGTAGCGCGCCTCCAGCCGGCCAGTCATCGACTCGCCGAATGCCTGGTGGCCGGTGACGGTCGCCTCCCAGACGTCGGTGTCCAAGCCGCGGGCGCCGTCACGATCGCTGAAAAACTCCGCGCGCCCCGCCACCCCGAAGAGCTCAGTCAGCATCACATCCGCGTAAGCTGCCGCCCCCCACCAGACCCCATCGCCGCCATCCAGGGCGGCGTGCTCCTCACTCCCGTAGTCGAAGTTGAAGAGCAGATCGACGCGCTCACTCGGGGAGAAGCTCGCCACCAGGTCGAGCAGGCCGCGCATGTCACCCTCGTTGGCGGCTTGCTCGGCGCCGTACATACCGGCCGCGGACACGCTCCCCTTCTCGCCGAGCGGTACGGCCACCATCGCCATCAACGACTTCGAGTCGTTGTTGTCCTCGAAGTTGTCCCAGCCGTTGACGACCGCCCCCTTCAGCCCGATCCCGCCCACCTCGGTCGCGTACAAGAGACCGGTGTGGGTGAAGGGGATGGCGAAGCCAAAGAGGTACGAGCGCGAGTAGTTCATGTTGCTCGGCGACTCGATCACCTC
>Ga0210013_1001784_pt1 | contig 12330 bp, 5 predicted proteins | sample CryGeymeta201506_FD_185553 | JGI IMG/M metagenome (GOLD analysis project Ga0210013, IMG submission 185553) | Groundwater microbial communities from Crystal Geyser aquifers in Utah, USA - Crystal Geyser metaG 2015-06 (SPAdes) (version 2) | ecosystem: Environmental > Aquatic > Deep subsurface >...
CAAACTAGAATGCCTGTCAATTAAGCGACATCTCAACCATTTTGCTTTGCGGGCACAGCTATATCTCAAGGCCATTCGCGTGGCCTACGACGAGTTGCAAACTCTCAAGGCTGCGTAACATCAGTTAATAAAACGTGTGCGCCTGAACCCATCGTGAGGTCCCCTGCTATCTGGAAGATCCAAACCGCGTCGGCAGGACCTGCGAGCGTTACGTCAGAGTTTATTAAAACGCCGGTACTCCATTTGTAGAGTCCAGGGGCAAGGGTCTGACCGCTAAGATCTCCTGAGTATAGTTCGGTGGCATCAGGCAATGTTCGTCCAGCGGCGTCTGTATAGGCGGCTTCCATGTTGCTGACCGCTACGGTTAGTTTGGCAGGCGTAGGATCTGCATAGTCAGCCGCATATATTTTCCCGGTCACCAGCGATGAGGTTGAAAACATGCCCGAACTGTCCAGAATCAATCCAAATCCGGTTATGGCAGACGCGGCGATGGGGCTCACGCCGACATTTCCAGTGATGTGGGCAGCGCCGGTTGCTGTGGTGGCTGTTTTCGATAAAGTCGCAAAAGACGCGGCCGCGCCCAAGTCTACCGGCGCCGGGCTTGCAAAAGCCCGCGCCGTTTGCCCTGTGCCTAATGTGAGCGCAATGGCTAACGTGGCAATGACCAACAGGCGGAGTGTGTTACCAAGTGGATGATAGGTTAACTTATTCATATTGCATTCTCCTTCATGATCAATCATGCGCCGTAATCGGCGTATAAATTGAAACCGTACGCGGCTTCATAGACTCATCTTACAACGAACACTCCCCAGGCGCATCCTACGTCTGGGGAGTTTGTATCTCCGCCACTTTGGGGAGGACTATTGCAGAAACGGCAATGCTTTGACGACGGTGCAAAATGCTGACAGATTAAGTTTGCGCCATTTTTCTACTTTGCTTGCATTTTTCCAGCCAGCAGCCAAAACGCCAGAAGCGCAAGTGTCAAACTAGCGCCGGCAAGAGCATAAGCGCCGCGCGGAACAGCGCGGGCAACAGGAATGTCTTCTATCTGCGTCGGAGTCACTTCGAGAGCGGCATTAAACTGTGCCGCAGAAGTGTGAATTTTGGCGGTAAACGCCCGCGCCCAGGCCGAAGCCATTTTAGCGGCGAGCGCGGAGTCGGCAGAGTCGGCGTAAAAGTGCCAGCCGCCGTCGGATGGCTGGGAGAGAGTCAGCGTCCCGTCGCGCAGCGCTGCCACGTCCAGCCCTGATTCTTGCGAGACAGCGGCCAGCACCTCGTCCGACCAGGCAATTTCTTCCAATTTGCGGGCTTCGCGGTCGAGAAAATAGAAAATCTCGCGGTCGGGAAGGTTGGGCCAGGTTTGCTCCACGTTGAAATCCACGCTAATACTGGCGCGGGCGCGAAAATTTGGCGGGAAAACGGCGTAGGCGGCCAGGCCGAGCAGCCCGCCGAGCAGTGCGCCAAAAAGCCACAAGCGCCAGGCACGCAACAAGCGCAAAACATCGTCAAAGGAGGGGGGAGAGAGGAGAGTTTTCATGGTGGAAAAGTTCAAACGTCAGGAGACGTTGGAGTCCCGGGTGAATTTTCGGCGCAAATTCCAGGCGAGCAGGGGCGCGGCCAGTTTGCGCAGATAATATTTGGCGACAATCGGCGCAAAGAACGAGCCGCCATCGCGGTAGTGAACTTTGAGCATTTCCGGCCAGCAGCGGTCATCGGCGGCGATGGTTTTGCCGCCGGTGTGCAGGCGAAAGTTGGCCCAAGGCGCGCCCGGCAGGTAGCAGATTTCACTAAGACGCGCCAGGCGCACCCACAAATCATAATCCATGGCGAAGTAAAAAGACGGGTCGAGCGGCGCAGCCTGCCGCCACAAATCGGCGCGCCAGAAAGCGGCCTGTTGAGGAATGTGAACGTAACCGCGCCGCAAGCGCATCAGGTCGGTTTGAGCGGCGGCGAAACGCCCCTGCACGCGGTCGTTTTCGTCAATGAAATTGGCGTCGCCGTAGACCAGGCCGACTTGCGGGTTTTCCTGCAAGAATTTGACCGCCGCCGCAATCGCGCCGGGGTTGTAGGTGTCGTCCGAGTTGAGCCAGGCAAAGATTTCGCCGCTGGCGCGGGAAAATCCTTTGTTGATGGCGTCAGTCTGCCCCCGGTCGGGTTCGCTGACCCAGCCTGCCAGCCGGTTCTCGTAGCAGCGGATGATTTCCAGGCTGCCATCGGTCGAGCCGCCGTCCATGACAAAATATTCCAGGCACGGGTAGTCCTGCGCCAGCACCGAGCGCATCGTCCGCTCGAGGTAGCGCGATTGGTTAAAAGAGGGGGTGACGATGGAAACGAGTGGTGGCATCAACGGATTGGGTCAACGGATGGAAAACGGATAAGCGGATGAGAAAAATCAGGGGAAAATGGCAAGAGAATCGAGACCGTAGGAATCGGCGGCGCAGCGGTTAATCCAAAATTGCGGGTCGGGTTTGATTTCGCCCAGGCCGCCGGGGCTTTCAATGCCTTTCACCGTCAGATTGAGATGGCCCTGCTGGCGCTGTTGCTGAACTTCGGCGTCACGCAAATCCCAGTCGCGGGCATAGCCCTGCGCCTGCGGCAGGAAGCGCGCGTCGCGGGCGATGAACCAGATGGGGTAAGCCGTCAGCAAAAGCGCGGCAATCATCAGCAGGAGCGTGGCAAACGCCGCCGGAGGGCGCGCCAGCCGCCAGCCGAGCAAAACGCCCTCCAGCAAAATCAGCGCAGTCAGCAGGTATGCGGCGGGGAAGAGTGCCCGCGCTTCGGGGTAGCCAAAGCGGCCATAGACGTAGACGCTTGGGGTGACGAGGCTGGCGAGCAGGAGATAGGTCAGCGCGGCGGGGAGCAAAAAACTGGCGGCGGAGGGTTTTGGCGCGCCGGAAAAGCCGGTCAGCCCGGCGAAAAAACCAACGCCGAAGGTGAAAGCGGCGGGGAGCGGAAAGGAACGCAGTTGACCGAGGACAAAATCAGCGGCGAAGCGAAAAATGAGCGCAATGGATGCGAGCGTAAACTGACGTTCTGGCAGCATGGAAAGCCGCACAGCATTGCCGGGCGCCAGCAAGACGGCCAAGAAACCAAGCAGGGTGAACAACCAGGCAACACTGACGCCGGTAATTTCCCGCCGCTGTCTGCGCCGCAGAACGGCAAAAAACAGCCAGAGCGAGAGAAACGTCTAACCGCAATTAGATTGGGATAAGTACTCGGAAAGGGGGGATATGGCAGGATAGGTGCTTTCAGAAACCAATGCTGAAGGAAATGCCATTTTGTGGCTATCACCAGAAGTTGAGAGAAACTCTGGCGGAACCAATGATGAGAAAGGGCAGGCAAACTCCCCGAACAATATCGACAACGAACCCCAACAGCACTTGCGCCGCACGCCAGTGCAAGTGTAGCCGCCGGGTTGGTTCGTCGTCGCTGGACGGTGAGAGAGTTGCTCATCTATCCGCTCTTGTAGAGTGGGGCTGAAAAAACGGGGGCAAAACAATAAAAAACACCTGCCTGCCCGCGACTCTGGGCCAGGTCGGGGCTGCTCTTTGCGGTTTTTTACAAAAAACGCGCCGAAATCGGCGCGTTTTGGTTATCCCTAGCGGATTGTGGCTAGACCCGCTTCTGGGACTGCTACCACGAACTGCTGGATTACAAACAAAACCCCAACGCAACGGAATGAGCCCGATTGGAAACTGCCTTTGACGACTTGTTCGCCACACAAACTGGGTACGAAGCCCTGGATGAGCGCATTGCAAAAACCAGAGCCAAGAAAACCTCCCTGCTGTTGGTTTTGAAGCATCCCGAAATCCCCTTACACAACAACGCTTCAGAGTTGGCGGTCAGGCGCAGGGTGCGGAAGCGGGATATCAGTTTCCCTGGCACCGCCCGTCAGGGCAGGTGTGGACCCCGTACAGAAACGGGCAGGCATGCCTGGGATACTTTCATGACCCTGGTTGAGACCGCCAGAAAATTGAACGTCAGTTTCTATGCCTATATGCGCGACCGGATTACCGGGGCTGGCACCATTCCGCCTTTGGCAGAACGTAACTCAGGCAGCCAACTCGCTTGGCTTGGGCCAAACTTGCCCTGCCCCAAGTTTTTGAGAAGATACCCCAAAAGAATGGTTTTTCCCGCAAAGATAGACATGGCCGAGTTATCCCCGATGCCCTCTGCGCGGTTTGCCAATTTTAAAGGGAGACGTGACGCCGCAAAAAAGTTCTCCCCCAAGTGGCGGAGAGACAATATCCCCGGTTGATGGATGTAAGCGGGGAGGCTTCTTTATACAATAAGTTATGTTTAACCCTATGCTTGTCCCGTTGGATGGTTCACAACTGGCCGAATGTGTTCTGCCGCATGTGGTCGCCTTCACCCGTTCTTTTGGCACGCAAACCACCCTGTTGCGTATTCTGGAAAAAAAGCAGACGGGTATTTCTGCACAAGTATTTGATTTGCTGAACTGGCAAATTAACAAAACCCGGGCCGCGCTCTACCTCGAAAATACCCGGGCGCAGCTTGAGTCCGTTGGTTTGCATGTACAGACGACTGTGCTGGAAGGCCTGGAAGCGGAAGGAATTACGGAATTTGCCCAAAATGCTGGCATAAAATTGATTATTTTGAGCAGTCACGGGCGCAACGGGTTGACGCAGTGGGGCATCAGCAATGTTACGCACAAAATTATTTTGAGTGCGCCGACTTCACTGCTGATTGTTCGCGCGCGCCAACCCGCGGCTTTTCCGGCTGATGGCGCGGAAACCCCGCTTTACCGGCGCATTTTGGTTCCATTGGATGGTTCGCAGCGGGCGGAAAATGTTTTGCCGATCATCACCCAGCTGGCGCGTTTTCATCAGGCGCAGATTCATTTGGCGCAGGTGATCCAAACACCAGAAATGGCGCGTCAGATGCCTCCGACGCCCGAAGATTTTGACTTGTCCAGCCGGTTGATGGCGCGCAATCGCGCCGAAGCCGGGCGCGCGCTCGAACAGGTGCAAGCGCGTTTATCGCTGGCAGGCGTTATGGTTCAAACGCATTTGCTGACCAGCGAGAACGCGGCTTTGGCCCTGCATCAACTGACAGAACAGGAAAATATTGACCTGGTGGCGTTGAGCGCGCACGGTTATTCGGGTAATCATCAATGGCCGTACGGCAGTCTGGTCAATAATTTCATTTTGTATGGCAAAATTTCCCTGCTGATTGTGCAGGATTTGCCCACGAAAATGGAGCCAACTGCGCCTACGCTGCTTTCCAGCGAACGCGCCGGGCGTTAACCCATGCCGCTTGCCGCGCAGACCACTGCCTCCAACTTTGCCCCTTCAGATGCCAACCCGGCGCTGAACGACTTAGCGCATCAACTGGCAAAAACGCATGTCTTGAATTTTTCTGGCCAACCCAAAACAGCGCTTTTAAAATCTCTGCCTGCTTTGGAATTGACGCTGCGCAAAGCCTACGCCTTGTTTAAAAGTCTGCCAGCCCAATCTGCGCCGGTTTCGCGCGCAAGTGAATGGATGCTGGATAATTTCTACATTGCCAGACAAACCTTTCGCCAGGTCGAATCCGATTTGCCAGAAAATTTTCTAGCTGAACTGCCGAAACTGGCTGATGGAGAGGCCCGCATTTTGACGTTGGCGCGCGCCTGGGTGGGGGCCTGCCAGAGCCGGCTTGAATCGACCCCGACCGAGGCTTTTATTCAGGCCTATCAGCAGGTGACGCCCCTGACGATTGGGGAATTGTGGGCGCTGCCGATTATGCTGCGCATCGGAATTTTGGAGCAGTTGGTCAGCGCAGCCTCCGACCTGACCGGCCAGCCCGCGCCTGCCCCGTGCGCGGCCTCACTGCTGGAGAACGAGGCCATCGTCGCCAATAGTTTTTCCAGCCTGCGGCTGCTGTCTGCTACGGATTGGAAAACTTTTTTCGAGCAGACCAGCCGGGTGGAAAAGATTTTGCGCGCTGAACCGGAAGGCGTTTACGCTGGCATGGATTTTGAGACGCGCAACAGCTACCGCAACGTTGTTGAAGTGTTGGCGCGCCACTCCACCTTCAGCGAAGAACAGGTCGCCCTGGCCGCGGTGGAATTGACCCGCGGCGCGGCGGACAAAACTCCGGGGCGGGAAACGCACGTTGGCTTTTATCTGCGCGGGGCGGGGCGGGCGCTGCTCGAAACCAGAATCCGCTACCAGCCGGGATTAAACCTCCGCTTGCGCCGCGCACTGCTCGCCTCTCCAACCGCCACATATCTGGGAAGTATTGCCACGCTGACCGCGTTGTTTGTTTTGGGGCTGTTGACGTATGCGGCGCGGGCGGGCGGCTCACCGGCCCAACTGCTGACGGTTGGCGCGCTCGGATTCGGGCTGGCGTTGGAAGCTGCCATTACTGTCGTTCACTGGAATGTGACTCACCGTCTGAAGCCTGAGGGCCTGCCACGCATGGATTTTTCGGACGGCATTTCGCCCGGCAACCGCACGATGGTGGTCGTTCCCACGCTGCTGGAAAGCGCCGCTGAATTTGAGCATCTACTGCAAGAGTTGGAACTTTACCACCTCTCGAATCCCGACCCGCAGTTGACGTATGCGCTGCTGACTGATTTTGGCGATTCCCCGGCAGAAAATATGCCGCAGGATGCGGCGCTACTGGCGCTGGCCAGCGCAGGCATTGAAAACCTTAATCAGAAATACAGCCCGGCGCTGCCTTTTTACCTTTTTCACCGGCATCGTCAGTGGAATCCGTCCGAGGGCGTCTGGATGGGCTGGGAGCGCAAACGCGGCAAATTGGCCGATTTCAACCGCCTGCTGCTCAATTTGGGGGAAACCCCTTACAGCACGCAGGTGGGCGACGTGAGTCTTTTACCCGGCATCAAATACGTCATCACGCTGGATGCGGATACTTCCCTGCCGCAGGGCAGCGCCAACCGGTTGATTGCCACCCTGGCGCATCCGCTCAATCGCGCGCAATTTTCCGCCGATGGACGTTCAGTGACCGCCGGTTACACCGTCCTCCAGCCGCGCGTAGCGATCAAACCCACCAGCGCCAACCGCTCGCTTTTCTCGCAAATTTACACCGGAAACGCCGGTTTTGATTTGTATTCCTTCGCCGTCTCGGATGTCTATCAGGATTTGTTTGGCGAGGGCAGTTACGTTGGTAAAGGAATTTACGATGTCGCCGCCTTCGAGCGCAGTCTGGCAGGGCAGGTGCGTCAGAATACCCTGCTCAGCCATGACCTGTTTGAAGGAATTTACGGACGCGCGGCGCTGGTGACGGATATTTTGCTGTACGAGGAATACCCGTCGCGCTATTTGGGCTACGCCCGCCGCCTGCGCCGTTGGATTCGCGGCGACTGGCAATTACTGCCCTGGCTGATGCCGCTTGTCCGCACCCAAACCGGGCTGACCACAAATCGTTTGTCTACCATTGATTTGTGGAAAATTTCTGACAATTTGCGGCGCAGTTTGCTGCCGCCAACGTTGCTGGCCTGGCTGGTCGCTGGCTGGCTTTTTTTGCCGGGTTCACCGCTGATTTGGGTTTTGCTGGCGTTGTTGCCTGCGGCCCTGCCGATTGCGTTTCAAACCATTCAGGACGGAGCGCACAATATCGGGCGGCTGACGTTGAAACAAATCCTCGGCCCGGCCCTGCCGCCGCTGATTCGCTGGGCGCTGGCGATTCTTTTCCTGCCCTACGAGGCCCTGCTGATGTTGGGCGCCATCCGCACCACCCTGGGACGGCTGCTAATTGCCCGCAAGCGCCTGCTGCAATGGACAACCGCCGCGAATACCGCGCGCGCCTCTGTCGAAAGCCCGCTTGCTGAAATCTGGCGCGAGATGACAGCGGCTTTGCTTTTGGTCATTTTGCTGGGCGCGGCCATTCTCTTTTTTAATCCGGCGGCGTTTTTGGGGGCGCTGCCCCTGCTCGTACTTTGGCTGATTGCGCCGCAAGTCGCCTACGGCATCAGCCAGCCGATAAACCGCATCACCCCGCCGCTGAGTGAGCCTCAGCGCCGGAAAATCTTGCGGCTGGCGCGCCGCACCTGGGCTTTTTTTGAGCAGTTCGCCGGGCCGAATGACCACTGGCTGCCCCCCGACCATTTTCAAGAGTCGCCGCGCAGCAGTGTTGCCCATTACACCACGCCGACCAACATCGGCTTGTTTCTGGTTTCAACCTTATCGGCCTATGATTTGGGTTATCTGGGGCTTTCAGAACTTTCTATGCGGTTGCGCTCGACTTTTGAGACGCTGGACAAGCTCGAACATTATCGCGGCCACCTGCTGAATTGGTACGATTCGCAAACGCTGACAGCGCTTCCGCCGCGCTACATTTCCACGGTCGACAGCGGCAACCTGGCCGCCAGCCTGATGACGCTCAGGCAGGGTTGCCTGGCGTTGGCCGCCGCGCCGCTGCTGGGAAAAAAACAGTGGCAGGGGCTGCTCACCCTGTTAGACATCCTCTCAGAAATTTTACAAGCCATTGAGAAAAACAACCCCGAAGCCGACACCGAATCATTTGAAGTGGAATTGACTCGCATTTACCGGCGCGTCAGCGCCGTCCAGAATCAACCCGCAGCCTGGCACCAGACTCTCATCTGGCTCTCCGGCCCCGGCTGGGAAGGGGTTTCGCGCCGCCTGCTGGAACTGCTGGAGAGTCATCCCAACCTCCAGCGCGAATCTCTGACCGATTTGCAACATTATCTGGATTTGCTGCGCCACCAGTTGGATGATATGCAGCGCAGCCTGGCCTTGTTTGCGCCCTGGCTGGCTTGCGACGTGCCGACTTTTTTGTCGCTGCCCGTCGCTTTGCCCACGCTGGAAAACGCGGCGGCGGTTTATGCCCAGATTCAAGCCGATTTGAGCCTTGCCCCGGCCTCGGCTCAAACTGTCGGGTGCCAAAAACTGGCCGCCGAGTTGACGCTGGCCGGGCTGTCGGTTTCTGCGCTGCTGGCCGATTTTCACAGCCTGGCCGAACAGGCCGAGGCAGCGCTGACCGGTATGGATTTCCGCTTTTTGTTCAGCCCACGCCGCCAGGTTTTTCACATTGGCTACAACGTCAGCACCGAACAACTCGACCCGAGTTATTACGATTTGCTCGCCTCCGAAGCGCGGATTGCCAGCCTGATTGCGATTGCCAAGGGCGATGTGCCGCAAAGTCACTGGCAGCATTTGGGCAGGCCGGTGACCAAAATCAACGGCAAACAAGTTCTGCTTTCGTGGAGCGGAACGATGTTTGAATATCTGATGCCAACACTTTTCATCAAAAATTACGCTGGAACGTTTCTCTCAGAAAGCTGCTACACCGCGCTCGAAGCGCAAATCGGTTATGGGGAACAGCAAAAACTCGCCTGGGGCATTTCCGAATCGGGTTACTACGCCTTCGACCTGAATCTCAATTATCAGTACCGCGCGTTTGGCGTGCCAGAACTGGGCTACAAGCGCGACCTGCCCGATGATTTGGTCATCACGCCCTATGCTTCGCTGCTGGGGCTTTCCCTTCAGCCGCAGGCCGTGCTGGAAAACCTGGCGCACCTCGAGCGATTGAAACTGCTTGGGCGGTTTGGCTTTTACGAGGCGCTCGACAGCACCAAAACCCGCCTGCCGGTGGGAGAAACGCACGCCATTGTCCAGTCTTACATGGCGCACCATCAGGGCATGATTTTGATGGCGGCCTGTAATTCTCTTTTGGAGGATGTGCTGGTGGAGCGTTTCCACGCCGATGAGCGCATCCGCAGCGTGGAGCTTTTGCTGCAGGAAAAAATTCCACAAAACCCGCCGCTCGAATTTCCCCGCACCGACGAACCGGTGGATTTGCCTGAGGGCGCGCGCGTCGTCATCAGCGCTCCCTGGCGCGTTCCGGTGCAGAGTTCCATCCCGCAGGCGCATCTGCTCGCGCAGGGTGATTCCAGCCTATTGATTACCAACGCCGGGGGCGGCTACAGTCAGTGGCGCGAATTTGCCCTGACCCGCTGGCAGGCCGACACCACCCTCGACGCGTGGGGCAGTTGGATTTACGTTCAAGACCGCGAAAGCGGGGCGCTTTGGTCTGCCGCCTGTCAGCCGCTGGGAATGCTGGCCTGGCAGCCGGAAATTTTGTTTTACCCGCACAAGGTTGAGTTCCCGCGTTCTGATAACGGCATCACCCTGCGGACGGGAATCACGCTCAGCCCGGAAGGGGTTGAAATTCGGCGGGTGAATATTCTCAACGACAGCGACCGTCCCCGGCACCTGAAATTCACCAGTTACGGTGAAGTGATTCTGGCGGCGCAGGCCGCCGACCGGCGTCACCCGGCCTTCAATAAACTCTTTATCGAAAGCGAATATCTGCCGCGCGAGAATGCGCTCATTTTTGAGCGCCGCCCGCGTTCAGCGGACGAAAAGCCGCTGGTGCTGATTCATGCGCTGGTCATTGAAACCGGGCGCAAAGTCACCGGCGAATACGAGACGGACCGCGCCCAGTTTTTGGGGCGCACCCAAACTTCGCGCACGCCGCAGGCGTTAAACAGCGCCAATCAACGGCTCTCCGGCACAGTTGGTGGCACGCTCGACCCGATTTTTTCACTGGCGCAGGAAATTGACCTGAAGCCGCGCGCCAAAACCCGCGTCACCTTTTTGACGTTGGCAGCCGCCACCCGCGCCGAAGCCCTGGAAAAATTGTCGCATTACCAGAGCGGGCAGGCCATTCACCGCGCCTTCGATGAGTCCCGCGACCAAAGCGCGCGCGAATTGGCTGGGCTGGGTTTGAACGCCTATGCGCTGGAAAATATCGAACGCCTGCTCTCGGCCCTGCTCTACCCAACCGGGGCGTTGCGTCCTGCGCCGCACTTGCTCGCCCAAAACGACAAGGGCCAGCTTGGCCTGTGGGCTTTTGGCATTTCTGGCGACACGCCTATTTTGTTGGTGCACATTCGCAGTGGCGAAGCGCCCTTGCTGGGCGAGGCTATTCAGGCCTTTCGCTACTGGCGCAGTCATCATCTGACGGTCAATCTGGTCATCCTGAACAACCAGGATACCGGCTATGCCCTCGATTTGCATAACGCCATTCAGCGCCAGGTGCGCGCCCAGGGCATGGAAAGCGCGCTCAATCAGCGCGATGGAATTTTCATTTTGCGCGCCGACCAACTTCAGCCTGCCGATAAGATTTTGCTACAAACCGTGGCGGGTGTCGTTTTGGATGAAAACAACGGCACACTGGCCGAACACGCCCGGCGGTTAATCGAAAAACCGACGCGCCTGCCAGCCTTCACCCCCTCTCTGGCGCGGAAACGTGACCCCGAACTGACCCCGCCGCTGCCGCTGCCTGTCAATTTGCAGTTCGACAACGGCCTGGGCGGTTTTAGCCCCGATGGCCGGGAATACGTCATTCACCTGAAACCCGGTCAGCATACCCCGCACCCGTGGGTTAACGTCATCGCCAACCCGCAGTTTGGATTTTTGGTCTCCGAAGCGGGTTCCGGCCCCAGCTGGGCCGTCAACAGCGGCGAAAACCGTCTGACGCCCTGGCGCAACGACCCAGTCACCGATTTGCCGGGCGAGGCGCTTTACCTGCGCGACGAGGAAACCGGGCGGGTTTGGTCGCCGACGATTTTGCCCGCCGGAGATGAAACGGCGCATATCATTCGCCACGGTGCGGGCTACTCCATTTTTGAGAGTCAGAGCCATGGCCTGAACCAAAATTTGGCTGTCTTTGCCGCGCCCGACGCGCCGGTCAAAATTATCCGGCTGCGCCTGCAAAACCTGTGGCAGCGTCCGCGACGCGTCACCGTCACCTACTACGCCGAATGGGTGCTGGGTACCACCCGCGATACCCAGCAGGCGCATATTTTGCCAGAGTTTGACCCCGAAAAACATGCCCTGTTCGCCAGCAATCGCTATAACAGCGAATTTGGTGAGCGGGTCGCTTTTCTGGCGGCCAATAAAAAGCCACATGGCGTCACCGCCGACCGGACGGAGTTTTTGGGCCGCCTGGGCAGTTTGCGCGCGCCGGCCGCCCTCAAGCGGATTGGCCTGGCCAGCGCCGTCAACGCCGGGCTGGACCCGTGCGCCGCGCTGCAACTGCACGTTGACCTGGCGCCCGGCGCGGTGGAGGAAGTTTACTTTTTAATCGGCGAGGCGGCCAGCCGGGCAGAGAGCCTGGCCCTGATTGGGCAAATGCAGGCCGCAGGGCAAGTCGAGGCCGTTTGGCAGGCCGTTCATCAGCAGTGGCATCAAATTCTGAACACCGTCACCGTCGAAACGCCCGACCCCGGCATGGATTTAATGCTCAACCGCTGGCTTCTGTATCAGACGCTTTCCTGCCGCCTGTGGGGGCGTACCGCGCTCTATCAATCGAGCGGCAGGAAAGCGTCTGATACAG
>Ga0210013_1001812_pt1 | contig 12197 bp, 12 predicted proteins | sample CryGeymeta201506_FD_185553 | JGI IMG/M metagenome (GOLD analysis project Ga0210013, IMG submission 185553) | Groundwater microbial communities from Crystal Geyser aquifers in Utah, USA - Crystal Geyser metaG 2015-06 (SPAdes) (version 2) | ecosystem: Environmental > Aquatic > Deep subsurface >...
ATTGAGTATAAAAATAGTTTCTTCACAAATAATACACATAATGGTTAAATGGTGAAAAGTCCAGATAAAATAAGAAGCAAATAGTTACAAAAAATTATTAACAAAATATGTGAACTATTTCCCCTTTCCGAACCGATAAAAAGTATAATCGCTTTCCAGGCATCCGGTATCTATTATAAAAAAATCAGATTTTTGTGCACAACTTTTTTAAATCAGAATCGCTGTTAAAGCATGCAAGGCGAAAGGTTTAATTGATGCAAAGGAAATGAAAAAGATACTAGCGGATTTGAAGGAAAAAGATAACTACAATTTTAAATCGGAAATAGAGAAAGAATTAATGGAGTATTAGGATTCAGGATTTTATTCAAAATTTATTTTTTCTTTTTCTCATTTTTACTCTAATTATGTAAAATTCAGATTTACTCAATATTTGGTAAATTGATTCCAATATTCCTGGGGTTTATAACCATTGTTGTGATTGAACCTGTTTCGATTATTTGTTGTGTTGTTAACACTTTTATTCTACTTTAAATTTTACTTTAAATTTTTTCATCCTTCCCTGCTGTCGCTTGCTTAAGTTAACATTCTTATCAAGAACGTATTTCAGCAATTTTTCCCTTCTCTCATCATCCATCTCTTTATATTTATACGGAGATAATGCCACATCCGAAAGTGTGTTTCTTACTTTTATTGCGGCATCACTTAAAGAATGATTTACATACCCTTCAATATCATCAAGTAAGACAAATGCAAGCCCGTAAAATAAAGATCTCATATCACATTCCGCCGAATTGATTCCCTCTTTTATTATACCCTCCAAAAATCTACTATCGAACTCTTTTCCATGGAATTGAAGATAATCTCCAACGCCAAAGAGCGCGTGTTTATCGCCTTCATTAAGTACCTCTTTAATCATCTTCTTCTTATCCGCTAAAGTTAGTAAAGAGAGCATCCACTTACAAACATGCCTGCGGGTATGTTCAAAATCCGATATATAAACGCTCAACAATGACTTATGGAAATCGCTGACAAGATCCTTTGAAACGGGCAGCTCAAAATCAGACAATTCGCCTAAAAAAGAAGCGTCTTCAAATTTTATATCCCCCAGTTTAACGCCTGAAATAATGAGCATACCCGTCATCTCTTTTAGAAATTCCTTTAATTCATCAGGATCCATGATCAAGTTTGCAATGTCGGTCTTAATTTCTTCGGATAACGATGAATTCAATAGATCCGTGGTAAACTCATTAAAAAAAGCATTATTTTTAAGGACCGCGGGCAGTGAGAAATAATAGAGTATTCTTTCAAGGTCGCTGACGTTTTTCGATGCCATAACTTCCCGGGAATTTTTAAATATTATTTCTCTCGGCGTTATGGTATCCTCCCTCACAAGGTACCTTAACCATTCTCTTATGTTTTTCCCATCATCCGTGATACTGTTCACCATGAAATGGTACGGAAGCTTTCTACAGGAATATTCCTTACCCGAATGTTCAAGCATAAGGGTCATCAACTTTTTCTTTACGTCATTATCAATATCCGATTGGCTTAACCCAAACGGTATATAAGCACATAAGGAGTCATCTCTTATGTAATCCGAAATACCAAGCCACGAGCGTTCATTGTAATAGTACTCGTAATAAACACTATTGGTTATATCTATAAGCTGTTTTTCAATTTTCCCTATTTTTCCTATCCCGGCTTTATCAAGCCCGGTCAACGATTCCCAGTAACTTAATATTTTATCCTCATTCATTTTATTCCATTATTCCATTACTTTTTCAGCTCATTCTTCAAATCATTCAACCATTCCTCTATACCTTCAAGATACTCCTTTCGAAATTGTTTTGTCTCCTTGTCTATTTTATCCCCAAACAACGGGATCACTTCAGTATTTTTTTCACATTCTAAGATTTCGCTTAGCATCTTAACTTTCCACTTTAAATCCCTATGCGTCTCTCCCGCGGATTTTATTTCCTTTACCCAGTTCTTTAATTTCTTAATATTATTTTTAATTTCCCCGCGTTCATCCTCAGTCAATTTCTCATTCTTATTCTCTACCACATGCCCTAAAAGTTCGGCATAATATCCGAGGACGTCCGTTTCATCAATTTTATAGTTCGGCATTTTTGTTTGTTTGTTTTTACTGTTTAAATAAAAATTTTAGTTTTAATTATAGATTTATTTCCCGCCTCTTTTAAGAGTTTATATATTATTTTGATTCAAAAAGATAAATACCGTTAATTATTCAATAAATTCGATTTTATCGCCGATTTTAGTTTTACCTATGTCTCCTGTGCCGATTTCAACGACGTATTTCGCAGGCTTATTTGGCTTAAAAATCCGCCGGTTCCCTGTTTTTTTAGCCACGTCAACGACCTCGAAATCAGAGTTAAGCCACAGCACGTTCAATGGGAAGCGCATGAAGCAGGTGTGTATTGACGTGTGCTTGATTGTTTCTTTCGGTGCGGCTATAACGAGATTACCGGGGTTTGAGAGCATAAGCCCTTTAAATCTCTCGAAAAAAGTTCTTGCGAATTTAGCATTCCCGGCTATTGTAAATTTTTTTGTCTTGTTAATTATTTTCATTTATAATTTTCATTTATATTATTCCGTAGAATTAATAATTATTATTAGATTTATAATCAGAATTAATAATTGATTACCATGGAAACTTCAGACAGCAAAAATCAAAAGGCGTTGGAGCCCATAATAAGGCTGGACAACGTGTGGAAAATATATAAAATGGGTGACGTTGAAGTTCCGGCGCTCCGGGGCATGACTCTTGACATATACCCGCATGAGTTTGTCACGATAATGGGACCTTCGGGAAGCGGGAAAAGCACTGCGATGAACATGGTCGGATGCCTCGACGTGCCTACGAAAGGGCACATCTACCTTGACGGGAAAGACATCTCGAAAATGAATGAAAGCGACCTTGCGCAAATCCGCGGCAGGAAGATATGGTTCATATTCCAGTCATTTAACCCGGTGCAGAATCTTTCAGCCCTTGAAAACGTGATGCTTCCGATGACGTTTCAGGGAATCCCGAGGGTAAAGCGGGAGGAGACAGCAAAAAAGCTTTTGAAATTAGTCGGGCTTGAAAACCGGATGAATCACAAGCCAACGGAGCTTTCCGGGGGGCAGCAGCAGAGGGTTGCGATAGCAAGATCATTATCCAACAATCCTGACGTGATATTAGCAGACGAGCCTACCGGAAACCTTGACTCAAAAACAGGCGTTGAAGTCATGGAAATGCTAAAGAAACTGCATAAGGAAGAAGGAAAGACCATTATCGTGGTCACGCACGACAAAAACATAGGAAGCAACGCCGACCGCATCGCATACCTGAAAGACGGAATGTGCTGCGGTGAGAATAAAATTTGACATAAAAATAAAAGACGCATACATGGAAATATAGAAAATAATGAAAATTGAATTAGAAAATATTAAATTAACGTCAAAATCGGTAAACTCCCAGTCAGGAGCAATCCGGGAGACAAGAAGCGTGTATAACATAAGCACGACCGAAAGGAGAACGCTTGTGGAGCATAAAATTCCGGGGCTTGAGGGAAACCTCTTCCAGGATATGGGAAGAGAACCCATCAGGATTTCATTTGACGGCGTACTTCAGGGTTCTCTTGCAAAGAAAAACCTTGAGCAGTTGAGGAAAAAATTCAAATCAGGGAAGCCCGTGCAGTTCGCATCAGACATTACCGGAGCTACTGATATCACAAAAGTATTGATTGAAGACCTTGTTATAGGGGACACCCTTGGCAATTCAACGAGGTTTAACTACTCGATTGTCTTAAGGGAATACTCAGAGCCTAAAACGCCATCGCAGGGCGCGTCACAGGAAACAAATGCACCCTCGCAGGAAGGACAGGCTGCGGATGAGGTGGGTAAGGTAATTAATGAAATAGTTAATGCCGCAAGGATAATTAAAAAGGAATTTTTCTGAAATAAGGTAGCAAAAATTAAAGTAAAATAATAATGTTTAAGCCAAACTACAAGGTAAAGATAGGGGAAACGTCCTATGAACCGGGGCAGTCGAATGAAATCATAAGCATTGACACAGACTTTGAAATTAACTCACCCTGCACTTTTGACATCATCCTTGCAAACGGGGTAAACCCGGCAAAGCTTAAGCGCGGAGATGATATTTCTATTTCACTTGGATACGAAAATAATTTAAAGGAAATTTTCAGGGGAATCATTGACACAGTCGAGCCGGATATTTCAACGATAAGGATTTCAGGATTGAACGGTACGTCAAAATTATTAAGCAACAGGGTAAACCAGCTTTATGAAAAACAGTCCGCAGGCAAGATCGCGGAAGACTTAGCATCAAAATGCGGCGTTTCAAAAGACGCCATAGAGGAAGGGATTACGTTTCCGATGTACGTTGTTGACAACACGAAAACAGTTTACGAGCACATCCTTAAACTTTCGGAAATGTGCGGCTTTGACTTCTACCTGACAACCGAAAACAAGCTGGTGTTCAGGAAATACGTGAAAAAAACAACACACACGTACAGTTACGGGAAAAACATAATAAGTCATAAGATTACCCAAACAGCCCCGCAGCACGATTCGGTTGACGTTTACGGCGAAAGCTCGTCAAGCTTTAAAGGCTCTGAAACGTCGCACTGGCTTACGAAAAAGAACGTCGCTGGAAAGGAAGGAACAGGCGGGGGAATGTTCGTTCACGACTTAAGCATAAGGGACGTTGATTCCGCGAAAAATGTCGCGAAAGCAACTCTTGCGAAAATCAATAAAACAGCGACAGGCATAGTCAAGGTTCCCGGCAATGCCGACATAAAGCTGGGGGATGCAATTAAAATCGAGGACATGCCTCAAACCGGGATGAACGGCGAATTCCGGGTCAAACGCATTCACCATAAATTAAGTAAAAATTCAGGTTTCACAACGGAAATCGAATATATATAAAATTATAAATTTATCTAATATTACCAAACACTAAAATGGCTTCAATGGTTGATGAGATCAGAAAGATAGTCCAGTCCGAGATAAAGAAGATTCACACAATGGACCTTGGCGTTGTTACGTCAATATTCCCGCATTCCTCGGAGAATGACAAGGACAATTACGAGTGCAACGTTAAGCTGAAAAACAAAGACCTTGAGCTTCGGAAAGTTCCTGTTTCCACGCAGCAGATAGGCTTAACGTTCATCCCGAACGTCGGTGACCTTGTGCTTGTAACGTACGTGAACGGGGATGTTAACCAGCCGATAGTCATAGGTAAACTCTACAACGACGAAGACCGCCCGCCGTTAAACAACGATAAGGAGGTAATTTACATTCCTCCGAATTCCGATAATCCCGGTAAAATTGATATTAAATTCCCGGGCGGGGTGAATGCGAAGATTGATAAAAACGGCGTTGAGGTTTATGCAGGGAAATCAAAGATTATATTGAGCGGAAATGGTAAGGTACATATCGAATCAACGGGCGGTGAAGATGAATCAATTTCAATATATGCAAAAGACCTTATAGACATAAAAGGTGAGGGAGGAGTTTTTATTTCGCCCGACGATAATGCGGATTCTCATGTGATTATACAACGCAGCGGTCATCTGCAAATTACTTCAAAAAATGAAAGCGTTATTATAACCGCTGACAACAAGGGAATTAGTATTTCTGCTGAAAAAGATGCAATAACCTTAAAAGGTAAAAAAATAATCCTTGAGGCAACAGAATCCCTTGAAATCAAGTCAAAAGCAACGGCGAAAATCGAGGCAGCGGCAACAATGGGCATTAAGGGCGCTAAAGTTAATATAAATTAATTCATTAATTAATTTCACAATTCTTTTTTAAAGTTAAAAACAATAATTAATATTAATAAAATATTATCAATTATTTAACATATAAGGGAAAATGAAAAACACAAATAATATAAAGGAAAATAAATTTAAAAATTTAAGAGTTATTAGTTTAAGCATAATTGTTTTGATGTTTTTAGCTGCTGCAAACGTCAGCGCATATACGCTGGTTGAGCCAATAAATATAGATAAAACCGCAATTTATGCGGCGGATATCTATGCACGGCTATGCACCTGCGGGAGTGTGTGCTGTACTGCAACGCAATACTGCGGGACCGATAACGTATGCCATGAAAAAAAGGCAATAGGGCTTTCGTGTTCAAAACCTAATGAATGCTTGAGCGGAAATTGCCTGGGGGGTTTTTGTAAAGCCGGGGATGTCTGCGACACAAATGCTAACTGCGGGAGCGGGAAATATTGCGGATTGGACAACACGTGCCACAGCCAAAAGCCAAACGGGGAAGCCTGCAGTGCAAACTACCAGTGCACAAGCAGTAACTGTTATAAAAAAAATACGATATGCGAGCCATCCGGGTTCTGCGGCGAGGATGCTGACTGCGGGAGCGGGAAATACTACGGCAGGGATAATAAATGTTATTCAAAGAAAGACAACAATGCTGATTGCAGGCTTGACAATGAATGCAAAAGCAGCCACTGCATAAGCGGGAAATACTGCGGCAGGGATAATAAATGTTATTCAAAGAAAGACAACAATGCTGATTGCAGGCTTGACAATGAATGCAAAAGCAGCCACTGCATAAGCGGGAAATGCCTTGAGCCGACATGCGGAACGAGCGTCTGCACGGATGCAGAGTATTGTGAAAATAACGCATGCAAGCAAAAAAAAGCTTCGGGTGAAGCGTGCAAGGACAATGCCGAATGCAGCGATAATTTCTGCGTCCACAACGTCTGCCGGGCGGAAGCATCATACTGCGGGGACGGTTTCTGCGATCCGGGAGAGAGTATATCCTCCTGCCCGGGCGACTGCGGGGAATGCAGCAGCGGAGAAACAAAAAGCTGTACTGCTGAAAACGGGTGTGAAGGCACAATGACTTGCACGGGCGGGAAATTGAGCGATTGCGTAACGGCGCTAAAGAAATGTTCTGACGGGAAATGCCTCCAGAAAACCGAGAAATGTGCAGAGGATGTAAAATCCGAGAAGAAGGCTGAAGCGGATTCTCTCATGCAGCAGGCTCAGGCTGCACTCAACTCAGGAAATTATGAAACCGCGAAACAGAAGGCAACTGATGCGAAAGAAATTTACACCGGGATAGGCGATGTCAACAGCCTGAATGAAGTCAATTCTCTTATCACGAATATTTCAAATCTGGATAAGGGAATTTTTGAGAAAATACTCGGAGCAATTTTATCGCCGATCGGTATCATATTAATTGTAATAATTATTTTAATTGTAATAATATTTTTTGTATTCAAATTCCTCGGCAAGCCCGCGAAAATAAGCCTGAAAGTAAACCCAGACCACATTCCTGCGAACGGTAAAACGGCTGCGGACATTATCGTAAGGCTTTCAAATAAAATGGGTGGCGAGGTAAGCACAAAGGAAGATATTATAGTGGATCTTGCGGCAGACTCCGGCACGATAAAACCAAATCGTGTGACAATTCTCAAGGGCAAAAGCGTTGGAACGTCAGCAATCACTTCATCGTCAATCCCTGAAATCGTTGACGTCACGGCAAACTGCCCCGGGCTTGAGGAAGGAAAAGCAAAGGTCACTTTCACGTCAGTGTCCGCGAAATTCTGCATGCACTGCGGTGCGAAACTTATCACTGAAGGCGATCCTTGCCCTAAATGCGGCAAACTCCCCCCGTCCGGGACGGACACAAAAGTATGCCAGAACAGCGACTGCGGCGAAGTCATATCAAAACAGGCGAGGTACTGCAGAAAATGCGGAGCGGCGCAGCCGTAAAACAAAAACCGCGCAAAAACAAAAAGAAAAATGGGTCAGCCGGCAGCTAAAATGGGTGATAAAATCATTGCAACGGACACACACATAATCATGATTCCCTCTCCCGGGGGTCCGGTTCCGACTCCGCTTCCCCATCCCTTCAACGGGACAATAAACGGCGGCTTAAGCTCTGATGTTTTCATTGAAGGAAAACCGGCTGCAACAGTCGGAAGCTCGGCAATGAACACTCCGCCGCATATCCCGCAGGGAGGTCCTTTCCAGAAGCCTCCTTCAAACCAGGCGAAAATTATGATTGGAAGCCCGACGGTTTACATAAACGGTAAAATGGCTGCGAGAAACGGCGATACTGCGATGACGTGCAACGACCCTGTGGATTTGCCTGCCGGGAAAGTTGTGGCAGTAGGGACGGTATTTTTCGGGTGATGAAAAACAACCTTCAGAAAGGTTGATCATCATAGCGAATGTATGGGTTTCCACATCGTTCCAACCCCTAATGCGCATATGATTGACCCTGCAACTCATATAGTTTGTAATACGATAAAAAATTAAAAATTAATCAACAATAAAGATGACGGAAGAAGTGCTTGGAAGCGACCTGAAATTGTCGAAAGCTTCGGTTGACGAGTTTTCAGAGTTTCGGGACTTGCAGACAACTGCGAAAGGAGACCTTGACGTCGTAAGCGGGAACTATAATCTCGGGCAGGCGATTTTCAACCGCCTCAGCACGCGCCTGGGGGAACTTTCGGAATTCGGGCATCCGGGCTACGGGTCAAGGCTTTACGAGCTCATCGGCGAGCCCAATAATGAAAGAACCCGCGAGATTATGAAAATAATTGTCAGGGAATGCCTCAAGCAGGAGCCGAGAATAAAGGAGATTTCAGACATTGACGTCAGGGAAAGAAGCAGGGACTCGGCGGACGTAAGCATAACGGTTATCCCGATTGAAAGCGAAATCGCACTGAATGTAGTGTTCCCATTTTACCTTGAAGTCGTATAACAACTATAATAAATTCAATAACAAAAATAAATATAAATTTTAATATAAATTTATTATGGCATTCACAAAAAAACAGTACAATGAAATAGTAGAGGACGTGCTTGCGCAGATAACGAAAGGCATCGTCAGCGAGCGCCATGCGTTTGATTCGAAAAAATTAAGCTATGAGCTTTCATCAGCGCCCGTAAAGGATATTGTAAAAGTCGAGGGCACGTTAAACGGCACGCACCACACGTTCAAAAAAGACAGGGATTACCGGCTGAAAGACAATTCAATCGCGTGGCAGGACAGCGAAGAAAAGCCGGATGAATCTGCGTATTTCTTTGTGAACTATATCTTCGGCGACTCGCGGGCGAAACCGTCAACCTGTATCACGGACGTAAACCCGGGAAGCGTTGCAAGAACTCTTGTTGAGGCAGTAAGTAGGGAGATTGATTTCATGTACGAGGAAATGAACCAGATTTATCTTTCAGGGTTTATTAACACGGCAAAGGGTTCTGCGCTTGATATGGTCGTTTCAATCCTCGGCATAGAAAGAAAACCGCCGAACCGTGCTGGAGGTATCGTGACGTTCGGCAGGAACACGCCTCCGGGCGAGATATCAAAAACGGAGTCCGTAATAAGCGACGGCAGGAAAACGTATGTCCTTAAAAACGCTCCCGTGAAAAATATAATTAAAATTTCGGGCACATCGGACAGGAAATCCGCAGTCTTTGCCGAAGGCACGGATTACCGCCTGATTGAGGATAAAAACGGGATTTTAAGCATTATCGAATTCCTTGACGCGGGGAAAAAACCGGACATGAAAACCGTTTTTAACGTCGAATACACTGCATTTGAAAAAATAACAATCCCTGCTGAAACGCTCGTGTCAGCGGCAAGCCCTGTTCCTGAAAACGTTAAAACATTTAAAACAACAAAGGATGCCGTTCTCCTGCCTTTAAAGGAGGATAAGAGCAAATGGGCTGCCGAAATTTTCACGATATCGCAGGTTCCCGGAAAGCAGGGTAACGTTAATGCAGGCGCGATAACTGTAATGCCCAAACCGCCCGTTGGTGTTGAATACGTCATAAACAGGTATGACATTCTGACGGGCTCTGACGAGGAGTCCGATGACGACCTTCGGAAAAGAGCGAAACACGCGCTTGAAGTGGCAGGGAAAGCAACCTACGTTTCACTGAAAACCGCAGTCATTGGCATTGAAGGCGTGAACTCCGTTGTCGTTGAGGACATGCCTGAAGAAGTTCCCGGAGTTGTAAAAATAATCGCTGACGGTGGCAGCGACGATGAAATAAAAAAAGTCATCGAGAACACAAGGTCAGCCGGAATAAAAGTTGAATTCTGCCGCCCGAAGATTGTTGACATCGGAATCGAATTAAATTTGAAATTAAGAAAAGATGTTGGCGAATCCTACTTCAGTAAAGAAATCGAAACCAGCGTGAAGTCAAAAATAAGGGACTACGTAAACTCGCTTGACATCGGAGCGGACGTCATATACAACCAGATAATAAACCGCGTCCTTGACATCGAAGAAATCACGGACGTCTCGGTAAATGTGAACGGTACAAAAGACAACGTGAAAATAGCATCCGACGAGATGGCTAAACAGAAAAACATTGACGTGTTTTTTTAAAAATATTAATTGAAATTTAAAATAAAACAATAAATAATAAAACAATAATAAAACAATAATAAAACAATAATAAAACAAACTAATAATAAACCAAAATGCCTGACTCAAAATCCGAAAAGATTGCGGGTAAGCTTCCGCATTTTTACAAATCGTGGGATAAGAACTCATTAGCTTTCAGGTTCATTGACTCAGCCGGCGTTCAGCTTTCCGGCGCTGAGAGGGATTTATTTAACATTCTTAAGTCGCACTGGGTTGATACCGCAAGCGGCAGCGATTTAGACAGAGTCGGCAGGCTGTACAATTTAAAGAGAAATTCAGGCGAAGGCGACTCTGATTACGGGGTGAGGATTAAGTCATCAATACAGGAGTTTAAGGGTGGTGGGACAATAAAGGCAATTGAAACCGCTCTCAGGACTGCGCTGTCACTTCCTGCTGATTATAAAATTGAGATAATTGAAAACCCGAAAAAAGAGATGACTTACAGGCAGAAGGCAAAAGCGGGTGATGAAAGCGGCACGTGGAAAATAAAAAGCTTCAGCGTTTCAGATTCAAATCTTACCATAACGCTCGGTGTTGAAAGCTCCGGCGATAAAAAGAAAACAAAAATCGAGAACCCGAAACTCACGAACCTCGAAACCGGCGAATCCATATTATTTAACGGCTCAGTATCCGAAGGAACAGAACTGGTAATCAAAGACGGCACAGGAATGTTAAGTAAAGCGGACGTCACGCATAAGCTGTCAATTCAAAAATCATCAGAGGCGATTATGCTTTCCAGAAAGGACTCTATGTGGGAGTACACGGAAACGTTAAAAAGCAGCATCGGGAGATTTGATTTCGCAAAGTTTGACGAAAGCGTTTTTGAGGTTGGCGTCCCAACCGCAGATATCGAGTTTAAGTGGACTGCCGATATGAGGTCAACTTTCGAGGTGCTGCTGCCTAAAAACATTCTGGATGAGAGAGGCGTTTCAAAGGAATACGTGCAGAACGCCGTTGACAGGATTAAAGCCGTTGGAGTTGAGGGTATTGTAAGGCTCGTCTGAACGGTTAAACCAGTTAAATTTTTAAACTGCTTATAAAGGATAAATGTATAATAGACTTGTTGCGAATTAACGTAACTGAAATGATTTCATTACTTATTTAGATTGCATTTTCATTATTTTTAAAAGAAATCAGAGGGTTTCATATCCGCAATCTGAGAAATTATCAGGAAATAATATTTTTTGCATAAATTTAGTTGTAAAAGAACAGGGTAAACACTAAACAGATCAATATCCTGTCCCCCAGGATTTTCTTGAAGTTTAGGGTGCGCTGCTAATTTACCCGTAAATTATATGATAATTCCATAATCCACATGATAGTCCCATAACTCGGTCGCATAACCCTTTAGTCTTGTTTCGAAAGGTGTCTGTAACTATTCTGAATCTTTTAATGCCGCAAATTGCGTTTTCTACCCGCACCCTAACACTGCTTATCAGCCTATTTATAACTTTTTCATCAGCACTTAACTCGCCTCCTTTCGGTTTTTTTATAGGTATCATTACATTTAACTCCGGGTAATCGTTTTCCATGCCAAAATATCCTAAATCCACCCAAATCCTCGGATCATTTAGTGTTGAGAGTATTGCGGGTGTGGGCTCGGGTAATTCTTTATTAGGTGGGGATTCTTTTTTAAAGAGCTTGTAATCATGTATGCTGCCGCCCACAGTTATGCCAAGACAAAGGATTTCTTTATTCTCTTTTGCAATGATTGTGTTCTTTTTGGTATGTTTCTTTTTCTTTCCCGAATAATCTTCC
>Ga0210013_1001841_pt1 | contig 12090 bp, 10 predicted proteins | sample CryGeymeta201506_FD_185553 | JGI IMG/M metagenome (GOLD analysis project Ga0210013, IMG submission 185553) | Groundwater microbial communities from Crystal Geyser aquifers in Utah, USA - Crystal Geyser metaG 2015-06 (SPAdes) (version 2) | ecosystem: Environmental > Aquatic > Deep subsurface >...
ACCAAACAGGCACTGGTGCTGGGGCTGGGCAGTGGTGCGACGGCCTCGGCAGTCGGCTTGCTGTTCGACCACACCGATGTGGTCGAGATCAATCCGGTGGTGCGCGACAACCAGTTCCGCATGAAGCCGTGGAACTTCGACATCGAACACAACCCCCGCGTGAATATCGTGGTGGATGACGGTATCCATTACATCCAGTCTGTGGACAAGCACTACGACATGATCTTGAACACGGTGACTTCGCCTTTATATTTCAGTTCGTCCAAGCTCTACACCGTGGACTTCTTCGACAAGATCAAACGCCGCCTTAATCCCGACGGCATTTATCTGACCTGGATGGATTCCCGCATCGGCAGCGAGGGCGCGCGGATCATCCTCAACAGCTTGCGGCAGCGTTTCGCCCATTGTTCGATACTCTTCGTAAAATCAGGCTATTACCTGCTGGTCGCATCGGACAAGCCCGTCAAGCTGCAACATCCCGATCTGGTGGACAAGGCCGCGCCTTTGCAGCAATACCTGATGCAACACAAGATTATTCCCCGTTTGCTGGCTTATAACGTATTGAGCTCAGAAGTGTTTACCGACTCGCTTAAATTTGCCGCCCCCATCAACACCATAGACCGCCCCGTGCTGGAATTTGCCATGGCCAGCCTGAAAAAGAAGGAATTCAAAGCGTTTCAGAATCAACTTTATGACACGCTGAACCTCGACGATGTGGCGAACTCCGTCGAACCCGCGATGAAATATGATCCCATTGAACATCTCGCGTATCTCACCATGGTGCTAAAGAATTCCACGATCACCGCGCAATTTGAGCGCCTGGGGCGCCTCTATGTGAACAATCTGGATAGTCGCGTGGAGGAGGCCACGCTGGGAATGTATCAAACTTTTGCCAACACGGTGAATGATGCCGAAACGCACCATCAGCTTGGCGATCAATATCGTCTGCGTGAACGCTATCAGGAGGCGGTGAGCGAATATCGGCAAGCCTTACAGCTCGACCCCGAGCATCGGGACACCCTGTTCAACATCGCGGCCTGTCAGGAATACCAGGGTAAGCTGGACGAGGCATTGCTGACCTACCAACAGGCGGGCAAGGAAAATCCGGAGGATAGCGATGTGACTTATCGTCTGGCACGCGTCTATCACAAGATGGGTAATCTGCCAGAGGCTTTGACCTATATCGAGCAAACGCTGAACCGGCAACCTTCGGTCAATGCCTATTGGTTAAAAGCCAAAATTCTGCAAGCCACAGGCCATGAAGCCCAAGCCGTTTATCTTGAGATACTCAAGCTAAACCCGGATGATGCGGAGGCGCAATACGAGCTCAACCAAACGATGGCCAAGTGGTAGCGGGCTTCAACCTGAGAATGCCCGTTAGGGAGATGTTGATTTATTCGATGTTTTCGTTTTCGCAAAAGAAAAAATGCTTTTTAATCAAAGTATTGGATTCCGATCTTCGCCGGATAACCAGCCACTTGCCAGCTCTTGTATCCTTTAGGGTGTGCTGGCTTATAAGTAGTGACTTTGCAATCGTTTTTTGATTGCTTAGTCAATACTTAGTTGTTTCACCAGTGGATTGGCTATCCATGATGGCTTGGGCTTTAGCCCTTAGCCAGAATTGAGTTGTTTTATCAGTAGTTTCATCAATGACGAGTAAATCAGTGCTTCTTTGGAAAATTTCATGCAACGGATCAAGATGTTATGGATTTTCGTCGGGGGGCTCTTGATGCCGCAAGGGCATTCCCAAGCAACAACGCAGCCAAGGCGTTGCTGAATGAGAATGCACCCTACGCTTGCTTGTTCATTGTCGCCCTGATGTCGCCCACGAATTCAATTTGAATGCATACATGCTAACGCAGTGTTGCTAATGCAAATGCAACGGGGCGGATTGCTCCGCCCCGTCCTTACTTCACAAACTATGCAACTTAGTGCAGCGTTCTGACACCGCCACGGCTAGGACCTTGATTGGTCGGCTGAATGCTGATGGTTGAATTGCCCGTGTTGTACTCATTCAGACATGCAACCTGGGTGGTTGTAATGCCGATGCTGTAACCAACGTCAGATGCAGATATTTTGTGATCTTTATCCTTGTCATCCTTGCTGTCATCGTCATCCTTACGGGCATGGAAATCCTCGCAGCGTTCGACAGTATCCAAGGCATGTTTGGAATGCCCGCTCAGCTTGCCGTCATTGGCGACGACTAATGAAGTCTCTGCTCCGCCCATGCGGTGGCAAATCGCGATCTTGCCATCGCCTTCCTGATGTTCTGAACCCGCAGACCGATCCAGGTGGTCACGATGGGTGTCTTCGTTGCGGTCATGGTCATTCTTGGCCGTTCCCGCCTTATCTTTTCCGTCTTTATCTTTATCTGATGTCTTGTCCTTGGACTCGTGCTTGTCATCGTCGCTTTCGTCTTTGCCGTCTTTATCCTTGCTGGTCGAGGCAATCGAACTGCCGTTACAAGTGGTCAGAACAAATTTCACGCCACAATCGTAAATTACCTTGCCGGTGCAGCCGGTGACACTCGACGAGTCCTTGGAATCCTTGGAATCCTTGGAATCCTTGGAATCGTCTGCAAAAGCAGGGGTTGAAACGATAGCCAGACTGCCCATGCCAAGCAACAGTGCCATCAAGAGTTTTGCGGGTTTGGTTCTCATGATTATTTCCTTATAAAATTGGTAGAGTTTGCAACAACGGTAAATCAACTAGCGTTTTAGTATCATCGGTGAGCCTCCTGGTTAGTTCCGGCCGGGTCTAATTGACTGCGTCCTGGATGCCAAAGAAATATTGTGAAACGCCGCGCGTATTTCTCGGGCCTGTCACTTCAACGGTAACGCGATAAAAAAGTTTCCCCAGTCCGGTTAAAGGTGTGCTATCGGTGCTGGGCGCTATCGGGGTGTCATAAATCGGCACGACCCTGCATTGCAGAAAGGTTGCCGGAGTCTGTAAATTTGCCGTATTGTCAGCGGCATTACCTGTGACCAGTGCTCCGCACATCCGCTCTATCAGGTAATGCACTGAGTAGCTGGCGGTCGTGTCTCCGGGTAATGTTTGTAACAAGGGATTGCTCCAGTTCAGGCCTCCCACCGGGCTGGGCAGACGGGTAGTTACATCGAGTGCGGACGCATTTGGATAAAAGTAGGGTTGACCCGCACTGTTGACAGGGCAGTTAGCGGCAACGAACTGGCAGCTATTGGGATTGCTGGATAGATTCCCCATGATTTCCGTATAAGCCTGTTCAGCCCCGATGTCCGCCATCTGGATCGCCGCCTCGTTGAAAGCAATGTTGCCCGAAACCACGTTGCTGGTGTCTACCGAGCGCATCAGTGCAACGCCCGCCAGCGAGATGGCCATCAGTGCGATCAAGGCAATCACCAGCACCACACCTTGTTGCTTGTTGCGGTAGTTCATCACAGATTCCCCCATATCACGTTACGCACCGGGATGACGGTTTGATAGACCTTGTAGCGGTAGCTACCCCAGTTGGCATTGGCACTCAAGTCTATCGCCCCGCCAAACCAGGAAGGCGCTACCGTCGTGGTCGTGCTTGCCGTTTTTTGCCCGCTACGTGCAACCACGGCGACTCGGATAGCCTTGATGCGGTTGATGTCGGCAGCGAACGGATTCGCCCAGTCACTGCCATTGCAGGCGCTGCCAGTGGCATCTGTCCAGCAGCTAATGGACTGGCTGCCTGCATTGGCGATGCCGTATTGAGCCTGCATGTTGACGATGTTGTCTGCCACGGAGCTCCAGGTCGTGCCGCTGTCGGTGGAATGCTCAAGATTGTTGGCATTGACCCGGTATTGCAGGGCGGGGATAGCCGCCGCAGTCTGCCCCAGATTGATAAGGGTCGCCGTGCCGGGGATAGTGGCATCTGCCACGGGAAGGCTGGTCGCTTGCCATTGAGTGCAGTTGCGGCTGGCATCGGGAATCAGCAGATAATCGTTCAGGTGGATGGCCTGGTTGGTGTCTACCGTGAGTGAGGTGATGGAAGAGGTGGCTGACAAAGGTGAGGTGAGTTTCGCGGCTCCGCCGCCCGTGACGATCCCGCCGGTATCCGAATCCAGCCTGTGGGTGGTGAGGGTGTCAGAACCCGCACCGCCATCAGCAATGCTGACTGGGGCAATGTTGACCCCGTTGAGCTTGACGCAGGGCAGGCTACCGGGGGTGGTGCTGGCATCTATCAGGCCGAAGCCCGCCATGCGTAAATCCTGTTCGAGGAAATACAGCGCAAGCAGCCCGTTTTGTTGCATATCGGCACCGCTGGCGGTGACGCGGCGCTGCGTCTCGAAGGATGAGACGGTGGTAAAAATTGCCAGCGAGGCCAGCAGACCGAGTGCCAGGCCGACCAACATCTCAATGAGCGTAAAGCCTCGCTGCGCACGGGTGAGTGAGTTTTCCATAGTCTTGTTCATGGCTAATTGAATTGAATATCCGTTTTGGTCACATAGTTGTGAGCTTGCTGCTGGCCTTGCGGGGCTTGCCATTTCAGGGTGATCGTCACCTGATTGCCGGCAATCTCAATCATGGGTTGATTCGCCGCATCGGTCACGCCGGGTAGAAATCCCGACTGGATTTGTTTCACCCATGCCTGCGTACTCACGTTGCCATTGGTGAGGGTGCAGGGTCTGCAGTCATAAGACGCTTTAATATCATAGACAGCGGAAGCAGTCCCGGTGGCAGCCGTAACAAGTGCAGAATCTGCCCAAATCTGCGCGATGATCTGGTTGGCCAAAAAGGCGGCATCGGAACGGTAACGCGCATCCAGTGTGTTGTTGATAGCAGTCGCCTGAAGGCCGATTACGCCTAACAGTCCCATCGCAAAAATCAGGAACGCGATCAGTGCTTCCAGCAGCACGGAACCTTGCTGGGAGTCTTTTGCTGGCAGGGTGAATGGGGTCGTCAATTTGTTCTCCTCAGCAGCTTTGTGAATTCGTTGCGGCGGGATCGCAAAGCGATGCCGAACCCCCGGCGGGGATGCGGATTACCATTCTGCGAGCATTGGCATCAGCCGAGTGGGTCACGTCTATGCGGGTAATATTGGTTGCCGTCGGGTCGGCTTGTCCGAAAGCGGTAAACACCACGGAAGGGGCACCGCTCATGCCACTTCCCGCTGCTATGGGCGCGGCATAATTTGTGCCGGACAGACTTGCCGTACTGACACCCAGCCGCGCATTTTGCCCGCCTTCGGTGGCCGTACCCGTTTGAATGGGTGCTTCACAAGTTGCGCTCACGGTCACGCAACCGACCGACCAGCTTGTCGTGCCGCTCGCATCAGTTAGGGTGAAGCTGACGCGGGCATTGCGTCGCACCGCTTCGCCGCGTGCCAGTTGCAGTCCGGTCAGTACGTTCTGCGCGGTGGACTTGATCTCGGTGTTGTGCATCCAGCTTGATAGATTGGGGGCACCGATTGCCATTACGACGGCGAGTACCGCGATAGTCGCCATGACTTCTATCATGCTGATCCCGCGCTGCATGGGGAATAAATTTTTCATCACTTGCTGATCCATGTGGTCGTACTGGGTTTTTCATCCGGGAACGCGGTGGTGGTTTTGGCATTGCTCTGATTGATGGTGTACACATAACTACCGGCTGCACCTAAGCCCTGATTGGCGGCACTGCTGGCGGTGACGGTAAAGGTGTTTGCTGCAAGCGTGCAAGCGTAGGAAAAATAGGTCGTCGCTGCCGGGCAGGTGGCACCCACATAGGTGCGATTGTCCTGGTAATATTGTTCCATCTGTATGCGTGCGGTGGTGAGCGCAGAATGCGCTTCAACGATTTTTCCCCGCGCCATATATTTTGTATAGGCTGGTGCGGCTACGGCAGCCAGAATGCCGACGATGGCGACTACGATCATGATTTCAATCAGGGTAAATCCGCGTTGCGTTTTCATTACTTTCTCCTTGGGTGTGAGCATAATAGATTCGGCTGGCGGCAGTTTCTACCCGCAACCGACTGGTGGCATGGCAAGTCTGATAGGCGGGTCGTCAGACCGGATGAGTGGTTTTTATGCGGAGTGCCGTGAGGGTTTTTCATTGTCTATCCCGCACGCCTCGGTCAGCAAAAACTCCTTGAATGCCAGCGCCGCAGCGGATAGACGTTTGTTGCTGCGGTGGGCGACGTACCAGTGGCGCAGCAGCGGGAAGTGTTCTACATCCAGCACCACCAGCCGCCCGGTTTCCAGCTCCAGCTCGATGCTGTGCAGCGATAAAATTCCTAGCCCCATGCCCGCTTGCACGGCTTGTTTGATGGCTTCGTTGGTTTCCATTTCCATGCTGATGCGCGGCTGGATGTGATGCTTTGCAAATACGCGCTCCATCGCGCTGCGGGTGCCTGAACCCTGCTCGCGCGATAAAAAGGTTTCCTGCGCCAACAGCGCAAATTGGATGTGTGTGAGCCGCGCCAACGGGTGGCCGGGGTCGGCGATCACCACCAGCGGGTTGTCCAGAAAAGATTGCGCAACTAAATCCAACCCTTCCGGCGGTTGCCCCATGATGGCCAGATCGGTGCTGTTATCGGCGAGGTCCTGGAGTACCGCATCGCGGTTGGCGACTTGCAGAATGACGGCGATATTGGGGTGACGCTGACAAAATATCGCCAGCAGTTGCGGGGTGAAATAGTTGGCGGTGTTGACCACCGACAAGGTCAGCCGGCCTTTGCCCAGGCCTTTTATTTCGTCGAACAGCGCCTCCATTTCGTCCAGTTGCTGCGCGATGTGGCGGGCGTAATGGAACAGTTCGCGCCCCGCTTCGGTGAGAAACAGCTTTTTGCCTATTTGTTCAAATAAAGGCAGGCCAATATGCCCTTCCAGTTGCTTGATTTGCATGGACACTGCCGGTTGCGAGAGGTATAGTTCCTCCGCTGCGCGCGAGTGGTTCAGATGAGTGGCTACTTTTTCAAATACCTGGAGCTGGCGCAAGGTGAAATGCAGCATAGTGTAAAAATTTCGGGTTAAAGTAATGCGGTCATCATAAACCATAAGTATTTGTTATGGTTCTTATAAGAATAATTGACTATCGCTTATGAAGCAGCAGCCCTATAGTGGCGACCTGTTACACGTTGTTGTTGGTAGTTAGTGAATTTATCGTTAACACACAGGAGAGGTAAACAATGGATCAATCTAATCGTTATGCAGATCTGTCTTTGAATGAAGCAGATTTAATCGCTGGTGGCAAACATATTCTGGTTGCCTACAAAATGGCCCCTAACCCCGGCCACACTTATCTGGAAGCAGCCGCTCACTTCGCCGCAGAATCTTCAACCGGCACCAATGTGGAAGTTTCGACGACCGATGATTTCACCAAGGGCGTAGATGCGCTGGTGTATCTGATTGACGAAGCCACCGAAGACATGCGCATCGCATTCCCGCTGGAACTGTTCGACCGCAATGTGACCGATGGCCGCATGATGATGGTGTCGTTCCTGACTTGCGCAATCGGTAACAATCAGGGCATGGGCGACATCAAACATGCCAAGATGATTGACTTCTATGTGCCTCCTCGCGCCGTTCAACTGTTTGATGGCCCGACCAAAGGTATCGAAGACATGTGGCGCATCCTGGGTCGCCCGGTTGTCAACGGCGGTTACATTTCCGGCACCATCATCAAGCCTAAGCTGGGTCTACGTCCTGAGCCCTTCGCAAAAGCAGCTTACCAATTCTGGTTGGGCGGCGATTTCATCAAGAACGACGAACCCCAAGGCAATCAAACTTTCTGTCCATTGAAGAAAGTATTGCCACTGGTTTACGACTCGATGAAGCGCGCACAAGACGAAACCGGCGATGCAAAATTGTTTTCCATGAACATCACGGCGGACGACCACTACGAAATGTGTGCCCGCGCTGATATGGCGCTGGAAATCTTCGGGCCCGATGCGGACAAGCTGGCCTTCCTGGTAGATGGTTTCGTCGGCGGCCCCGGCATGATCACCACCGCACGTCGCCAATATGCGGATCAATTCCTGCACTACCACCGCGCTGGTCACGGCATGGTGACTTCTCCTTCTGCCAAGCGCGGTTACACCGCATTTGTGCTGGCCAAGATGAGCCGTCTGCAAGGGGCTTCCGGCATCCACGTCGGCACCATGGGCTACGGCAAGATGGAAGGTGAAGGCGACGATAAAGTTATCGCTTACATGATTGAACGCGATGAGTGCCAGGGTCCTATCTATTTCCAAAAATGGTATGGCATGAAACCGACAGCGCCGATTGTTTCCGGCGGTATGAATGCCTTGCGTCTGCCCGGTTTCTTCGCAAACCTGGGTCACGGCAACGTCATCAACACGGCGGGTGGCGGTTCTTACGGTCACATTGACTCTCCGGCAGCAGGCGCGATTTCTCTGCGTCAGGCTTACAACTGCTGGAAAGAAGGTGCTGATCCTATTGAATACGCCAAGGAACACAAAGAGTTTGCGCGTGCGTTTGAGTCCTTCCCCAAGGATTCCGACAAGCTGTTCCCGGGCTGGCGCGAAAAGTTGGGCGTACACAAGTAAGCTGCAAGTTCAGGCTGTATCGTTGCAATAAAAACGCGCCCCCACTTGCTGGGGGCGTTTTTTTCAAAATCCCCCTCAATCCCCCTTTTTCAAAGGGGGCGGCTGGGTGGCTTACAGCGCTATCTATTCGCCGGACACCTCTCAATCCCCCTGTTTTGAAGGTGGAGACCAGAGCTGAAGCCGGATTTATATCGTGCGGCATACCCCTGTACCCGATTTTTCAAGCGGGGAGCAGGACAAATTTAATTGCCTCTCCCGATAAGGGAGAGGCTCAGGGCGAGGGTAGCAGTCAAAAATCTACCTCTATCCCAGCCTTTCCTCCAGGCGGAGGAAGGTGCTTTCACTCTTGGAGTTAGTGATGGTTAACATAGATCAATACAAGGTTCACGCAGAGCCGTTCTATCAGGCTCAAGGTGACGAAGTCGCGTTATACGAAGCGGCTTATGCGGCACGTTTGCCGGTGATGGTGAAAGGGCCAACAGGTTGCGGTAAATCACGTTTTGTCGAATACATGGCGTGGAAACTGAATAAGCCGCTGATTACCGTGGCATGTAACGAAGATATGACCGCAAGCGACTTGGTCGGGCGTTATCTGCTCGATGCCAACGGCACGCGCTGGCTGGATGGCCCGCTGACCACGGCGGCTCGCATCGGTGCGATCTGCTATCTGGACGAGATTGTCGAAGCGCGCCAGGACACCACGGTGGTCATCCACCCGCTGACCGACCACCGACGCACCCTGCCGCTGGATAAAAAAGGTGAATTGATTCAAGCACATGCTGATTTTCAACTGGTGATTTCCTACAATCCCGGCTATCAGAATCTGATGAAGGATTTGAAGCAATCCACCAAGCAGCGCTTTACTGCGTTCGAGTTTGATTATCCTGAGACGGACATCGAAGTGGCGATTCTGGGCCAGGAAGCGAACATCGAAAGCGGCTTGGCCGCGCAACTGGTAAAAATCGGCCAGACGGCACGCAATCTCAAGGGACACGGGCTGGACGAAGGTATTTCGACGCGTCTGCTGGTTTACGCCGCAACCCTGATTAAGGCTGGCGTTGCGCCGCGAGCCGCCTGCCGTATGGCGCTGGTGCGCCCGATTACAGACGATGCGGATATCCGCGACACGCTGGATCACGCGATTGATGCCGTGTTTGCCTGATTAAAGAAATCATGAAAACCATTCCAGAGGACTTGGAAGTTTATTGGCAACAACTCGCCTGCGCTTTCCCGCGCGTGGCGGAGGTGTTCCCGGATTGTATGCGGGCCGCGCTGGCTGGCTTGTCAGCCGACGGGGTGGCGGGCTATATCGAACATGCGCGCTTTCTCGGCAAGATGGGGCGCGGCGCAGAACCGATTCTGATTTTTCTGGAAGAATGGCCGGAGGTCGCCAAAAAGGTCGGTGAGGATACCCTGCCCGACATCATGGCGTTTATCCACAAGATGGGGAAATCGCCGAATGGCAAGGCGATTACGCCGTTCCTGCAATCGTTGCCGATGACCTCGCGCAGGCTGCATTCGCATGAACAATTGCGCGATTATCTGGCTATCGCGCTGGACATGATGGAGCGCACCACCGGCTCGGTGCATGGCATTCATCAGACCTTCCCCAGCCCCGGTTTGCCGGAGATGTTCAAGCAGATTGGCGCGTTGCTCAGCCAGCTGTCATTGGCTGGCTTGAAAAGTTGGGTGGATTACGGGGTGCGTTATTACAACGATCATCCCGATCGCCAGATCGAATACTTCGGCCTGCAATCGGCAGACAGCCTTGCTGTGTTGCAGCGCGAGCGTCACGGCACGCTGCTGGTGGATAACGAGCGCAAGCTGAGCCTGTATTTGCGCGGGCTGTGGCAGGAAGAAGAGATGTTGATTCCTTATTCCAGCGCGTTCGATGAGTTGCGCAAACCCGTGCCTTACTACGACAAGTTGGGTATCCGCCTGCCCGATGTGCATGACGATTGGTTTATTGCTGAATCAACACAAGTTATTACTGGCATAGACCGCTATCGTGCCACGTTGGCGCATATCGTCGGTCATCGGCGCTGGACGAAAGCAGTGATTGCCGACAACTTGAGCCCGTTCCAGCGCATGGCGGTGGAATTTCTCGAAGATAGCCGGGTGGAATATCTGGCGATGCGCACCTACCCCGGCTTGCGCCGATTGTTCATGGCGCTGCACCCGATTCCCAGTGAACAGGCTTGCGACGTGGAAACTCAGTCCGGCGTGCGTCACCGCCTGGCGATGTTGTCGCGCGCCATTCTCGATCCGCAACACCCCTACAGGAATCCGCAAATCATCGAGTTTGCCGGGCGTTTCCATGCCTTGATGGCAAACGGTGAGGCCAGCACGCAGGCGATGGTTGATCTGGCGATTCCGTTCATCGTACAAACGCGGCTGAAAAGCGACAATTTCGCCAATACTTATTTTCAGGATACCGAAGTTGATTACCGCGATGACAACCGCCAGATGTGGCAATTCATCGAACCCGACGACGAGGATGAGTCGGCGCACGAAGAGCGCAAGCTGGAACCCGGCAATGAGACCAGCGCGCTGCCGCCACGCCATTACCGCGAATGGGATTACAACAATCAAAGCTATCGTCCAGACTGGGTCAGCGTGTATGAAAGCCTGCATCCGCCCGGCAATGCGGCGGTGATAGACCGCTTGCTGGAAAAACATGCGGCGCTGGAAAAACGCCTGAAGAAGCTGATGGACTTGCTCAAGCCGCAGAATAAGGTGCGCATCCGCTATCAGGAGGAAGGCAGCGAGCTTGATCTGGACGTGGCGATACGTTCGCTGATTGATTATAAAAGCGGCTCGCAACCCGACCCGCGCATCAACATGAGCCATCGCAACGACGGGCGCAATATCGCGGTAATGTTGCTGCTGGACATGTCGGCATCGCTCAACGAAAAAGCGGCGGGCAGCGGTCAGACTATTCTGGAATTGAGCCAGGAAGCCGTGTCGCTGCTGGGTTCGGCAGTCGAAAAGCTGGGCGACCCGTTAGCCATCGCCGGCTTTCATTCCAATACGCGCCACGATGTGCGCTACCTGCACATCAAGGGCTATAACGAGGCGTGGGATGATGCGGTAAAAGGCCGACTGGCCGCGATGGAGGCGAGCTATTCCACGCGCATGGGTGCTGCGATGCGTCATGCCGCGCACTATCTGGAGAAGCAGGCCGCCGACAAGAAACTGATGCTGATCCTCACCGATGGTGAGCCTGCCGATATTGACAGCAAGGATGGGCGCGTGCTGATCGAGGATGCGCGGCAAGCCGTCAAGGAGCTGGATCAGCAGGGAATTTACGCCTATTGCATCAACCTCGACCCCAAGGCGGATGAGTATGTGAAGGATATTTTTGGCAAGCAATACACCATTATTGATAAAGTCGCGGAATTACCCGAGAAGTTGCCACAATTATTCATTTCATTGACTAAATAAACCCTTTGCCGCGCTGTTAGGGCTGGAAAAGCGGTAGAATCACAAGCCTAATTTTTTGCAGTTGCTTCACTTTAATAACCGAGGAGAAAACATGAGCAAGAGTCTGATTCAATTCATCACCGAAGAGCAACGTCATATTCCTAATGCCAGCGG
>Ga0210013_1001874_pt1 | contig 11895 bp, 9 predicted proteins | sample CryGeymeta201506_FD_185553 | JGI IMG/M metagenome (GOLD analysis project Ga0210013, IMG submission 185553) | Groundwater microbial communities from Crystal Geyser aquifers in Utah, USA - Crystal Geyser metaG 2015-06 (SPAdes) (version 2) | ecosystem: Environmental > Aquatic > Deep subsurface >...
CCAGACCACCCGAAAAAGCGATGCCGACCTTTTGGCCAACGGGAATGTTTTGCAGAATCGTATTAGACATAAAATTGGCCTCTAGCCCTTATAGAATAAGCGTGAGTAGCTATGAAAATTAATTTTTTCAACCGAAATGGCAAATGTAGTGGTATGCCTCGGCAACGCGAATCTCGAAGCTGGCGTTGCCGGCAATGCTGAACTTGTCACCCGGGCTGGATTTGAGCCAGGTGTCTGTGCCTTTGAGCTTGTATTCACAGCCACCAGCCACACACTCCATGGTTTCGGGGGCGCCGGTGTTGAAGGTCAGCGTGGCGGGCAACACCACGCCAACCGACTTCTTTGTGCCGTCAGCCAGTGTGAGCTGGTGGCTGACGCATTTGCCGTCAAAGAAAACGCTGGCCTGGGTGGCGACGGTCACGCCGTCGAGTTGGGTGGTGGTCATGGCAAGAAGGGGTTGGAGCGTTGAAACGCAGCTGATTTTAGGGGAGTGAATAGTTTGCCCTTTTGGCTTTGTTCAGATACGTCGAGATGTGGGAGAGAGGGGCTGACATTGGCCTCGCTTTGATCGAAGAATCAGTCGGGCAATGCGCTTTGCTGCGTGTCCCCCGCCCGCTGCGCGGGCTCCGCCTTGACCTTCGCAAAGCGCATCGCCCGACTGATTCGGCGCGGATGTGGCGCGGCTGGCAAGGGGGGAACTCAATACAGCCGAACTTCCATGTTGCAACTTGTTCAGTTTGCGCGAAGAATTTTCCTGTGCTGCGCCGGGCTTGACGTGAAGCCGCGGTTCTTGAATCAAACCGGACTGCGCGCCCCTGCCTGAGCCTTTGCAAGTGGCTTCAAGCCGTTGACGTCTGGCGCCAAGCCGCATCGGGCCGCCACGCCGCCACCCAGGTGGGCATTTCTTTGGCCGGCATCGGCCGGGCGATGCCGTAGCCTTGCGCCAACTCGCAGCCGAGTTGCAACAGCGCTGTGCCATGCGCTACGGTTTCGACGCCCTCAGCAATGACTTCATGCCTGAATGCCGCCGCCAGACCAATCACGCCTTGCAAAATGGCCAGATCGTCCGGGTCATCGAGCATGTCACGCACAAAGCTCTGGTCAATTTTGAGCTGTTTGACGCGCAGGCGCTTCAGGTAGGTCAGCGACGAGTAGCCGGTGCCAAAGTCGTCGAGCGCAAACAACACGCCGATGCGCTCGCAGGCCTCAATCACCTCCGACACCAGGGTGATGTCGCGCAAGGCGCTGGTTTCCAGAATTTCAAGCGCCAGGCAACCGGGATGTACCAACGGGTGCACCGTCAAAATGGCATGCAGTCGTTCGACAAAATGCGCCTGCTGCAACTGCAGCGCACCCACGTTGACGCTGACCGGCAGGTCCAGTCCCTGTGCGTGCCAGACTTCCATCTGCGTTAGCGCCTCCTCGATCACCCACTCGCCCACGTCGACCGCCAGCGGGTCGTCCTCGACCACTGGCAAAAAATCGGCCGGCGCCAACAGCCCGCGCTGCGGGTGTTGCCAGCGGATCAAAGCCTCTGCGCCGACCACCTTGCCAGTGCGCATATTGACCTTGGGTTGGTAATGGAGCACAAATTCACGGCGTTCGAGCGCCAGATGGATGCGCTCAAGGGTTTCGTTGTGCACGCGCAGACGGCTGTCTTGCGTCGCGTCAAAGATATGGAAGCGGTTCTTGCCCGCCAGTTTGGCCTGGTACATCGCCAGATCGGCCTGGCGCAAGAGCTGGTCGGCGTCGATGTCCTGGTCTTGCGGATAGAAAGTCACACCCAGGCTGGCTGACACCTGCAGCCGCAGTTGATCGACCTCAACCGTTTGCGCAGCGGCGCTCTGCAAGCGGTTGATCAGGGGCAGGGCGGCCGCTGTGTCGTCCAGGTCGGTCAGCACCGCGACAAACTCGTCACCGCCCAGGCGCGCCAGCGTATCGCCCTCACGCAGGGATTGCTTCATGCGGCTGGCAACGGAAATCAGCAGTTGGTCGCCAATTTCGTGACTGTGCTGGTCGTTGATGTTCTTGAAGCTGTCAAGATCGATGTAGACGACGACCAGCGATCGGCCGCGGCGCTGGACCTGAAGGAGGCTTTGCTGCAGCCGGTCGGCCAGCAGCACCCGGTTGGGCAGATTGGTCAAGGCGTCAAAATGGGCCATGTGCTCCAGCGCGTGCTGCTGCGCCTTGCGGTCGGTAATGTCGCGGATGACGCCGATGAATCCCAGAATGGTTCCATCGTCTGTTTTGATCAATGTCCCCAAGGTTTCACCCGGGAAAACCTGGCCATTTTTGCGCCGATAGTTGACTTCATAAGGCAAGGCCTTGGCTTGTACGCTCAGGTTGTAACGCAGTTTTCCCTGGCGCTCGAATTCTTCCTTGCTTTCGTAAAAGAAACCTGATTGCTGGCCCGCCAGATCGTTCATGTCGTAGCCAAAAATGGTGATGAACGCCGGGTTGATTGCCAGCACCTCACGCTGCGGACTGGCGTAGACGATGGCGTCCGGGATGCTGTTGAAAATGCCTTCGAACAGGGCTTTGCTCTGCGCCAGCGCAATTTCAGCCTGCTTGCGCGCAGTGATGTTCAAAAACGCAACGACAAAATGATCGGGCTGGTAGCGGTAAGCAACGCAGTCGTACCAACAATTGTTGAACTGCAGGTGTTGTTCGAAACGCACTTGTTGGTCAGTGCGCACCACGCGGCCATAGGTGCCGATCCAGTCAAATGGGTCGTTCTCGATGCCAGGGAAAGCGGCACGCGCGGTTTTGCCGCGCGGATCGACGCCGGTGAGTGCCTTGTAGGCTGCATTGGCGTCGATGAACAGATAGTCATACGGCTGGCCTGCCTCGTCGTAGAGCATTTGGTGGTACGCGACGGCAATCGGGCCGTACTCGAACAGGGCGCTGAACTTCCATTCGATATCGAGCAGAGCCGCCTCGCGCTTGTTCCAACGCGCGATCAGGATGTTGAAACTGCTGACCAGTTGGCCAATTTCATCGTTGCGTGTGACGGGAAGGGCTTGCGGTGTCTGTGTCGGATGGGTCAGTTTGACCATCGCCTGCGCCGTAGTTGCCAGCGCAGTCAGTTGCCGCGCCAATACCCACCAAGTTAGCGCTGCGGCCAGCAGGGTCAGCAGCAATGCCGCCACAAACATGCGTTGCTGCATATCGTGGATCGGCGCGAAGGCCCGGGCGTTGGACAAGCCCAGCAGCAAGTACCAGTTGGCCACCGGAATACGCTTGACCGATGCCAGCTGTTCTACTCCCAAGGCATTGTTCAAAACGTCGTGGCCCTCGTAGCCGGCCATATTTCGGTCCACATAGGCATTGATCCCTGCAGCCGGCAACATTTCCATGACGCGTTTCTTGTCGGTAGCTGCGATGATTTGCCTGGTTTGCGGCGACACCAGCAAGTAGCCGTCTTCTTCGCCATATTGGCTCAACGTGAGAGTGTCAAGAAAATTAGGCATGCTGAGGTTCGTTGCGCCGATCAGCGCGCCAATGACCGTGCCCTGCGCGTCGCGTACTGGGGCGGCCATGGCAAAAACCGGTACTTTCAACCTTTTGCCTATGACCGGTGGGCCAATATTTGCCGTGCCACTCAAGGCGATGACGACGAAGCCCCGATCGATGTACGAGGTATTGAGGCGTTGCGCTGATATCGGAACGTTGGCGATGGCCACACCGTCACGGTTGACAACGAACGCACCGCTGTTGAATAGCAGTTGCAGTAGCGGAAGCTGCTCCAGGCGCCGTTGCAGGGCTTGAGGGTCAACCATTAGGGAGGCGTCCATTTCGGCGGCCACTGTTTTCAGGGCTTGCAGACGACTGCTTAGATGGTCGTCGATGTCCCGCGCGGCCGTGCTGACTGCTGAGAACTGCTGCTCGCCTAGCAATTTCACCATGTCGGCCTGCAGCATTCGGCTGACGTAAAACGCCAACGCCCAAAGACCGAGCACAAAAATAGCCAACGTGTACAGGGCAGCGCGCGTCTTGAGCGAACGCCAGGGCGGAATCGTGGCTTGCATAGCTAGGGTCTGTATGGGCGGTCATTTCCGAAGGCCGTTGGTCGCTGGGCGACTCTTGTGTGCCGGATTCCCCGCGACCTGATGGTAACTGTGGCCCAACCGGTTTTGGCTGCAAATTTATGGGTTGCACAGGCCTTTATTTGGACAAGTACTGACGCAGATCAAATTTGGCTTTGCGACCGCTGCGCGGCAAAAGTGGCGGGATCAAACCCAACCGTGACCTCTCCCGCGCCCCAATCCACCACCGGTCGCTTGATCACGCTCGGCTGGGCCAGCATCAGCGCGGTGGCGGTCGCATCGTCGACCACGGCATCGTGGGCGGCGTCGTCAAGCCAACGCCAGGTCGTGCCCTTGCGGTTGACCAGCGTCTGCCAGCCAACAGCAGCAAGCCATGTGGGCAGCAGGTCAGCGGGAACGCCTTGCTTTTTGAAATCATGAAAGGTGAAGTCGACGCCCTGGTCTGTCAGCCAGGCACGGGCTTTTTTGACCGTGTCGCAATTGGGGATACCGTACAGTGTGATCATGGTTGTCAAGTTTCAGAAGTTGAAGATGGCCCTTGCCAAAACAGAACTGTACCCGCCCCTGGAAATTCAAATGAGAGCAGTGTTGCATGGTGCGTCCCTGGCGGTGCTTGATGGCTCAGTCGGGCGATGCGCTTTGCGTCCAAAACCGCAAGCGTGTGACCCAGTCGCCGCATCGGGTTTGAGGTGATGCGTTTGCGCCTCATCACTTAGAATGAACCCGGCATACTGGCGTATTTGCCGGCCACCCCCGACCGCTTTACCGCCTGACTCGGCGACAATTGTGCCCATCATGAAAAAACTCGCCGACTGGCTCGCCTATTGCGAGCATCTCCACCCTGTGGCCATCGACATGACGCTTGAGCGGGTGCAAACTGTCGCCCGGCGCATGCAGATCAGCTTCAGCTGCCCCGTGATCACGGTTTCGGGTACCAACGGCAAGGGCTCCACCTGCGCCATGCTGGAGGCCATTTTGCTGCAGGCTGGCTACCAGACCGGGGTCTACACCTCGCCGCATCTGGTGCATTTTGAAGAACGCCTGCGGTTGTCGGGTAATCCTGTTAGCACTACTGAATTAGAAGCAGCTTTCGCACGTGTTGAAAGGGCCAGGTGCCAAAATGACGATACGATTTCGTTGACGTATTTTGAGTTCACCACGCTCGCCATTCTGGATGTGATGCACCAGCACAAGCTTGACGTGGTGGTGCTCGAAGTGGGTCTGGGTGGGCGGCTGGATGCGGTCAACATCGTCGAACCCGATTGCGCCATCATCACCAGCGTTGATCTGGATCACACGGCGCTGCTGGGGCCGGACCGGGAGGCCATTGGGTTCGAAAAGGCCGGCATCATGCGCACCGGCAAGCCAGTGGTGGTGAGCGATCCGCTGCCGCCGCAGAGCGTGCTCGATCGGGCGCTCGAAGTGGAAGCTGATTTGTGGCGGGTCGGCGTTGACTTCAATGTGTCTGGCGACAAGCAGCAGTGGGGCTGGGCCGGACGCGGGCGGCGTTACAGCGGGCTGGCGTATCCGTCGCTGCGCGGGGCCAACCAGTTGGTCAACGCTGGCGGTGTGCTGGCGGCGTTGACAGCATTGCGTGAACGCTTGCCAATCACCGCGCAGGCGGTACGGGTTGGCTTGTTGGTGGTTGACCTTCCCGGGCGCTTTCAGATTGTGCCCGGGCAGCCGACCCTGGTGCTCGATGTGGCGCACAACCCGCATGCAGTGGCGGCGCTCACCGCCAATCTGGACGCGATGGGTTTTTTCCCAACCACGCACGCGGTGTTTGGTGCCATGGCCGATAAGGACGTCGTGGCTATGCTCGGCCGCATCAACCCGCTTGTCGACAAGTGGTATTTCACCGATTTGCCGACGCCGCGGGCGAGTTCTGCGGCCCAGTTGCAGCAGCAGTGGCAGGCGCTGGACAGCCGCAAGGACGTGAGCGCGCAGCTCTGTCTTGACCCCGAAGCTGCGCTGCAGGCGGCGCTGGCCGCGGCAGACCCCGCTGATAGAATTGTGGTGTTCGGCTCGTTCTACACCGTTGGCGGTGTTTTGCAGGGCGGCGTGCCCCGTCTGGCGGCCAAGCATCTTTCCCAATCCTGAGCCTCTGAGCAGAATGGCATTTTTCAAGTTTCGCAAGTCCAGCGGTGTTGCCCCCGCGCCCGAGGCGCCGGTGCAGAGCGTTGAGACCATTCGCCAACGCGCCAAATACCGACTGGTGGGCGCGACCGTGCTGATCCTTGTCGGGGTCATCGCGTTGCCCCTGTTGTTTGACAAGCAGCCGCGGCCAATTGCGGTCGACACGCCGATCGAGATTCCCGACAAAAATAAGGTCTTGCCGCTGGTAATTCCGCCTGCACCACCAGCCGCTGTGGTGTCTGCCAAAGCGCCGGTGCCAGAGTCGGTTGGAGTGGCGGCAATTCCGGCGCCAGCGCCGTTGGCTCCGGCTGAGACACCGGCTACCGTCAAGGGCGCGGCGCTCGCTCCAGTCGCCGCGGCGCCAATGGCCAAACCAGTTGAAGTGAACCGGGCGCAGGCGTTGCTTGAGGGCAAAGACGCGCCTGTTGCCACCTCAAGCAAATCTGCGCCCGCTGATGCTGCCGGCCAAAGGTTTGTCGTGCAGGTGGGTGCGTTTGCCGACAATGCACGCGCCCGTGAGGTCCGGTTGAGGGTAGAGCGCGCTGGCCTGAAAACCTATACCCAAGTGGCTGACACCAAAGACGGCAGACGCATCCGCGTGCGGGTCGGGCCGTATGCGTCCCGTGCCGAAGCCGAAAAAGCGGCTGTCCGGATCAAGAAACTTGATTTGCCGGCAGCGCTTTTGACGTTGTAATCACGGCACACTGACGATGCCCACGCTGGACTGGATTTTTGCCACCGTGCTGTTGCTGTCAATGGCGCTGGGGGGGTGGCGCGGGTTGGTTTACGAGGTGCTGTCGCTGGTGAACTGGGTGGCTGCGTTTTTTTTGGCGCAATGGCTGGCGCTGGAGGTGTCGCGCTGGTTGCCGATGAGCGGCGCCAGTGATTTGATGCGCTACGCCGGTGGGTTTGTGTTGGTGTTCATCGCTGCAGCGGTGGGCGGTGGCTTGTTGGTGGCGCTGATCAAGAAGTTGACTGAAGCGGTTGGCTTGCGCCCTATTGACCGGGCGCTGGGCGTCGCTTTTGGCCTGGCGCGCGGCGTCTTGCTGATGCTGGTGGCGACGCTGGTGGTGTCGATGACGCCACTGCGCAATAGCGTGACTTGGAAGGAGTCCACCGGTGCTCGGGTCGCTGCTGGCGTGCTCAGCGGCTTGAAGCCGGTGCTGCCACAAAATATGGGTCGTTATTTGCCCGCTTGAAATTTTTCTGAATTGCTAGGACGTCTATGTGTGGAATTGTGGGGGTGGTGAGCAACGCGCCGGTGAATCAGCTGATTTATGACGCCTTGCTGCTGTTGCAGCATCGCGGCCAGGACGCGGCGGGCATTGTCACGCAGCAAGAACGCAAGTTCTTCATGCACAAGGCCAAGGGCATGGTGCGGGACGTGTTTCGCACCCGCAACATGCGTTCACTGCCAGGCAATTGTGGTTTGGGCCAGGTGCGCTATCCCACCGCAGGCAACGCGTTCAGCGAGGAAGAAGCGCAACCGTTTTACGTCAACGCGCCGTTTGGCATTGTGCTGGTGCACAACGGTAACCTGACCAACGCGCATGCGCTCAAGGTTGAACTGTTCAACGCCAATCACCGGCATATCAACACCGAGAGCGACTCTGAAGTGCTGCTCAATGTGCTGGCGCATGAAATTGAAATGACCACACGCGGCCTGCCATTGGCGCCGAGTGATGTTTTCCAGGCGGTGCGCAAGGTACACCAGCGCGTGCGCGGCTCGTACGCGGTGATCGCGCTCATCGCCGGGCACGGTGTGCTGGCATTTCGCGACCCGCATGGTATTCGCCCCCTGTGCATGGGCCGCAGCGACGGCACGCTGATGGTTGCCAGCGAGTCTGTGGCGCTGGAAGGAACGTCGCACAAGTTTGAGCGCGACATTGCGCCGGGTGAGGCCATCTTTGTTGATCTTGACGGGGCGGTTCATGCCGAGCAATGCGCCCAGGCGCCGGTGCTCAATCCGTGCATCTTCGAATTTGTTTACCTGGCCCGGCCCGATTCGGTGCTCGACGGTATTTCGGTCTACCAGGCGCGCCTGAATCTGGGTGAGACGCTGGCCAAACGGGTCATTTCCACCGTGCCACCCGACAAGATTGACGTTGTCATCCCGATTCCTGAGTCGAGCCGACCCAGCGCGGCGCAGTTGGCGCAGCTTCTGGGCTTGCCTTACCGTGAAGGGTTCGTGAAAAACCGTTATGTCGGGCGCACCTTCATCATGCCGGGGCAATCGGTGCGCAAGAAATCGGTGCGGCAAAAGCTCAACGTCATTGCCAGCGAGTTCAAGGGCCGCAACGTGCTGCTGGTGGACGATTCCATCGTGCGCGGCACCACCAGCCGCGAGATCGTGCAAATGGCCCGCGACGCGGGCGCGCGCAAGGTGTACATGGCCAGCGCCGCGCCGCCGGTGCGTTTCCCCAACGTGTATGGCATTGACATGCCGACGCCGCAAGAGCTGGTGGCGCACAACCGCACCGTGGAAGAAATTCGCCAGATCATTGGTTGCGACGCGCTGATTTACCAGGATGTCGACGCGATGAAGAAAGCCATTGGCGCCCTCAACCCGGCCATCAAAAACTTTGACGCGTCATGTTTTGACGGTGTCTACGTGACCGGCGATGTAACGCTGGAAGACATCGTCCGCTTGAACTCGGGCCGTGTCGGTGGCGACGAAAGCCAGGAAGACAGCTCGCGTCTGGCCTTGCCCAACCCCGAAGATCCATCATGAACTTGCCAGACCATCTGCACCGCGACACGCTGGCGGTGCGCGCCGGCATCGAGCGCAGCCAGTACGGCGAAAACTCCGAGGCGCTTTACCTGACCAGCAGCTTTGTCCAGCCCAACGCCGAGACCGCGCGCAAGCGTTTTGCCCAGGAAGAAGAGGGGTACACCTACACCCGTGTCAGCAACCCGACCGTCAGTGGCATGGAACAGCGTCTGGCCGCGCTCGAAGGCACCGAAGCCGCCATTGCCACCAGCAGCGGTATGGCCGCCGTGCTGTTACTCGGTATGGGCTTGCTGCGCGCCGGCGACCATGTGGTGTGCTCGCGGTCGGTGTTTGGCTCCACCTTGCGGCTGTTTGCCGGTGAATTTTCCAAATTTGGCGTGCAGACCACCTTTGTTTCGCAAACCGACGTAGCCCAGTGGCGCGCGGCCATGCGCCCCAACACCAAACTGCTGTTTGCCGAAACACCTACCAACCCGTTGACTGATATCTGCGATATCGCCGCGCTGGCTGCGGTGGCGCACGAAGGCGGTGCGCTGCTGGCAGTGGACAACTGCTTTTGTACCCCGGTCTTGCAGCGCCCCATCGAGTTTGGCGCTGACTTTGTCATCCATTCAGGCACCAAGTACCTTGATGGTCAGGGCCGCGTTGTCGCCGGCGCGATTTGCTGCAGCCAGAAACACGTCAACGACGTGTTCTGGCCGATCAACCGCACGGTGGGTATGGTGTTGTCACCCTTCAATGCCTGGGTGGTCACCAAGGGCATGGAGACCTTGGCGCTACGCATGCAAGCCCAGTGTGCGAATGCCTTAGCGCTGGCGACGTGGTTGCAAGACCAGCCCGAGGTGGCGCGCGTGTATTACCCAGGCCTGCGGTCGCACCCGCAGTACGCGCTGGCCATGCACCAGCAAAGTGGCATGGGTGGTGCCGTGGTGTCGTTTGATATGCGTGCGGCCGATGCGGCACAGGCGCGCCAGCGCGCGTTTCATGTGATCGACAGCACGCAAGTCTGCTCGATCACCACCAACCTGGGCGATACCAAGACCACCATTGCCCACCCGGCCACCACCTCGCATGGGCGCTTGAGCGAAGACCAACGCCAGGCAGCAGGCATTGGTCAGGGACTGATCCGCATGGCGGTTGGCTTGGACCACATTGACGACCTCAAAGCCGACTTGCTGCGCGGCCTGCACACTCTGAACAAACTGAAATGACCCAAAAAACACGCACCCGTTTCGCCCCGTCGCCCACCGGCTTTATTCACCTGGGCAACATCCGCTCGGCGCTGTATCCGTGGGCGTTTGCCCGCTCGACCGGGGGCGATTTCATTTTGCGCATCGAAGACACTGACCTGGAACGTTCCACCCAGGCATCGGTAGACGTGATCATTGAGGGCATGGCCTGGCTCGGTCTGGACCATGATGAAGGTCCGTTCTACCAAATGCAGCGCATGGATCGCTACAAAGCTGTGCTGGCTGAATTGGTGGCGGCAGGTCATGTGTACCCCTGCTACATGAGCATGGCGGAACTGGACGCCTTGCGTGAGCGCCAGACGGCAGCCAAAGAAAAGCCGCGTTACAACGGCACCTGGCGGCCCGCACCGGGCAAGGTCTTGCCGCCGGTGCCCGAGGGCGTGAAGCCGGTGCTGCGCTTCAAAAATCCGCAGGGCGGCTCGGTGGTGTGGGAAGACAAGGTCAAAGGCCGCGTCGAAATAAGCAACGACGAGTTGGATGATCTGGTCATTGCCCGCCCGGACGGCACGCCCACCTATAACTTTTGTGTGGTGGTCGACGACCTGGATATGGCCATCACCCACGTCATCCGTGGCGATGACCACGTCAACAACACGCCGCGCCAGATCAATATTTTCAAGGCCTTGGGCAAGGAACCCCCGGTGTACGCTCATCTGCCGACCGTGCTCAACGAGCAGGGTGAAAAGATGAGCAAACGCAACGGCGCCAAGGCGGTGACGCAGTACCGTGAAGAAGGCTATTTGCCCGACGCCATGGTGAACTACCTGGCACGCCTGGGCTGGAGCCACGGTGATGACGAAATTTTCAGCCGTCAGCAATTCATTGAATGGTTCAACCTGGACCACCTGGGCAAGAGTGCAGCGCAATTTGACGAAGCCAAGCTGCGTTGGGTCAATGCCCAACACATCAAGATCACCGCCGACGACGTGCTGGCACCTTTGGTGCAAGCCCAGTTGCAAAAACGTGGCATCGTCGCAGATGACCGCTTGACCGGTATTTGCGCGCTATTCAAAGACCGCTGCGACACCACCGTGGCGTTGGCCGACTGGGCGGCGGTGTTTTATGCCGACGTGCAGGCTTCTGAAGCTGACATGGCTCAGCACGTCACCGACGCGGTGAGGCCAGCGATTGCGCTGCTGGGTGACAAACTGGCACACTGTGCTTGGAACAAAGAGGCCATTGCCGCAGTCATTAAAGACGTGTTGAAAGAACGCGGATTGAAAATGCCGCAGTTGGCCATGCCGGTGCGGGTACTGGTGACGGGCAGCGCGCACACGCCGTCGCTGGATGCGGTGCTGACCTTGTTTGATCGACAAAAAGTTACTGACCGACTCGCCGTTGTCTGATTTCACGCTATACTCTCGGGCTTGGAAACGAACGGCAGTTACTTGTAACGCTGTGCGTGGTTTTGGGGGTATAGCTCAGCTGGGAGAGCGCTTGCATGGCATGCAAGAGGTCAGCGGTTCGATCCCGCTTACCTCCACCAAGGTTTCCAAAGAAGACGGAAGTCTATAGGTTTTGACCCCATCGTCTAGAGGCCTAGGACATCACCCTTTCACGGTGAGTACCGGGGTTCGAATCCCCGTGGGGTCGCCAAGTTATCGTAAGATAATGCGGCGCAAGTCGGTAACGGTTTGCTGTTAAAGGCAAATGACTTGAGCTTGAAAAAGCTAAACGTTAGCTACCAGGAGTGGTAGTTCAGTTGGTTAGAATACCGGCCTGTCACGCCGGG
>Ga0210013_1001909_pt1 | contig 11732 bp, 11 predicted proteins | sample CryGeymeta201506_FD_185553 | JGI IMG/M metagenome (GOLD analysis project Ga0210013, IMG submission 185553) | Groundwater microbial communities from Crystal Geyser aquifers in Utah, USA - Crystal Geyser metaG 2015-06 (SPAdes) (version 2) | ecosystem: Environmental > Aquatic > Deep subsurface >...
ATAATGTTTCGGCAATGTCTATGTTTGGGTAAAGTTTTGTTAAATCAACTTTTACTTTTTCTTTTTCGTAGTCAATCTCCAAAGCTTTAAGCATTTTCTCGTCTTTCATAAAGACATATTCCCGATATGGAGACCTGCCTGGCGCATTAAACAAATCACCGTCCTCGTATTTGCAATTTGCCAATGCTTCCTCGTATTGCTCAAGTTCGAAATACTTGAAAAACCCGCCGCCTTGATATTCTTTGACTTCTTTTGAAATGCCCGATTTATCATACGCCAACACTTTTTTCATTCGCGGCAAAACTACGCTATAAAAATGCTCTCCCATCTCAATGCCAAGCCATTTTCTGCCGAGTTTGTGAGCTACTGCGGTTGTAGTGCCACTACCTAAGAAATAATCCAATACTAACTCTCTTTCGTTAGATGCCGATTTTATAACACGCTCTAAAAGAACTTCAGCATTTCTAGTTGGAAAATCAGGATCTTGTTCGTAACCCTCAATGTCTGTCCAATTATTGTTTACCTGATTATATAAACTATAAATCTGCCCCTCGAAGTCGTTAGAGCCACACGATTTACAATTGCCATTCGATATTTGGCTTTGCTCCGTAATTACTAATCCACACTTATTACACTTTAATCTAGATATTCTATTCTCTATTGCAATATTTAGATTTTCTTGGGAAAATGCCCAGTGCCTCCCATTAGGAGGAACAAGTTTTATCCCAAAAATCTCTCTGTGCCTATTAGTTTTATTTTCGCCAGGCATACTTAAAAAAGGCATCCAAAAACTGTCTTTTAATTTTCTATTAATGTTTTGATGAATTTCATCGCTAACCAATTTTCTTAAAGCTCTTAATGTCAAGTTATAACTTTTTATATGCTCTTTTTCAGTACTTAATATTTCAAGTGTTCCATTTTCTGGAGAGGAAAAATAGAAAAACAATGAATCAGTTTTATTTAATAATCTTTTTTCCGCTTTTCTTGTTTGCATTGAACGACTAATAATTATCTCATTCCTAAAATTTTCTTTTCCAAATTCACTATCCATCAAACACCTCACAATCCAATTTCCGTTATAATCACAACGGACAAAAATACTCCCTTTTTTATCTAAAACATCTTTTGCAAGTTTAAGGCGGTTTTCAAGCAATGTTGCCCAGTTAGCATCTTTGTAATTTGTGCGGTATAAAAACTGGTCAGATGAAGCCAAATTAAACGGCGGGTCAATGTAAATTGTCTGCACTTTCTCTTTGAATTTCGGCAGGATTGTATTTAATGCCTGATAGTTTTCGCTTTTTATCAGCCAGCCGTCCAAAGATTTGTCTAAATCATCAAACTGGTTCAAAATCTCAAGCTCCAAGTCCTTGAAATACTTTGTGTCAATCGGCGCCTTGGGATTGTCTTTGTCTATTCCTAATTCTTTCCATTCTTTAACTTGCTCGGAATAGTTTTTATGTTTTTTGATTTTCACAACCAGTTTTTTATCCGCAATTCTATCCAGAGTAATTACATAGTTTGAATTTTTGACAAACTTCGGCTTGTTCCAGATTTTTACCAACTCATCTTCAAACTGCGAGATAAAATCAATAATTTTGAAGGCAATGTCTTTGAGGATTTGAAGTTGATTAACTCTGTCCGCGCCCCATTCTTTAGCTCCTTCCCAGAAATACTGATAACTCCAGAGCTTAAATTGCTCCTGCAAGAATGCTTTAGCGTTTTTATTTATAAAGAAATCAACCTCGCTTTGCTTTTCAAAAACTCTAAAAGCGCGTTCCAATTCTTCTTCTTTAATTGCAATGCCATTTTTCTTAATTGCTTTAAGTATTTCGTCCTGCTTTGTTTTCGCGCCTCTCTCGGAGTATTGAACGCCAAAAACAATCGTGTTGTCCTCACGGACTTTGTTTAATTCAAAAACAAGTGAGCGTTTTTCGTTGGCTTTTTTGGCTTCAATCTTTGAAGCGTCAAAGTAAAACTTAAATCCGTCAAATTCAACCGGCAAACTTCTAAAAATCCGGTCGGTTTTGACATAGTAAAGCATCTGTGTTTTCCAAAAGAGAATGACATCTTTTTCATCGGTATAAACCTTTTCGTAGATATTGTTATGGAATGGCGTTGAATTAAAATAAATTGAGCCGCTTTCGGTAAAATAGCGACTGAAAAAGGAGTAAAGCTTGTCAAAAAGTTCGTCTATAAATTTAGGGTGGCTTTTGAGAGCCGCTTCAATATCCTTTTTGAGGATGTCCTCAATCTTACGGTAGTAATTTGATTTTATTCTCATCAAATTGACAAAACCGCCCTCGCCCTCAATCTTGGCGCCAATAAATACATCCGGTAGTGCTTTATAAAATTTTTGTTCTTTGGTCATAATATTACCCCAGTATTTCTTTCATTATAAATCTTTTTGTTTTTAAGTCCATAAAAAGCCCCCACCCGAAAAAATAAGAAAAAATTTTGTTTAATTTTCGTTAGATGAAAGTTGCGTAACAATTTCATTCTCTCTTTTCCTCCTATGAAGTTAAACGAAGGCAACAACGTCATAATTTACGGTCTCCTTTCCGTGAAAGGCAGGTTTTCGAATTGCGTATAACGTTTGGCGGATAAAAGAAGTTGCCGAAGGCAATTTGGGCAAAGCGTAGCGAAGCCTTTTATCCGCTGTTATATGCAGCGAACGTAGTGAGCGTAGTTGGTGAAGGGACGCTATCATTTTTTCTTTATCTTTTTTATTACAGTTGCTCTCGATCTTTCGTGACATTTTGGGCATTTTAAGTATTTCCAACCGCCACCTTTACATAGTCCGTGGGGACTTATGAAATCAATAAAAGCGGATATCTCAAATTCATGCCCGCATTTAGGGCAACGGTAAGCGAAATTCTTTGCGTGCCATCTCACAAGTAAAAATAGACTTCCGACGAAAAGAATCAACCAGATATACCCGTAGGCAGGTAATAAAAATATTGCTCCAATTATTATAATGGCAACGAACGCAGCAATATAAATAATTGTCCTTATCCAATCTTCTTTTGTTGTTTCTTGGTATTGATATTGAGTCATGTGATCCTCCTACAAAGTTTTACTTTTTATATCTTTTTATTTTTAGCGTCCCGAAGCCGATTGCGTATAATCGCGATTATACGCAGTTTTTCCGAAGGAAAAATTGGGGTGAAGCCGAGCGGCAGAGCGAAGGCGGAACCGTATAAGCGCTGTTAAGTCCCTTTTTCTGAAAGAAAAAGTCGAGAATTGCGAAGCAATTCGGAGAAGTCGAGGTCGGTGAGCTTATTTAATAATCTCATAACAAATGTCACGATGTACACATTTATCAACAGATTTAAATTCTTCAGAATTTATTTTTTGCAATATCCCATTTTTATCTAGAGGTATGTATTCAGGTTTGTATTCGCATTCTCCTTTTGTGTTCTTATCAATCCAATTTAAAGAATTGGCATCGATTATACACTCGACAATATTATGCCCTCCTGTGCGTGGCCAAGTCTCGTATGTTTGCCATCCAGAAACTAATTTATCTTCTTGAAATGTTAAAGAAGCATTATAATATCTACTGCCTCCACTACTTGTAAAATCTCCATATAAATTTATTGTGAAAGAAGATAATTCGCTTTTGCCTTTGAATTGGATGGCAACTACAATTATTACAATTATTAAAAGGAGAATGATTCCGGCAAAAAATAAATTCTTTTGTTTCATGTTAATCTATCTAGATCTTACCTCATTTAAATAGTTGTTGCTTTCTGCGAGCCGACCTCGATTGGATTTAACGGCTTGCGGATAAAAGAAGTTGCCGCCTGCCTGTGCGTGTCCGCACGCAGACAGGAAGACAATTTGCGGAAATCTTTGATTTCCTTTTTATCCGCTGTTAGGCGACAGTGCGAACGAAAGGGCATATTTAAGCTCTTATATGTCTAGGAGCATCCAAACCATCATTTTATAGGTTCCCTTGCTGCTCTTTTACAATTTGCTCTAATCTTTTAATAGCACCCATTATATCCTTGTTTGCTTTTATTGCTTCCAAGGGCTTCCCTTCTAGCCAGGATAATGAAATTGAAGAATCTTCGTAGATGACCCCTATTGCTCTTAATCTCTTCTCTTTTAATTTTTTGTATACATAATTTTCTATTTTTTCGTCCTTGATTTTATTCAATAGCACAAAAGATTCTTTTATTCTTGCTTCTTTATATATTCTCTTTGCTTCTTCAATAAGTTCAGAACTTTCCAGGTGTTCAGTAGCCGGTAATTCCCCAGCTTTTATTCGAGGAATGAGATTATTAATATCTTCAGCTATTTGAATCGAAGCAGTAGTAGGATCTACTACTGTAATTATCCAGTCCATGCTTGTTATAACCCCCATAGTAAAATCTTCCAAACCCGCTTTAACATCTATCAAAGTTACAGGTTGATCTCCAATCCCTTCGACCCTTAAATCTCTAGTTATCTTAGAAATAGGACCATCGCATCCAGCTCCCGGACCTTTATCTCCTATTTTCCCTAACTGAAAAAGAAAAAGCCCTTCTTGATCAAAAGAATAGTATTTATTAGGAATCTTGGTTAAATGAATAGTTGCTCCAGATAAAGGAGTAGGATCATCTACTGGACAAGAAACTTTCCCCCCAGAAAATATAGTCCCTCCAAAATAATCCATGAGAGAGAGAGGAGGTTTTTTAAATCCTAATGCCTGATGAATGCCCATATTAGTTGAATCAGCATCCAACACACAAACTTGATATCCGCAATTCCTAAGGGCTTTAGCCAATAAAACCGTAATGGTGCTTTTCCCACTCCAGCCTTTTCCCAAAATTCCTATTCTTTTATTTGAAAATATTTTATTTGTCACAATTTACCTCTTTTATTTTATACCATTTCCTACTTTATATGTCTTTGCCCCGTAGTGAGCATTTCGCCTAACGTTTTGCGGATAAAAGAAGTTGCCGAAGGCAATTTGGGCGAAGCGGAGCGAAGCCTTTTATCCGCTGTTATATGACGTTGCACTAATACATCAATTTTTTTCTTCTTCAATTCTCATCCCCTCAAAAAAGAAGATTAACCATGCAAAAGAAATAATAAACATTAATCTTTGCCATAGTCCTGCAAAATCAATCACACTATACATAAGTATGGACAAACTTGTTGCAATCAATCCAACTAACAAAGCTAATATTCTTTTTGTATTTGTTCTTTCAATAAAAGCTGCAGAAATGGCAAAAATTGTGAAAGAAAAACCAACAATAGTTGCAAAAAGGGAGTGCATATTATCTTCGCTAAGATTATATGGGATATCCTCTACGATTGGTGCATGCTGGAAAATCGCTGCTAAAATCAATCCCACACCAAAAATAGTTAATAGAATTTTATGACCCCAATATTGCTTCAGGTGAAACAAACCTTCAAATATACATGCTATACCCAAAAGACAAAAGACTATATTCATAATCCACGCATTCGGTGTATTTTGTGCTCCCAAATGGCTTGTTGTATGTTTAAATATTGAATATCCTTCTGCACTGTAATATGGTAGAATAAAGATGACAAGTATCAGGACTATATAAACTGGTAATAAAAAACGTATGCTTTGCATTTTCATAATTTTCTTATCCATCTCTCCTTTTTATATTTATTCACAGCAATGTCATATAACGGCTGCGGACGTGCGAAGTGCGAGGCGAAGCCGAGCATTTGGGCGGAGCGAAGCGTAACCGTATGTCCGCTGTTATACGCACCCGTAAGGGTCGGAGCTTTGCGAAGTAAAGCGGAGGGTTCGCTCATGGCGCCTCAACATCCCAATTACATATGTCATTTGCACAAATAATCCCTGATATTACCACCGGTTCTATTCCTCCACCCGGGAAAGTTGAAGCGCCTGCCAAATATAAACCTTTTATTGATGTTTTAAAGTAAGGTCTTTTTGTTTCAATCGATTGATCAAAAGAATAAAGCGCCCCTTCTGGCATTGAGGTATATCTTTCAAAGGTTTTAGGCGTTGCTACATCCTGAACAATTATATGTTTGCTTAAATTTGGGATAATTTGCTCCGCTTTTTGGATTAGTATTTCAGCCAGTTTATTTTTCTTTTCTAAATACTCTTTTGTTCCTCTCTCTGGAAAATCATGGTAATTGGCATCGCCCAATAACATAATACTGGCTTTACCTTCTGGCGCAAAGGTTGGATCAGTATTTGAGCTAATTATGAGCGCATAATTGTCATCAAGATTGTGGATAGTTGTTGGATAATCGGAGAGCTCCATATCTGCGCCCAAGGACACCATTAGACAGGAAGGAGACATCTTTAAGCTTTTTATGTAATCAACAAATCCTTTATCCAGATTATTTCCCGGGACAAGTTCCAAGAATGTGGTCTTAGCGTTCGCGTTGGATACTGCCACAGGACTTCTGAAAATTTTGTCTCCAACCTTCACCCCTTTAACTTTTCTTCCTTCGGTCAAAATTTTATCAACTTTATGCCTGACCAAGACTTTACCATTGCTCTTCTCAATGAACTCCTTCAAGCTGTCTGCAAACTTCTGTGCTTTTTTGGGAGAATAGCCCCCATAGAGAAAATAAGAAATACACGCTGCAAGCATGCCGTTTGCCGGAGCTTTATCTGGCTCTGCTCCAAAGTGTGGCAATAAAGCGCATAGGAATTCTCTTAGATCCTTGCTTCTGAAGTGATCATCGAGTTTTTGAGCAAATGTTTTGTTCGACCAGTCGTAGAAATGTGTGTGCTCCTTCGGATAATCTAGCAGTTTCCTCGCTCCAAAGACTTTAACAATGAGCTCAGCAGGTAAAGGTGTGCCATAAACATCAGCGTCTTTATAACATTCCTCATAAGCCTTTTTTGCCTCATCAAAGAAAGCACGAATGTTTTCTCTTTCCTCTGGAAACATCTCCGAAAGGGATTTAATCAACTCTTCTAAATTATTGACATTGATTTCCTTTCCCTTAAATATGAATCTCATCCTGTTCCTTACGAAGAAACCATCTTTTTTGAGCCCAAGCTCCTTTAAGAGAAACGCAATGGGCCCTCTTTTCCACAGTCCACTTACATTTTCTACTCCAGCATTAAAAACAAAATTTTTCCTCTTAAAAGAAGAGCAATAGCCACCAACTTGATAATGCTGTTCTAAAACCAAGACTTTATAACCTCTCTTTGAAAGCAAAGCACCACAAGTTAACCCCCCTATTCCTGATCCAACGATGATAACATCATATTCGTCTTCTCCTTTTGGCTTCTGTGTGTCCGCTTCAACGCTCCAGTTATATCTTTTGAATTCTTTTGTAACAAAATAAGCAGGCGCCTTTAAAGAGAAAATGACTGAAATGGTTATGCCGAAGACAATTAACATGTTTGAAAAGATTACTGTAAAGGGCATACTGAGAAACAAAAATATGACCGCATTTACTATAAAGATGCCGGCCCAAACCACCGTTATCGTGTTGTTAATAGCTAAGAATTACTTATCTTTCCAGTAAATTTCTGGGTAGTCTCTTTTTGAACATTGTAAGGTGTAAGGTTGCTTGATGATTAAAGAAATACCAGCCATTAGAAATAAAACAAAATAGCCAATAAAACTGCTATATTCAATAAATATGTTCAGGTTGAAAATAAATGTGCCAGTAGCAGCGACACAGAAATAGAGAACAGAAGTAACGTCCATCATATTGAAGTCCCGTTTGCGGATTTGAGGAACAACGAGGAACAAAGAAATTGCAAGAGGAACAACTATACCTAGCTTGTTTCCCATTCCACACAATATCCAGTAAATAATCCACGGAATAAAGGAAACAAGTATGTAAAGCATGCCGGGTATTTTTCTTTTATTATTTCTCATATTTCCTTTCATTCTTTATACCTCCTCTTAAATTTCTTGAACGTCATGAACGAATTGCGTATAAAGTTTTCGGTGTATGCGAAGTGCGAGCAATAGTGAGCATTTGGGCGAACAAAGTGAGCCACAAACACCGTGTTAGCCGAAGTCAATCAATCCCTCTTGCCATAAAGATAACCAAATGGCGACCTACCATCCCAACTCAACCTTGTAACAAACCCCACTTCCTCCAATAATCTTTGAATATCATCATGTTTTAGTTGCGATACATTGTCATGAAATTCCATTGTTATCTTCCTAATTCTTTTAAGATAATCCTTCGGAGTTGACATTAGTATTGAACCTTCAGCCCCTTCACAATCCAATTTTAGAAAGTCAATATATTCTAAATTTTTATCATCCATAATACGTTGTAAAGTAATGGTAGGAACTTCGACATATTTTTCCAATTTACCCTTGATGTTATGATCGAATAGCAGGTGTCCTCCCGAAATCTCAATGAGAAATAATTTTGTTGATCCAATCTTATCGCTAACGGCAACGCAATGAGTTAGGATATTGTGCAAATCATTTGTATGAATATTCCGATTTAGAAATTCCACGTTTTTAGGAAAAGGTTCGAATGCATAGACAATGTTTTGAGTTTTATAGGCCGCGAATAACGTAAACACCCCGATATTAGCCCCGATGTCCACAACAATATCGCTAGTTTTAATAGAAAGATCGACAGGGTTGTACACATTTTTAAAGAATATTTCTTGCACCATCTCCACAAGAGTATTGTCTTCAGGTGCATCAATTTGAATCCCATTTCTTAAAATCACTGTGGTAGGTTTCCGTCCTTTAATGATTAATATGCTTATCTCTCCCCAGTTCTTACAGTCTCGAATTCCACGTAAGATATTTTTTATAGCGCACAATGCGCTCTTAATTTTCATATTCAATTTCTCCTTGATTGATTTCGCATAACGTTCGCGTATATCTGATGTTTTGCGGAGCGTAGCGGAGCAAAATATGGGTGGAGGCTTTTGTATAAAAGCCGTAACCAGATATACGCTGTTAGCTGATGTATTCCTTTTCTTTTGTTTTCTGATAAGAAAACTTGTTTTAAAAAATTTTCAAATTTCTTTTTCCGTTTTGGGCGAAGGGCAGAGGGGAATTAAAGGGGTGAATTCCCGAAGCCCAAAACTCTTTATTATTTTTGATCCTTTGCGATATCCTTGAACTTTTGATCTAGCACTGGTCTTATTTCTTCTCCAACTTTTTCATAAATATCAATTAACTCCTCATAAGCTCCAATTCCTCCTAAAAAGTCCCAAAAATCTTTACCGATAAGAAAATCATTTCCTTTATCAAAAAATTTTAAACATGTCCATCTTTGATATTCTTCAGGATAATAGGGATTATAATACATGCCTAAATAAATTTTGACTTTTTTGCCTTCCGCTGATCTCATTGCATATATTTCTAGCAAGTCTCTTTTTGCCGCTCTCATCTCGTTTTTATTTGGCTTAGGACCTTTTATTTCAAAATAAATTTCTTCACCGTCCTTTGTTTCTATGTAAAGATCAACAGTTTGTATTCTGTCTTCCGTTTGTTTGGGGTTTTGGCTGGCTTTAAAAATTTCTTCTATTTCTAAGTTATGATTTGGTTCTCTTTTAACACTATCGAGATCACTTAAAATATTTTCGGATGTTCTTTGTGCTTCTCTTGTGATTTTGCCCTTCAATTTGTTTTGTCCTTGTAATTTTTTTGCAATTGCAAAATTTTCAGTGGCAATAATTTTTGCTATCGTTTCATGCCAATTACCAAGTGCCGTTTCGCATCCATGAATAAATCCTTTAGCTAAGTAGCCCTTTTTTGTAAAAAGAGCATATTGAAAAGGTTTTGACGAATCTTCATCACTTAAGTTGTATTCATCAATTTTTTTGAGGATTTTTTCCTTTAGAAATTCGTAGACCTTCTGTTGTAAATCTTTTGATAGTGCCATATTATTAATTATTTTTCAAATGAAAAATTATTTCTGAATAAGGATTTTTATCACGTTCGGTGCGATTAAGTACGGGACGTTTGTATTGATTAACTATTTTCATTCCAGCCTTTTCTGCAATTTGTGGATATAAACCCCATTTGTCATTGGCTACTAAAAATACATCAAAATTATTTGACAAATATTTTTTTGAATTTAATAAAACTTGTGATATACCTTCGGCGTAAGATTTTTTAGCTTCCATTCCCTGGCCTTTATATAAAGGGCCAATTTCCAGCTCATCTTTTCTTTCGAATCCGAAAAGATCATAAGCATAAGCATGTTGTTCATGATAATCTATCTGCCCAACATACGGCGGGGAAGAAAAAATTCCTTTAATTTTTTGTTTTTCAAAAATTTTATAAAACTCCTTATTTCTGGATTTTATCTTTTTCGCAATATCAACAGTTCTTGAATCACCGGTAATTGACACCCAATATGCACCATTTTTTAATTTTTGAAATTCCCTAATTCTAACAACGGTGTCGTTTGCATAACGATCAAACCAATATTTGATTGAAAAAAGAGGCTTGCAGATTTTTTTATGCTTCCAACAATAATAAGTCGTTGTCTGTGGTTCTTTTAAAGTAGCTAAGTCAGAATGAGTTGTCGCTCTGCAAGAACGAATTGTCCGGCTTAGTATAACAGCTAAAACTCGTTTATTTTTTTCATCTTTATTTTTTTTAATCTGCTCAAAAGCAAAATCAATTTCTTTTCTTACATTTTTTATATACCACTTGTCAAGAAAAGTTTTATTTTTTTCTTGCTTGAGTTCTATTTTATATTTTGCGATCAACTCATTATAAATATTTAAAAAATCTTTTTCTTTCTTCGTGGAATATTCATTTTCATTAATTTCTCGCTTATAAATTTTTCTTTTGAAATCTGGCGAAGGAAAATATTTATTATTAAATTTAGCAAGCTCAAAATAAAGTTTCTTTTCAAATTCTTCTATCTTGCCATCGGCTTCAAATTTAGTAATTGCTAAATTTATATTTTTTATTTCTCTGACTAATAAATCCAGGTCGTAGTCTAATAGTTTGGTATCCGTTATCATGCAATTAAATCGAGAGATATCAATTCCTATTGAATGAATACCAAGCTCATTCGCTTGCACCAATGTTGTGCCTGAACCTGAAAAAGGGTCCAGGATAATGTCCCCTTTTTTAAAAAAGGTTTTTTGCTTGAAATTATCAGTATGATTATCAATAAAATATTCAACCAATTGAGGTATAAATTTACCTTTGTATGGGTGTAATCTATGAACATGTTTTGTTGTGTCTTTTTCTCGCAAATTATCAAAAGATAAACTCCAGTTTAGATCATTGCCGAGTTTCTTTTTCCACTCAACCTCTCTTTTACCGTTAAATGATTGGTAATAGTCTTTTAAATCATGGGCGTCTATTTGGGTACTACCATTTTCGCTATACTTTTTAACTTTTCCGTATTGTATCAAGTAAGAGATGTTAGATTCGCTAATATTACGACCCAAAAAAGAGCTTGCCCATTCGCATGCTTCTCTTAGGGTTAATAATTGTCTAGTATTTGTTAAATCCATAATTTGAAGCTTCTATGTCTCTATTTTACTACAAAAATAGAATTTATAAAAATCGTTTTTTCTGTGATTCCAGGAGCGGAAAAAACACCTTATTTCCCCTCTTTAATTAATGAAAAAGAAATTTAAAAATTTTTTAAAACAATTGGGCGATAGCCCAAAAAAGAAAAGGAATATTTCAGCTAACTTCGGTATATCCGACATTAATGTCGTATATTCATACATTTTATGGTTATATCCGAAACTTACGTCGCATATATCACCCTCTGGCAGACTGCTAATCTTCATCCCCTTCCACCTCCTTCATCAT
>Ga0210013_1001913_pt1 | contig 11694 bp, 5 predicted proteins | sample CryGeymeta201506_FD_185553 | JGI IMG/M metagenome (GOLD analysis project Ga0210013, IMG submission 185553) | Groundwater microbial communities from Crystal Geyser aquifers in Utah, USA - Crystal Geyser metaG 2015-06 (SPAdes) (version 2) | ecosystem: Environmental > Aquatic > Deep subsurface >...
CTTTTTGGTGGCGGCCTTTTTGCTTCTTGTCCCGCTGCGCATGGCGGACGAGGGCTTGAGCGCCATGGATGCGGTTGATGCCGTTCTGGCGCACAACCTGCACGGGCTTGAAATTGACCCGCGCTGCGTCGAAATTGCAGTGTTCGCCCTGGCCCTGGCCGCCTGGCGCTACCCCGATGAAGACGGCAACCCGCTGGGCGTGCGGCCAGACATGCCTGCGCCGCGCATTGCCTGCTGCGGTTTGCGCGTGTCGGCCCGGCCCGAAGACTGGGAGGCGTTGGTGCCAGACAGCCAGACCAACGCCTCACTGTTGCGCCAGGAGTTGCGCCTGCTGCACAGCGTGTTCGCCCAAGCGCCCTTGCTGGGCAGTTTGCTCAATCCGTCGCTCAGCATCAAAAACGACTTGGCCACATCCAGCTTTGAGACACTGCAAACGCTGATAGAGCAAGCCCTGAGCAGCGAGCAACCAGGCACGCTGTGGGGCGGGGCGCAAGATTTGAATGACGATGCCTGGGACCTGGCCATAAGCGCCCGTGGCTTGCTGGAAGCCGCCAGGCTGTTGGATGCGCGCTATCACCTGGTGGTGACCAATGTGCCGTATCTGGCGCGCGGCAAGCAGGAACAGGCGTTGAAAGACTACTGCGAGGTAAATTATTCGAATGCCAAAAATGACTTGGCCAATGTGTTTTTGGAGCGGTGTCTGGAGTTGGCGGTGGCAGGTGGTGGCGTGGTGCAAATCGTCATGCCGCAAAACTGGTTAACCCAAGCAACATATCGGACTCAACGAGAGAGTCTTCTCCGGCGAATTCGTTGGAATCTACTTGTAAGACTTGGCCCTGGCGCTTTCGAAACAATTAGTGGTGAGGTAGTGCAGGCCATACTGCTTACACAAACTGAAACGCCCCCTGGCATTAGTGATGTGCTTCATGGAATTGATGTAAGCGAGGCAAGAGGTGCATCAGGCAAAGCTGATGCACTTCGTCAACTGATGTTGTCTAAGGCAAGTCAACGCGGCCAACTTTCAAATCCTGAGTCAAAAGTCTTGCTCGAAGACCTTCACGATGCCCCACTTCTGTCGGTTCTTGCCGACTCTTCAGAGGGTTTATCTAGTGGAGATGGTGACCGATTCATCTTTCAGCACTGGGAAATCGAGTTTTCCAGTGCGAAATGTGACACTTGGGAGCCACTGCAGGAGGCACCAACCGCACATCAACTGTATTCCGGCCTTTCCAACATTGTGAGGTGGGAAGAGGGAAATGGGCCACTTGCCAGTTTTAGTCAGGCGAGGATTCAAGGGCAGCTGGGTTGGGGGCGAAGAGGCCTTGTCGTCAGTGAAATGAAGAGCTTGTGGGCCTGTGCACATATTGGCTATAAGCACTACAAGACTGCTGGCGTAATTGTGCCGACTGGCGAAGTTACGTTAGAGGCGCTTTATGCCTTTTGCACTTCTGATGCATACCTACGGCGAGTTCGGCAAGTTGATTCGTCGTTGAAGGTGGCTCCGAAATCTTTAGTTCGTGTTCCTTTTGAAATTCAAGTTTGGGATAAAAGAGGCAGAGAAATGTTTCCCAACGGCCTGCCAAAACCCTATTCCGACGACCCGACCCAGTGGCTGTTCCACGGTCACCCTGTCCCCGCCACCGACCCGCTGCAAGTGGCAGTCGCCCGCCTGCTGGGATACCGCTGGCCCGCAGAGCAGCAAACTGTTCAACCGCAAGAGTTACAAGCCAAATCAGCCTATAGCGCACACCCGACAAGCGCAAGCAGCTATCAACACAATAGCAATAATGCAGATACAGCCGACACCAGCGCACCCACCATGGAGCTGTCCAGCGAAGCCCACGCCTGGATAGCCCGCTGCGAGCCGCTTGCCAAACACACCGACGACGACGGCATCGTCTGCCTGCCCGCAGTGCGCGGCGAGCAGCCCGCCCACGAGCGTCTGCTGGCTCTGCTAATTGACTCGTGGGAAACAGCAGCCCCCGGCAGTTGGACCCCCAGCGTGCTCGACAAGCTACTGGCCCAGGCCGACAACGCAGGCAAGGGTCTGGCAGTGTGGCTGCGTGATAGCTTTTTCGAGCAGCACGCCAAACGCTTCCAGCACCGCCCGTTTATCTGGCACGTGTGGGACGGTCAAAAAGACGGCTTTGGTGCCCTGGTCAATTCCCACAAGCTGGATGCCAAAAACCTGGAGCGTCTCATCCACACCTACCTGGGCGACTGGATTCGCACACAAGAGGCGGGTGTGGCCAACGGTGCAGACGGCGCGCCGCTGCGCTTGTCAGCTGCGCAGAACCTCAAAGCCCGCCTGCAAGCCATTCTGGAGGGCGAAAAACCCTACGACATCTTTGTGCGCTGGAAGCCGCTAGCCCAGCAGCCCATCGGCTGGAATCCCGACCTCAACGACGGCATCCGCCTGAACATCCGCCCCTTCATGACCGCCGAGGTTCTGCGCGTCAACAAAAAGCCAAAGCTCAACATCACCTGGGACAAAGACCGGGGTAAGGATGTCGAAAGCGCCCCGTGGTTCAAGGTATTCGGTGGCGAACGTATCAACGACTATCATTTGTCGCTGGCGGAGAAGCTGGCAGCCAAGGAGACAAAAAAATGAGCGATTCCTATACCTATGCACGTTTTTGGCGTTGCGCTTTGCAAGTCAACCCCGTGGGCTACAACGGTGCCTATCGGGGTGATGAGCATGGGTTGAATGAGGCGGACTACAACCTGGCGCTCCTAAAAAAATGCCTTGAACTTGATATCAAGGTGGTTGGCATAGCTGATCACGGCAGTGTCGATAGTGTGGACACGCTGCGCCAGGTGCTTGAGCCACATGGCATCGTTGTATTCCCGGGGTTCGAGATCAGCTCGAATGAAAAAATCCATATGGTCTGCCTGTTCTCAGAGGCCACGACCAAGGATCAGCTCAATCGATATATGGGCCATTTTGGGCTAACTAATCCCGCAGAAAAAGTTTGGCCATCGTCGCACACATGTCTCGATCTGGCAAAAAAAATTGAGGAGTTGGGCGGCTTTTGGTACGCGGCGCATATGACCGGCAGTAATGGTTTGCTCAGGTTAAACCAGGATGGCGGGGGATTGGTGCATGTCTGGCAAGACTATCGTCGCGTGCGCGCTGGCCAGATACCAGGTTCAGTGGATGAACTTCCAGCAAATTACAAGACGATTGTTTGCAACCAAGAGCCTCACTGGAAGCGTGAACGCCCCATTGCCGTGATCAATGCCAAAGACGTGGCGAAACCGGATGATCTGGATCACCCCGGTGCTACTTGTCGGGTCAAGATGACTCAGCCTTGCTTTGCCGCGTTCAAAGTGGCATTCCTTGATCCTGGGTCACGTATTCGCTTGAATTCGCAAGCGCCAGAGAGCCCAGTTAGCAAAATTTTGACGATGGCGGTCTCCGGTGGCTATTTGGATGGCTTGAAAATCGGGTTCTCTGAGCATCTGAATGCTGTTATTGGCGGGCGTGGTACCGGTAAATCGACTTTGTTGGAGTGCTTGCGCTACGTGCTGGATAGTCCGCCCAAGGGCAAGCAAGCGCAGAAGCTTCACTTTGAAATCATCCGGGAAAATCTTGGAAAGGCGGCGGGACGCATTGAGGTCGAAATTGTTTCATCGGCCCAACACGGAAAGCGCTATCGGGTAACCCGCCGTTATGGCGAATTGCCCGTCGTGCGTGAGATGAATGGCAATGAGCAAGGCAATGTATCCACATTGCAGCCGCGCGACCTCATGCCCAGAATTGATATTTACGGCCAGAACGAGATCTATGAACTGGCGCAGGATGAGCAGAGTCGCACCAAATTGCTGGATCGTTTTTTGCCAGAGGACGGATCCATCACGCAGCTAAACGACGAGCTGAAAAAGGGTCTGCGTGAGAATCAGCAAAAGTTGGTTAAAACGCTTGGCGACTATGACGACCTACAGGCACAAGTGGCTCGTTTACCCAAGTTGGAGGAACAACTTTTAGGTTTTAAGGCACTGGGGATTCAAGAAAAACTGGCGAAGACCCCTTTGTTCGCCCGTGAGCGACAGATTGCCGAGCGTGCTGCTGAGGAGCACAGCAGTCTACGTCACGCCTTGCTTGGGCTGGAAGAAACTCTACCTGACCTGACCTTCATCAATGACAAGGCCCTGGAAAGCTTGCCGAACGCCGCCTTGCTGAGCCCCATGCGCGCAACACTTGGTTCGCTAAAGCAAAGTTTTGAGAAACACTTACAGGCCATGCAGGCGGAGCTCGCCGAGGGTGAGACACAATTGATGGCCCAAGTGGACGTATGGCGACGGTCCTTGAAGCTGGGTGAGGATGAGTTGGAGAAAGCGCTTCGTAGCCTGCCTACGTTGGCTGGCAAGAGTGGACAGGAGGTGGGCACGGCCTACCAGCGCTTGTTGCAAGACATTGAACGTATCAGACCCCTGACGGCGCGGACAGTCACTTTTGATAAGTTGCTGGCCCAGCAGTGGCAGGATCGGCGCAATTTGCTGGCTGAACTATCGGACTTGACAGCCCGGCATATTCAACAGTTGCAGCAAGCAGCGAAAAAGCTCAATCGTAGACTTGCCGGAAAATTGAAAGTCGAGGTGGTAGCCGAAGCAGATCGCGCACCACTCAAGACATTCTTGTTGGAAAGCGGACTGGAGGGCGTTGGTGAAAAGCGTTTGGCATGGATCGATGACCATCCGTCGGTGCAACCCACAGCACTGGCGCAGTCGGTTCGTGAGGGGTCAGCTTACCTGCAAATTGAATGGGGTTTGACACCCTTGGTTGCCGATGCTTTGTGTAAGTTGTCGTCATCGCGCTTGATGGAGCTAGAAGCCCTTGAGTTGGCCCACCGGGTAGATATTTCGCTTAATGTCTCTCACAGCAATGCGGAGCCGGTATTCAAGCCGTTAAACAGGCTTTCGACGGGCCAGCAATGCACCGCAATTCTTCACTTGCTACTGCTTGAAAATAGCGATCCACTTATCATGGATCAGCCGGAAGACAACCTGGATAACGCGTTTATTGCCGACCGTATAGTGCATGAACTGCGTGATGCCAAAGGCAACCGCCAGTTCCTTTTTGCAACTCACAACGCAAATATTCCGGTTTTTGGCGATGCAGAGTGGATCGGGGTCTTTACAGCCTCTGAAAGCCAGGGCTCATTGGGTTTTGAGGCACAGGGTTCGATTGATGTGCCTGTAATTCGCGATCAAGTGGCCAGCATTCTCGAAGGGGGGCGCGATGCCTTTATCCAACGAAAAGAAAAGTATGAGTTCTAAAAGGTGTCGCCTATGTTGAAGTCTGAGTTGCTAGAGATCATTGCCCACGGTGAAAGCTCGGGCGTTGAGTTCAAACGGGATGATTTGCGCCCCGAACAGTTGGCCAAGGAAATAGTTGCGTTGGCGAATTTTCAGGGTGGCAAGTTGCTGCTAGGCGTGGAAGACGATGGCAGCATCAGTGGCATCCAGCGCGACGATCTGGAAACCTGGGTGATGGATACGGTGTTTGGTCGTTACGTTCATCCCTTGATATTGCCGTTTTATGAAGAGCTTGTGTTTGAGGACGGTAAACGAGTGGCGGTGATTTCACTGACTCAGGGTGTCGCTAAGCCTTATGTGGTGCGAAGTAAAGATCGTGAGGAGATATTTGTACGGGTTGGTAGTACGTCGCGCCTGGCGACGCGCGAACAGCAGGCTCGACTGTTCGAGAGTGGCGGAATGCTGCATGCTGAATTGCTACCCGTATCGGGCAGTCAATTGAATGACATGGATACGGCAAGGCTGACTGATTATTTGATAAATTTTGCCGGTGACGAAGCTATTCCTTCAACAGAGGTTGAGTGGTTTCGTCGCCTCATAGGACTGGGTTTGATGGTTGAGTGCGCAGATGGATCACCGGTATGCAGCATCGCTGGCATGGTGTTGTTTGGGCGTAATCCGCGCCGTTTTTTTCGCGCTGCCGGTGTCCGATGGATGTCGTTTACAGGTGTCGATATGGAATACCAGGCGCAAGACGATACGGTGCTGGATGGCCCAATGGTGGCCTTGGGCGAAGGTAGGCCAGGTGAAAGCCGACAGTTGATTGAGGATGGGTTGGTAGAGCGTTTGGCTGCGCGAATGCAACCATTTATTTCAGAAGATGGGGCTGTCATCAACAGTGGTATGCGCCGTGACCCAACCTTCCGATATATTTTTGAAGTCATACGGGAAGCTGTTCTAAACGCACTCATTCACCGCGATTGGACACGCTCTATCGAGGTTGAAGTAGTTAATTATGCTGACCGGTTGGTGGTTACCAGTCCAGGTAGTTTGCAGAACTCGATGACCGTAGAAAAAATGTTGCAAGGACAACGTTCGCCTCGCAATCCCATCATTGTTGAAATCATGCGCGATTACCGGTACGTTGATGCGCGTGGCATGGGCGTGCGCCGCAAAATTGTGCCCTTGACGCGCGAGTTTTCAGGGCGCGATGCGGTTTTTGATGTGACCGATGATTACCTGCGCGTCACTTTGCCAGCGCGTGTTGCCGCCTAAACCATGACGCTGACCGATAAACTGATTGAAAGCGTGCAAGCTGCGGCCAAGGTCAATCGCTCCCTGATGGTTTCGCCTGCGGCCATCCTATGGACTGACGCTGACCGTATATGGGAATCCGCCATTCCGCAATTGACAAAGCAGTTGCCTGAGCTGTTTACCCTCGGTGATTACGCCCCCGAAGTTCGCCAAGGTCCCAGCATTTGGTTGAAGTGCGCTGTTGCTGGCAAGTTAGGTACCCAATTGCCAGGCGGAGCTGTTCCAATTCTGTACTTGCCCGGCACCAGCCGTGCCGATCTTCGTGCCATTGAAACTTGCCCAAGGGAGCTGCAACCACTCGCAGAGCTTCAGTACCGTGGTGTGTTCTGGAGCCAAGCAAACGGCAAAGACTGGACGGTCAATGCGTTTTTGTCTGCAAAAAAGGGTGGCCTCGCACTTGACGTTGCCCAGGACAGCGCAACTCAAGAGGCATTGAAACGTGTTCTGGCTGCGGGCATGCTGCTCGACCGCCAGGTAGAAGACTTGCAAGGCAAGCAAATCAACGCTGCCTGGTTGGATGCATTGCTGGCACCGAACCCGACGCGCGATGTACTGGCATGGTTGAACGACCCAACGGCGACACAATCCAAATGGGCGGGCGCACGTTGGGCCATCTTCAGCAGCCGCTGTGTCAAAGATTTTGGCTTCAACCCTGAGACCGATGGTGCCCTAACGGCCGCTGAAAAGCTGGCCGAGCATCAAGGACCATGGGCCAATGTGTGGGAGCTGTACAGCGAGTCGTTCACCAGCTTCAAGGCGATTGCGGATTTACTGGGCCAATTGCAACCTCCGCCCCCCAAAGGCTTGTTTGATGCCCCAGACCAGTTGGCTGGCTACCCGCGTGCCAGCGAAAGTGCCGAGTCTGCCCTGCGCTATGCCTTGAGTGCGTGCACGTCCATGTCAGTAGAGCCTGCACGGACAAAAGTGCTGGATTTGGATAAAGAACATGGCAGCCGCCGCGATTGGCTTTGGTCCAAGATGGGCAGCGGTCCGCTAGTGCAGGGTTTGCAGCATCTGGCTGAACTTGCAGCACTGTCCAGGCAAACGCCAGCCGGTGCCACCTTGGCGCAAATGGCAGTCATCTACCAAGAAGCGGGTTGGCGGGTGGACCAAGCTGCCATGCAGGCGCTGGCTGCTGTCAGCAGCAAGGCAGACACAGACGCCATTGGTGCTGCCTTGCGCGCGCTGTATGTGCCGTGGCTGGAGGATGCGGCATATCGTTTTCAGGAGCTGGTGAAGGCTGAAGGTGGTTTGAACCACGGAGTCAGAGATGTCTCAGGCCCAATGGACGGGGTCTGCACCGTGTTTGTCGATGGCCTGCGCTATGACGTGGCTATGCAATTGAAAGCACAGTTAGCTGGTTTGGGCAAGGTGACTTCCAGCGCCATGTGGACCAGCATGCCGTCCGTCACAGCCTCAGGCAAAGCCTGGGCATCACCTGTTGCGCAATGGGTGTCTGGTAAGAAGGCAGACGAAGACTTCGAGCCCAGTGTGGCGGCAGACGGGAAGCCACTGTCCACGCACAATTTCCGCAAGCTCCTGTCAGACCATGGCATCCAGGTGCTAGACAAGCATGAGAGCGGCGACCCCAGCGGCAAAGCTTGGGTGGAATGCGGTGACCTTGACCACTATGGTCATGCCCATGGGTTGCGCTTGGCGCGCGATTTGGAAACGCAAATGGCTCAGATTGTGGAACGCCTGACCGAACTCAATGACGCAGGATGGGCAAGATTCCGAATCGTCACCGACCATGGCTGGTTGCTGATGCCCGGAGGGCTACCTAAGTCTGAGCTCTCAAAGTTTGAAGCAGAAACCCGATGGGGCCGTTGCGCGGTTTTGAAGGACACGTCTCAAGGTACCCCGCTGACCTTTGGTTGGGACTGGTGCAAAGACGTGCAGATTGCATTCGCCCCTGGCATTACCAACTTCATGGCAGGTGAGGTTTATACCCATGGCGGTCTGACCCTGCAGGAATGTCTGGTGCCAGTTTTGGAGCTGGTTGCCGCAGGCGCTACCGTCAGCACGCTAAAAGTGTACATCGCCAAGGTCACTTGGACAGGGTTGCGGTGCAAAGTTGAGGTGACACCAACGGTTGCCGGGCTCAGTGTCGATATCCGCACCAAGGCGGCGTTGGCCGATTCGACGCTGGTTGCAAACGTCAGGGCTCTGGAAAATGGAAAGGCCTCGTTGGCGGTGGAAGACGACGCTAACGAAGGTACCGCCGCGTTCGTGGTGGTGCTAGATGCCGGTGGTAACTTGGTGCAAAAGAAGCCGACCACGGTCGGGGAATAAAGACAATGAAAAGTGAGATGCCATGGAATTAGATGACCTGGACCGCAAGGCCACTGCTGCGTTTGAAGGCTATGTGGTGCGCAAGGACCTGGTTCGGACTTTTAGCCGCCAGTTTCCGGTGCCGACCTACGTTGTGGAATTTTTGCTGGGCCGTTACTGTGCCACCACCGATGAGACCGAAATCCAAGAGGGTTTAGAAATCGTCCAGAAGCAGCTAGGTTCACGCACGGTCAAGGCAGGTGAAGAAAACCTGTTTATTTCCCGCACCCGCGAGCAGGGCTCCGTCAAAATCATTGACATCATCACGGCCCGCTTGGATGCCAAAAGCGACTCGTATGTGGCTTCGCTGCCCAGCCTGCGCCTGAATGACGTGCGCATCACCCCGGAAATGGTCAAAGAACATGAGCGCATGTTGACCGGCGGTTTCTATGCCGAAGTCACCTTGGGCTACGACGCATCCATTGCACAGGAAAAGGGTGGGCGGCCATTCGGCATTGATGCCCTGCGTGCCATACAGCTCTCAAAGCGCGAAGTGCTAACCGCTCTGGCCAAGGGGCGTGCCTGCTTTAGTACCGCAGAGTGGCGTGATGTGCTACTACGCAGCGTCGGCTTTGAACCGGCAGACCTTAGTGACCGCGCCAAGGACGCGCTGCTGTTGCGCATGGTGCCGTTCGTGGAGCGCAATTACAACCTGGTGGAACTCGGACCGCGTGGCACGGGCAAGTCGCACCTGTTTCAACAAATCTCGCCCTATGCCCACTTGATTTCAGGCGGCAAGGCCAGCGTGGCGCGCATGTTCGTGAACAACGCTAGTGGCCAGCGCGGCCTGGTGTGCCAGTACGACGTGGTCTGTTTTGACGAGGTGTCTGGGGTGTCTTTTGACCAGAAGGACGGCGTGAACATCATGAAGGGCTACATGGAGAGCGGGGAGTTCTCTCGTGGCAAAGAGAGTATCCGCGCTGATGGCTCCATCGTCATGGTTGGCAATTTCGACGTGGACGTGGAGCACCAACAGCGCGTGGGCCATTTGTTTGGCCCATTGCCGCCAGAAATGCGCAACGACACGGCGTTCATGGACCGCATCCATTGCTTCTTGCCGGGGTGGGAAGTGCCCAAGCTCAACCCCACCATGTTCACCAACCACTTTGGATTGGTCAGCGACTTCTTGTCGGAGTGTTTCACGCAGCTACGTGGCCAGAGCCGGGTAGCGACCTTGCAAGGGCGCGTGTTCTGGGGCGGAGCCCTGTCAGGGCGTGACCTGAACGGTGTCAATAAGACCGTCAGTGGCCTCCTGAAGCTGATTTACCCGGACGAGAGCGCTCAGGTCAGCGATGAAGACCTTGAATGGGCAGTGCGCCTGGCATTGGAAGTGCGTCGCCGCGTGAAAGAGCAGCAAAAACGCATTGGCGCGGCAGAGTTTCGCAACACCCACTTCAGTTACACGATTGGCACCGAAGGCGTGGAGAAGTTTGTTTCTACGCCTGAACTCCAGAGCCAAAGCGGTATTGGTGACGAGCCGTTGGAATGCGGGCAGATTTGGACATTGAGCCCCGGTGGCCAGGAAGAGCACCCAGGCTTGTTCCGGCTTGAAGTGACCGAAGGCCCAGGCAGCGGGGTGCGGGTGTTGAACAACCCTGTGCCCGCGCCGTTCAAAGAGTCCATTCGCTGCGCTGAACAGAACCTTTACGCGCGTGCCACACAGCTTGTTGGCGACCGTGACCCCCGCGAGCATGAATTCTCGGTTCAGATTCGGGGCTTTGACGCTGCCAAGTCCGGTGCCAAGACAGGAGTGGCATCGCTGATTGCTCTGTCCAGTGCTCTCTTGCGCAAGTCGGTGAGGGGTGGACTGGTCGTGGTCGGTGAAGTAACCTTGGGTGGCACCATCGAGCCCGTGCACAACGCTGTGACGCTGGCAGAATTGGCGATTGAAAAAGGTGCCAAATCATTGTTGCTGCCCGTGGCATGCCGCAAGCAGTTGTTCGATCTGTCAGACGACATGGCGACCAAGCTGGATGTTGAGTTTTACCAGGATGCTCGGGACGCGCTGCTGAAGGCGTTGGTGGATTGATGACTGAGATTAAGCAAATGGAACAGCAAGGGCTTTTCTCTTCACAGTATGAAGACGAATTTTTACTTCGAAGCCTGGGTCCATTGGCTTACCGAAGTGATATCGCGCTTTCAGAGCTAGTAGCTAACGCGTGGGACGCAGGCGCAACACTTGTAGAAATCACAGTTCCTCAAGTAAACGGCGGCATATTAGTTATTGAAGATGATGGAACCGGGCTGACTCGCGAGCAATTTCTCTCACGCTGGATGACCTTGGCATACAACCGCTTAAAGCGGCAGGGCGAGAGGGTGGAGTTCCCAGCAGAGCTAAATACGTAAGCGCTCCATCAACCCCAGTAAATCACATTCCCGTTTTGCCAGCCAAATCTGCTATACGCAAATTCCAAGGCAGCAGCGCCTCAACCGCTTCGACACTTTTGGCCGCTGGCAAATCACGCAGCACCCGACGCAGCCAGGTATATGGCTCCAAGCCATTGGCCTTGGCGGTCTGCACCAAAGAGTAAATCACCGCACTGGCATGTGCACCGGCTGGCGTATCACTGAACAACCACGCCTTGCGACCGACCACGAATGGGCGAATCGCATTCTCACAGCGGTTGTTGTCAATCGGCAAATCACCGCGCTCGGTGTAGCGCACCAGCTTGGACCACAAATTACCCATGTAGGCCAGCGCCGTCCCCAGCGCACTCTTGGGTATCACCACCGGCGCATTCTTGAGCATCCAGACGTGCAGCTCGGCTAACACCGGCACACTGCCACTCT
>Ga0210013_1001930_pt1 | contig 11614 bp, 12 predicted proteins | sample CryGeymeta201506_FD_185553 | JGI IMG/M metagenome (GOLD analysis project Ga0210013, IMG submission 185553) | Groundwater microbial communities from Crystal Geyser aquifers in Utah, USA - Crystal Geyser metaG 2015-06 (SPAdes) (version 2) | ecosystem: Environmental > Aquatic > Deep subsurface >...
CGCAAATCGCGCTCCACATAGGTGGCAAAGTAGTCGGCCAGCGCCTGCGAGGGGTTCAAGCGTTTGTCGTGAATGCGCGGGTAAAAACCAGTCAACAACGTTTGAGCCAGATCTGGTGCCAGGTGACCTGCGCCCTGCAGGCGGTGGACCTCAGCCAACGTGAAGGGCAGCAAACGCAGCACCGCAGTGCGACCGGCCAAAGACTGTGAGACTTGTGTCATCAGTTCAAACTGATGACAGCCGGTCAGGATAAACCGGCCAGGTTGTGGGTTGGCATCCACCATGCCCTGCAAATACGAGGCGAGTTCGGGGGCACGCTGAATTTCATCAACGACGGCGCCTTGCGCGTAGCCCCCCAGAAAGCCGCGTGGGTCAACGCTGGCAAAGCGGCGAACATCCGGGTCTTCCAGGGTGACATAGGGCTTGTCGGCAAACAGGCTCCTGGCCAGTGTGGTCTTGCCACTTTGCCGCGGCCCAGTCAGGGTGATCACCGGGTATTGACAGGCAAGCGCTTGCAAAACCGGGGCAATGTTGCGTTCAATCATGGGGAAATGGTAAGCCTAAAACCATGCAATCTGAAAATCATTTCTTCAAATTGCAGGTTTTCGCATTTGAATTGTTGTATTGGCGCAAGCTTGCTTGGGCAAGCACCGTCCATTTTTTTTGCATCCCCAAACGGGGATGTTCAATTCAAATGATCACCTCACTCATCCTGCCCCTCGCTTTGTGCCAGGTGTGCCTGGTAGGCCGCCAGCCGGGCATCGAAGTCGGCCAGCCACTGGGCATCAACAAAGGCTTTGAGGATGCGCTGCACTTCATAGTCGGGCATGGCAGCGCGGCCGCTGGCAGGCTTGAGTTTGCGCACAAAACCCAGCTCGACCAGCTTGTTGAGCTGGGCCTGCACCTGGTCCATCAGGCGCGCCTCGTTGGGGTTGGCCGGTGAAAACACCCGCACCAGTTCAACCACCGCATCCAGGGAGAGCACCAGGCGTGTGTCGCCGCCGCTGGCGTCCAGTTCGACCAGCTTTTTGCGCAACAGCGCCAGCAGCAGACTCAACTGAAAACTTAAAGGGCGACGCGCCACCAGCCGGGGCGGCTTGGGCGCAGACTCGTCCTCGGGGTCAGGGTGGGCTTTCAGGAACGCGTAGCCCTCTGATTCGTCGAGGATCAGGTCCAAATTGAGCACCGCCACATAGTCGCGCACACGCGCTTGCAGCGCGATCAACGCGGCCCACAGGGCAGCATCATCCGCGCGGTAAAGCACGCCCTTAAGCAGCGGCACCACCAGGCTGGTCAAGTCAGGCACCCCTTGGGACGATTCACTTTTAATAGCTGCTTGCGCTTGTGGGGCGAGGGCTAGAGGCTTATTTTGCTTGAAACCTTGGGTGTCATCTGCAACGCTGCCCAAAACCTTGGCAGACGCTCGCCCTGACGGATCGGGCAAGCCAAACAAATCTTCAATGGGTGGCGGGGGTTGGGCTGACATGTTTATTCCCTGACAAAAATAACCCGTGGCAAATGGGCTTGGCGGGTGCCGCTGGCATTGCGCCACTGCACGACTTCGAGCACCGTGTCATCCACCACCGCTTGCGGTGACTCACTGGCCAGTTGCAGGTAAGCCACCAGTTCGCCCAGGCCTTGCTGCAGCGGGTGCGCGCTCAGCACCTCACTGAGCGTGACCTGCGCGCGCTGCTGCAACATCTGGCGCACCAGGCCGGACAGCAACGCCTTGTCCACCCGCACCTGGTCAAACAGCGCACTGGTGTCCAGATCACCGTCGCCTGCCAGCAGCGTAAGTTTGTCCAGCACCAGTTTGGCCGGTGGGTTGTACAACGGGCGCTCCATCGGCAGCGTGATGCTGGGCGCAAGTTCGTCGATTCGCATGAAATCACCTGCTGGTGGCTGTGCGCGCACTGCCAGCGCACGTGCCTCCAGGGCGCGCACCAGGTCCATGATGCGGCGGTTTTCCAGCCAGGCCTGGTCGTCCAGAAAGCGGCGCAACTGCTGCGACAAGAGCGCTACCGTGGCCTGCGCGTGTTCACCGGCGTCGAGCCAGTCGTAATGCACCCGCTTCAGGCGCGGGTCGGGGTGCAGCTCGGCTACCGGGGGCAGCGCCATGACCTGCTCCAGCAGACTGGTGAGTTCTTCCTGACGCTGCTGCGACATCAAAAAGTCCCAAAACGCCTTGAAACTCTTGCCCTGGTCGGAGTCGGCAATGGCATCGCGCTCGCCCAAAATGGCTTGCAGCAGCGCACCTTTGGCACCCTGCCATAGCGCAATGCGCTCGCGCACGCTGCGGTCCAGCGCACGAAAGTTGTGCTCCACCTCCCGAAAGTCGGTCAACAGCTCGCGCGCCAGTGAGGTGAAGTGCATGAAGCGCTCGCGCAGCGCGGTGTCGTCCAGCAGCGGCAGGTCGCCCGAGAGCACGCGGGCGATCTCGTCATCAATCGCATCACGGCGCTTGTGCAGTTCGGCCACGCGCGCCTGCGGGTCGGTCTCAGAGCCCTGTTTCATTTGCTGCAGCAGGTCAAACAGTGTCAGCAAGCGCGACTCGGTGCCGACAAACGCGCGGTCGGTCAGGCCACCCAGCCAGCTCAAGGCGCGCTCGGTGGCCGGGGTCAGATCAAAGTGAACCTCGTCACTGGCCGGCGGGTAAAACTTGCGCAGCCAACCGCGCTCGGGGGCGGCCCAGTCGTTCAGGTACTCGGACGCACCTTTGGGAAAGGTCTGCTCGCCCAACTGTTCGCGCAGACCAAACAAGGTATCTTCCAGCGCCTCCACCAGCGCCGACTGCGCCATCACCCGCACATTGGGCTCAACAAAAACCCGTTGCAAAAAGCTGGCGATCAGCGGCGCGTGGTCAGCCACCAGCAAGCGCCAGGCCGGGTGCTGGCGGCGCAGGGCGTCCAGGGTGGGGTAGTCGAGGTTAATGGAGGACTCCTGACAATCTTTTGATCAATGTCAGGCCACCTGCGTCTGCTCGGGCGCTTTCTCAGACACCCCGGCTGACTCAAAGCTGGCCATCTCGCGCAGCATGGCGCACGCCGCCGTCAGCAGCGGCCAGGCCAGCGCCGCGCCCGAGCCTTCGCCCAGGCGCAGCCCCAAATCCAGCAAGGCTTGCACGCCCAAATACTGCAACATGAACTCATGCCCGCGCTCGCCCGAACGGTGGGCAAACACGCAACGCTGCAACACCAGCGGCTGCAGCGCGTGAGCCACCAGCACGGCGCTGGTGGCAATAAAACCGTCGACGACCACCACGCGGCGCTCATGTGCGGCCTGCAGCACAGCCCCCACCATGGTGGCGATCTCAAACCCGCCCAGCGCCGCCAGCGCGTCCAGCGGCGACTTGGCCTCTGCGTGAAGCGCCAGCACCTCGCGCAGAATGGCCGTTTTGCGCTGCACCGCCGGGGCATCCAGGCCGGTGCCCGCACCCGTGCAGACTTCAATGTCCAAGCCGGCCAGACGCGACAGCAACAGCGACGCGGCCGAGGTATTGCCAATGCCCATTTCGCCCAGCAACAGCGCGTTGCCCGGCAAGGCTTTAATCAAATCCATGCCGTTTTGCATGGCCTGCTGGCATTGCGCTGCGCTCATGGCGGCCTGCACGCTTGAATCCGCCGTGCCGTGTTCGGCACCGGCCACTTTGCACACCTGCAAGCCGGGGCGCTGCGTGCCAGCAGGCAACCCGGCCAGAAAGTCGTGGTTGACACCGCAGTCCACCACTGTCAGCGCGATGTCGTTCAAGCGCGAGAACACGCTCACCGCTGCGCCACCAGCCAAAAAATTTTCCACCATCTGCCAGCTCACATCCTGCGGAAAAGCCGACACACCCCGCCGTGCCAGGCCGTGGTCACCGGCAAACACGACCATTTGCGGGTCTTGGAGTACCGGCGCGTCAGTGTCCAGAATTTCACCGATTTTCAAAGCCAAGGATTCAAGCCGCCCCAAAGCGCCTTGGGGTTTGGTTTTGAAGTCGATTTTGTGCTGCAGTGCCTGGGTGAAGCTGGGGCTGACGAGGTTGCTGAGTTGCGGTAAAAAAGTGGCCATGGGGTTCCTGAAGTTACGGGTTGAATGAAAGAAATTGTTATAAATAAAAGAGCTACTCACGCTTGCTCTATATGGGCTAGCGCCAGATTTGACGTATAAGACCCAGCTTGCACCAGCAAGGCACCGAGCACCCCCGGCTCAAAATGGGTTTCCACAAAATCGGCCATGCGCTCAAACACCGCGTCCAGCGTCGGCACCGGGCCGTTTAAACGCGCACCAAACAGCGCTTGCAGGGCAGCCGGGTCTTCAAACAGACCATGCAGGTAAATGCCCAGCACGTTGCCCGCCGCGTTTTGCCAGCCCTGGCCATGGGGCAACACGGCGTGCGCCACATCGCCAGCGCGTGTCATGGCCGGGTGTTGGGCGGTTTGGCCCTGGTGGATTTCGTAGCCACTGAACTGAACCCCAGCCAACGCGTTCCAGGGATTGCGGGGGTCGGCACACATGTCGTCTACAAAACGTGTCTGGGTGTGTCGAACCGTCTTCATGGCATCAAACACCGTCACCAGCGGCAGCAGCCCCAAGCCCGGCGCGTTGCCGTCAATGTCATTGGGGTCAATCAGCGCCTCGCCCAGCATTTGCAGGCCGCCACACACGCCCAGCACCGCGCCGCCCTGCCCGGCATGGTGCGCCACTGCGGCATCCAGCCCTTGCGCACGCAGCCAGGCCAAGTCAGCCGTGGTGGCTTTGGAGCCGGGCAGGATGATCCAATCACTGGCCGTCAAACCCGCCAATTCCGACGGGCTGCGCACCCACATCAGGCGCACGCCGGGGATGTTTTTGAGCGGCTGAAACTCGTCCAGGTTACTGATGCGCGGATAGGCGATGACGGCCACCGTCAAATTCACCGCACCTTTGGCAGTTGATCGGTCGTCAAACACACCATCTTCTTCGGGCAGCCCGTGCTGCCACCACATCGGCAGCGTCGCCACGACGGGGATGCCGGTGAGGTCTTGCAGCATCTGCGGTGCCGGTGCCAGCAGCGCCGCGTCACCGCGAAACTTGTTCAGCACAAAGCCTTTGATCAGCGCGCGCTCATCCGGCGGCAGCAGCGCCCAGGTGCCGTACAGGTGGGCAAAGGCGCCGCCGCGGTCAATGTCGGTCACCAGCAGGCAAGCGGCGTGGCAATGCAAGGCCACGCGCATGTTGACGATATCGCTGTCATGCAAATTGATCTCGGCGGGCGAGCCTGCGCCTTCGATCACCACCACGTCGTTCTCGGCCCGCAGTGCGTCCAGCGCGGCGGCAATCTGCGGCCAGACGTGCAGACTGCGGCCACGCCAGGGCATGGCGGTGAGCGCGTCACTGACCTGCCCCAGCAACACCACCTGGCTGTGGGTGTCGGCCTCGGGCTTCAAGAGCAGCGGGTTCATGCGCACCTCGGGCACGGCGCGTGCGGCCAGCGCTTGAAAATATTGCGCACTGCCGATTTCGCCGTGGCCGCTTTCCGAGGCCACCACCCCGCCGCCGAGCCGCCCCAAGGCGGGGTGAGCCCCCTCGGGGGGCAGCGAGGACACGTCAGTGCCGAGCGTGGGGGCCACCACTCTGGCGTTGTTGCTCATGTTCTGCGCCTTGAAGGGCACCACCTTCAAACCCTGGCGCGCATAGTGGCGGCACAGCGCGGTGGCCAGCCAGCTTTTGCCGGCGCCACTGGTGGTGCCCAGCACCATGAGGCAGCGGGCTGTCATAGCCGCCCTCCATCACCGGATTGATCTTGTGGCTTGAATGGCAAAAGCATCACCATACCCCCGTTGATACCTGCAACGATGACCGGTGACCAGATGCAGTGCGCATGCCACAGCTCCTTACCGCGCAAGATTCGCCCTGTCCGCCTTCAGCGCGGCAATTTGCGCGGGCTTGAATTGGCTGAGCTTGTAGGCGCTGTCTTTGAGGAGGTCTGAGAGGTTCATGAATTTTCTGTCAATGAAGCGGGTTGGCGGCAAGGCCTAATTGAGCGCTGGCTGCCCATAGGCGCTTGTCCCGAGTCCATATCCGCGCACCTGGCGTGAGTCGTACCGAGGCCAAAAGGTGCACATCAATGTAGCCAATGCCCAGGCCGTAAAGACCGTTTTCGGCAATGAAACGAAGCATTTCCGAATCGGTGGCCACAGCCGCCTGAGGCATGTCTTGCAATGCACCCAGCACCGTGTCACGGTTGCGCAGGTTACCCAGAGCCAGCTCACCCATCACAAACGGATGCACCAGCACCTGACCTGTCTGCAACCATTGGGTCAGCTGCGCATCGCTGGCGCGCAAATGGTCGATCCAAATGGAGGTATCGACCAAGATCATGCAGGCTCCGTTTGGCGTCTTGATACGGCTTGCAGCATCGGTTCGGAACCGCCCAGCAGGGCCAGCCGCTTGGCGCTTTCACGCTGTATCAAGGCGCGTAGCGCCTCGCGCACCAACGCGGCTTTTTCAGAAACACCGGTTAAAGCTTCCGCTTTGGCAAGCAAATCGTCATCAAGGGCAAGGGTGGTGCGCATGGCTATTTCCTTCAGTGATAAGCATCAATACTAGCACCTAAGAATGTCTAAATGTGTGCCTGATGGCTTCAGTGACCTTGCAAAGCCTGCACCAACGCCGCCTGCGCCTGCGGCCCCAGCACCCCCAGCCGCAGCCAACCCGGCAGGCCAAACGAGGCGCAGTCGCGCAGCTTGATGTCGTGCGCGCTGCACTGTCTGCGGCTTCGCGCCTGGTGCCGTATCGATCTGGAAACGCAATGAGAGGTTCATGCTTGCTTTTCTTCGCAAATTAATGAGGGGTGGGCTGTACTTTTTTCAAAAGTGAAATCGGCAAAAACAAGCACAACGGATCATCCAGCGTGGGGGTGAACCCCAAGTCTTCATAAAACACTTTGGCTTTTTCATGCTTGGCGTCAACGACGACGGCATACAAGCCCACTTGTTGTGAGAATTCAAGCGCCAACTGCAAGGCAAACGCCATCAATCGCTGGCCGATTCCGTGACCCTGTTCGTCTTTGGTGACCGCCAACCACCCCACGCGCAACACCGGGGCTGGATAACGTGGCAGCTTCAGGTGCAAGGGCAAGACTTGAGTTTGCACGTGCCCGGCGCTCACGGTAACAAAACCTGTGACCGTAAAGCCGTCATCGGCCAGGGACACATAAGTCTTGCCAAACCCTTTGCGGCTCAACTGGCTGGCCTGGCGTTGCAAAAACGCATTTAACTCAGGCTCACCACAGTCAAAACCAGCGCGTTGATGGCGGGCCGCCAAGCGCTCAATGCGCAGGGTCACTTGGCGTTGGCCATGAGTTTGACCAAGGCCGACGTGGGCTCTGGCGGGTTCTCGCAAGTGCTGACAAAGGCTTCAAACGCCTCTTGCGACAAGGTGATGGTCTCGACCTGGTTCACGATGCGGCTCGATGCCTCAAACATGGTTTGCGAAATAAAGCTAGACACCGTAGCACCGGTCAGGGCGGCTGCGCGCTCGATCAGGGCTTTGGCCTGTGGGCTGGTGCGCAGGTTGATGCGGGCGGATTCGGTGTGTGCGGCGGCGGATGGCATAAGCGGCTCCTGATGGGTGAAATTTGTACGTCATTTTGACACACGTACATTCAAATTGAAACACCTGCGGGCTGGCTCAAACTGGCCAGCGCCTGCGCCAACGCCGCCTGCGCCTGCGGCCCCAGCACCCCCAGCCGCAGCCAGCCTGGCAGGCCAAACGAGGCGCAGTCGCGCAGCTTGATGCCATGCACGGCGCGCAGGGCGACCAGGTCCAGCGGCTGCGGCGGCTTGGCGCAGACAAAATTGGCCTCGCTGGGCTGCAGTTGCCAGCCCAGGTTTTCCAGCAGGGTCATTTGTCGGGATTTCCAGACGCGCAGTGTGGGCAGGCATTGGGCCAGCCAGGCTTGCACTGGCGGGCTGGCCCAGGCGTGCAACAGGGCCACGCCGTGAGCGCCAAGAGGCCACGATGGGGCAAGCCGGTTCAGGCCTGAAATTTTTTGCTCAATTTGCCTTTGAACGCTTTTCTGCAAAGCGCAAGGCGCTATCACATAAGCAGCACGCACACCGGGCAGTCCGAGCGCTTTGTTGGGGCTGAAAAGCTGCCAGACCTGATCACGTTGTGCAGCGTTCAGACTGGGCCTGCCGCTCAGGCGCAGCGGCGCATAGGCGCTGTCGTGCACCACCAGCGGCCCCATCAGGTCTGTCGGCCAGTCGTGGTGCGCCTGGCCCAGCGGGCTGGACGGCTCACAAGCCCAAACTAACTGCGCGTGATCTGGCTGCGTGGCCAGCGCCAAGCCCCAGGCCTGCGCGGCATGACGGTAGTCGCCATAGCCATGCTCGGGCAGGGACACCGCAGGCGCATGGCAGAGCATTGGCTCACCTCGGGCGGTCTGGCCCTGCGCCACCCAGGCGCTGATGCGAAAGATGAACTCACTGGCGCTGCCAGCCAACAACACCCGCACCTGGGCCACACCATGAAAGTCGGCCAGACGCGCGCGCAAGTCAGCATAGGATGCATCCGGGTAGTGGCTGGCATTGGCGGCCTGCACCGCCGCCAGCGCCACCGGGCACGGGCCGCAGGCGTTGCTGTTGGTCGAGAAATCATGCTGCGGCACACCCAAAGCGTCGCAGCCGCCGTGTGTGCGATCTGCGCTCATGCTTGGCCAGCCCCAAAAATAGCTATCACAATAATAGCTGCTAGCGCACAGGGAATAAGCGCTAGAAGCACTTTTGATGCATAAGCAATGGCGCGTCGGGTGTCTTGCCTGCCGGCTGCGTCGCCGCCGGGGTTGAGCGTGTAAACCCCGGGCTTGCCCAGCCGAATGTTCAGCGCCAGGGCCATCGCAGCCATCGGCCAGCCGCTGTTGGGCGACGGCGTTTTGGCTGCCTCACGGTGCAGCGCACGCAGATTGATGCCGCCCAGCAACGCCAGTGTCACGCCCGTCAGTCGCGCGGGCAGCCAGTTCAATACGTCATCAGCACGCGCTGCCCACTTGCCCGCCCATGCCCAGTTTTGCCCTTTGTACACGCCTTTGTAGCCCCACATGGCATCGGCCGTGTTGGCAAAGCGGTACAGCGCCGCGCCGGGCAAGCCCAGCAGCACAAACCAGAAGATCGGGGCGACCACCGAATCGTTGAGGTTTTCGGCCAGCGACTCGATGGCGCTCTCGCGCACCTGCAGTTCGGTCAAGGTGGCGGTGTCGCGGCTCACCAGCCAGCTCAGGCGCGCCCGCCCTGCGTCAAGCGATTGGGCCAGCGCAGCGTCCACTGCCAGCACCTCGTTTTTCAGCATGGTCCAGGCCAGCATGGGTTTGAGCAGCAGCGCTAGCAAAGTGACTGCAACCAGCGTCTTCAGGGCAGCGGGCAGACCCGCTCCAGCATCTGCAATTGACAGGCCAATCGGCACCCAACCCGTCTGCAAGACAGTGCTCTGCAGCCACCAAAACACTATTGAAAACAAAGCTGCTCCCACAGTCCAGTAAAGGGCTGCCAGCCAAAAAGACTTGTAATCTGGCACAGGTTTTAGCACCTCTGAAGCCGCTCCAGCGGGCAAACTGGGCAATTCGCCCAGCGCCATTTGCAAGGCCACCCGCTGAACCCGTTGACCGGCCCAGCCCAGGTAGTTGCCCATCCAGACCACCGGGTGCAGCCGAACAGGTGGCTCGCCCAGGCAGCGGTCGATGAGCATGGCCAGCAGCAAGGCGATTGCGGGGCTCAATTCACGCATGGATTGCGCGAGGCAAGAAGACCAGAGACGGGGCAACAAGGTCTCATGCGCGTGGCACGGGTTGCCCGGCCTTCAACCCCAATTTACCTAGCAGGGCCAGGTCGTCATGGCCTTCGGGGTTGCCAGTGGTCAGCAGTTTGTCGCCATAGAAGATGGAATTGGCACCAGCCACAAAGCACAGCGCCTGCACCGCGTCGCTCATGCTCTGACGGCCTGCGGACAGGCGCACACGGGCCATCGGCATGGTGATGCGCGCCACGGCGATGGTGCGCACAAACTCCAGCGGATCCAGGTCCGGCTGATCGGCCAGCGGCGTGCCCGCCACCTTAACCAGGTGGTTGATCGGCACGGATTCGGGGTAGGGCGACAGGTTGGCCAACTCGGCAATGAGTCCGGCGCGTTGCAGGCGCGATTCACCCAGGCCAACGATGCCACCACAGCACACGCTGATACCTGCTTGACGCACTCGCACCAGCGTATTCAGCCGGTCTTGGTAGTCACGTGTGGTGATGACGTCGCCATAAAAATCAGGCGCGCTATCGAGGTTGTGGTTGTAATAGTCGAGCCCGGCAGCGCGCAGGGCTTGGGCCTGACCATCGGACAACATGCCCAGCGTGGCGCAGGCTTCGAGCCCGGTAGCCTTGACGGTTTTCACCAGCTCGACCACGGCTTCGATGTCGCGGTCTTTGGGCGCGCGCCAGGCCGCCCCCATGCAAAAGCGCGTGGCTCCCGCGGCTTTGGCGGCCAATGCAGCGCTGCGCACCTTGTCCACGCCCATCAGCTTGCTGGCTTCAACGCCGGTATCAAAGTGCACGCTTTGTGGGCAGTAGCTGCAGTCTTCCGGGCAGCCGCCGGTTTTGACCGACAAGAGCGTGGCCAGTTCGACCAGATTCGGGTCAAAGTGGGCGCGGTGGACGGATTGCGCTTGGTAGATCAGGTCAGAAAACGGTAGGTCAAACAATGCCTGAATGTCTTGGACGGCCCAGACGCGCTGCGCCGAGGGTGGACGCACCGGGTGGGTGTCCAGGCAGGCGTGAAAGTGCAAAGCATGGGTGTTGGCGTTGGAGGTGGTTTGAGGCATGGTCATGGATCAGGTCACAGGGGATTTGGGGTCAAAAAAACAAGAAAAAGTCAGTCTTCAATGCCGCGCTGCGCCGGAATACCGGCTTTGAACGCGTGTTTGACCATTTGCATCTCGGTCACGGTGTCGGCCAGAGCGATGATCTCGGGCGGGCAACGGCGTCCGGTCAGCACCACGTGGACCTGACTGGGGCGGTTTCTTAAAGTCTCCAGCAGATCGGCCAATGGCAGCCAGCCGTAGATCAGCGCGCCGTTGGTCTCAATCGCCACTTCAAAGCCCACCGCGTGCAGGGCCTCGATCAGCGGCACGTCCAGCTGCAACAGCGGCTCGCCGCCAGTGAACACCACAAATTTGTGCGCCGGATAGGCCTTGGGCCACAGGGCGTTGATGCGCTCGGCCAGGGTGTGGGGCTGCCTGAATTTGTCCCCGCCCAGTCCGTCCGTGCCAACAAAATCGGTGTCACAAAACTGGCACAGGGCACTGGCGCGGTCTTGTTCCCGACCACTCCATAAATTACAGCCAGAAAAGCGGCAAAACACCGCTGGTCGCCCGGCGTGGTGGCCTTCACCTTGCAGGGTGTAGAACATTTCTTTGACGCTGTAGGTCATGAGTTGCCTTGGATGTAAAAAATGCAGCCTGTCGTGCTGCGGTCAGCGCAACAGCCGAGTCATCAAAAAAGACAGCATGTCGCGGCGCGTGTCGATGATGGCGTGGATGAACACGGTATCTTGCCTAACTTCATAAATCACCCGGTTTTTGCCGACAAGAATTTGCCGGTACTGCGTCAGC
>Ga0210013_1001959_pt1 | contig 11464 bp, 10 predicted proteins | sample CryGeymeta201506_FD_185553 | JGI IMG/M metagenome (GOLD analysis project Ga0210013, IMG submission 185553) | Groundwater microbial communities from Crystal Geyser aquifers in Utah, USA - Crystal Geyser metaG 2015-06 (SPAdes) (version 2) | ecosystem: Environmental > Aquatic > Deep subsurface >...
ACTACTAGTCCTTAACTTGCATGCGCAAGCAGCTCCTATTTTTGGGGTGCTTTGATGGCTGCCAGTTGCGGGTATTGGGCCTGGAGCGCAGTCCAACCTTGTTGCGCTTCTTCACACCGCTGCGGCGGGTGGATACGGCAAATACGTTCCAGCGTCTGCCGCGCAATGTCAGGCTGGCCGTTCAGTCCAGCGGCCAAAGCGTAGCGGAACAACACCGGCGGGTAGCCAAAGCGCAAGGCCACCTTGCGCATCCAGTCCACCTGCTCGGGCGGCATATTCGGCTTGGCCTCGATGCGGGCAAACTGCAAAAATGCTTCCAGCTGCGTCAACACGTGCAGGTCAACCGCCGGGGTGACGATGCCACCGACACCAATGCGCGCGGATTCCAGCCGCAAGGTGCGATAGTTTTCCTCGGCCTTCAGATAGTCTGAGGCGGTAACAACAAAGCCCAACGTCAACAGTCCTGTGCCACACAGCAGGGCCCAGCGCGGCACCCGCAGCGTTTTGCCTTGCGCGGGTGACAGGCCGTCAATGGCACCCATGGCCAAGCCAACCGGGATCAAAAAATACGCGTACTCCAGCGGTAGCTCCAGCATGGCATGGACAAAGACGCCGCCCACCGCGGCCAGCAACCAAAACACGCGCGCGTCTCGGCAGGCGCGGATGTGGCTCCAGAACCACCAGACCAACAAACCGGTAATCAACGCACCCACCGGAATACCGTTCCACAGCATTAGATCCAAAAAAAAATTGTGCGCGTGCTCAAAGAAGTCGCCCAGCGGTGGATGGTCCAGCGCCACGCGTTGCTGCGCACTGCCCACCTGCTGCCAGCCATAGCCGAACCACGGTTCACGGCTGATGGCATCTAACATCATTTGCCAATAGGGTAGTCGCAGCCCCGGTTGCATCTGCTCGCCCAACGCGCGGCCGCCGGACAAGAGCAGTGCCTCAGAAATCCAAGGCCGCAGGGTCACGACAAAGGCGAACGCCGCACCAAGCGCCGCAAACTGCGACCGGCCCAGCCGCAGGGCCGCGCGCGGCTGCATCCACCAGCCCCAGGCCACCAGCAGCGCGATTTGCAGCCAGCCTGTGCGTGACTGCGACAAAACCATGCCAAACAGCAGAAAGATCGCCGCGAGCCAAAACGTCTGCGTGCTAACGCGCAGCGATTGGTGCAGCCAGATCAAGCCGCACAGTCCGAGAAAACAGAGTGTTGAAAAATTGTTGGGCTGGGCCAGATTTGCAAAGGGTCGACCACCCGGTGGCATTTCAACACCGTAGATGCCCAAATTGATCGCCCCCGTCCATTGAACCAGCGCAATGCCCACCGAGAGCAAGGCAGGAATAAACCATGCACCTGCCAGTAGATTGGAAGTATTGAAATCTCTGGTCGAACTGCCAAACGAATGACCTGCAATCGCTGAGACAAACCACAGCAAGACAAAAAACAGCGTAATCCAGATATCACCGCCAAACCAAATCTGGCCAAAAAAGCCCTGAGCCACGGGAATGCAGAGGCAAGCGGCCGCATTGAAAGCCAACTTTTTAGAGGCATGAGATTGATTGACCTTCTGGGCAACCAAAACAGACAATATAAAAAGCAAACTGACAATCGCCACGCCGTCATTCCATGCCGTTGACCACGGGAAATAGTGATTCGGCATGAGCGCTGCCAATACAAGCAAAGCAGAAATTGCCAGTAGATACATTTCAATATTTCCAGAAATACAAAAGGCAGCCGAAGCTGCCTTTTGATCTTTAATTACTTAGCTGATGCCATTAACCGCGGCAAGAACCTGGCAAATATTTAGGAGGAATTTCATTACCACTTGCTGGGCCGCAAACCCATTTGTAAACCGCCTTACCTACATCACTTGTTGTCATAACCAAGCTGTCCGTGGAGTAGGGAGTCAATGTTATTGCTTTTCCATCGATGTTTGTTGAATCAATTCCGGTAGCAACCACTGTTACGACTCCTGCATCACTGGTAGATACTGATGTCACATACTTTGAAGACTGAGTGCCGGATGTGCTTTCACATCCCCACGCACCAGCGCCAGGCAGAGAACCTGTAGCAGATTGAAAAACTTCCGTGATAGTCGTGCGGCATGCAGAAGCAGCCAAAACAACTTCAGACAACTTAGCGCGTTTCGTGTAATCCTGATACGCCGGCAAAGCCACCGCAGCCAAAATACCAATGATCGCCACGACGATCATCAACTCGATCAGGGTAAAACCCTTTTGCATAGAACGTTGCATAAGAAACTCCTTGAGGTTACGAAAAAAGAAACGAGACCCAACGCTATAAGCAGCTAGCGTGCCAGGTCTGAAAACGCACATTTCAAGGCATTTAACGGCCCAAACCGGCCTTTTTACGGTTCGCCAAGCCCTTGTCAGCGTTCAATATTGTCAGTTACACAAAGAAAGTGACAAAGTTGTCAGGTTTGTAGGGCGGCAACATGGGGTCGTCATGAGGGGTGTGATTTGTGAATCGGCAGTTGTGGCGCGTGCGGTAGTTCACGCGTTTGGTCAAAAAGGCTCTTTTCGTCGAAGGAGGTGTAGCAACGGGCTGCGCCTGACGTTTGCTGCGGATAGGGTCACAGCGCCGGCGCACTGTCTTGCAAACGCCCCTACGATTCTTGCAACCAGACCCGCCGCGCTTCAGGTGTGATAACAATCCGAGCCTGGCCCCTTTTAATTACAGATATCCCACCGGTACGGCGGTCACGCTTGGCGACAGGGGAATGTCGCGCTCTACCAGGCACAGCACGGCGCCGGGGCCAATTGTCTTGCCGAGCTTGTCGAGCACGGCAAACTGGCGTCTGGCGTTTTGCGAAGGAGATGCCGTTTTTTTGATCTCTACCGGGTACAAGGTGTCACCAGACGCGATGAGCAGGTCCACCTCCTGCTGGTCGGTGTCGCGGTAAAAGTACAGGGTGGCCTCCAGACCGTTGTGCCAATAGCTCTTGATGATCTCGCTGACCACCCAGGTCTCCAGCATCGCGCCCGACATGCTGCCCACCTCCAATGACGCGGCATCAGGCCATTTGGTCAAATAGGCGGCCAAGCCCGTATCCAGAAAATACAACTTGGGTGTTTTGACCATGCGCTTGGTCAAATTGGTGTGATACGGCTGCAGCAAGAACACCAGGCCCGAAGTCTCCAGCACCGACAGCCACGCTTTGGCGGTCTTGTTGTCAATGTCCACATCGCGTGCCAGATTGGCGTAATTGAGCAACTGCCCGGTTCTGGCCGCCACAGCCGCCAGAAAGCGGTTAAACGCCAGTTGGTCAGAAACCTTCAGCACGTCCTGCACGTCGCGCTGGATGTAGGTCTGGATGTATGAGCGGTAAAACAAATCCCGCGTTTTGGCGCCCTGTTCGATCAGCCGCGGGAACGACCCCAGCCAGATTTGCTGGAAAACCGCCATCAGCGGCTTGGGCGCATGGGCACTGGCGGCCCGGGCGGCGGTGATCCAGGGCGCAGTCGGCAAAAAAGGTTGCGACACCGCAGCACGCCCGTCGCGTTCGGCTTGGGACAGCCCAAGCAGATCCACGATGGCGACCCGTCCCGCCAAGCTTTCGGTCATGCCACGCATCAGTTCAAACTTTTGTGAGCCAGTCAGCCAGAACAGGCCGTTGCGCTTGTCCCGATCGACCATGATCTTGATGGCACTGAACAATTCTGGCGCGTATTGGATTTCGTCAATGACCAGCGGCGGCTGCCAGGTTTGCAAGAAAAGCGCGGGGTCGCGCCGGGCCAAGGCGCGCGCATCCATGTCGTCCAGCGTCACATAAGCCCGTTGCTGCGTTGGCAAACCTTCTTTGGCGCAGATTTCAAGCAAGGTGGTTTTACCCACCTGCCGTGGGCCTGTCACCAGCAAGACCGGAAAGCTGTCACTGATCGCGTGGATCGTTTTTGAAAGGGTGCGGGGGTACATGAAAAGCGTTCATAATGGAATTTGAGTCCATTTTAAACGCTAAAGTAAAAAGAGTGCGGGAAAATAATCCGAGCCTGGCCCCTTTTAATTTTTAATTCTTCCAGGCGGGTTTGCGCTTGTCGATGAAGGCTTGCACGCCTTCCAGGGCGCTGTCGTCCATCATGTTGCAGGCCATGGTGTGGGCGGCATCAAGGTAGGCGGCTTCGATGCCGTTTTCAAGCTGACGGTAAAACAGGCTCTTGCCCAGCGTGACGGCCACGCGCGGTTTGGCCAGGATGGTGTCGACCAGTTTGGCCAGCTCGGCGTCGAGTTGCTCGGGCTCGGCCACGCGGTTGATCAGGCCCTTGGCTTGCGCCTCGGCTGCAGTGATGAATTCGCCGGTGACCAGCATCTCAAACGCCGCCTTGCGCCCCAGGTTGCGTGACAGCGCCACGCCGGGCGTGCCGCAAAACAGGCCCAGGTTGACACCGCTGACGGCAAACTTGGCGGTGCTGGCGGCCACGGCCAGGTCGCACATCGCCACCAGTTGGCAGCCCGCGGCAGTGGCAATGCCGTGCACGCGGGCAATCACCGGTACCGGCAGCTTCTGGATGGCCATCATCAGCTTGCCACACTGATTGAACAGCGCGTGGTAGTAATCGTGCGACGGCTTGGCGCGCATTTCGCGCAGGTCGTGCCCGGCACAAAAAGCCTTGCCCGCCGCAGCCAGCACCACCACGCGCAAGCTGTCGTCTTGTGCCAGGGTTTCCAGTGTGTGCTGCAGCTCGGTCATCAGCGCCTCAGACAAGGCGTTGAAAGCATCAGGCCGGTTGAGCGTAAGGGTAACCAGCCCACGTGGGTCGCGACTGGTGGTAACGAGGGCTTCGGTAGTGGTCATGACATTTTGTCTCCAAAAAATAAATAAAAGGGGCCAGGCTCGAATTAATTTTATTTCCAGCGCAGCGGTTCAATGTCCACATTGAGCGCGCCGTCACCCAGCATCAGCACGCATTCTTGCACCGTGGCTTGCAAATTCATGCTGCGCTGCGCCAGTGGCACCAGCAATTGGGCGGCAGCGCTGGGGATGCGCCAGACTTGCAGGTTGGCCAGGCGGCTGAGCTTGGTCTCAATGCCCTTCCACCAGATGTCTGCGGCGTGGCCAAAGGCGTACAACAGCACGGCGTCGGCCTTGCTGCAGGCTTTGGTCAGCGGTTTGTCTTCGGGCTGGCCCACTTCGATCCACAGCCGGGTGCGGCCGGTAAAGTCGCGCAGCCACACGTCGGGCTCGTCGGGGTCAGACAGGCCCGCGCCAAAAGCGAGCGTGCCGTCGCCATTGCACACGCTTTGCAGCTGGTGCGCTTGCAACGCCAGCGCGCACAGCCGAACCATCATGCGCTCGTCAGTTTCGCTGGGGTGGCGCGCCAGCGTGAGCGCGTGGTCGGCGTAGTAGCCGTGGTCAATGTCGGCGATTTGCAGACTGGCTTTGAAGATAGTGGATTTGGTGGCCATGGTTCAGGAAATAAAGTCGCTCAGACACTGGCATATGCAGCAAGTGCGGCAAATGCTGCGGTATGTCGGGCAAAGTCGGCGCCTTCTTCGCTGGTCCAGGTGCCGGTCAAAGATATTGCTGCAATATCTCGCGCTATAGGGTAGCTTATGAATTTCTCCTGCCTGCCCGCCCAAAGTGCTATCGAATCAGTCGGGCGATGCGCTTTGCGAAGGTAAAGGGGGAGGCCGCAGGCCGGAGGACACGTAGCAAAGCGCATCGCCCGGCTGATTCAGCATTCACCGCCATGTGCGCATCGCCTTAACTTATCCGCAACTGTGAAACGCACCCGATGTCAGGTCATGTGTGCAGAAATTCATACAATCTGAAGAAGTAATTTTCATATTGTATAAATTGTTTTTGCTTGCCTAAACGCGTCTGGCCAGCTCGGCGGCCCGGCCGGTGTAGCTGCCTGGGGTCATCGCGAGCAGGCGGGTTTTCTCGGCTTCGGGGATATCGAGCTTGGCAATAAAGCCCTGCATCAGCTCGCGCGTCATCGGGGCACCACGGGTGAAATCTTTGAGCTGCTCATAGGGCGAGGGCAGACCAAAGCGGCGCATCACCGTTTGAATGGGCTCGGCCAGTACTTCCCATGAAGCATCAAGATCGTCGGCGATGGCTGCTTCGTTGATCTCAAGTTTGCCCAAACCGGTGGCCAGCGACTGGTAGGCCAGCACCGCATAACCCAGCGCCACACCCATGTTGCGCAGCACGGTGCTGTCGGTCAGGTCGCGCTGCCAGCGCGAAACGGGCAGTTTTTCAGACAAATGGCGCAGCAGTGCATTGGCCAGCCCCAGGTTGCCTTCGGCGTTTTCAAAGTCGATCGGGTTGACCTTGTGCGGCATGGTGCTGGAGCCCACCTCGCCTTTTTTGAGCCGCTGCTTGAAGTAACCCAGGCTCACATAACCCCACACGTCGCGCGCAAAGTCGATCAGGATGGTGTTGGTGCGCGCCACCGCGTCGAACAGTTCGGCCATGTAGTCGTGCGGCTCGATCTGGATGCTGTAGGGCTGAAACGTCAGGCCCAGACCCAGCGGCTCGGGCGTTTCAATGACCTTGCGGCTGAAAGCCTCCCAGTCAAACTCGGGCCAGGCCGACAGGTGCGCGTTGTAGTTGCCCACCGCGCCGTTCATCTTGCCCATGAGCCTGACGGCAGCGATGCGTTCGCGCGCCGCCACCAGACGCACCACCACGTTGGCGATCTCTTTGCCCACGGTGGTCGGGCTGGCCGTTTGGCCGTGGGTGCGGCTGAGCATCGACACGTCGGCAAAGCCGTGCGCCATCTCGCGCAGCTTGGCGATGATGCCGTCGAGCGCGGGCAGCAGCACCGCGTCGCGCCCGGCCTTGAGCTGCAGCGCGTGGCTGGTGTTGTTGATGTCTTCGCTGGTGCAGCCGAAGTGCACAAACTCTTGTGCAGCGACCAGTTCGGGGCGCGCCTCAAACTTGCTTTTAAGCCAGTATTCCACCGCTTTCACGTCGTGGTTGGTGGTCTTTTCAATCTCTTTGATCGCCTTGCCGTCAGTCTCGGAGAAGTTCTTGACCAGCCCCAGCAGATAAGTGCGCGCACCGGGTGAGAGCGGTTTGAACTCGGCAAAACCACAGTCGCTCAGGGCGATGAACCAGGCCACTTCGACCTGAACGCGGCGGTGCATGTAGCCCTGCTCGCTCATGGCGGGGCGCAGTTTGGCAAGCTTGGCGGCGTAGCGGCCGTCCAGCGGGGAAAGGGCGGAAATGGCAGAGGTAGTCATGGCGCGGATTGTAGGGTGCCAAGGTCTGACGCCAAGCGACATTCGGGCTGTGTTGCGGTGTCAGTCGGGCGCGTTGACTGCTGTATAGAATGCGCCAAACAACAACGACTGACTTTCCTATGGCCATGAAACTGATCGGATCCAACACCAGCCCCTACGTGCGTAAAGTGCGCGTCGTGATGGCCGAGAAAAAGCTCGACTACGACTATGTGCTTGAAAACGTCTGGGCCGCCGATACCGTCATCGGCTTGTCCAACCCGTTGGCCAAAGTGCCGTGCCTGATCATGGAAGGCGGCGAGGCCATTTTTGACTCGCGCGTGATCGTCGAATACTTTGACGCGTTGTCGCCGGTAGGCAGGCTCATACCCGCCACCGGCCGCGAGCGGGCCGAAGTCAAAACCTGGGAGGCGCTGGCCGACGGCGTGCTCGATGCCGCCATTCTGGCCCGCCTGGAAGCCACCTGGGACGGTCGTACCAAAGCGCAGCGGTCGAAGGCCTGGATTGACCGCCAGCTTGGCAAGGTTCACGCCGCGCTGGCAGCGATGAGCAAGGGCCTGGGCGACAAGGCGTTTTGCACCGGCATTCACCTCAGTCTGGCCGACATTGCGGTCGGCGTGGCGCTGGGCTACCTGGACTTTCGCTTCCCCGAGATCGACTGGCGCGAGCAGTACCCCAACCTGGCCAAGCTGCAAGACAAGCTGATGCAACGCCAGAGCTTCATCGACACCCGCCCCTGCTGAAGTTTTGTAAACGACGCGCGCTCAAGCGTTACCAGTGCTTACATCTTGAGGCGCCACAAACCGGGGCTACCGCGCTACAGTTTGGGCCATGGCAATCCTATCCAAACCCCTCTACAAAACAGTCTACAAATGCCGCGACTGCGGCGCCACCAGCTACCAGCCGGTGATTGACCGGGCGCAAAGCGGTGCGCTGTTGCCCACCGGGCAATACCGCTGCACCGGCTGCCGCTCGATCTTTGCCAACGTGCGCTCGTGGTGGGCGCCCAAACGCACGCCGGACTTTCAGGCCAGCCGCAGCTTCGTCTGACGCGTGACGCGCAGGTAGCTACCCAACCCGGCGTTTGAGCCAGCGCATCAGCCCACCCACCAGCGGCAATTTTTCATAAAGTTCTTCTGCCGCGTCCCAGTAGTCGCGGTGCAGGGTGACCCGCCCAGTGTCTGACAGCACCAGATGGCTGGCGCCCAGAATTACCTGCTCTTGGCCGCGCTTGAAGCCCTTGAAACCGAACCGGAACTCCCAGGTCAAAAAGCACTGCTGACCCTGCACTACCTGCGCGGTGACGACAAAGCGCGGTTGTTCTAGCGTCGCAAACATGTGCGTAAAGATGGCCTGAATGGCCGGCACGCCGGTGACCGCGTTGAAGGGGTCCTTGAAGCGCGCTTGCGGGTCATAAAACTCGCCCAGACGCGCCACGCTCTGCGGGCTCAAACTTTCAAAAAACGCCACGATACCGGTGGCGTGCGCCGACATGTCGCCTGACTGGCTCATTGTGTGACCCCTTGCACGATCTTGAAATAAGCCCGGTAGGGTAGCAGGCGCAGCAATTTGAGCCACCAGGTGAAGCGCTTGGGAAAGTGAATCTCAAAGCGCCCTTGCGCCCAGCCTTGCACAATGGCTTGGGCGGCTTGCTGTGGTGTCAGCAGCGCAGGCATGGCAAAGTCGTTTTGGGCGGTCAGTGGCGTTTGCACAAAGCCCGGGTTGATGATCGACACGCCCAGCCCCAGCGGGTGCAAGTCCAGGTACAGCGCCTCGGCCAGATTGATCAACGCCGCCTTGGTCGGGCCGTAGGCCAGGCTGTTGGGCAGGCCGCCGTAGCCAGCCACGCTGCCGACCAGGCTGAAGTGGCCCTGCCCACGCGCTCGCAGCGCTGGCAGCACGGCGTCGAGCAGATACAAGGCGCCCAGGTAGTTGACATCGCAGTGGCGCTTGAGTGCGGCCAGGTTCAGCTTGTCGGCGCGCATTGGCTCATAGTGGCCGGCGCAATAGACCACGCAGTCGAGCGGCCCGCGCGCCAGCAGCTCGGTGGCCGCTTGCTGCACCGCGGCGCTGTCGGTGGCATCGAGCGCCAGTGCACGGCAGCGCGGATGCGCGTCAGCAAACACCTGGAGTGCTGCGGCATTGCGTGCCGACACCACCACGCTGGCACCCTGCGCCAGCAGTGCCTGCGCTGTGGCCTGGCCGATGCCGCTGGAGGCCCCCACAATCCACACGGTACGGTCGTGCCAGTGCGCAAGCGGTGGGTTCAGTGGGGGCAAAAGTGACATCGATTTGCTTTAATGTTAATAGCTGCTTGCGCTTGTGCAATAAGGGCTAGAAGCCAATTTCTTATATAAATTATTTGGTGAACGCCAGCGTCACTTCGCCCAGATAAAGTCCAAACTTGCGCATCGTGGCCTTGTTGAGCATCACGCCGTCGGCCATCAGGTACATCCAGTCGTCAAACTGCACCTCGTAGACCTTGCCGTCCACCGGCAGCGCCAGCGTGTAAGTCCAGTTGAAGGCGTTGCCGCGGGTCTGGCCGCTGGCCGTGCCCACCACGTCGGCCGCCTGCCCGCTGTAGCGGCCAGCGCCCAGGTGCGTCAGATGCCAGACGCGCTTTTGCGTGCTGCCGTCGGCGTAGGTGAAGGATTCGTCAAGCACGCCCTCGTCGCCTTGCCAGCTGCATTGCATGACCACGGTAAAGCGTTTGACCACCGTGCCCGAGCGGTCGGTAAAGATGCCGTAGGCTTTGAGCGTGCCGTTGAAATACTGGCGCAGGTCAAGCAGCGGTTTGTCGTTGGCGTAAGCGTCGAGGTTTTGCGACGCACAACCCGCCAGCGACAGTGCAGCCACGGCGGTGCCCGACAAAAGCAGCCGTCTTTTCGAGGGTGAATGCAGTGTGTTTTTCATGGTGTTTCCCGGATGATGAGGGTGTAGAGCAACAGGGCAGAGAACGTTTTCAAAAAACAGGGCAACACGCAATACGCCAGCGTGAGCATTTGCAGCGCGTGGGCGTCGGTGCTGCCCGGGCGGTAACCCAGCGCGCCCAGCGCCGGTAGCGCCAGTCCGGCGGCCAAGGCTAAATTGAGCTTGCTGGCAAACGCCCACCAGCCAAAGTACGCGCCTTCGGCATGCTGCTGGTCGCCGCTGCGCTGGATCACACCGGCGAGCAACGCGGCAGGCAGCGCCAAATCCGTCCCAAGTGCCACGCCCGAGAGCGCGCACACCACCACAAACGCCGCCACGTCACCGGCTTGCAGCCCCGCCGCAAACGCAAACACCGCTACCGCCAGCACCATGCCCGCGCCCCAGGTGCGCGCCAGGCCCCAGCGCGGCACCGCGCGCAGCCACAGCGGAATGCTCAGGGCGGCGCAGGCAAAGTAAGCGCCTAAAAATAGCGGCTCGGCGCTGGCCGGGGCCTGCAGCCGGTCTTGCACAAAAAACAGCAGCAGCGTGGCGGGTATGGCGCTGGCAATGCCGTTGACGACAAACACCGCCATCAGCCGCCGAAAAGCTGGCCGCGTCCACGGCAAGCCGAGTGATGCGCTGTGGCGCTCGCCGCCTGCTGCCGCGGTCTGGACTGCTCGCACCTTGTCCGTCATTGCGGGCCCGACCCGCAATCCATGATTCCCAGTCGAACGCTCTGCCGGTTCAGGGCCCCGGCCCCAGGCCAGCCAGGCTGCCAGAAGCGCTACGCAAAAAATAGCTGCTGTCGCAGGTAATCCAAGGGCAACAGGCGAAATGGATGCGACAAGCACACCGACCAGGCCCAGCCCCTCGCGCCACGCCACCACCCTGCCGCGGTACAGCGCGTCACCGCCCAGGCGCGCGCCCCAAGCCTGGTGCAGGATGGTCAGGGCGCTAAAGGTCAGCGTCGTCAGCGCCAAGGTGCCAAGCAGCCACAGCAGCAGCGCCGTCGTGGCGGCTTGCACTCCGGCTGGCGGAAAGAACAGCAGCACAAAGCCAACACTCAAGGCGAGCGCCAGCACCCCCGCCCAGCGCAGCGTGGCGCGTGGCGAGCGCAAGCGGTCAGCCCAGCGCCCCAGCAGCGGGTCAATGACGGTGTCGGCCAAGCGCACCGCCAGCAGCGCCAGGCCCAGGGTCGCCAGCGGCACGCCAAATTGGCGCGCGTAATGGTTGGGCAGCAGCACATACAGCGGCAGCGCCACAAACGCCAGCGGCAAGCCCATCAGCCCGTAGCGCCAGCCCATTTGCCAGGTCAGCGTGGGCGCGGGTGCCAGTGCCGGTGTG
>Ga0210013_1001965_pt1 | contig 11439 bp, 22 predicted proteins | sample CryGeymeta201506_FD_185553 | JGI IMG/M metagenome (GOLD analysis project Ga0210013, IMG submission 185553) | Groundwater microbial communities from Crystal Geyser aquifers in Utah, USA - Crystal Geyser metaG 2015-06 (SPAdes) (version 2) | ecosystem: Environmental > Aquatic > Deep subsurface >...
TGCCGGTGGAAAAATCTTTCTGCATTGCCTGAAATCCGGTCAGGCTGGCAATATCACCGATCGAAATCCCCATTGCCTTTGCCATTGTTTTTTGATCTTCCGGATAGGACAAGCGGCCACAATGGCAGGCGCTCAAACTGCCCATGAATGCCTTGTCCACGCTTGCCGGCCGTTGCGACAAGCCAAAAACTTCCACCCCGTAACCGCGCCCCATGAAACAGAGTTTTGCCCACCCGTCGGGTGCGCTGCTCGGTTTGGTCACGCTGTGCAGTTCTTCCACAACCAGAGTCAGGCGGCCGGCGGCCAATGCGATCTTGCAGAATAACGAAAAAGCTGCTTCATCTTTCGCCCTGGACAAAGTTGGCTGAAATACCAGGGCAAACTTGCCGCGCTTGCCAGCCTTACCCACTGCGTCCAACACTTCGGACATGCTGCGCAACAACTGCGCACCCGGGAAAAAATCTACGTAGCGATCAAGTGGTTCTTTAGGCGACCACACCATGACGCGCGGGCGCTTTTTAAGTGCCAGGCGGCGCTTCAGTTCGGTGGATTTTCCGCATCCGGTTGTTCCCAGAATTGCGACGAAGTGCGCGGCCTGATCGTTGCCGGTTTTTTTCATGCGCGTGCCTGGACTGGCGCGGCAGGTTCGGAGCTGGTGATCTGCTGCGCAGATTGGGGGTCTGCGGCTGCCTTCTTTTGCGCGGCTGCGGCTGCTGCGAGGTCAGAACTCACACCCTGCCACGTTGCAAAGGCCAGCGGCCCAGCGATGGCCAACAGCGCCACCTCTTCCGCGTACTTACCCAACAGCCCGGACACACTCCAACCCCGCTTGAGCATCACCGGCACGGCTGCTGCGGCCAGCGCGTCGCATGATTGCGCTGTGTAAATATCTTTCAGGCTTGGGAACATCGGCGCGAACATGCCGGACACGATCTGCACCAGAGCCGAAAGTTCTGCTGCCTCGTTCGGGTTGCCCTGCGGCCCGATCTGCGCGGCCTCTTCCGGTGTCGGGGTCGGGGCAAGCTGCGCGTCGATCTGCGCGGCCTCGCCTTCCAGCGCTTTTAGTTCTTCGTCCATTTTTTACCCCAGCAAGGTGGAAGATTTTTTCACGGCCTGATTGATTGCAGCCAGCGGGGAAGCAATGGGAGCCGGTGCGGGTTTCTTCGGCGTCGGCGCTTCTTGTTCGCTGCCCGACTTTCTCACCCAACCCAAAACAATGCCATGCGCTTGTGTGCCGCCCTTCACGTAGGCAGAAACGCCACACCACGGACATGAAATGTTCAGTGTGTCGCGCCCGTTCTGCTTAACCGGCATTTCTTCGCCGCAGATCACACAATCCGCCTTACCCACCACCCGAACGCTGCTATCGGTTGCCATTAAAAAACCTCGCAATCAGCCGCCTTAACCCATTGACGAATGCCGCCACTCAAACGCTTGACCAGCACATCATCTCCACGCACCGAATCTACAACGTATTCATGTCCGCCAACGCTCACACTATCGCCGACTTGAAAAACATCCGCCTTTATCGGTTTAGTTGCTGTTGGTTTTTTCGCCGCTGGTTTTTTCGCCGCTGGTTTTTTCGCTGTCGTCATAACGCACCACCCTTTCGATTTTTTCAATCCGCGAATCCTGCGCGGCCAGGTATTGCAACAGATCCACCAGCGCCACCTCGGCCGCTGCCGGTTTCAAGATCAGTCCGGCACGCTTTACAGCTTCGATTCTGGCTGTCAGGTCTTGAATAGTTGGCGCGTTCAAAATATTTACCTTTTGATTGCCAGGATGGTTATTTTCATTCAAAAATCACAATCAGCGAAAAATTCAAGAATGAGAATTGAATTTCAAAATACGAAAACTTTGTTGGCAATACGCATGACAGTGCAGGTACAAAATAAATTCGCCCGTTCGGGTGAAAATATGCAGATAACCTCATAGAATTTGGCGCGGTCATACATACAGGACCGAGCGACCGCCGCCCATGAACCGCGGCACTAGCACCGATCCGGTGGCGATTTTGTCCAGCCCTCGAATGCTGTCGATGTACTCATCGAGGTCCGACTGGCTGTCGGAACATGCGGCGACGTAGGTCAAAAATTGTGGAACTTGTTTTCTTGAGAGCAGGAGCGCGTATTGCTCCGCCGTGATTGTTCCGACGAACACCTGTTCCGGCGCTGGTTCATCTTGGGCAATCCATTCATCTTCGTCGACATCAGCAACCCCAAGCGAGGCCTTGAGTTTTGGCGACCATACCAGGGCGCGCTTGCCTTCTGTTGCATCGGCGTATTCACGAAAGCGGTGAACCGCCCAGGCATCGCCTTCCTCGGCCCAAAGCAACAGCTGGAACGGGGTGAAGTGCATAACGCCCCACTTCTCGCCCGCCGCGCCAATCTTGGCATGACTGCGCGAAATTTCGGATGATGCGCCCCACTTTTCATCACGCCCAAATTTTGCGATGTACTCCGCCGCCTTCTCGCCGCCGCGCACGTTGAGCGCATGGGCGAGCATGTCATTCAGTTTTGTATGATCCCCGAGCCCAACCTTGAACAGAACTTCGCACCACTTCCTGCGTAGGTCTTCGATCATGGCGCTGTCAAGGTCGCCCTGATCGTTCACCGGCTGGCTTTCGTCGAATGCCTGGCGATCTGCAAATGCCAGCATGTGAACGTGAGGGTGCCAACCGTTTTCGGTGCTTACGGTGAATTCCAGAGAGTTCACCACGCCAATGCACTCGCGCCGTTTCTTCCAGTCCTTCCAGATGTGGGAATTTTGGAACCGCTGCCGCGCCTTGTCGAACTTGGCCTGCAACACGTCAAGCTGCTCGTCGGCTTCGTGCGGAAAGGTGAAGGTCAGCAAGTATGCGCCGCCGCCGTTGCCGACGTGTTTCACCATGGCCGCGCTCAACTGTTTGCGGCGCAATTCCGCCACCTTGGCGGCGCACACCGGGCACGTATGCAGATTTCCGCACCGGTTCAGCCCGGCGAACCCTGCACCGTCTCGCGCTTCATTGCGCAAAACGTCCACGGTTTCGTTGCCGCGCTTCAGCGAACGACTGCACCAGCATGTCCGATGCTGCTCTTTCCACGTTAGGCCAGACTTCGCCAAAATACCTTGAGCGGTGCGCAACAGAAGGTATCTGGCCGCCACCGCTTCCGCCCTTTTTTCCTGCTCGAAATAGTTCTTTATAATCATGGCTGTGTATGGATTTCGTGTAAGTACCGAGAATAGCGGATTCGCAGGCCGCGAATCAGCCCCAGAAATAGGCGACGCTCACAAACAAGGTGGCGGTAAAAACCACCCCACCAATCAACTGGCGAACAAAAACCCGCCTTGCGCGGGTGCGCATGATTCGGCGGGTGTCGTGGTAGAGGAAAAAACGGGATGAGTTCATGCCGCCCTCGCTTTCTGCGGTGCCGGGTGCATGATCTTGATGCGCTCTATGGAGTCGAGGATTCGCAGGCGGTGCAGATCATGGGCTACCGATGTTTCCCCCCAGTAGGGCGACATTTCGCGCCCCTTGTGTCGGATGCTGATCAGTTCTGTGGGTAGACCTGCCTCGATGAGTAGATCATTAAACCGGTTCACGGCGTTGGCGATCTGCTCGATGCCAGCAATCAGCCTATCGATGCGCTGCGCCTGATCTTGGCGCATGAGGTAGGGGAAGAAGTGTTGAGTCATAATGCCCCCCTGGCCTGCTTTGCAGCGGCGAAAAGCCGACCGGCGCGAGCCGCGAAGTGATCAGCACATTGAGGGCGACGGAATCCGAGGCCCAAACAAATAAAACCGAGTTTAAGAAGTCTTTCAGATCGTTGCATGACGCCTCCCATGGCGTTGATTGGATGCCCGGCTTGCCGGTGCTTTGGGAGGCACGCGGGGCCGGACGGGTGTAAAAATAGCCTAGCAACGTGGACGTTGTCAATAGGGGATGCCAACTTTGACACGTCAAGGGGGGAGGTTTACAACTGCATTTGTGGGGTGCCTATTGGGGCCCCCCCTAATGAGCCTTGGGAGGGATCATGCAAACAACATCTGATTTCTTGGACGCATTGCGGTCCAAATTGATCATTCCATCAGATAGCCAACTGGCCGCATTTCTGGGGTAGCCGGTCGCAGTCAGGCGACGGGTCAGGGTGTCGGCCTTGATGTAGGCCAGCGCGGCGATGAGGCCAATGAAGCCGACAAGGGGCCATTGCGGGCGGGTCATTCCATAACTTCCGTCCTGCGATCGTGCGTCCTGCGATCGTGGTGTTCAATATGTTTATTTAGCCGCTTGTGTGCTTCGGTAGCGTCAAGCTGGGCGCGTTCTGCGGTCAATATCGCACGCGTTAAGTCGGCTCGCACGGCCGCATAAACTCCGGCCCCAGCGGCCACCGCCGCGAAGATCTGCAACAAAATTTCCATGCTCATGATCTACCCGCCCGAACCGCCACCCGCTCGCCAAAGAGGTAGAACATCACGACGCTGAACAGATCCACGACGACTTGATCCGTCGGCGAATACAGGAATGCGCCAAGCGTCGCCGCCACCACTACCGGCCGCTGTAGTTTGCGAACCGCCTCAACCCATGGATAGGCCACCCCGCCCTTGTCTGCATCATGCAAAACACGGAATCGTTCGAGCTCGAGATTTTGCAGAGCGACCAGATCCGCCACGCTTGTTGGTTTAACGGCATTGGGCGCAATAAAGCGCTGGGTCAGGGCTTCGACGGCTTTGACTGCTGCCGGGGCGAACACGGCAAAAATAGATAAGGGATCGAACATCATTTGAGGCCCGGGTGAGTTATATCGAACAGCCAGCCGCCCAAGGAAGTGCCAACGTCATAAAACGGATTGACCGCCGGATCAAGCGCATTGTCCACCACTGCATTGCCAGCGCCGCCCGCCACACCAACCACCAGATCGACGGCGCCCTTGCCCAGGTCTTTCCCCATGCCTTTGGCACCGCGCAGGGCCAGCCATGCCAGGGCGACGCCGCCGATCAGCACGCCGCCGACCAGCACGGGGTTGTTTTGGATGAGGCTGGGAATTTTCATGCCATTGAAACGCCAGTGGTGATCTGCGCCAGCTGATAGGGTTGCTGTCCATTCTCGTGCTGAATGATGGCTTCGACCAGCGCATTGAGGTGTTGCGGCACGCTGATCACGGTGTCGGGTGTCACGCCCAGGGCGCGCGCCACGGCCTGCGCATAGGCTTCGGTGTTGTTTTCATTGCTGGGCGCATACTTGTTGATCAGCAAGCGCACGGTGTTGAGGCCGTCGCGGGAGGCGTAGTTGTTCAAGAGCTTTGCCAGCGCCCGGATGCCGTATTCAGGCGCGACGAACTGAACGAACGCGGGGTCGGTCTGCTGCGCGGCCATGCCCTGCCACTGGCTGCCGCTGTGCCGGATGTTGCCGGGGTTGTTGTTGCGAATTCCGCGAGGTGTCAGCATGTCGATGATCTCCGTCTTTTTAGTCCAGCCCAGCAAAGCGACCGATGCGCCAAAAGCGATCAGCAGCCAGCCGGTGCGAGTCATTGCAGTTGAGCGCGCAGGGTTGCGATCTGCGCATCCAGCTCGGCCAGTTTGGTTTTGGCAAAAGCGTTTGCCGAGTCCAACACCAGTTCGCGCGTAGGACGAACTTGTGCGGCTTCGATCTGCGCGATCTGCGCGAGAATCGCGGCATTCGACGCGGCGATGATTTCAGCGGGGGTCGGTGCGCGCAGGATTGCAAGTTCCGCATCACTGATTGGGGCTAATCCGGGTTTGATATAAGCGTCCTGCGAACCATCGGCGGCGTATGCGTAAACTTCATTTGTTTCTTTGTTTAGATAGTGTTTCATAATCCCCTCTCAGTCCACACTTCTTTCTGCGCAGTTACGCCACCAGATGCGGAATAAATAACTTGGTAAGTTTCCCCGCTTAACACCTCGAAACTTACATTACACCGCCAGTCTGTCCCGAAAGAATAGCTTCCTCCTCTACACTTTAATGCTCCATTAACTTTAACCGAAAGAAGCATCTGCCCAGGACCTGCTCCAGCTCCAGTAGCCAAAACCCCCGCCGAAACAACCATCGCCCTTCCTGTAGTATTTGTGTAGGTAGTGGATAGATTGCGCGAACTCAACACATTAGTCACAGTTGTGCCATAAAATCCGCCGGCCAATGCATTAGCGACTTGCGCAACCGTAGCTCGATTTAGTTCGCTCACGATTCCACCACCACGACTTTTGTATTGCTGGCAATGTCGCCGATGGCATAGATTGCCGAAGCAGGCAGGTGCGTGTCCAGAATCAGCGAACCACCGGGTTCGATCTTGATGCCACCGGCTACGGTCGCCGCTGCGCCTGCCAAATTCAGGAACACATTTCCCACCGTGTCATTGTTCTGCACGACCAACAATTTCCGCGATGCGTTGGCGGCCAGCAGCAGGCCGCTTGCATTGGTCACCGCCGGCGCGGTTTGCGCCATAGTGTCGGCCTGCCCGATGATCTGCACGCTGCCGGTCGTGCGGCTGTACCCACCGTCCCCGAAGCCGACCGCGATTTTGATCGTTTGCGTCGTTGCCGAATCAAATGCCAGCTCGTCGAAGCCGAACGACGGCTTGGCGAAAAACCCGAACTCCATGTCTCGCGCTTCGGATTCAACCGCGCCGCGCCGCAAGAAGTCCACATCGACCGGCCCCGTCGTTTCCAGCAAGTGAAAATAATTACCACCGAGGTGAAAGTTCAGGCGCTGTCCAGCGGCGAGATTGATTGAAAGCGTTTTCATTTGCGGCCCCCTAGTGTCAACGCTGCAACAGCGACCGCGCCGATGCCAGCGACTACCATGATTGTTTTGTTGTCGATTGTTCCTTTGGCGTCTGCCGTTGTTGCCGCGATAAAATTCTGCTGTGCCGCGATGCCGCCGAGCACGCCCGATAAAGTGTTTCCGGTAGCAGCGAGCAGGTCTTGATATTTTTCTCTGGCAAGCACATTCGCACTTTTGGCAAAATCGAACGACGCGGCGATTGCGCCCTGGTCGGTCGTAGAGAGGTTGATCGTGGAATTGTCGGAGCTGATTCCGATTGCGCTATCACTTGCCACCAGGCGCTTATCAGTGTTCTGCGTTGTCGTGTTACTGGACGTAGTCGCAGAACCACCACCGCCGCCAAAATAGAGCGGCGCGATGCAGAACCCGAACCAGAATTGAAAAAACTTTGTCATATTGTTTTCCGCAAAATGTAACCGTCGATTATGTAGCCCAACTTTTTAGCCTTGCGCACCAACCCTGCGCGGCGCGTCTGGAATCCAACTGATTCAAACAACCCAACGGCCTGCCCCTCGATGACCGTCAACCCTGCGCTGGTCAGATCAGCGGCCCCATCACCGCCAGCCGCCTGAATCCACAACTCACGCCCGACCGGTTTTAGAGCGTAGCCCAACCGATTGCCAGGCGCATCCAGCATAAAAAAAATGCAGCCGGTCAGCACTTCATCAAGGCCAACCCGCTGCACGTCGTCTTTTTCAGCCAGTGCCAGCAAGTCGCGCACGTCAGCCAGCGATGCCGCACGAACTACCGGCGCTTGAGAATCCATATCAAAGCCAGCACACCCGCGCCGATCAGCACCCACTGACTGATACCACCAGTTGCCTGCGATCCTCCAACAGCAACAGTCCATCCAGCAGAGTTGAACCCACTTTCGAGCGTGGTCGATGTGTTGCCACCCTTGGCGCTTCCGCCAGCTCCGCCCTGAAACGAGGGAGAGCCAGACATTCCCGACAAGTCAAAGCCGGCCATTATTTGCGCACCAACAGGAACACCAGCAAACCAGCCGCCAGAACACCCGCGCCGATCAGGTAGGCCTGTGGAATTTCAGCCAGCCGACCCTTGATGTTGGCCGGTTGGCCTTCCACATAAGCCTTTCCTGTCTGCGGATCAAGGCCAACCGGCTTTGACGGAATGAAGAGCGGCTGCACACGATTGACGAATAAATCCTGTGCGGTGTTGTTGATTAAATCTGCCCAATCGCCCATAACAACTCCCTTACAGGTTGCCCAGCGTGTCGAGATACTCGATTACAACGTAGCCGGAATCAGCCGCGTCGGTTGTAAAAATCCATTCGACCGACTGTGCTTTGCGCGTGTCAAAAGCGTTGCGCACATTGCCGTCAGGGATGAAATCGAGGGTGTACACATTGGCCTGCGGCACGCGACCGTTGCGAAGCTGCTCGTACTCATTTTCGGCCTTGAGCGACTCGTGAACGATCAAACCATCTTCTTTGACCAAAGCGCCAACCACGTGGCCGGTATGGAACACATGCACGCGCTTGATGATTGCGCCGTTTTTTGGGCCGAACGGGAAGTTCAGCGGGAGTTCGCCAGCCGCCGATACGCTGAAGCCGTAACGCAGTTGTTTCGCGATCAAACCAGCAAAAGGCGATACGCTGCCATCTGATTGGCGTTGAGGAGGTGATTCCAGCAGGCGGGCGGAAAGCGTCGGGGCGGTTGCACCAGCGATGTCCACCTCGGTAGTCAGGCTTGCGATGCCGACCGATGTATCCAGCGCACCGACGAAGCGATCCAGTTGATCCAGTCCGGTGTAGTCCTCGAACGCGATGTCCAGAAAGGCTGCATCAGCGGTCAGGCCGCGATACTTGTTGATCGCGTCGATCTGCGCGCCGGAACCTTCAAAGATGGTTTTGGCGTTGGCCTTCAGACGGAACATGGTAATCATGGCCTTGGTCAGCGTTGTGCCGCCCAGCTTCAGCTGCATGGTGTTCAACGTCTTGCCGATGGTGATCTGGTTTGTCGCTTGGCCGGTTGCCACCACGTTGGCGAACGGGAGGGCTTTGCGTACGAGTTTGCGAATAGGCATGTTGTCCCCCTCCCTTAAAATGCGACGTACTGGTTGAGCACCGGAGTGTTGCGCACCACGACCACACCTGCCACACCCAGCACAGCGGTGCGAATCATCGGATTCGGGGCGAATTTGTAAGCCGCGAAAAGAGCGGCGGCAGTGATGCCAAGGGAAACCAGTTTTGCTTTGTCCATGTTGTCCTCGTCGGAAAATTGTGCGGTTTGGATCCGCGAAAAAAGAAGCTGGCCGAAGGGTGCAACAAAATGAGAGCAACAGGCAAGAAAGGTGTCTAGGCTGGTGCCTATTGTGAGGGTGCCTATTGTCTAGGGTAGGCGCGAGGTTTTGCCGGTGGAAAAATCTTTCTGCATTGCCTGGAATCCGGTCAGGCTGGCAATATCACCGATCGAAATCCCCATTGCCTTTGCCATTGTTTTTTGATCTTCCGGATAGGACAAGCGGCCACAATGGCAGGCGCTCAAACTGCCAATGAATGCCTTGTCCACGCTTGCCGGCCGTTGCGACAAGCCAAAAACTTCCACCCCGTAACCGCGCCCCATGAAACAGAGTTTTGCCCACCCGTCGGGTGCGCTGCTCGGTTTGGTCACGCTGTGCAGTTCTTCCACAACCAGAGTCAGGCGGCCGGCGGCCAATGCGATCTTGCAGAATAACGAAAAAGCTGCTTCATCTTTCGCCCTGGACAAAGTTGGCTGAAATACCAGGGCAAACTTGCCGCGCTTGCCAGCCTTACCCACTGCGTCCAACACTTCGGACATGCTGCGCAACAACTGCGCACCCGGGAAAAAATCTACGTAGCGATCAAGTGGTTCTTTAGGCGACCACACCATGACGCGCGGGCGCTTTTTAAGTGCCAGGCGGCGCTTCAGTTCGGTGGATTTTCCGCATCCGGTTGTTCCCAGAATTGCGACGAAGTGCGCGGCCTGATCGTTGCCGGTTTTTTTCATGCGCGTGCCTGGACTGGCGCGGCAGGTTCGGAGCTGGTGATCTGCTGCGCAGATTGGGGGTCTGCGGCTGCCTTCTTTTGCGCGGCTGCGGCTGCTGCGAGGTCAGAACTCACACCCTGCCACGTTGCAAAGGCCAGCGGCCCAGCGATGGCCAACAGCGCCACCTCTTCCGCGTACTTACCCAACAGCCCGGACACACTCCAACCCCGCTTGAGCATCACCGGCACGGCTGCTGCGGCCAGCGCGTCGCATGATTGCGCTGTGTAAATATCTTTCAGGCTTGGGAACATCGGCGCGAACATGCCGGACACGATCTGCACCAGAGCCGAAAGTTCTGCTGCCTCGTTCGGGTTGCCCTGCGGCCCGATCTGCGCGGCCTCTTCCGGTGTCGGGGTCGGGGCAAGCTGCGCGTCGATCTGCGCGGCCTCGCCTTCCAGCGCTTTTAGTTCTTCGTCCATTTTTTACCCCAGCAAGGTGGAAGATTTTTTCACGGCCTGATTGATTGCAGCCAGCGGGGAAGCAATGGGAGCCGGTGCGGGTTTCTTCGGCGTCGGCGCTTCTTGTTCGCTGCCCGACTTTCTCACCCAACCCAAAACAATGCCATGCGCTTGTGTGCCGCCCTTCACGTAGGCAGAAACGCCACACCACGGACATGAAATGTTCAGTGTGTCGCGCCCGTTCTGCTTAACCGGCATTTCTTCGCCGCAGATCACACAATCCGCCTTACCCACCACCCGAACGCTGCTATCGGTTGCCATTAAAAAACCTCGCAATCAGCCGCCTTAACCCATTGACGAATGCCGCCACTCAAACGCTTGACCAGCACATCATCTCCACGCACCGAATCTACAACGTATTCATGTCCGCCAACGCTCACACTATCGCCGACTTGAAAAACATCCGCCTTTATCGGTTTAGTTGCTGTTGGTTTTTTCGCCGCTGGTTTTTTCGCCGCTGGTTTTTTCGCTGTCGTCATAACGCACCACCCTTTCGATTTTTTCAATCCGCGAATCCTGCGCGGCCAGGTATTGCAACAGATCCACCAGCGCCACTTCCGCGGCTGCCGGTTTAGCGATCAAGCTGGCGCGGCGCACGACCTCAACTCGCGCCGTCAGATCGGCGATGGTCGGCGCTGTCATTGGATTGTGTTCCCGGAATACAAAACCGAGCGGCCACCGCCACGGAAATGTGGAACCAACACCGAACCGCTGGCGATCTTGTCCAGCCCCTGAATGCTATCAACATAGTCGTCGAGGTCGCCCTGGCTGTCGGCGCAGGTTGCAACGTATTGCAGGAATTGAGGCACTTGCTTACGAGAGAGCAACAGCGCGTATTGTTTGGCAGTGATTGATCCGACGAACACCTGTTCCGGCGCCGGTTCATCCTGAGAAATCCACTCATCCTCATCCACGTCTGCCACGCCCAGCGCGTCCTTGAGTTTGGGCGACCACACCAGCGCACGCTTGCCCTCTGTTGCATCGGCGTATTCACGAAAGCGGTGAACAGCCCAGGCGTCGCCTTCCTCGGCCCAAAGCAACAGCTGGAACGGGGTAAAGTGCATAACGCCCCACTTCTCGCCCGCCGCGCCGATCTTGGCGTGACTGCGCGCAATTTCGGATGATGCGCCCCACTTTTCATCACGCCCAAATTTTGCGATGTACTCCGCCGC
>Ga0210013_1001969_pt1 | contig 11435 bp, 11 predicted proteins | sample CryGeymeta201506_FD_185553 | JGI IMG/M metagenome (GOLD analysis project Ga0210013, IMG submission 185553) | Groundwater microbial communities from Crystal Geyser aquifers in Utah, USA - Crystal Geyser metaG 2015-06 (SPAdes) (version 2) | ecosystem: Environmental > Aquatic > Deep subsurface >...
CACACCTAATCTTGCCGCTTCAGGCTCATTCCTGGTTGGAAATACAGGCCTCGTTCAGGCTCATTCCTCATTGGACAAGGCTCGTCATTGCCCCGCCAGTTCGTATCCGTTATGCTGGATCCAATTCATCACAATACAAACGACATGAACCTTACCGAACAATCCTCGCGCATCGCTCTTACTGCTTTTCTCCACGACCTTGGTAAACTCGCCGAGCGAGCGGGCATCGAGCATGAAGGGCGGCTCGATGCACACAAAACGCTTTATTGCCCGTGGCGCATCAAAGAGGGCTACCACAGTCACGTTCATGCTGCTTACACAGGCTTGGCGTGGGATGCTCTCGAAGCGACAGGCCATTTTCCCGACTTGCGCCATGACTGCCCACCCTTTTCTACGGGCGACGACGGCAACGTGACAGACTCGGCGGTCAATGCCGCCAGCGCCCACCATCGGCCAGACACCTTCCTGCAGTGGATCGTGGCCACTGCTGACCGCGTTGCTTCCGGGTTCGAGCGCGAGGAATTCGATACCAAATACAACAACCAGAAAGAGCGGGAAAACCACTTCTGCGCCCGCCTGCTGACCTTGTTCGAGCAGATTGGCAAACCACACATTGAAGAGGGCAAGCTCGCCTGGCGCTATCCACTCAAGCCCCTTGCACCGGAGAACATCTTTCCTCAACTCGCCAATACATGCACACCCAGCGACAAAGCCACAGCCAAAGCGGAATACCACTTACTGTGGGAAGCACTGCTCGAAGGGTTGAAACGCATCCCGCAATCCCACGTCACCAACCTGCCGCTCTGGCTCGATCACTTCGACAGCCTTTGGTTGACGATGACACACGCCATACCCGCCGCCACCGCTTTTGGCACCAAGCCCGAAGTATCGCTTTACGATCACAGCAAGGCCACAGCCGCGCTCGCTACCGCGCTCTGGCGCTGGCATCACGCGCACGGTCACACTGGGCCAGAAGCCGCACGAGAGCTGCGCGAGCGCCGCGAAGATTGGGGTATTGAAAAGTTCCTGCTCGTACAGGGCGATTTTTTTGGCATTCAAGACTTCATCTTTGCCGAGGGCGGCGCAACTCAAAAGCACGCTCACAAGCTGCTGCGGGGCCGTTCCTTCCAGGTTTCGCTGCTTGCCGAATGCGCTGCGCTCAAGTTGCTGGAAGCGCTGGAACTGCCCTCGACCGCGCAGATCATCAACGCCGCTGGCAAATTCCTGATCGTCGCCCCCAACACCGATTTAGCCCGCGCTGCTGTCGACCGCTGCCGAAAAGAACTTAACGACTGGTGCCTGGCACACACCTATGGCGAAATTGGCGTCGGCCTTGCTACCACGCCCGCCTCATGCAACGACTTTACTGCCGGGAACTTTGGCGAGATGACCAAGCGCCTGTTTGCCGCACTCGACGATGCAAAGCACCAGCGTTTCGGTCTCTGCGACGAGGATACGACAGCCAGTTTCGACGGCTTTCTTGACTGCTTCGACAATACCCTCGGGGTTTGCCAGATCAACGGCAAGCACCCCGCCGAGCCCAAAGTCTCATCTCAGCGCGACTATGCGCTGTCAAGGTTGGCGGACGACCAGATTCGCATTGGCGAAGCGTTAACCAAGCGGGCGCGGCTGCTCGTCGCGAGACAAGCCGAAACGCTGCCGGTACTCGGCCTTGACTACTTCGGCTACCGGTTGGCTTTCGCCCCTGAAGCCGAGGCCTCCGGCAAATACGGCGAACTGGCGCGTAGCGGAACGCTTCTGCGCGTCTGGGACTTTGACGCCGCCGAGCCCGACGGTACGATCTGGCGCGGGTATGCCCGGCGTTTCGTCAACAGCTACGTCCCCCGCTTTGACGCCACCGACGAACAAGTGGCCGACAAATACGGCAAATGGGAGAGCGAAGCGGAGTTCGACCGGTCAGCACCGATCAAAACCCTGCACCACATCGCCTGCGAAGACCGCCGACTGGATCAAGACGGTCAGTGGAAGGGCGAAATTGCCCTTGTCACCCTCAAAGGCGACATCGACAACCTCGGCAGTATTTTTCAGCAAGGACTGGAAAAACCCACCTTCGCCAAAATGGCCTCGCTCTCGCGCCAGATCAACGCTTTCTTTGCGCTCTGGCTACCCTGGTTTTGCGAGCACGGCAAAGACGCGCAAGGCATTGCACGCTACCGCAACACCTACACCGTGTTTGCTGGTGGCGACGATTTTTTTCTGATCGGCCCGTGGGAGTCTACCCTCGCTCTGGCGTCGGAATTGCGCGAGAAATTCGCCGCTTACGTCGCCAACAACAGCATCACCTTTTCCGCCGGCCTGACCATGACGCACCCCAAAACACCGGTGCGACACCTCGCTCGTAGCGCCGAACATGCGCTCGACGCTGCCAAGTCCTATCCCGGCAAGAATGCGGCTCAGATATGGAACCGCAATGTGAGTTGGGCCGATTGGCAAATACTCATGGGACAACGCTGCGCCGCGCTCGAAGCGCTGATGGATCGCGCCGTTACCCACGGCGCAGAGTTTTCAACCGGCCTCACCTATTCGCTGCTACAGTTATCCGACCGCGCTGAAAGCAAACGCCCGGAAGACGCCATCTGGCGCTCGCAGCTCCACTACCGCCTCACCCGCTTTTTCCGCGATCGCGTCAAGGGCGACGACAGCGCTCGCGACCGCCGCGAACAACTGCTGGCCGATGCAATTGGCGAAATCGGCGGTGCGCTCGGCACATACAAAGGCGCTTACCGCCTGCCGCTTTCCGTACTGCTTTATCGACAACGCAATTAACGCTGGCAAGCTTGCCAAATGAGACAATGAAACCGTATTTCCGCAAAATACTGCCCAGGAGAACATAGAGATGCCCACCAACTTAGCCATCGTTCCACCCGCAGCCGAACTGTTTAACGGCGAGGCTGAATCCGTAGCCAACAAGCTCAACCAGGCGCCCGGACACATGAACAAGAGCACGCAAATCCGCCGTTTCTACGACGAACTGGTGGGCTGGCAGGAACGAATCAATGGCGATGATGAGAAATTCAAGCAATACGAAGCTTTCATCAAAATGCTTAACGCCAAAGTCGCTTATGCCAAGGGGAGAAAGTTGGTGGATGAACAGTTTGAATTCTGGTTCCGCGACTGCATCAAAACAACCACCAGTGCCAAAGCGCTCGACCATTTCCGCCTCCACTTCGAAGCCGTGATCGGTTTTCTCAAGGCGCTACGCGGCTGAACATCAGGGAGACAAAGATAATGCAACTCACCAAAATCAAACAACTCACCAAAATCAAACAACTCACCGGCACCCTCATCCTCAAAACCGGCCTGCACATTGGCGCTGGCGACACCGAGATGCGCATTGGCGGCACCGATAATCCGGTGGTCAAAAACCCGCTTGATGGCCAGCCCTACATTCCCGGCTCTTCACTCAAGGGAAAAATACGTTCAATGCTCGAATGGCAGCTTGGACTGGTGAGCGCAGCCAACGGCAAGCCTTTTTCTTTTCAGCACCTGAGCAACCAGGACACGCCATCTGCACGCGATTTGTTGCGTCTTTTTGGCGGCGCGCCCGGCGGTGATGTCGAAAATCTGGTCAGGGAAATCGGCCCGACCCGCCTCGCCTTCTGGGATTGCGCGCTCAACGCCGACTGGCTGAAAAAAGTGCAGGCGCGCAACCTGCTCACCACGGAAGCCAAAAGCGAAAACTCGATCAATCGCATTGCCGGCGTCGCCGACAATCCGCGCTTCACCGAACGCGTGATTGCCGGGGCCGAATTCGATTTCCGGCTCTCGCTCAAGGTGATTGACGGCGAAGACCTGCTGGCTCTCCTGTTGCGCGGCTTGAAGCTGCTCGAAGCCGACAGCCTGGGCGGTTCTGGTTCACGCGGTTATGGCAAGGTCGCGCTCGCCGGGCTGGCCCTTGACGGTCAGTCGATCCAGGCGGATTTTGACGCCATCGAACCTTTCGCCGCAGCCGCCTGATAATGGCCTACGCACTCCACCGCGCCACCCTCGCGCTGCATACCCCACTCGGCACGCCATTGGCTGGCGATACGCTTTTCGGCCAGCTTTGCTGGGCATTGCGCGAGGCAGCCGGAGAAGCCGAGCTGACCCGCCAGCTTGAAGGCTATACGCAAGGCCAGCCGTGGCTCATCGTCTCCGACGGCTTCCCGGCGGGTTACTTGCCCAAACCCACTCTGCCACAACACTTCGAGCCGCAACGCGACCCGGCAGAACGCAAAGCCGCGAAGAAAAAGCGCTGGACACCTGCGAACCAAACGGACAAAGGTCTGACCGTACTGCTCGGAAGCGCGGTGGATGACGTCACCGCTTATGGCAAATCACCAGTTGCTGCCGTGCAAGCCCACAACACGCTCAACCGCCTGACCGGCAGCACCGGCGAAGGCGAATTCGCCCCCTACACCCAGCCGCAAACCTTCCATGCCACCGGGCAGCGCATCGACGTTTATCTGGTACACGATGAAGACCGCGTAACAACCGACCAAGTCAGGGAACTGCTTGTAGCAATCGGAGCCAGCGGATTTGGTCGTGACGCCAGCATCGGCCTCGGCAAATTCACCGTCGAGCAACTTGAGCCGACATCGTTCGCGGCACCCGCCAACGCCAACGCCTTTTGGACACTCGCCCCCTGCGCGCCGCAAGGCCAGGGTTTTGATGGCTCGCTAAGCTATTGGCGCGTGCTGACCCGCTTCGGTCGCCACGGCAACGCCCATGCGCTCGCCGGTAACCCGTTCAAAACGCCTGTGTTGATGGCCTCCAGCGGGGCTGTTTTCGTGCCTGCTGGCGAATTTTCAGCGCGCCCGTTTATCGGTCAAGGCCTGGGCGGCGAAGGAAAACTCTCCAAGACGGAAAAAGCAACCGTGCATCAAGGCTATGCGCCAGTCGTTCAGATCACCCTGGAGTTGACGCGATGACCATGAACACCCGCGCGCTGTCCATCTCAACACTATCGCCCATCCACATCGGCTGTGACGAGGTTTTTGAACCAAGCAACTTCGTTATTCATGATGGCCTGCTGCACGCGCTAGACCCGGCTGATTTGGCTGAATCCCTGAGTGACAGGGAACGCAAGCAACTGGCCACGCTTGCCGATCAACGCGAACCGATTGGCGCTATCCAGCGTTTTTTCCGGGATCATGCAGAGCGCTTTGCAGGACTGGCGAAACATCAAGTCGCGGTGGCCGCAGCGATTGTCAGCGAATATGAACGAATTGCCGGTAAGGCCACCCAACATGGCTCCGCAGGTGATGTCATCTATAACAGATTAACCATTGCACGCACGGCCTATCGACCCCTCGACAACACGCCCTATCTGCCCGGCAGCTCGCTGAAAGGCAGCATTCGCACGGCGTGGTTGAACCAGATGAACCGTGGCGCGGCGCTCGCTTTCGACGAAAAATCTGACAAGAGAAATGCGCCACGTCGCCTGCAAGAGCGCCTGCTCGGCTACACTGCTGGCAAATTCGAGAATGACCCATTCCGCCACCTTGGCCTGGCTGACGCACATCCCGAAGACGACACGACACCGCCGCCAACACGAGTGCTTTACGCCATAAGCAAGAAAAAACGCCCTCCCCGCGACGGCGAGCGTAGCCCACAAGAACTCAAAGGCTTTCTAGAAACTATCCCCGACGCGCTACCCGCCGCCTTTTTTGGCGAACTGCGGCTCACCGGCAAGATCGCCTGGAATGAGTTGTGCGATGCCTGCAACAATTTCTACCGACCGCAGCTTGATGCTGAAATTGACCACGCCGTGCTCGGGGCACTACTCGACACTGACTGGAAAAGACTGATCAATGGCCTGCTGGGCAACGAGCTCGGTGAACTTATCAAAACGAGGCAAGGCTTTTTGCTGCGCGTGGGACGGCACTCTGGCGCCGAGTCCGTCACTCTGGACGGCCTGCGCGACATCAAAATTCTCGGCAAGCAAGGCGAGCAGCCCACATACCGCTCCAACACCACACAGAAACGCTTCGCCAGTCTGACCAAAGTTGGCGCTGACGGCCTCCTACCCTTCGGCTGGATATGGGTTGATGCCTGCGACGACGAGCATCGCCACCTCTCCGACTCACTGCGCCAGAAGCTCGCCGCACGAAGCCAGTCCCTGCGCGACGCGCATCAGGAGCAACTGTTTCGGCTGGAAGATCAGCAAGTGCTTCGCGCCACCGCAAGTGCTGAGGCAGCCAGGCAGAAACAGCTCACCGAAGCGGCTGAACAGGCAGAGATTGAAGCACAGGCAGCACGGCAGACAGCGCTCGCCGCGATGTCGCCCAACCTCCGCCGTATCGAAGAATTCAAGAATGCCTGTACCAAGCGTTGCGAGCAACTGCTGGGCAAGAAGGATGCCCAGAACACAAAGCTACATGGCGATGCCCGCAAGCTCTCCGGGGATGCCAGAGAAAGTGCCGGTTGGTCAGCCGAAGAAAAACTCGCGCTTGCCGATGCCATCGAAGAATGGCTGCCAAAAGTCGTCCAGGGAATTGACAAGGATCAGCTCAAAAAGCTCAAACTCGCCGCCTTGCGCGCACCCTAATCTGCCACTAGAATCAGAAAATGCCATTTTTTTACGGGACTGCCATGAACACACTAACTTTGACACAAAACGGCCGCGTGGTCATACCCAAGGCGCTGCGCGACCAGCTTGGCCTGCACGAAGGCGACGAAATGGTTGCCGAGATTGAAGACGGGCGGCTGGTGCTGAGCACCCGCGCCGCGCGTCTCAAACGCGCGCAGGCATTGATCGAAAAATACTGTCCGGCACAGCCCGGTGTATCGGTTGTCGATGAGTTCATTGCCGAACGGCGGAAGGCGGCTTCGACCGAATGACGACCTTTATTCTTGACACCTCCGCCCTGCTGGCCCACCTCTGGAAAGAACCGGGCGAAGCACGGGTCGCGCATTTGCTGACTACTGAGCGTTGCCTGCTCGGCGCAACCAACCTTGCCGAATTGGTCAGCAAAGTCATCGAGCGCGGCCTGCCCGCCGGTGAAGTGCCGATTCTGGTCAGTTCTCTCAATGTCGAAATCGTCCCCCTGACCCAGGAACAGGCTGAGCTTTCCGGCATCCTGCGCCAGCCAACCCGGCACTTGGGCCTCTCGCTCGGCGACCGTGCCTGCCTGGCATTGGCCCAAACACTGGGCGGCACGGCCATCACCGCCGACCGCCCCTGGCAGGCACTCGACCTCGGTATCGCCATCGAGTGCATCCGCCCGGATTCGCACTGAATATCGGCCCCCATTTGACGTTAGCGGCCAAACCACACGCCAAGAGTAAAATAACCCGGTCACAATCAAAGGAGTAACGCCATGTCCGCTTTGCTGGCTGAATTGGAACAACAAGCATGCACGCTTCTGCCTGATGAGCGAGCCCAACTTGTCGAGGTACTTCTTGAGTCGCTACAGGGTTCCTCGTTATCTGAAATCGGGACAGAGTGGGAACGGGAAGTCGAGAAACGTGTCGCGGCCTTCGACAGAGGCGAATTGCAAACCACCCCGGCAGAGGAAATATTCGCCGAAGCAAGGCGCATGACTCAGTGAGGCAAGCACGTTTTATCGCTGAAGCTCGCCAAGAGTTTCTTGCTGGAGTCGCCCATTACAACGAAGCCGAACCCGGCCTGGGTTTGCGGTTTAGCGCTGCTGTTGAAGAGGCAACCGCCAGAGCTTTGGTTTTTCCGCTTGCTGGCTCGCCATCGGTTTCAAATACACGTCGCGTATTTCTCAAAGGCTTTCCTTTCTCGCTTTTCTATCGCTCAGAGAATGGTGGCATAGTCGTTTTTGCAACTTCACATCATTCACGTAAGCCCGGCTATTGGGTTGGCCGCATCCATGGTCGCTAACCCGGCAGTCCACCGGACTCGAAAGAGGGAGTCGATGCCTATCTGGCCGAAGAACACGCGAGTTGGGATTGAGTCATGAAAAAAATCTACTATCACCGAGCCATCCTAATTTCATGGAAAAATCCATGACCACCATATTCCTTTGCATCGCCACTGGTCAGAACCTGGCCAACCTCATTCCTGCGCTCCAAACCAAACCAGCGGAGGTCTGGATACTTGCAACCCCGGCCATGCGTAACCAAGCCCAATCACTCAAAAAATTGCTGGATCGACACCATATCCCTGTGCGCATCGAACCATTTGCAGACGATAATTTTGCCACCCTCCAGACTGAAGCAATGCGCTTGGCCGAAATGCTTGATGGTCATAGCGTTGTTTTCAACGCTACCGGCGGAACCAAACAGATGGCGCTTGTCCTTACCGATACCCTCCAAGTTCTTGACAAGGATGCCGTCGGCATCCTCTATGCCGACACCACGCACCAGCGCATCGATTGGCTACGCCCCAAAGGACGCGACAGCGAAGCCATGCAGGACGTTCTCTCGCTCGAAGACATCCTCGGCGCGCAAGGCTTTCGCCTCGGCGAAGTCAAGAACCGCAATGAAGAGTGGGTCAAAACCACCGAAGCGCGCGGCCAGATCACCAAAGATTTGGGAGACAAGGCCGACAAACTGGGCGGATTCTTTGGTGCGCTTAACACCCTCGCCCACCGTGCGGCCCAAAAAAATGAAAACTTCGTGCCCCGACAAGAACTCGACTACGATCCCGGCCCGCAATACGTCGAGATACTTAAAAGAGCCCAAAATTATGACCTGATCGAATGGGATGGCCGCACCACTATCACCTTTGCCAGCCAAGAGGCTGCACGTTACTTTGGCGGCGGCTGGTTGGAGGAATACATTTTCTTCAAGTTACGTGGTTGCCGTGCCAAAGACTATGCCATCAATGCCATTCTAATCGCCCCGGACGGCACTACCACCAACGAAATTGATGCTCTGGCCGTGCATCACAACCGGCTACTCGCCATCGAGTGCAAAACTCTGCGCTTTGGCCGCGACCGAACCAAGGATGCCGACATCATGTACAAGCTCGACAGTCTCTCCCAGCGTGCTGGCGGGCTCATGCATGAACGCATGATCCTCTCCGCCCGACCGCTCGACGACACCAGCACCGCAAGAGCAAAAGAGTTGAACATCGAAATCATCGCTGGCAAAGACATCCGCAATTTCCCGGATCATGTGCGGGAATGGATGAAATGCTGAATTGATCGCCCTCTAAACTCAATCTCGCCATGTTCCCCCTCGCCCGCTACCGCTTCGAGTTTCAGGCCACGCGCCCCATCCGCCTGCCCGACTACGCCGGCTCGATGCTGCGCGGCGCCTTTGGACACGCCTTGAGGCAGCTCGCCTGCATGACGCGGCAGAAAGAATGTGTCGGTTGCCAGTTGATCGCCACCTGCCCCTACCCCGCAATCTTTGCCCCGCTGCCTCCGGCCACGCACACTTTGCAGAAATTCTCGCAAATCCCCGTGCCCTACGTCATCGAACCGCCCGCTTGGGGCGCAACGCAACTCGGCGAAGGCGATTCGTTCGTCTTTCACTTCATTCTTATCGGCAGGGCACTGAAAGAATTGCCGCTCATTATCCTCGCCTGGCGGCGCGCGCTGGCGCGAGGAGTGGGTGCCGGAGAGGGCACGGCCGAGCTGGCGCGCGTGGTTCATTGCGGCGCGACGGGAATCGGGGATGATATTGAAATCCACCGCCCAGAAGTCGGCGCCATCGCCCCACACGTCCAGGAGGTCGATCTGAGCTGCGAGAGTGACGACAACACCCAAAGCGCAACCCTGAATTTCAACACCCCGCTACGCCTGCAACAAAACGGTCACGCGCTGCCCCCGGAAAAACTCGAAGCGCGCACCCTGCTTATGGCGTTGATCCGCAGAGCCAACCTGCTTGCCGAGTTTCACGCAGACGGCCCTTTGCTCACCGACTTCGCCCCCCTATTCGCGGCGTGCGGCGACATTCGCGATAACAAAAAACTGGTTTGGCGGGACTGGACGCGCTACTCCTCGCGGCAACACCAAAAAATGAGCCTGGGTGGTGTTGTCGGCACATGGACGCTCAGTGGAAATTTGACCTTGTTCGCCCCCTTCCTGCGCCTTGGAGAATGGTTGCACGTGGGCAAGGAAGCGGCTTTTGGCTTGGGAGGGTACACCCTCGGCAATCATATGCGCGGAGACATCTCGGACGATAATGACAAAACCCGAGAATGCCTATTCCAACTTGTTGAAAGAAAGGAGATAATCACCCAGGTACAGTCAGCATAAAGCCCTGAAATCAAAGGGATTGAGACGTCGTCGCCCGCAGTGAGTTCCTCGATGTGGTCAGTCAGCATAAAGCCCTGAAATCAAAGGGATTGAGACAAGCCTCCGCCAAATGCCTTGCAATTGTATTTTGTCAGCATAAAGCCCTGAAATCAAAGGGATTGAGACATGATGAAAACTCGCTTTGGCGAGCGACCAATGCGTCAGCATAAAGCCCTGAAATCAAAGGGATTGAGACTTGGTTTCTTCCTCAACATATTGGCTCATGGTGTCAGCATAAAGCCCTGAAATCAAAGGGATTGAGACGCCGATCAGTTTCGCTTTCATTTCAATCTCCTTGTCAGCATAAAGCCCTGAAATCAAAGGGATTGAGACCCTTTTTTGTGGCTCGTATCGGCGACCTTGCCGCGTCAGCATAAAGCCCTGAAATCAAAGGGATTGAGACGTTGAAAGCGAACAAGATTAAACAGAATCATCGGGTCAGCATAAAGCCCTGAAATCAAAGGGATTGAGACGCCTTTCGACGGCGACTACAATCAGGTCGCCGTCGTCAGCATAAAGCCCTGAAATCAAAGGGATTGAGACGATTGGATTGAGCCGTCCATCACCAGGCGAGAGTCAGCATAAAGCCCTGAAATCAAAGGGATTGAGACAACACCTTTGCCGATGTTGCGGGTGTATTTTGTGGTCAGCATAAAGCCCTGAAATCAAAGGGATTGAGACCCCTAACCTCGCGGCGCTCCGCAGAGTTCAGGCGTCAGCATAAAGCCCTGAAATCAAAGGGATTGAGACGGAGGATGTCAAGCCATTTCCGCAATCGGCTCACGTCAGCATAAAGCCCTGAAATCAAAGGGATTGAGACCTGCGGTGGCCGTCCCGCCCACGCCCACCGTGGCGTCAGCATAAAGCCCTGAAATCAAAGGGATTGAGACTTAACCAGTTTGCTCCACATAGACCAGAGGCCGAGTCAGCATAAAGCCCTGAAATCAAAGGGATTGAGACGATTACCCGAGGCGCGGTGAATAAGGATTTTTGCGTCAGCATAACGCCCTGAAATCAAAGGGATTGAGACGTATCCATATCGCGACTGCAACTGCCTTTGTCGTCAGCATAATCAAAGGGGCCAGGCTCGATTAAAATAGGTTATACTCGACCGCATCATGCCCCGCCGCCCCCGAATACACTTGCCCGGTGTGCCGCTGCACGCGGTTGCGCCCTGCACACCTATGTACTCATGACCAACCATGTGCATTTGCTGCT
>Ga0210013_1001984_pt1 | contig 11375 bp, 11 predicted proteins | sample CryGeymeta201506_FD_185553 | JGI IMG/M metagenome (GOLD analysis project Ga0210013, IMG submission 185553) | Groundwater microbial communities from Crystal Geyser aquifers in Utah, USA - Crystal Geyser metaG 2015-06 (SPAdes) (version 2) | ecosystem: Environmental > Aquatic > Deep subsurface >...
ACCCGGAACTCTGTCGAATGAGTTTGGTTAAGACTAGCTTACTCAACGGCATCGCCGTTGCAGTGAAAGTTGCAAGTGCTCTCGTGCTCAACAAAATATTGGCGGTCTATGTTGGCCCAGCCGGGTACGCCGTTATCGGGCAGTTTCAGAATGCAGTCTCCATCGTAGTCAACCTTGCCGGTGGTGTGGTAGCGACGGGGGTAACCAAGGCAACCGCGCAACATTATGATGATGAAGCCAAGCAACATGCCGTCTGGCAAACAGCAATACGATTTTCTTTAGTTGCATCACTGATTGCAGGAACCAGCCTGCTATTCCTCGGTAATTGGATGTCAGAGTGGCTGTTGCATCGGGCAGATATGTCCGGTGTATTCGTTTGTCTAGCTTTGTCGCTTCCTGCAATGGCTGCAAGCAATCTGCTGCTGGCTATTGTCAATGGGAAAAAAGAAATCGGCATTTATGTTACCGCTAACATCTTTGGAAGTTTGATCAGTCTGCTGATAACTGGCTTGCTAGCCTATATGTTTGGGTTATATGGTGCGTTGGTCGCATTCACGATTAACCCAGCTGCCGCACTGCTTTCAACCGCAGCCATGGTTATGCGACGTGATTGGTTTAAGGCTAAGTTTCTTTGGGGACAGGTGAATGGCAAAGCATTGCGTGAGTTAGCTGGCTTTGGCCTGATGGGATTGACTACCGCTTTAACTGTGCCAGTCACTTATATGTTAATCCGGGGTCACTTGGCAACAAATTTGGGTCTTAATGCTGCAGGCTATTGGCAAGCCTCATGGAAAATTAGTGAGATTTATTTAATGCTGATAACCACCACGCTAACCGTGTATTACCTGCCGCGTCTAGCTGAAATTAAGACAGCGCAGGAAATGAAGAACGAGATTTTCAAGGTTTATCGTTTCGTGATGCCTTTGGTCTTGGTGAGCGCGCTAACGATTTTCCTGCTGCGTGACTTTATCATTAACACCTTGTTCACATCAGAATTCATGCCGATGCGCAAGTTGTTTGCATGGCAGATCACTGGAGATGTAATCAAGATTGGGGCGTTTGTACTTGCCTATGTCATGCTTGGGCGAGCCATGACCAAATCTTACGTCATCACGGAAATAGCTTTTTGTGCCTCTTTTTTCTTGCTTACTTGGGTGTTTGTCAGTAAGTGGGACTTGCTTGGGGTTGCGATTGCCTATGCGGTAAATTACAGCATGTATTGGATATGCATATTTTTTCTGATTCGGCATGAATTGAGAAGAATGGATAATTCAGAAGAGGTGGTTGGCGCATGAAAATTCTTATTCCAATTCTTGGATTTGGTCGTGCAGGTGGACATCGTGTTCTGGCTGAGTTGGCCAATCAATGGATAAGTGAAGGGCATGAAGTGTTTTTTTTGACCAACGAAGCTAGCTCGATGCCCTATTTTCCAACTAAGGCAGAAATAATTTGGGCAACTAATTCGGGAAGGACAATTAGCGCAGCTGATCGCGAGAAAAGGACGCACAGCTTTTTTAATGGATGGATTAACTTGCTGAGTTTGTATAGAGCCATCTCTGCTATTGGCAAGGAGTTCGACATCATATTAGCGAATCACTCCTTAACCGCGTGGCCTGTTGCGCTTGCGAAGTGCGGAGGAGCGAAGAAGTTATATTATGTTCAAGCTTACGAGCCCGAGTATTACGCTTTGGAGAAAGGTCTGAAATCAAGGGTGCTTGAATGGTTATCCACCAAAAGCTATGACTTCGACCTGCTACAAATTTGTAACGCGCCAAACTACATTGGTTATAAGAATATACGTGCAAAAGTATGGGTGCCACCGGGCATCAACTTTAATCTGTTCTTTCCAAAAACAGAAAGCAAGGTTTTTGCGTCTGCCCAAGAAATTGTGTTGGGATGTATTGGGCGTAGGGAGCCAGCGAAAGGAATCAAATATGTACTACAAGCGTTTGAAACGCTATATGCGCAGGATCAGCGTTTTCGGCTAAAAGTTGCATTTGGGAACTTGCCTCCTGATTGGTTACACCCCGGTTTAATAGTTGTCGTGCCGAAGAATGATGCAGAACTTGGTGAATTCTATCGATCATTGGACATTATGCTGGCACCTGGTACTGTGCAACTTGGTGCGCCCCACTATCCAGTCATGGAGGCAATGGCGTGTGGTGTGCCTGTAGTGACTACGGGATACTTGCCTGCTAATGATAGGAATAGTTGGATCGTTGAAGTTGGCAGCTCTAATTCGATAGTTGCTGCGGTTAATGATATCGCCTCAGGTGCTGAATATAGAGATAAGGTTATGAAAGCGACCGAGGATATAGCTGTTTTTGGATGGGTGCGTGTTTCAAAAAGAATATCTGATTTATTCGCTGGTGTAGGAAATAATTGAGCTGGATGAATGGGGAAATTTAACCTTGGGATTCTTACATTATCAGGTTACAACATTGTTTATCTTGCTCCTAATAAGTGTCTTGGGAATAAGGTTTATTCGGTCGAAAAAAATTGAAAAAATCCCTTACGTAACGTTGTCAATTGGCTGTGTAATTGCTGCAACATTTAGACCATTTGGGCATTTGGCTTATTATTTTATTATCTCCAAGGTTGTTTCGCTAGTAGTCGCTCTCAGAGACAAGCTCCAGATGAAAAATCGTAAATCATAATCAATGAAGATCAATCAAATTTCGGGCAGATTAAACATGCGCATCCCCTTTAAAAGGTGGAGTGTATATTTGATTGTGGTCTTTTCATGCTTGGGGTTTCTTCTGGCTGTTACGCAGATTCTTGGTCAGAGCCCTGACTATTCCAGCTACGATGATTTTTTAAACTTGGTTCGAAGTGAAGGCCTGGATACCCTCGCTGTAAGCAGATTCGAGCCGGGATTTTCATTATTTTCTTTTTTTCTGACAACGTTGTTTGCTACCAATGTAGTTGTTTATAGCTGGATTGTTGTTGCAGCCATGCTACTAAAAGGGTGGGCAATCCATGCCTACTCGTCAAGCCAGAAGATATTCATTGTCGTCGCAGCATTCTATTTGGTACGTTATTTACCCCTCCACGAACTTACTCAATTAAGAGCGGCATGTGCTATTGGATTTTTAATGGTTGCTGCAACTCTCCTGTGGAATGGAAACAGGCTTTATGGTCTTTTGGCATGTGTTACGGCATTGCTTTTTCATATGTCTGCTGCGGCAATAATCCCAGCTCTCTTTTTGCCCCCTCCCAAGCGCTGGCAGGTTATTTTCATTGCCATTGTGACGTTTGTTTTGACTTTCATGTTTTCAAGTTTCCTTACTGACTATCTTGCGAATTTCATTCAAATTATTGAAAGCTACGAAACCCAAGGATTTGGTGAATTAGAACCGAATCCTTTTGCTATTCAATTGTTAATTGATTGGGCGATGATCGCTGTTTCGCTCGTAATGTGGAACAGACTCTCGTTACTTATGAGGCGGATCATTATATTGGAACTGTTAGGCATGGCGATTTTTTATGGTGCAATCGAGTTTCCGAGCATTGCGCATAGAATTAGAGAGTTTTATAGCGTATTTTGGGTGTTTTTTGTGGCAGATGGACTGCGACAAAAGGCCACAAGATTGGTGACTTATGGTTTTATTTTAGTGTCCATCATTTTTTATTCTTACGTATTTGTTTTTAGCGGAACTTTCTTCCATTGAGGAGCATACGAATGCAAGTATCAGTCATCATTGTCAATTGGAACGCTGGCTCACAGTTGGCGGATTGTGTCATCAGTATCGCCCAATATCACCACGGCTTGGTTTCATCCGTCATCATCATTGACAATGCGTCGACTGATGATTCGCTGGCACAAGTTGAGACACTGCCGAATTTACCATTCCAACTCCAGATCGTTCGCAATCACGATAACCGTGGGTTCGGTGCTGCCTGCAACCAGGGAGCGGCACTGGCAAGCAGCGCATATTTGCTTTTCCTCAATCCTGATACTCGATTGTTTGAGGATTCTTTGACCAAGCCTATCGATTTCATGCAGCAACCAAGCAATTCTGGGATCGGTATTTGTGGTATTCGATTGATAGATGAAGAAGGGATCACCTCAACGTCCGCTGCACGTTTCCCAACTTTGCGAGTCATGGCTGGGAAAATTCTTGGCTTAACTAAGCTTTTTCCCAGTGTGTTCCCCGCCCATCTTATGACTTCCTCCGATCTACGTGAAAATAGTTCGGTTGACCAAGTGATTGGTGCATTTTTCCTGATTAGGAAAAATGTGTTCGATCGTTGCGGCGGATTTGATGAGCGGTTTTTTGTCTATTTCGAAGAGGTGGATTTGTCATTAAGGGCGAAACAGCTCGGTTATTCGTCTTATTTTCTGTCAGAGGTGTCGGCGTTTCATAAAGGCGGCGGCTGCTCTGAGCGAGTAAAGGCGGCTCGTTTGTTTTATTCATTGCGCAGCCGCATCCTCTACGCGCAAAAGCATTATTCCTGGATGGAATTCGTTGCCCTCGTTTTGTTGACAGGGCTTGAATTACCCTTGAGGTTGGTTCAAGGAGTGCTGCGGGCTTCTTGGTCAGATATTAAAAATACTTTTGCTGCTTACACGCAGCTGGTCGATTATTTTATTCGGGGGGTTTGATGGGGCTAATTGACAAGAAAAACATTCTGCCGAGGGTTAGTAGTGTTTCGCGCATTGAACTGGAGTTGGGATGTGGAAATAGGAAGCGCAACCGACAATCTATCGGGGTGGATATGTTGGATTACCCCGATGTTGATATCGTGGGCGATGTCTATGAAGCCTTAGCTTCGTTTCCAGCCCAAAGCGTGGATGCCGTTTATAGCTACCATTTTGTTGAGCATGTGCCGGATGTACCAAAGTTGCTTTCTGAATTGGCCAGGATTGTTAAGCCAAACGGATATGTCGAATTCGTAGCCCCCCATTTTTCCAACCCTTATTTTTACTCTGATCCAACGCATCGCAGTTTTTTTGGACTGTATACATTTTGCTACTTTGCGAACAAGTCGCCTTTTGAGCGCCACGTTCCAACCTATGGCTACAAAGCGGAGTTTAGAATTGCCAAAGTGGATTTGATTTTTAAATCTACCCGCCCCTTCATCGTTCGATATGGTATTAAACGCCTAGTTGGAAGTTTTTTTAATTCATGCACCTATTTGAAAGAGTTGTACGAAGAGAATTTTTGCTATCTGTTTCCCTGCTATGAGGTGCGTTACATACTTCGGCGGCAAGAGCTCGATACATGAAAATCCTTTTTCTCACCCGCTTCGGTCAGCAAGGCGCATCTTCGCGGATGCGTTCCTTCCAATATCTGCCGTGGTTTGAGTCGGCAGATATTGAGTATGTTGTTTCCCCTTTGTTTGATGATGCGATGCTGTTGCGGAAATATCAGCATGGCGGCTATAACTTGCTGGAGTTGCTATCGGCCTTTTGGTGGCGCATCCATGTTCTGATGGGGGTGCATCAATTTGACTTGGTCTGGATTGAAAAGGAAGCACTGCCGTGGCTTCCTGCGTGGTTCGAAAGATGGTTGTTGCGCGGCACACCCTACGTCCTGGATTTTGACGATGCAATTTTTCACAACTACGACTTGCATCGTTCTGCTTTGGTGCGCCGTGTTTATGGGCGGCGGATAGATTGTTTGATGGAAGGTGCGCGGTTGGTCATAGCGGGAAATCGTTATTTGGCAGACCGGGCGAGTGCTGCCGGGGCGCGGTGGGTGGAAGTGATTCCCACCGTGGTTGATTTGGCGCGGTATCCGGCAAAGCAGACGTATTCGGTTGCCACGAAGCCGCGCATCGTGTGGATCGGCTCGCCCTCTACGGTTCAGTATCTGCTGGAGTTGGCGGAACCGTTGGGCGCGTTGACTAAACGGCAACCGTTCACGCTTAGGGTGATTGGCGGTGGTGCAATCACTGTGCCGGGTGTAAATGTTGAGGTGGTGACTTGGTCGGCGGATACGGAAGCGGCCGCAATTGCCGAGTGTGATGTGGGCATCATGCCGCTGCGGGATACACCGTGGGAACAAGGTAAGTGTGCCTATAAACTGATTCAATACATGGCCTGCGGACTACCCACCGTGGCTTCGCCTATTGGTGCGAACCGTGATGTGGTGATCGAGGGTGAAACGGGTTTCTTTGCCGACACTGCTTACGCCTGGATAGAAAAAATGGAATTGCTGTTGTGTGACGCGGCGTTACGACAGCGTTTAGGTCATGCTGGACGAGCGCGGGTGGTGGCTGAATATTGTCTGCAACAGACCGCTCCGAAGTTGGTTCGCCTCCTCACTGACGCTGGGGTGCAATAGTTATGTGCGGCTTGATTGGATTTCTCGGTGGAGTTGCTGGCGAGGGCGGTGACGAGGCTTTGCTTCGTTGCATGTCTGATACGCTCATCCATCGTGGACCGGATGATTGTGGGATTTGGTATGACAGCGAGCAGCGAATTGGCCTTGGGCATCGGCGCTTGGCGATACTTGATTTATCGCCTGCTGGGCATCAGCCCATGGTGTCTGCGAGTGGGCGATATGTAATTGCGTTTAATGGGGAAATTTATAACCATTTGGCCTTGCGCAAAGATATAGAGAAAATCCCCCCCAGCCCCCCTTTTGCAAAGGGGGGGATTCTTGAGTGGCGTGGGCATTCGGATACCGAAACCTTGCTGGCGGGGTTTGAGGTTTGGGGGGTGGAGGCTACACTCAAGAAGTCAATCGGCATGTTTGCGATTGCCTTGTGGGATCGGCAAACACGTACGCTGACCTTGGCACGCGACCGCATGGGTGAGAAGCCGCTTTATTACGGCTGGCAGGGTAATGGTAGTGAGCGGGTATTTTTATTTGGCTCGGAGCTTAAGGCACTCAAGGCACATCCTGCTTTTGCGGCAGACATTGACCGTGGCGCTCTTTGCTTGTTGCTGCGGCATAACTACATCCCCGCACCGTATTCTATTTACCAGGGTATCGCCAAACTAGAGCCGGGGTGTTTGTTGTCTGTTTCATTGGCGCATCCTGAGCCCATGATTTGGAAATATTGGGACGCGGTTGAAGTGGCGCGCACTGGTGTGGCGCAACCGTTTTCAGGCACGCCTGAGCAGGCGGTGGATGCGCTGGAAGTGTTGGCGAAAGACGCGGTGCGCCAGCAGATGATGGCAGATGTGCCGTTGGGCGCATTTCTTTCCGGCGGGATTGATTCCAGTACGGTGGTGGCTTTGATGCAGGCGCAATCTTCGCGTCCGGTCAAAACATTTACCATCGGTTTCAACGAAGAAGGTTATAACGAGGCTGTGCACGCCAAGGCGGTGGCGGCGCATTTGGGTACGGAGCATACCGAGTTGTATGTAACACCAGAGCAGGCAATGGATGTGATCCCGCTTTTGCCAGGACTGTATTGTGAGCCGTTTGCGGACTCGTCGCAGATTCCGACTTTTTTGGTCAGCCAGTTGGCCAAGCAACAGGTGACGGTGTCTTTGTCTGGCGATGCGGGAGATGAGCTGTTTTGCGGATATAACCGTTACCAAAGGACTAACGCTCTGTGGCGAAAATTGGCGCTCGTGCCTGCTCCGTTACGCGCTTTGGCGGCAAAGGGTATTACCGCTGTTTCGCCCGCTGCCTGGGACAGTTTGGCCAGTATTATTCCCGGTGCGGGGCATTATGCCGCGCTGGGCGACAAACTGCACAAGGGGGCGGGCGTGTTGGCTAGCTCGTCGGTGGATGAGTTGTATCTGGGCATGGTGTCGCATCTGCGCAACCCGGCGGGTTTGGTGATTGGCGGGCAAGAGCCGCCTACTCATTTGACTGGCCTGTGTCCCGGGCTGGATGGTCTGAATGCGGTGGAGCGCATGATGGCGCTGGATATGATCAGTTACTTACCTGATGACATTCTGGTCAAGGTGGATCGTGCTGCCATGGGGGTATCACTGGAAAGCCGGGTGCCGTTTCTGGATCGCCGGGTAGTCGAGTTTGCCTGGAGCTTGCCGCTGGAATACAAACTGCGCGATGGGCAAACCAAGTGGCCATTGCGACAAGTGCTTTATCGTCACGTTCCGCGTGAACTGATAGATCGCCCCAAGATGGGCTTTGGTGTTCCGTTACATGATTGGTTGCGCGGGCCGTTGCGTGATTGGGCTGAGGTTTTGCTGGGTGAAGCGCGCTTGCGGCGCGAGGGGTATTTTCACCCGGCACCGATTCGGCAAATGTGGGCGGAGCATTTAAGCGGCCAGCGTAATTGGATGTCACTATTGTGGAATGTGTTGATGTTTCAGGCTTGGCTGGAAAAGGAGAAAATAAAATGAAATTAAGATCGTTAATCAATGCAAATATAAGACTCAGTAAATGGTTTGATAGGCAGTTCTTGCCATCATCTTTTGTCAAAGATGGAAATCAAGATTTTATTTTTGAAATGGCCCCGTCGTATTTGCGTCAAGGAATGAAAATATATGATGTCGGGGGGGGGAAGCAGCCTTTCGTGGATACCAATAAAAAAAGCGATCTATGCTTAACTGTTGTAGGAATAGATATCAGCCAGCCAGAGTTGGATCTGGCACCGGTTGGCGCATATGACGAAACTGTTTGTGCCGATATTGCGAACGTTCATGGGCTTGCAGATGGTGATATGGTACTTTGCCAAGCAGTGTTGGAACATGTTCAGGACACTGAAGGTGCGATGAGGTCCATTGCCTCATTGTTAAAGCCAGGAGGAAAGGCTTTGATTTTTGTGCCGAGCCGAAATGCCGTTTTTGCTCGGTTGAACATTTTGTTGCCAGAAAATATTAAGCGAAAAATTTTGTATGGTGTTTTCCCAAATACTCGCACTGCGCAAGGCTTTCATAGCTTCTATCATAGATGCACTCCAGATGATTTCATTGCAATGGCCAAACATAATGGTTTGGCAGAGGTTGAGTCTCGCTATTACTACATTAGTAGCTATTTTAGTTTCTTGTTTCCGGTTTACTTGGTTTGGCGAATTTGGGTTGTCCTATTCAAATCTATTGTGGGTCACCAAGCGGCAGAAACCTTCTCTATGGTGCTAGTGAAGGAAGCGTAGTGTGCGGGTATACAGGGCAGGCGGGTGATGGACTTCTATAACGAGACTTTAAGTAACTAGTGCCCATCAATAAACGTAACAATATGATTTTATTATATAAAACGTATTATGGTAGTCAAATATTGCCCATTGGCTATTGCTTAAGGTTGTTGCCCCGGATTATCCAGGAGAGTCGGCGCAGCAAGTTGAATAGTGGCGGAACGGTGGCGAGGGCTCGAAACAAGGCAATTTTGAATCGGGGTACAGCCAGGGTAACTTGGTGGCTGGATGCGATCATCGCCCATTCTCTTGGGTATATTTCCAGTGCTTTCAGGCTATTGCTCATGCCGTCCGCGCCAATGATTGCCTGGACTTTCGGCATTTTGGCGTAAGTCACGTCCATGCTGCTCGCGATGCGGATGTAAAAATCAAAATCGCCCGCCAGTTGATAGCGGGCATCAAAACGAAATTTTTTAATCGTTTCCCATCTGTTCAGCAACCCGGGGTGGGGGACATCAAACAGGTAATTATTTTTACCGAACAGTTTGGGCATTAACGGGGATACCTGATACTTGGCTCTCCCGTGTGAGACGTTTAGCGCATCACCATAAATAAAATCGGGCTGGGTGGGCGGCTGGGCAATACGGGTCGCTGCCAGGCAATAGTCTTCCCGGATGGTATCGTCAATGCCCAGAAACGCCACATAGCAATCGTTCGTTAATGTCGTGCTTTCCAGCCTGTCCATCGCCTGGTTCCAGGCATCGTAGATGCCGCTGTCCTTTACTTGAAGCAGTGTGCATCCGGCTGCGGCAATGATGTTGGCAAGCGGGTCGTCAACAACGCTGGCTGCCTTGAACAGAATATGCCCGCCCCCCGCGCAGAACCATTGATGACTTTGCAGAAATGAAGGGATGTCCCGAAAATTGGCGGCAACGACAGCAACGATCAGCCAGATGTCGGCAAACACGTTTGATTTTAATTTCATTGGTTTGTGTTCTGCATGGTTTTTGTTATCCAGAAACTTTGTTTTTGCTATGTTGTGGATACGCGCTCGCACTTTATCCGCCCACCCCATACTTCAGCAGTTAAGGAGATGCTGATTTGTTCGTCATTGATGAAACTACTAGCCAATCCACTAAGCCAGCAAGCTGGCAAGTGGCTGGTTATCCGGCGAAGGCCGGAATCCAGCGCTCTGATTAAAATAGGTTTTCGCTTTTGCAAAAACAACAAAATCGAATAAATCAGGACTTTCTTGGGGTTATGCGAATATCACTTACCCAGGAGGGCAGATGCTTTTTTTAGTATTTGAGTCAATTCGTTAGGTAATACTTTTCCTTTGTGGCTGGCCTTGCGCGCAATCCAATCGAGGCTTTTGATCTGGTCGGACAGCACCGCACTGGGACGTTCGCCCGCAATCAGAACCTCAAATGGGTAACCCTTGATCTGTGTAGTCATCGGACAGCACAGCATGAGTCCTGTTTTGCCGTTGTAGGCGGCGGGGCTGACGACTACTGCCGGGCGATGTCCAGCCTGCTCATGACCTGCCTGCGGGTCGAAGTGCAACCATACAATATCCCCAGCCTCGGGCACATAGCGACGAACCATTATAAAATTTCCTTGCCGACGGGTACTCCGTAAGTTACGTCGGAATGCAGATTTGCCGACGTTATTCCGGCAAGCAGTCCGGCCAGGTCATATTCCGTTGATCGAATTGGCTCAATGACGATACGACCCCCTTCTTCGCGGATATCAACAGGAGCATCCAAGCTTAAATGTGCAGCTTCCATGATTACGCTAGGGATGCGAACGGAAGCGCTATTACCCCACTTCTTTACGGTTGCGCGCATAACAAATCCTTTGTTGATTAAATGTAGACACCATACTAAGGTAACTCTATTGTGTCAACATTGACGATACATGCCGAGAGGTGGGCATGACAGCAAGGATTCGCATGGTGGATACGCGCTCGCACTTTATCCACCCACCCCATACTTCAGCAGTTAAGGAGACGCTTATTTGTTCGTCATTCCGGAAAACTTCGGCATGGCATCAAAAAATACGATATTGGTTGTTGAAGCGGTAGGTCAGTTTGCCTAATAAACGTTTGAGTCGCCTTTTTAAGGTAATGCCGAATACTTCGCCGGTTGATCCGCTGATGCCCTCGGTTAAGGGTAAGTGTTTGAATAGACGAAACTTGTCGGCAAGTTGAATGTGCTGGCGCACGATGTGTTCAATGAATACGCCCGCCGCGTCATCGGCAAGCCGGTAGATGCCTGTAAAACGCCGCCTGTAATACGCCGTGGTCACATAAAAAATATTCGTTAAAACCTTGGTGCAGGGAGGGCGTTCCTGTTCGATAATCAGCGGGTATT